>Ga0315279_10010560_pt1 | contig 10844 bp, 8 predicted proteins | sample YL17G06_20_MG_FD_203694 | JGI IMG/M metagenome (GOLD analysis project Ga0315279, IMG submission 203694) | Sediment microbial communities from Yellowstone Lake, YNP, Wyoming, USA - YL17G06_20 | ecosystem: Environmental > Aquatic > Freshwater > Lake > Sediment | place: USA: Wyoming | collected...
GATCTGAAAAACACTTCACCCTCTTTTTTTAAACTTAATAAACCCACAGCAGACACTCTTTTTCGATAGAGCGAGAGAAAAGCGCTATGAGCACGGAGATCGAGTTTGAGGTTCCAACGTGGAGCCAAATATATGGCATGCTCCTCAACTTAGCTGACAGGATACACGCAAGCCGGTTCAAACCAGACATAATCGTGGGTGTCTGCAGAGGCGGCTGGCCACCAGCTCGTGTCCTGTCGGATTTGCTGGATAATCCTAGCTTGGCGAACGTGAGAGCTGAATTCTATCTGGGGGTTGCAGAAACAAAGGGTGAACCCACGCTCACACAACCAGTGTCCATTCCAATCGTGGGAAAAAGAGTGCTCATTGTGGACGAAGTTGCAGACACTGGCAAAAGCCTGAAACTCGTCAAAGAGCATGTACTTCGCCAAGGTGCGACAGAAGCAAAGATTGCCACAGTATACTACAAGCCATGGAGCATCGTCAAACCGGATTATTATGAAAAGGAAACAAGCTGTTGGATAGTTTTCCCATGGGAGATAAAGGAAACGTTCAGAAAAATCCTCAAAAGATGTAAAGAAAAAAACGTTCCACTGGAGAAGGAAACGGCAAGACTCGTGGAAGCTGGGCTATCCGTGGAGCTTGTCAAGAAATTCACTAGGGAGATTGTTGAGGAAGAGAGTTGCTGAAGCCTATTGAAGAATTTCGGAAGTACGTTGTAATAACTGGCTTCAGAGACGTCAGAATTGAGAATATTGACAACTTCCTGAAAACGATCAGCAAAAAAACACCACAAAACGTGGAAACCCAGTTCTTCAACGCAGAGCTGGTAGCTACATGGCAACATCTCTACTTTGCAGCTTTGAACGCGTTAACGGCGTTCAGGAACGGAGAGAATTTTTCAAAGAGCCTAGCCATGGAAACGATGCTCTATGCCTCAGCGCAACGGCAGATTCGAAAAGCCACCGAGATTATCGGAATCAAACCGAACTCCACAAAAATAGTAGCGCTGATTGTCGGAGAAAAGCCAGAGGAAGTAAAGTCGATCCTGTCCAAAATCTCAAAACAGATTGGTGCCAAAGAGGATGAAGCAGTTCTCGAGTTAACGGATCAGAAGACAGCGAAGATAAAGGAAGCATTTGGAATTTCAAGTGAAGAACTCGTTGCAGTTGTGAAAGGGCACGATCTGCAAGAAGCGCTAGTTGACGTTGTTATCGAGAAAATGGCACTGCTAGCCACTGAGCACTAGTCTAGAGCACTTTTTCCTTCATAACCGACAGGATATCGTCAGGCGATATCAGGGAAACTCCGGTGGACCCACCGACAACTTCGATCAGTAGAATCTTGTCAGGCTTTTCCAAGTTGACTTTCCGTTTGATGTTCATGGCTGCGGTTTCGATGATGTCATGTGTTGAGATCGTAGTGAAACGCTTCTCAACAGTGATTCGAAAGGTTTCCTTCTTACCTATTCCCGAGCTTAGCTCAGCAGCGGCGTTTCCGATTTCGTTCAGGTCTGTGTGGACGACCTTTTCAACTGGAATGATCCTGAGTGTGTAGCGGAACTCGTAGGGGCGTTCATGGATGGCTTCACGCAGCTTCTTCACAGCGTCTGATGAGTTTAGTGAAGTTTTTGCGGCGATCAAGCCAGAAATCCCAGTCTTGTTCACGCTTGACGTTGCATCGCCTATCTGCTCCAGTAGGTATTGCAGCTCAGAGCATGCGTTGCGTTCGTTTCCACGGTATGTTGTGGCTAGGAGGTTGAAGTCTCTGGGCATTCTTTGCACACTCGATTATCATCTACTCTGGTGAGCGAATTATATGTTTTCAGAACTTGTTTGAGGGTCAGTGCAGGTTAGTGGCTTTGTCACAGCTTTTGGCTCTTAGCCGTCGCCTCACATCATCCCAAGATCAATTACTCATTGCACGGATTTATCTATTTTGATGAGCGCTCGGAGCATTAGGCTTAAATTTGGGTTAAAAGAGTTGACATGCATTCAGTTCAAGGGAGAGGCGACAGGTCGTTGACTAAGAGGCAAGTGCCAGTGATTGTTGTTCACGGCGGCGCTGGAACATGGCAACCTGAGCGCAGCCAGCCCGGTTTGGAAGGCGTCAAGAGGGCTGCTAAGGCGGGCTTTGACGTTCTGAAGAACAGTGGAACCGCCGTGGATGGTGTTATGGAAGCGGTTGCTGTCATGGAAGATGATGGCGCGTTCAACGCTGGTTACGGTTCGAGCTTGAGCATAGAGAAGACCGTGGAGATGGAAGCATCTATCATGGATGGGAAAACGTTGCAAGCCGGAGCCGCTGGGCTTCTGCATGATATTAGGAACCCTGTTCGACTAGCAAGAATCGTGATGGAGAAAACAGATCACGTTTTTGTCGTGGGCGATGGTGCAGAGAAGCTTGCCAAGCTCTACAATCTTGAAAGGAAGAACCCGATGACAGAGCTTAGGCTGAAGTATTATGAAGATCAGAAGAAGGCGTTGTTCGGGGGAAAGTCTGAGCTTCCGAAGCTGGCTGATCTGGTTAAGAGCCATCCTGAACTGTTTGATCGTCTTGATACTGTGGGTGCAGTTGCTCTCGATAAGGATGGGAATGCGGCTGCCGCGACATCTACGGGTGGTTTTCCGTTGAAGCTGCCGGGGAGAATTGGGGATTCGCCGCTGATTGGTTGCGGAACGTATGCGGATAATCAGAGCGGAGCTTGTTCAGCCACGGGGATAGGAGAGGTGGCGATGAAGCTTGTTCTGGCGAAAAACGTCTGTGACGGCATGGAGAATGGAAAGACGGCGCAGGAGGCTGTTGAACAAGCGCTGAGGCTTGTTAACAAGAGAATGTCAGCCACCTACAATGCCATGGGGTTCATCTCTGTTGATGTTCATGGAAGAGTTGGTGCTGCCCATAACACGCCGAACATGTGCTGGACCTATATGAACCCTGAAACCAAGGATCCAACTGCCTCTTTAACAGCGAAGATTGTGAAATAATTTCCATAGATGTCTCTCCTAGACATGCATGCTATTTTTTATTCTCGACAAGTGACGAACAAGAATGCTTAAACGATTCTGAGGATGTTTGACTAAGTTACCCAAATAGTAATGGAGGTGGAAAAGAGTGGGAGACGAAGAAGAAGAATGGGAAGAAGAGGACTGGGAAGAGGAAGACTGGGAAGACGAAGAATAGGGATCCTAAGTGTTTTTGTGCACTTTAAGCGTCTTTTCTTTTGTCTGAGAAGACAGTCATTCTCGCTGCGTTGTGAATCGGGCTATTGCCGTATCCAAGGAACACTGTGTTTTCATGAGAAGAGACGACTCAGGTTTAGGTGGAATGTGGCTGCAAGATTTAACAATGTGTATATGATAGGGAGATTCCTAGAAGGAATTTGAGATGTGCCTTCTCATCCTAGTCAAAATTGACAGGTATGCTTAGATTGTGTCAGATGGAGTCGCAGCCACGAACACGGCATTGTCAATAATCGTGCAATACTGTAGTTCAGACGAGTTGATAACAATGCTCATGGAGGGCTTTTCGCTGAGCCTCATCGCGCCATTAACGATACTGATAACAGTAACACAGAGAAGTTGACATTAGTTCGTCAAACAATTACCTAAACATTGTGCAGTTTTTTTGCGTTTACTAAGCATTGAAGAGTTGTGAGGGAATATTGTGATTTTCCTTCTAGAAGATAACCTCATAAAGCTTATATGGTTCAACTATTAAATCGAAGATTTGGGTATATGAATGGGTGAGTTCTATAAGAAGATTGTGGGTTTGACGCTTGTCCTGATTGTTTCGTTCTCTTCGTATTTAATGCTTGTTCAGATCGTGAATGGTGTCACGTCTGAGAAGCTTCTTACGTTTTTTAAGGTCACGGGTATGAGAAAGACTGACTCAGCAAGCAAGTTCACGATCAATGATGTTCTTGTTGCTCAGGTTGGATGTAGACGCGGGAGCAGTTATGACCTGCAGTTTTATTCGAACTCTTCTTTGATTTTTGAGAAGAGAGGTGAGATGCGTGGCTCGATGTTCAACATTAGCGTTCCAATAGTGCCTCCGGTGTTTAATGCAGGCAAAACGTACGTTGCAGCTTTTCATGTCTATTCCTACAACAATCCTATTCCAGGAGCTTTTCACTCAGACTCTGACTCATATGCTTTTGAGGTTGGCAAGGTCGGAACAAGGCTTGATCTTTCGGGTGGATACTGTGGTTCGATTCGGAACGCTTTCTTGAGGGCAAACTTGACGGATGTTGACGGATACCCTGTTGCTGATGAGCGTGTGGATTTTGGTATGAGGTTTAATCCTACGCATAGAGTGACAGATAGCTGGTATTCTGTAGGTGCGGCCTTGACCAACGCAAGTGGTATGGCTGAAACAAGTTTGGGGCTAGGTGTTCCGGATGGGAATTATTCTGTGAGAATTTATCACGCTGATAATGAGAACTTCGGTGAGTCAGAGGACACTATGGAGATTCGAGTTTCACCTGATCAAGATTTTGATTTTGGTCAACAAGCTTTATTGAAGACTTATGAGCGATGCGAAGCTTTGTTTTCTGGCAATGGAACGTTGAATATCTTCGGAGAAACGAGTGCACCATATGCTGACCTACCCGTAAATGTGACCAGTAGATATACTACGGACACGCCAATTGACACAAATTATGGTCTGCCTTTTGTTGTTCTTTATCTTGATTACATGAACATCTCAGGGTTCATAACAGCGAAAGTTCTTAGTCTAGTAAATGCCAGCTCGTCTTATGTTTATGAAACTTCGACAACTTGGATTCCTGGTTGCATAGGTCAACACAAACTCATTGGTGGCGTTGTGATAGGAGATATCATACATGATCTTCAAGAAGCCATCGTGAATGGCACGGGGATAATCGCTTCAGATAATTCCACTGTTCAGATTAGCCGCTGCCCGTCGAGCGCGGTCATCTTAGCTCCATCAGCAGTGTTTGGTGATACTCTTCCTGTGACTGTCGCCTTCTCAGCGCCTAGACGAGACGCGTACGAGCCAAAGAATCTTACCGGTTTTTCGAGCTGCGTTTTGGGTTTTGAGCTTTCTTATCTTAACAGAAAGTATATCATTGATCGTCCTGTCGGTTCGGTTCCCATTGAGTTACGTGTTAACTCCACGTTTGCTGGGACTGCGCAGACGAATAGTAGTGGGCTCGCATGTATTACTGCAGAAGCGGGTTCCGTTAGCGGAAATTCTACGTTGAGCTTGAACATTGTTGTGAATGAATCTTCTCTGATCTATGGAGGAGCCAATTTTACGAAGTGTGTGAACATGACAAGGGTGAACGTTCTCGATGCTGTTTCTGGCAAGACTAACATCTTCAAACTGAACTGCACCGTGCTGAATAATGCTGGCGAAGAAGGAAGTATCTACGTAGGGGCGGAGAACTCGGTTGAGACGACAGCTTTGGTTTCCGAGTTGCCTGTTGAGAATGTTCCGCTGTCAGTGCTAATAGGGAAGCCCCTCAACCGCACATGCACCAATAGCACATGCCCACCATGGGCCTCTATATACTCGAATCCAACTTGTCTACGCGTCACACGAGTGTACAACATAACCAACATTCCGCCCTACGACGCGATTTTTCCTGCTGCTGATGTTAACTATGATGGAAAAATCGATGTCAGAGATAATTATATCGTCACCCGAGCTTATGGTACCTGGCCAGGATATGCTAATTGGAATTGGCGGGCAGACATCAACTTTGATCTAAAGGTTGATGCCAAAGATGTTTTTTATGCTAGTCATGATTACGGCAAGTGGATTCAGTATAAGAGTGTTGCCAATTTGACTGATGTGCAGGTTGTTTTCCGTGATGAGTATAATCAGTCGTCTGAGGTGTGGCTGGACAAGTGGGGTTGCACTTCTGTTCCAAGCGGTGCAAAGACGCTCAAGCTACGCTATCAAGGCGAAGACGCGGGCGGCGTCTTCGAGTTCTTCAACTGTTCTTATCATGCAGAATGTTCGACGAATAATGTTGGTGTTGGCAAGGCTACTTGGGTTCCTCCTGAATCCGGTGAGAACTACTTCATGCACGTGCAGGTGCCTGAGAATTTTGCGGTGTTGGCTCAGAAGTGGGTTAACGAGACAGCCGTGAACGCTGAAGTGAGTTTGGTTCGCTTCTTGAACGTTATTAAAAAGCCTGTTAGCGTGACTATTGATGGATTGACTGATTTTCAAATCAAAACCATCGAAGCTGAAGCTGATACTTATGTGAGCACGCAGAACCCCAATACGAATTATGGGAATGAACCGTTTCTGTTAGCTGGTGCTACACAATATCAGTGGGGTCATTGGTACAAATATAACGCTTATGTTCGATTCAATATTTCGAGTATTCCGCAAGATGCTTATATTTTGTCTGCAAGTATAGGTCTTTACTTGGACCATCCCGGTGGTAATGCCGTTTATAGAGGGTTCGATATCTACAGGGTAGAAAGCGCATGGAATGAACCAAATATTACATGGAATAATCAACCGGGATGCGCAGTTAACGAATCCTATCACTTAGTGCTTACATCATATATGTACGATACATGGTCACAGTTTAACGTAACTGAAGATGTCCGAATGTGGCATAATGGATCAGCAACTAACTTCGGACATGTACTAAAAATCGACGACGAGCGAGAAGCCACGACATACTGGTGTTCTAGAGAGAATGAACAGTGTGATTTGCGCCCGGTTTTGTTCGTTTCATACATACCGTCCTCATCTAATGTGACTGTTTATGACTCTGTATCCAATCATCCTGTTCCTGCTCTTCAGATCGGTTTCTACGTGGATAATGTGAACATAGAGAACCACACCACAAGCTCTGAAGGAAAAGCCGCAATAAACTGGAAACCCATGCTTAATCACTTATACAACGTTTCTGCGCAGTTCTTAGGAAATGAAACCTACCTCCCAGGCAACACAAGTAAACTCTGCGATTTTAGATATCCAACGAACATCACTTCACGCGACGGGAATTGGATCAATGTATCGGCTGGTTTTCAACACTCCTACTTCTTCAGCCTGACTTCACTACCAATATTTAATTTCGATGGGAATCTAAGGTATTTCATTAATGGCACTTATGCTGATGGTACGCTTTATAATTCGTCTGATTGGATGTACGGATTTGAAGATGGTTGGCACAGATTTGATTGGGCTGCACCCTCAAATGGCACCTTCTCCATGAGAATTGTGTATGAAGGGTCATCTGATTTCTTATCCTGTGAGGTTTGCGTGCTTGTGACTGCTGTTGTGACGCCATTGGTTGTTTCGTTTGGTGTTTCATCTAACGCGTTTGAGCCCAACTCCAATGTTGGATTGAGCGCTACGATCCTATATGCTTCCACAAATGCTCCGTTTACTGGTTACAGCGTGAAAGTTGAGTTTTTCAATTTCAGCTCAGATGGGAGCGTTTCATCCTATCAAGTTTATTCCAATGACAATGGATACGCGAGTGTTAACCTGCCGTATCCTGATGATGGCAAGGCTCATGCTTTCTCGGCTAAAATAGTCTCTGGACTCGTTGGTAATAACGTGCAGCCTCAAGGCACGATATGCACGCCGATTCAGTTGACTGTTTCGAAGTCTACTAGGCTTTTGTTGAACGTTTCTCGCAGTGCTTCTTCCTCAGAACATGTGATTGAGGGGTGGCTGAAGTGGAACACCACAGGAGTGAGCAATAGGCAGGTGAAGTTGAAGGTTAACGAAACCGAATTCTGGCGGACAACAGATGCTAACGGCTATTTCCGCTTGAACCGCAACCTTCAGCCAGTGAATAATGAGCGAACCACCTACATGATCAGCGCCAGCTTCGAAGACAACACCACTCAGCCTTTGAACGCCACAGCGTGGGCAACCACGATTGATGGACAGCGATACGCAGCGTGCACGACGACTCAGTACGGCTACAAGCCAGCCTTCAACACCACAATACTAACCGTAGAGCCGCAATCTACAGAGTCGACAGTTTCGACCAAAACACCAGAAGAAATGCAGGAGGAAGCTAAACAAAAAGGATTGTGGAGCACTTATGATGAATGGGTGTGGGGATTGCTCTACAGGTACCATGTGAAGATAACACTAAATGGATCAACCATTGACATTGGTTTTACGCCGATGCTTCCCATCTGCGGAGTGCTCGAATCCAGAATTTTGCACGATTTTATACCGCCAATTCCTATAACAACTGAACACCCAGAAAAGATAATAATGGATTACTTCGTAGGAACTGCGGTCGACGTATTTGGATTTGCCGGAACAGCGGTTGCGTGCTGCCTCTCACAGGTACCTGGGATCGCAGGAGTCGGACTTTTGGCCTACGGAGCTGGCTTAGGTCTTCCGATTGCATATGCTTGGAGCCACTACAATTCGGGAGAAAGAATGGAGGCTTTCGCTACGCTTGCTGGTTTTGTGATAGACTGTTTCGGAGCAGGAATAACCGGCTTGATTGGCTTACTGGCGCATGAAACTGTTACCACCTTTTCCAATGCCATCGCATTTCCAATTCTCGGTGCAGCGCTATCAAACATGCTGAATCCAGGTGAGATTATCTCAACCGTTATGAATATTATTGCAATATCATGCACGGCTTTTGCAATAGGATACATTATCAATCATTATATCCCAAATCCACAAAACTGTTATTTTGAGCCCTTATTCATTGCCGAAAGTTTCGCTTTTGCTGCCATAGCTATAGATCTTCTCTATTCATGGGCAGGTTGGTGGTAAACCTGAATCAAGGCACCAAGCTTCTGGTTTATTTTGCTCTCACTCTTGGTCTTATGGTAGTGATGCTGTGTTTCGTACTGTATGTTATACCTTTATCTTATCCGATATGGGCTGAACGGTTGTGGGCTATGTGGCTTATTAGTGGCCTTTTCATGTTTCCCTACATGCTTTTGATGATTTATGTTGTTGTGAGGATAACTGGTTCTCTCTGGCAATTTGATCGATGGCAATGGGAGTTCATGATTGTTGGAGCACCTCTAAGTCTATTTTATTTGACGGCTTTGGGATACATTTTCTCTTTCATAATTCCAGATGATCTTGAGCTTTTTCGTTCAGGCACTCTTCCAGCTGTGGTGTTTACGGCAACTATACTTGTATTCGCAAGAACAAAATACGCGAAAAAACACCGAGTACACCCGCACAAAGAGTCAACAGTCTAGACAATATATATAGTGAAACACGCGTTTTTGGCTCGGTTGGCTGAGATATGGGCTTTGTTCCTCAGCGCGTGTATAGCAGTCTTGTTCAGTTGACTGTTTCCAATGGCACGAAGCTCTCGCTGGAGATGAGACGTAACGGCAACGTGCACACGGTTCAGAGGTGGCTGAAGCATGAAAGCTCTGGAATTCATGACAAGACGGTTAAGATCAAGATCAACCAGACTGAGTATCAGGTCCAGACGAACGGCACAGGCTTCTTCGCCAGAGTCTTCGACCTCAAGCCCATCGACAACGAGCAGATCACGTACGAGATTAAACTAGCTGTGAGATGATTCCTTGCAGAATATTACGTATTGGACACACTCTTGATGGACTAGGATATGTTATGTACTTGATATTTCAATGACTACACACGCTCGTCGAACATAAATCTCTCGCAACCTTCATTGCCAAAATGAAATAGCAAAACAGTTGTTCTCAATGCTAAGAAGCTTTGGCGCAGAACATTGAAAATCTTTCATCGCTGAATGACGGCATTGTACGGCATGGAACTGAGGAAGAGTTTTAATCTAACTTCACGATTCTCATCTACATTCTGGCTTCTTGATGTCGTCGTGGTGGTTGCAGTCAAACATATGAAGCCATTAAGAGGAACTATGCCTACTCTTCTTTTTCTTCTATTTCTTCTTCAGCTTCTTCTCCTATCCTACGTACTCCACTTGGTTCAGGAATGGGCATTTGAGGACCAGTCGCAGGCGTTATCAGTTCTTCTTCAGCTAATCTGCGTTTTTCTTTTTCGATTCTCTGGAGTTTGTGCTTCTTCATTATGCGTTCCAGTTCTCTTTGTTTTTCGGCGGGTATTAACTCGTTTAGCTTTTCCACGAGTTTTGCGGCTTCTTTTGGCTCAAGTGGGACTACGATGTCTCTGTGGTGGGGAAGAATTATCGTGACGCTTCCAGAGCGGTCTGCTTTCACAGAATCTATCGTTCAGTCTAACATGCAGTGGGGCAAACATGTTAAGAATTTTGCCCAGAATCTGCCCGAGTGGCGACTTGGTTTCGACTCCTTCCTTAATCTCGTTCTCAGCGTCCTCCTTCAGGTCGATCTTCAACATGGTTTCATGAAGCTCAACCATGAAATGCGGCTTATCGATCTTCAGAACGACAGGCGATTCGGACATATTCAACACCGATATTTCTATTCTCACACTTCAAGGACACCTAATAAGCTTTTTGCACACTCTTTTCCAAGCTGTTTAAGGCGCTTTGCTCTTGATCTCTTGAATAGTCCGAATGCTATGTGAACACGAGCCTGGTTAGGGTTCACGTTTATTACCTACTAGTTGCGACCATTTCAGTAATGGGTTTGTCATGACGCGTGTTGCAGTGTTGGATTTGGACAGGTGCAAGCCTAAGCATTGTGACAGCTTGTGCCTTCGCTTCTGTCCGATTGTGCGTAGCAAGATAGAAGCCATACGATTCGAAAACAAGAAACCCGTGATAGTGGAATCATTATGCACAGGTTGCGGGATATGCGTCAAGAAGTGTCCCTTCAAGGCTATTTCGATCATTAACCTTCCAGATGAGTTGGAGAAGGACTGCAGCCACCGCTTCGGACCGAACAGCTTCAAACTCTTCAGACTTCCAACACCATCCACAA
>Ga0315279_10010561_pt1 | contig 10844 bp, 12 predicted proteins | sample YL17G06_20_MG_FD_203694 | JGI IMG/M metagenome (GOLD analysis project Ga0315279, IMG submission 203694) | Sediment microbial communities from Yellowstone Lake, YNP, Wyoming, USA - YL17G06_20 | ecosystem: Environmental > Aquatic > Freshwater > Lake > Sediment | place: USA: Wyoming | collected...
GATCGCGGTCCTTCAGACTTCTCTATTGCTGCTGATTGTGAAACTGATCTTCAATATAGCCATCGTCGGTGAGGTGCTCTATGTTTTCCTCATGCTCTTCATATTCGCCATCAATACCCTCTCTCTAGGGCTTTTCCTTTCTGCCTTCGCAAAAAATGAGCAGCAAGCCTTCCAGTTCATACCTCTGATGATTATCCCATCGGTGCTGCTCTCTGGTTTCGTGTTCCCCATCGATGGCTTCCCAGACTTTTTAAAAGTCGTCAGTTACTTACTACCTATGACGTATATCATCATCATCCTACGAAAGGACATGCTCGCAGGGCTCGGCCTCCAGTCCGTGTGGCTGGAGTTCCTTGTACTGGCAGGTATGACCATTCTGTTCCTCCTCCTCGCGGCCATAGTCTACAACCGCCAAAAACGATGAGCAAATCGGAGTAACTAGCCCAATTAAGTTTTACTTCTCTTTTTAATATTCAAAATAATGTAAGTATATCTTTTGTACCTACAAAAATCGATTTCACCACATTCTTGAGTTTTACCTTTTTTGAAGTTTTTTTATTAATTTTAACTTCGATTTTTGAATTAGGAATTTCCAAATTATTATTATCACTATCGCAAAGCAGTATGTCGATGAAATATTCATTATCCTGGACCTTTGTGGATATTTTAATCTGCTTTTCTTGCAGTTCTCCAGGTTTTATGGTAAATGGGGGATAAGGAATACCAGTGGGTAAATTAACGGAATTAAGATGCAAATAAATATTGGCTGGAAATCTGCCATAGTTTTTTAGGTAGAACTTAAGAGGAATCTCAACCTTATCGATAATATCACTTTGAGAATCTCCATTTATTTCGACTTTCTCTACTTTCACTTGCGGAACCGGTTTTACTTTAATAATTTTATCTAAGAAAACATAATCCACGCCGGTATATTTAAATCGCTCAATTATCTGTTGGATCAAACAAAGATTACAGCCAAATTGTTTTTCAATCCGTTCTATTGGTATTTGATATTCATAATTAGGCGCAAGATGATTAATATATTGGATTATACTGGAACGAGGAACGCCTATATTCGCTTCCTTTCCTTCCTCATCTTTTAAGATGGCCCAAAGATAAGAAAAAAGCTGTGCTTCCCATTTTTCCTTAATTACTTTTATTTCACGTTCATTCCGGGATATTGAAACAGAAGCGCTAATATGAATCTTTATACGATTTTTAATGGAATCGGACGGAATAATCGAAATTTCGAGTTTCTTCCGTGAATTAGGATTTGTGACTTTAGGAATCCATTTATCGCCATGACCCGCAGTAATTTTATATGGTAATTGAACTTGATCGGGAACGATTGTTGCTTTATTAGCAAATAACCAGTTCAAAATTATTTCAGAAGCCACTTGAGCGGGTAGATTGAATTCATTTTCAAATTCTATGGGCGCGATTGTCATCAGCCTCCTCTATTGGGAATTTTGATCCTTTGAAGGCACCTCTTCAATTCTCTAGATTAAATTATACTTGAAATATATTAATCTACTTCCTTAGTAAGATATAAGTTACTTAGATTTTTAACAGCTTTGATCTGCAATTATGGCGCTATGCAATCAATCAACCGGACAAGATTTATCGTCTTGCAGGTAGAGTTTTAATAGAAAATTCAATATCGAGCATAACTAAAAAATAAAACCTTTTTTTTAAAAAAAAGGAAAAAAGAAATTAGTATCGATTTATTCCTTTTCGGCCTTGTGTTCCTTGTAGACGGCTCGGATGGCTAGGATGATGGCAATCAGCAGTGGGACGGTAATCAGGGTTAAAATGCCGGTTTGTGTAGGAGTTAAGCCGGGAGTACTCGATCCACTCATGCTTGTAATGAGCCACATGATCAGAATAGCAATAATTGGCAAATAATCTCTCTTTTTCATGGGCCACCCCACCAGATAGGGAAGTAAGGATCTCCTATATTTAATCCGCCTACATGTAAAACAGCTATCAAGATTTGCGCGCCTACCAGAATCAGGAGTGTAAGTCCTAGTAATCCTGCAAGATATAGGAAAAAGACGCCAGTTGTTTTCTTCCGTTTCCACGTCTCTTCTTTAGGAGGGACTTTTTCCCAGAGGATTGCAAAGAAGAAAATCAATAGAAACCAACCAATGAAATTTGTCACCGGAATGCCCAAAATCCAAAAGGTGGTTTGTTGAGTCGCCAGAGTTTCAGCTTGGGGCCATGCCCACCAAAGGTTCCTCACGGCAATGGGGTCTACCATCAAATCAAGATTCATGGCAAGCAATCCGCCCACAGCCGCTCTTGTAAGTACTCCTCTATTCTTGAACAGCTTAGTTGCTATATACACCACGCTATAAGAAATAAAAAACCAGCCGATTGCCACACTCAAAGGACAAACACCGAACCAGAGGTAATATTGTTCAGGGCTAAAATAGTATGTTGGTGTTCCACTGAAATAACCGACGAGAATCCATACATTTTCCTCTAGGCTGGTGAAGAGGAATGATCCTACAAAAAATAAAGTAGTCTTCCACCAGCCGAAGGTTTTATAGGAATGATAGAGGCAGAGAATGGCTATAAAAACTGGAAAAATGTCGCGAAAGAGAATGATTGGATCCCAAGGTGCTAAACCTTTCCAAAGCCAAAGGATTCGATCCCAAAAGGCGGGATCAGGTGGTGGAAATGCCATATCGGTTTTCCTTCTCTATATTTTTTTATTGATTCAATAATTTTTTTAGTACCTATAGTTAAGTAAATTCATTCTTATTGTATAAATAAATATCATCTAGATGTAGCGTGAAAGTACAAATCAACGGGTGAGTAAAATGAGTGAAGATTTTGTGTTAATTGAGAAAGATGAAGAGAGAAATATCGTCACAATAAAGATGAATCGATTGCAGAAGAAGAATGCGTTAAATTTTGATTTATTTAATGCCTTACAGAACGCATTTGAGGAAGTAGAAAAGAGTGATGCCCGGGTCGTGATTCTAACTGGTGGAGAAGACACTTTTAGTGCGGGTATCGATTTGAAAATGCTCACGGGCCAAGCCCAGGCTCAAGCGGGGGCGCCTACCAAGCCACAGAACTTTCGTTATTGGTTGAATACGGTGTTACAGCCGATTTTTACAAGGATTGAAAAATTGGAGAAACCGGTCATAGCGAAGATTAACGGCTATTGCTATGGGTCGGGGTTTGAGATGGCGTTGGCATGTGATTTTCGGTTTGCAGTAGCATCGGCAACTTTTACCATGCCTGAATCGCTCGTAGGGATTATTACGGATGTTGGTGGAGCAATTCGATTGACCCGCCTAGTCGGCATTGCCAATGCAAAAGACATAATAATGACGGGGCGGACCTTTGGTGCAGAAGAGGCGTATAGACTAGGGGTTCTTAATGGAGTTGCAAAAGATCAGGATGAATTGGACAAAATGGTGCTGGATTATGCGGATAAACTCATCGAAGCTGCGCCCTTAGCAGTTGGAATGGCGAAAAGATTAGTGGATTTGTGCTACGGGAAAGATGCAGAGTATGGGATGCAGCTGGAAGGGCTGGTGAATTCGCAGTTACTCCAAACCAAAGATTTTTTCAGCGGGGCGGTTGCACGGCTCGAACGGAAGAAGCCCCAGTGGAAAGGAAAATAATTTATTTTTTTAAATTTTTGAATTTAGGAAGGCTCTCGATTAAAATTAAGTAGATCTGCTGAAAAGAATGTGGTGGTGATTTGTAATTGGATAATTCGGTGCTTTTAAAATGGCTTTTAATTATCGGCGGGGTTGTTGAAATATTTATTGGAGTCTTGTTCATCTTTATACATTTATTGGTGGGATCTCTGGGAGTTTCAATTGAAATACCAATTTTCCCGCAACTGGCGGGTTGTATATGCATCTGTTTTGGCTATCTCTTGATTTACACGACGAAAGATGTTAAAACCTATGCCATTATCCCAAAGATGAATATATTATTACGGTTTATCGTGCAACCTGCAGCCATTTATAATATGATTGTCGTACCAGCATTGATTCCCCTTTTAATCGGAACTGCGATTTATGACGTTTGTTGGGCGATTGCTGTCCTAATTTTACTGAAAAAAATGGGATACTTCATGGCGAGCAAAGTTCAATAATGCTATTTGAACTAAACTATGAATTGACATCGCACCCTATGGAATTTGGCTACTATATACAATCCAATCAATTTTAACATGCTGCAATCTGATAAGTGAGAAAGTGATCTAAGGGGAATCTTGCCTGCTTTTATTACACCCTTGGCCAACTCAGCTAAATTGCAATGATCATTGATATAAATTACTTTAATTTTTTCGCCGTTGGTTTTACGGCCCTCGAAATAATCCTTTAATTCAGAGACGGCACAGGGACCATTCACTATGAAAGGACCAACGTATTTATCTAGCTCAGTCGTGTCCACGCCTTTCCCAATTACACCCACGCAAGGCCCGTAATTAGTATCATGGGTAAATATAATGAAGTAGAGCCCGAGAGTCAAGCAACCCGTCCGACAAGCGTCCCCTCGTATTAAAACCATTTTTTCGGACGGTTTCAACGGTATATTTTTACAATGCAATTGCGTTTTATACTGTGCTATTAAGTCCTTCGAAGGCAAAACAGTGATTGCAGCAAGGTCATTGCATCCAAAACCACGTTCTGCGGCCAATTGAATATGTTTTACCTCGTCAATGCCTAATAATTCTGCACCTACCGTATCCAAGGCAACCGGATCGGTTCCGCTTAGTAAAAGCCCCATAGGAATCTCCCATTCTGGTAAAATGGCGAACTGCCCATAATCTACAACACTCAAGGCATCCACAATATGAAAATCAGGTTTAAATTTACTTAGGATATCAACTACTTTCTCATCTATTAAGTGATGATTATATATTTTCTCATTAGCATATAAGAGTCCATGTTGGTTCTTAATGCAATTCGTTAACCCGGTTTGTAAGTGCGTCTTTAGTTTAGGTAAATTGATGTATGTATTTTCAGATTTGTTTTCAATCAAATTCTCGTATAATATTTTGGGGATTGGAATGGGTTTATCCAACGCCTTTCCATTAAATTCCATATCAATCGACTTTTGCTCATCCAAATACAGGGTTTTTGCACCTAACTTCCGGATGCGTTTGCCCAGATTCTCCACTGCAAAGCTAAGCCTCGTGAAAAATCCAACAGCAGCATTATCAAAGACATAAATATTTTTCGGTTTATTACTGGCTTCATTTATCACCTGTATCGTAGCAAGAACGACTTCAGGATTAGTTATAGCGGAATGGATAGGCATCGTCATATTCACTTTGAGAAAAACATTGCCTTTCACGATGGAATCAACTCCCCCGAAGGCATCGAAACAAGCGCGAACACTATCGATTAAAGCCTCTTGAATGGGTTCAATAAAAACCGTCGATTGCATTCTATTCACCTTATTTCTTTTTTATTCAAAAAAGAAATTTATATTTTCCGAACTAAGGCTGTTTTATGGACGTCGAGCAAAATAGAAATTCAATTTTTATGGGAGAAGAATTTATCGAAATCGGGTGTCTTGTCCAATTCCCACGGAAAGGACTTTTGAAGGATCTAGTTTTTCAGATGCGGGAGTTTCAGTAGTGATGTTTAAATAAGCGCCCCCCAGCACTTCCTCGAAATTTAAACCGAGATCATCGATTTGGATGAAGGATCCTTCCGGATATTTTATCTGAAAGCGATTGTCGAGGTTATTTTTATCCCTTGCATTCGGATATTGAGAATTTATGGTTTGGATTGGGAATGGAATCCCTTCCTCACAAATGCCCTTTTGATAGAGGGCAAAAATATCCGCATGTAACGTTTTTACGACTTGGAGCGTCGATTCCTCAAATGGTTGTAGAAACAAATGCCCTTCAGTGGTCAGCCAACTTATTTTACTCGAAAACGCGGACCGTCCCTGAAGGAAAAACAAATTCAGCATGGAAGGCCATGGATAGAAAGCGAAAAGGTAGTCAGGTAACTTAAATTGTTCTTTAGCAGCCCAGCCATCAAAGGTGCTGGCGATAGATTCGAAGTTGGACGGCTCAAAAATGACATTTAGGGCGAAAGAAACCCAGACAGACGCGGAATAGTAGGCTGCAGTAGACCACTGCGGCGTTCGTTCATTACGAATGTCTCGAAAAACATCCATGAGCTTCTCAGAGGCTTTAGTTATATTGTTAAAACGGCGCGGAATTTCCCGTAACTTATAGCCAAGCTTGAGATGGCGCCGATCCAAGAGTTCATCATCTGGACGCACCAACCACCAATCTACGGGGATTCCATCCTCGAGATGCCCATTCAATAAGCAAAAAATTTCACCAGTCACATCATCCAGAGAAATAAAGGTCATATCAGCGCTGTCACCCGCTATTAATTTTTGAGTTCCTTGAATCAGATCCGCTCGAATGGTTAAACTGGGGATGACGAGGATATACGAGAGCACTTTCTCTGGGTGGATAAATTTCCCCTCAATGAGTGCCTTCGAGGTATTAATGGATTCATTCAAACGAGTCTCAAAGAAGTCATAAACGCCTAACTTACATTCATCAATGAACTTAAGCGTGCGTTCCCAGCCGTAAGTTTGATACACCTCCCACACATTCACTAATAAAGGCAAAGAGAATTTGGCTTTGACTGTATCGGGTATTTCATTGTAAGTATATTTCATGAATCTCATCTCCAAAGTTAGTTAATAATCAGAAATGTTTATTTAGTACTTCAAAATTTTACAATTTCCCATTAAAGCATTTCATATTTGAAAGTGTGAGGTTAATAATGCTTTTTTTTAGTTATAGTTTCTTTATCCTTTTGGATTTTTCTTTATCCTTTTATTTATAAGTCTTTATTCTGCGGTTTTATAAATGTATTAGAACTATACTATAAGATTATTATTAAAAATAAAAGAGGAAAAAGACATGAGTGCTTGCGGATTTCACATTTATTCTAGTTGAAACTTGAATAATCCACATTCTGAATTATAATAGCTATGAATTATAAAAGTTAATAAATAACGAATTCGTAATTTAATACGATGAAAATTCTAAAAATTTGGATTTTCACTTTAGGGGGTCAGCAATTATTCTTTAAAGAATATGAGCAGCCAGAAGAGGAGGGTATTATAGTAAATAGTGAAAAAAATAACATTGTCCCAAATTTGTTGAATACAGGGGTTATAAATAGTTTTGTTACCTTTTTTAATAATTATCTCGTAAAGAAATTGTGTGATATAATTCTTTTTGACGATATACTATTCAGTTTTCATTATAATTTAGATAGTCCTCTGAATTGCATAACGCTGGTTATTACTAGCATCGACAAGCAGATTGATTTAGAGATGCAGATGAAGGTATTAAAGAAAGTAGCGAATAAAATTAGCGATGATTTTTGCGAATGTTACAGAGAAGTTTTTCTGGAATTGCAACACAACTTGGATAGCTTCAAGTCGTTTGAAGATCGGTGCGATAAAATCCTCCATGATACTGCTGATGAGTTGGCACAACGGTTAAATGGCCGATCTATGAAAATTAATGGGTTTTAATTTACGAATAAAATGAATTACTTTTTGTCTGGCTTTTAGGGCTTCTTTTCTAGGGTATTTTTATAAATCCAAGTAGGATCAGTTCAATAGGTGCCTACATGCCAGACCTTAATTGCGTGATTTTTTACTTCTCGGCACAGGGAAGCACGAAAAAAATCACGGAAGAAATTGCAAAAGGCTTGACTTCAACGAGGAGTCGGTGCGATTTGGTGCGATTTACCAAATTAGTGAAGGATTTAGAATTAATTCGGAGTTTTAATTTTAAAAGGTATAATTTAATTGGGATAGGCACACCTGTATATTATTTCTATCCTCCGTATCATTTATTCGAACTGTTTGAGGCATTTCCAGATCTTAGGCACACCAATGGATTCCTATTTTGCACCTCGGGTGGAAATCCGGGCGCAGCGTTATTTAAGATAAAACAGGTGCTCGAAAAAAAAGGGATTAAAATAATTGACGGCTATGATAAATGGATAGGATTAGATCAGCATCGTTGCTATATGCATTTTGAGCAATCGGCGTTGCCGCGTAGCCTAGGGCATCCCACCCGAATAGAATTCGCCGAGGCACGCGAATTTGGCCGAAACCTGATTCCGAAGGCATTAGATCCTAATATACCTGAAAAAATGGATTTCTGGGCAAAAGATAATGATTGGGCGAAATTTGGATGGAAGAGTCGAGCAGAACCTTTTATGGAGAAGTGGTTCCCAGAATTTCATTTAAATGAAGAGAAGTGCACACAGTGCGGTCAATGTGCAGAGCTATGCCCCGTAGATGCGATTATTTTAGATCCTTATCCTTCCTGGGTTAAGGATTGCGATAGATGCTATTTGTGCGATTTATATTGTCCTGAACAAGCCATTGAATGTGATTGGTCCATGCAGACTACGTTTATGGAGAAAGTTATAGAGGATGCAAAAAAAAGAGGGCGAATATAAAGTCAAATTCGATTACTGGACAATTCTACGTAACTCAATCAACTTCTTCTTTTGGTAATCGCGGATGATGAGGTCAACCTTTAGTTGGGGAAATTGGGTTTTTTTACAGATATCTTCAATCGTGTGATTTCCGTCGCAAAGTTGCAGGACTAGCATATCTTTAAGTGGAAATTTTTCCTTCTCAGTCAGCTTTATTTTTAGCACGGGAACTCGAATTGTATATTGGTCTTTCTGGAGAGGCACTTCGGATAGGAAATCTGTTTCCAGTAGCGGTTTTTGAAGTTCAGGGGGAGACAATTGAGCTTCAGGAGATAATTCTTGAAATTCAGGAGAAATGGAGTTATAGTCTATGTCTCCGATTAATTCATCGATCCGATTTGCCCATTTGGCCATTAAATGCCTGAAGGGAATGAATTGCCCCGCTGGACCTTTTGGGGCATAAAGAATGATGAGTGCTTTCGATGAAACTTTGAAAAAAGCAAGATTAATACCCCCAAAGGGAATACTATAATCGCCTATTTTCAGTAAATGAAAATTATCCCGAGTATATCCACGGATAAAGAAGATATATTGATCAAAAACGGGGGATTCGATGTAATGAAGAGTACCCATGGCATCGACAATCGCAATATACACCCTCGTTACGATCGATTCTCGAAGAGCAATCAACATTTCTTTTGCTAATAGATGGTACTGCTCTTCCTTTTCGTCAATTTTTTCAATAATGGGGACAGCACTCATATCATCAATCTCCAAATATTTTCGTGATATTCAGTCGATGGTACCTTTAAAGAGTAACCAAAAATTATTTTTTTAACATTGCAAGTTTGCTAATCTTTAACGCCTTGCAATCTTGCTATTTCAAGATCTTATATTTGCCCCTTTTCAAAGTAGAATGAACGCGATGAGTTTAGGGTGCTACTTCATAAATAACTTTTTTTAAGTTAAATCAGAATTTTAATTATGCAGTCCCGAATGAAATTTAAAATCAAACAGAAATTATGCCGGGGTCCAGTAGAATGTGGCATTCAGTGTGTGAAGGCATGTCCCTATAACCTCTTAGCGTATACCCAAAAGCGGACCCCGAATCTTGGGGAGGAACCAACGGAGTTCAAAATTATTGTAGCATTCCCCATTCTGTGCAATAATTGTGGGAAATGCGTCGAAGTATGTCCAGACAAAGCGATTGAAATAAACCCTCCTAAAACCTAATTAAAAAGAGGAAGTTGCTAGAAGTATTAGGAATATATATGCAGTATGACTCTTAATTTGGATGAAGTCCTGGAATTCGCTGATGAAGTGATGAATAAATAATTTATTTCCTTTTTAATTCATTCTATTTTTCCAACTTTTTCATTTTTGGATTTAATCCGCGCCGTTATATAAATCCCGCTGAGAACTAACGCGCCACCCACAATAACGAGATAAGAGGGAATTTCACCGAGAATCCATATCCCGAGAAGAATAGAGCAGATGGGTTCAGCGAGTAGCGAAACGCCAACAATTGTGGCTTCGAGGTATTTTAATGCCCAATTATAGAGAGTATGCCCAAAAATTGTAGGAATAAGAGCAAGACCTAGAATAATGAGATACTCATTTGGGTCATAGGAAAAAAAAGGATATCCCCAGATTAAAGCGGCGAAAAAGAAAGTTATCGCGCAAGAAGAATAGAGTAAAAAGACATAGGGTAATAAATCCAGTTTCTGTCGTACTGTTCTGCCTAATAGTAAATAGAAAGAGAATGCAATGGCTGAAATGAGAGCTAAAATATCCCCAAAAATGGGTGTATAATTAGACCAATCGGTCACGGCAATAATAGAAACGCCTATAAATGCGGTCATAATTCCTAAAATTCGTCCGTGAGTTAAGCGCTCTTTCAGTAGAATATAAGCAAGAATTGCGATAAAAATAACATTAGTATCCACCAGGATCATAGAAGATGCAATACTGGTATAATCCAAACTAACGAACCATAAGCTAAAATGAATTGCTAGTAAAACACCCGCGGCGATAATAGAGAGCAGGGTCTTTTTTGGAATAGTATAATATTTTCTCCAACTCTTCGTATACATGAATACGGGACTTAAAATCAAAACCGCGAAGAAAAGGCGGTAAAATCCGATGATTAAGAAAGGGGCATTGGATAGACGAACAAATATTGCAGCAAAAGACAAGTTGATGATGCTGATTGCTATAAAAATATAAGGGTTTCTACGAGTTTGAGTCATTAGAATGCCAAGTTTACCATTAAAAAATGTCCATGCCGATTAACCAACGACCGAAACCGATTATGAAGGAAGGAAGGAAGGGAAATGACTCTTGAATGAATACATCCGAAGCATAATA
>Ga0315279_10010562_pt1 | contig 10843 bp, 9 predicted proteins | sample YL17G06_20_MG_FD_203694 | JGI IMG/M metagenome (GOLD analysis project Ga0315279, IMG submission 203694) | Sediment microbial communities from Yellowstone Lake, YNP, Wyoming, USA - YL17G06_20 | ecosystem: Environmental > Aquatic > Freshwater > Lake > Sediment | place: USA: Wyoming | collected...
TTCACCAGCGACAACGGCCCGGCCACGCCGCTGCGCAAGGACGATTACTTCACCAGCGCCGGTCCCTTCCGCGGCCACAAGCAGAATTTCTATGAAGGCGGCATCCGGGTGCCGATGCTCGTGCGCTGGCCGGGCCAGGCGCGGGCGGGCGCCGTCAGCGACGTCCCGTGGGCCTTCTGCGACTTCCTGCCCACCGCCGCGGAACTGGCCGGCGTTCCGGCCCCCAAAGGGATCGACGGCTTCTCCGTTGTGCCGGCCCTGCTGGGCCGCAAACAGACGCCTCATGAATTCCTGTACTGGGAGCTGCCGCGCTATATCGCCAAGGAAAAAGCGTTCGCCAAAGAGACCCCCATGCAGGCCGTGCGGATGGGCGAGTGGAAAGCGGTGCGGCCCAAACCGAACGGCCCGCTCGAGCTTTACAACCTCAAGCGCGACATCGCGGAGACAAGGGATGTGGCGGCCGAGAACCCGCAGGTTCTGAAGAAAATCGAGGAGTACCTCAGCAGGGCGCGCGTCGAGCCGCGCCCCCAGCAGGAGCCGCCCTCGCGCTGGACCTCGTAACCCGCGCTGCCAGTGCTGTCAAAGAGGCGCGGCTACAGCAGATGGCGGTCTGAAGACCGCCGCTACAGCGGCAGGCGGGAGATTCCGGGCACGCGGTCAAAATGGGCATCGAATGTGGCAATCCACTCCAGATTGTGGTTCAGCATCACTGCAGCATGAATGGCATCGCGCGCCGCGATACCAGGCACTGTCACCAGCAGATCGCGCGCGCGGTCGGTATCGGCCAAGGTAACGCTGAACACCGCCGGGCATATATCGACGAACAGACTGTAAATTCTGCCGGCGACCGTCGGCTTGCCCACGGACGAATAACGGTGCAGGATTTCCTGCAGCACCTCGGTACTCGTGCAGGCCGCTACTTCCCGGCTTCGAACACGCTCGAGGAATCGGTCTGCGGCTGCGCGGTTCGGATGCTCGGCGCCAGCAACATACATCGGGATGTTCGAGTCAATAAAGACCGTCACGGCGCCCTGCTTCGATTTCCGCCAGCATTTGTTCGATGTCGGCGGTGGGAGCATTCAGGGAACGTAGCTCGTCGAGTGGATCACGCGCGGGATTTCCGCCGTCGCTCTGGCGAAGACTCTCGTTCAATGCACGCCGAACCCACGCGCCCTTAGAGAGCCGTTTGCGCTGGGCAGCCTTGGCGATCTGGGCATCCATTTCCTCTGGTATCAACACCTGTAGCCGGTGGCTCATATGAGCATGCTAACATGAGCAACAGGCAAAATGCAACTCGGCGTTCCAGCCAATCGAAGGCGAATTCACCACTGAGAGGCGGTTTGCTCGGCTTCGACTTCCAGCCAGCCATCGGCGGGCAGCAGATCCACCGGCAACCCGCTCTCCCAAAGCTGGACCTGGAAGCGGAAGGTGGTCTGGCGATCGATCCCCAGCCAGGCCAGCGGCAGGCGCAGTTCCAGCACGCGGCGGAAGGCGCCAGCGGGACTTAGCTCAGGGGGTGGGGGAACCTGGGACGCGTTCGGCGGCGCCCCGGCATCAATGTGAACCTCGGGCGCATCCGACGAGCTGTTGGCGACCCGGGCGATCAGCCGGCCGCCGGCCTCGCCGGCCATGACATTCACCCGCACTTCCAGCAACTCCACCGCCTTCAGGCCCTCCGGGGAAAGGTCCAGGCGCAGGTAGAAACTCCGCGGGTCCGCCCCATAGTGCAGTTCCTGGACGTAGAAGCGCCTGCCGTGCATGGCGGAGCCGCGTTCGTCCAGGCTGTAGACCCCGGCACCCATCCATTCGAAGTAGCTGGACACCAGGCCGTCAATGCGCGGGCTGATGTAGTTGCGGGGCGGAGCCGAGAAGGCACCCCACTCGTGCCGGGCGATGGGCACGGCGAGGGAATCGGGCGCGCCGGCGCCCAGGGCCCGATACACGTTGGCCAGGTGGGTCCGGTACAACTCGTCGAAGTGCCGGTCATTGATGGTGTGGTGCTCGGGGCCGAACCACCAGTTCCAGTCGCTGCCCTCGGCGATCAATAGCTCCTCGCGGGCCAGCTCGAGTTGCTGGCGGGACACCCGCCCCGGCTCCGCCTCCGCCGCAGCGAAAAAGGCGCGGGCGTCGTTCAGCAGGTTCCAGGCGCGGTTGTCTTCGCCCGCGCCGATCCAGATATCGAAGTTGGCATTGATCCAGGAGCCGGGCACCACATGGGCGAGGCGGTCGCGCGGCTCCAGCTCCAGCGCTTCGCTGAAGGTGGCCGGGCGCAGCTCGGGATCGCTGCTCAGCCCGGCATAAAGGCAGGCCAGGAAGGCGCGCCCGTTCTTGCTGTAATGCTCCCAGGCATTCTCGCCGTCGAGGATTACGGAAACGACCGGGTCGCGGCCGCCGGCGCATGCGGCGCGGCCGCACCGCCGCAGCCGCTCCAGCAGGTCGCGGGCGGCTTGCTCCGGGTCCATGTTGCTGTAAACGAACCCGATCAGGTCCGACAGGCACTGGTCGCGGAAAAACAGGCGGATCCCCGCCTGGCCGTCCGCCGCCCCGGCGGGCGCGAATTCGTAGCTACCGTAGAGGGCCGCCGCGTTGGCCGGCACGCCCTGGGCGTCGCGCGGGAACCCGCAAGCCAGCGAGCGGGCCAGCACGCCTTCTCCGCTGGCGGCCCAGCGGAACCCCAGGTCGGCGGCCATCGCCAGCACCTGGTCGGAAACCGAGCCTTCCGACGGCCACAGGCCCGCGGGCGGCCGCCCAAACACCTCGGTGTGCTTGGCAATGGCGCGTTCCAGTTGCAGGCGGGCGTCCTGCGGGTAGCGGAACCGCCTGGGCAGCGGCGTGCCCGGGCGGCTCTCCTCGGCCACGTCGGTGTCGCAGACCAGCGGCAGGATGGGGTGGTAGTAGGGCGTGGTGCTCAGCTCCACCTGCCCGCGGTCCTGCGCCTCCCGGTACGCGCCCACCACGCGGCCCAGCAGTTCGCGCTGTTTCCGCGCCACCACCTGCTGGTCCGCCACCCCGTAGCCTTCGCCTTTTTCCACCAGGGCCCGGATTTCCGCGTCGCCGGCCAGGTAAATCTCGTCGAACCATGCCAGTTGCGAGAGCGCCTGCAGGTCGGCGAAATCGGAGGTGGTGAACAGGGACAGGGCGCGCTCGGGCACGGAGTCGGCCGTGCGGAAGAGCGAGAACAGCCGTTCATAGCGCGGATAGCGCGCGATCAGGTGGCGGGGGTCGGCCTGGAAGAGATTGGCCAGCGCCATCAGCCGCTCTTCCCGGCTGAGTTGGTCGGCGGGTTTCTGCGCCAGCTCCAGCAGCGGGTCGCGCGCCGCGCCCGTGGCGTAGTCCTCGATTTGGGCGATCAGCGAGGGCACCAGGTTGAAGGTCAGGCGCAGGGCCGGAAACTCGCGCGTCATCTCCACCATGCCGAAGTAGTCCTTCAGCGCGTGCAGCCGCGTCCACGGCATCCGGTACTGGCGCGACACCAGGTCCTTGTAGAACGGCTGGTGCATGTGCCACAGCAGGCAGACGCGAATCATGCGGCGACGACCTCGGCGATGGGGGCGCGGCGCTGGGCGCGGTTCTGTTTGTATAATGAAGTGCCAGCCAAAGGGATCATTTTGGGTTCCAGGTTCCAGCAACCTGGAACCTGGAACCATAGCTGAAGCTTGACGGACTCACAAGCTGAAAGCTGACCTGGATAACTCACCACGGATGAACACGGATGAACACGGATGGGCGCGGATGCCGCAAAACATCGTGGGATGATGTGCCTGGCGTTCAAACACGCGGGGCCAACACCCTGTCGGAGCTTGAGCGTTCCACTGGTCGTCGTCCGCCTGGTGAGGTGCTTGTGCCTGGTGAAACGGCGTGTTGAAATCATCCGTGTTTATCCGTGTTCATCCGTGGTTAATTTTCACGAATAATGCGGGCTAACAACCGGGAGGTTCGAATGGCAACTGTTCGGCAACAGAGCCAATTGCGATTCCAGAACTACATCGGCGGCGAATGGCGCGGCGCCTCGAGCGGCGAGACCTTCGCTACGCACAACCCGGCACGCTTCGACGAAGCCGTGGCCGAGTATCCGAAAGGATCGGGCGAGGATGCGCGCCGGGCCTTCGAGGCGGCCGCGCAGGCGCAGGACGGCTGGCGGCGCGTCCCCGCCCCGCGCCGCGGCGAGTTCCTGTACCGCGCCGCCGAGTGGCTGGCGCAGCACACCGACCAGATTGCCGCCGAAATGACCCGCGAAGAGGGCAAGACCTGCAAGGAGGCCAAAGGCGAGACCCAGCGCGCCGTCAACATTTTCCGCTATTTCGCCGGGGAAGGCGCGCGCCTGGCCGGCGAGACGGTGCCCTCGGAGCGCGAGCAGGTGTTCTGCTTCACCATGCGCAAGCCGCGCGGCGTGGTTTCGCTGATCACCCCGTGGAACTTCCCGGTAGCCATCCCCGCCTGGAAGCTGGCGCCGGCGCTGATCTGCGGCAACGCGGCGGTAATCAAGCCCGCCTCGCTGGCGCCCTCCTGCGCGGTGCGGCTGGTGGAGGCGCTCCACGAGTCGGGCCTGCCGCCCGGGGTAGTGAACCTGGTGTCCGGGCCGGGCGCAACCGTGGGCCAGGAGATGCTGGCCAACGAGCAGGTCCGCGCCGTCTCCTTCACCGGCTCCTGCGGCGTCGGCGACCACATCTACGCCTGCGCCGCCCGGCGCAAGATTCCCGCCCAGCTCGAGATGGGCGGCAAGAACCCCACCATCGTGTGCGCCGATGCCGACCTGGATTACGCCGCCGCCACGGTGGTGAACGCCGCGTTTTTTTCGACCGGGCAGAAGTGCACGGCCACCAGCCGCTGCATCGTCGAGCGGCCCGTCTACCAGCGGTTCCGCGACCTGCTGGTGGCGAAGACCAAGGCGCTGAAGGTGGGCGACGGCATGGACCCCAGCGTGGACATGGGACCGTGCGTCGATGAGTCCCAGATGAACACGGTCCTCGGCTACATCGACATCGGCAGGAAGGAGGGCTTCCCGGTGCTGTGCGGGGGCGGCCGGCTGACCGAGGGCGATTACGCCCGCGGCTACTTCGTTGCGCCCACGATTTTCGATCAGGTGGAGGCCGGCAGCCGCCTGGCCCAGGAGGAGGTCTTCGGGCCGGTGCTGGCGCTGCTGCCCGCCGACAGCTTCGACGAGGCGCTGCGCCTGGCCAACGCCGTGCGCTTCGGGCTGTCCGCCTCGCTGCTGACCCGCGACGTGTCGAAGGTGTTCCGCTATATCCACGAAATCGAGGCCGGCCTGATCACCGTGAACCTGCCGAGCGCCGGCGTCGAGTACCAGTTGCCCTTCGGCGGGGTGAAGGATTCCTCCACCGGTTTCCGCGAGCAAGGCTCGGTCGCCATCGACTTTTATAGCGAGCTCTGCACGGTGTACCTGAAGTATTGAGCAATTCGCGCCATGAGGCGGCCACCGCGGGTGGTGGCACCCTCGCACAGTCCGTGGACACCCCGCGGCAGTCAGGCGTCTCGGTGCAATTGAGCTTCCCTCGGGTCGGTCTGCCGCCTGGAGTGGAACGAGAATTGCAACAGGCAACGAGGGGGCCAAGCGACGGGGCGCGCGCGGGCGCTTAATTTGACATGGATAGGGATTGACTGGGGTAGCCGGAAGCGCTACATTGTGAGGCAGAAATGTTTAGGTCCTTGGACTTTTTCGCTGGCAGCGGGTTGGTCCGAGAGGGTCTGAAACCGGAGTTCGAGACCGTCTGGGCAAACGACAACTGCCCCAAAAAGCGCGCCGTTTACGAGGCAAACCATCCGAAGGATCGGTTTTGTCCCTCGGACATTGAAGACGTCGAAGGGCATGAACTGCCCGCCGCCGAGCTCGCCTGGGCATCGTTCCCGTGCCAGGACCTGTCGCTTGCCGGTAATCTCAACGGTATCAAAAAGGGAACTCGTTCCGGCCTGTTTTGGGAATGGATACGTGTCCTGGATGAGATGAGGGGGCGGGGGAAGCGCCCTCCGATCCTCGTAGCGGAGAATGTGGGGGGCTTTGTCGTGGCCCACGGCGGGAAGCACTTCAAGCTGGCGTACGTCGCTCTCCGAGAGCGCGGATATCGCGTGGGTGCGGTCATGATCGACGCCCGCCTCTTCCTTCCGCAGAGCCGGCCGCGTGCTTTTGTGATCGCCGCACGCGAGGAGATTAGCCTGGCAGGCTTGAGCCAGGGCGTTCCGTCGGAACGGTTCCACCCTGCCGGTCTTGTCAAGACCGCCTCGGTCCTGACTGACAGCGGTTGGGTGTGGTGGTCGTTGCCGATCCCATCGGGGCGGACGCGGCTATTCAGCGATCTCTGTGAACTGGGCGCTCCATGCGACCCTCCGCTCAAGACAAGGTATCTTCGCTCCATGTTGTCGCCGGTTAACAAGGCGAAGCTCGACCTGGCGATAAGATCAGGGAGGTTCCTTGTGGGTACCGGCTACCGCCGGACGAGGCCTAATGAGAACGGCAGGCCGGTGCAGCGCTTGGAGCTGCGATTCGACGGGATTGCAGGGTGTTTGCGGACCCCCGAGGGCGGCAGCAGCAGACAGGTGGTACTAATAGTTAACCAGGGTCAGGTTCGATCACGTCTGATGACGGTGAGGGAGACTGCACGGTTGATGGGCGCTCCAGACTCCTACCTGCTACCCGGCTCGTACAATGACGGGTATCGGGCCATGGGTGACGCCGTCGCGGTTCCGGTGACCCGCTGGCTCACGCGGCATCTATTGGCACCTCTCGCCAGCCGTTACAGGAGTATGCGTGCCGGAGAAGAAAACGCCAAAAGTGCCGCATGATGTGGCGGCGATTCGGAAGCAGATCGACCGATTCCTCGACAGCCAAGATCCGGGGGGCAACAGGCCCTGCAACGCGAAGTGTGGGGTCTACGTCTTTTACGACTACGATGGGGAACCGATATATGTGGGCCAGACGAACGAGCAGCTTCGAGTCCGAATCCGCCGGCACCTGACCAATCAGCGCACCGATGCAGTTGCAATGAACGTGCTCGACCCCTTCGAGGTTGCGGAAATCGAGGTGTTCCCGTTTTACGATCTGGAGCCGAGGCAGGAGGAGAGCGGCGAAGCGTGGAAGAAGCGAATCAAAGCGCCCCTGGGCAGGGCTGAGTACACGGTGTTTCAGAACGTCCTCCGCGCCTCTGCTTTCAAGGCCGTGTTAAACGAGAAGGAGATGCGGCCAGCAAAGAGGATTGAACTGCCCCGTGCCTTCAGGGGCAAGATCATTCCCGAAGAACTTTTTGAGATCCGCAAGCATCCAGACATTCGAATCGCACGCCGTGCGAGCACGATCGCGAGCCTGGCAAGGGTTATCAGCGAGCGCAGCGTGTCACCCGGTCTTCGAAGAACCCTCTTAGTCCAGGCGAGGCGTTTGGAGAAGCTGGCCAAGGACCGGTTGAAAGATTTTCCGAAGGGTGCCATGCCAAAGCAAGAGCTGTGCGAAGAAACTGAGGCATAATATGGCCCATGGCCGATGTCCTTACGCCCGCGCAGCGCAGCCTTTGCATGGCCGCTGTGAAGGGAAGGGACACGACCCCTGAGTTGGCCGCACGCCGCCTGATCCACCGTCTCGGTTACCGATACGTTCTCCATTCGGAAAAGCTGCCGGGCAAGCCCGACCTTGTCTTCCCTTCGCGGCGGAAGGTCATCTTCGTGCACGGCTGCTTTTGGCACATGCACAGGTGCAAGCACGGAAGGAAAGCCCCTGTCTCAAACGTTCGATACTGGGAGCGTAAACGGACGGGCAATCGCGCACGCGATCGAAGAAACACCGCCGCGCTCAAGGCCGCCGGATGGAATGTGCTGGTGGTGTGGGAATGCTGGACGCGGAACCCCGGGTCGCTCTCCGCGCGAATCGTGGGCTTCCTCGGACATTAGAAAAGTTCGCGGCAGGCGGAACAAGCCCGCGAAGCGGGCGACAGAAATCTGGCGGCGTTTTCTGTCGCCCGCTTCGCGGGCTTGTTCTCCCCTCTTTTGTTACCCACAGCTTGCGCTGTGGGCTACCAAACTGTCGCCCGCTTCGCGGGCTCAAGCCGCGACGATTCCATTGATATCCTCACATCTACGTCGTGCACCATGCGCGGGTCTATGATGTACGGGCGATTCTGTCTCCTGATGTAATCACGCCCGACTTTGTACCTCCCGGAGAGGAGGCCCCCGAAATGGCCAGGCCGCGCGCGCCCTGGTGGATGTTCGTGCTGGCGGCGTCGTACGCTTGGCCCCGGAGCGCCTGCTCGGGATTCTGCGCGGCGTGTGCGCCGCAGTGGAAGCCGCGCACCGGCAAGGCTTGATTCATCGGGACCTGAAGCCCGAGAACATCTTCCTGGTCGAGGGCGAAACCGACTGGGCCAAGGTGCTGGACTTCGGGGTGGCGAAGTTCCTGCCCTCCGCAACCAGCCAATCGACCGTGGATACCAGCCCGGGCGTGCTGGTGGGGACGCTGCAATACATGTCGCCCGAGCAACTGCGCGGACAGGAAGTCCAGGCAGGCTGGGATTTGTGGGCGCTGGCGGTGGCGGCCTACGAGTCACTGGCTGGCGAGCTGCCGTTCCCGAAGGCGACGGCGGCCGAGTGGCATGGCGCGGTTTTGGCCGGCTGCTTCACACCCCTGGCCAGGCATCTGCCCGAGGCGCCCGGCTCATGGCAGCAGTTCTTCGAGCGGGTGTTTGCCGCGGACCCGGGGAGTCGCCCGGCCTCAGCGCAGTCGCTCTTTTCCGAATTGGACCGCGCCCTGGGGAAACAGTGACAGGCCGCCCCGGCCTGCCTGGAGAGGCAAGCTGGCTGGCGGCTGGCAAAGAGCAAAAACCAGGAAGGCAGAAGGCGGAAAGCGGAGGGCAGCAAAGCAAGCGATTGCCGCCTTCTCCCTTCTGCTTTCCGCCTTCAGCTTGTTGCCGGCCGCGCCCCTCAGGCCGAGGCGGCGCGCTTCGTCCCTCTGTTGATTGCGGCCTTCAGCTCATGCCCGGCCGCAAACTTGACCACCTTGCAGGCGGCGATCTTCAAGGGCGCTCCCGTCTGCGGATTGCGTCCCGTGCGCGCTTTGCGGCTGGCGACCGTGAAGGTGCCGAAGCCCACCAGCGCCACCCGCTCGCCCTTCTTGAGCGCCGAGGTCGCTCCCTGCATGAGGATGTCCACGACCTCGTTGGCCTGGACCTTGGAGATCCCCGTCCCGCCCGCCAGCAAGTCAATGATGTCGCCCTTGTTCATGTAAGTTCGCCTCCTCCATTCATTCCACACTTCACTCTGAAGTTGCGGCGCTTTATAACATCGGGCCTGGAGATTGTCAATAGAAATGAGCGAAAGAATGCAGGACTGACTCATTACCGATTTAGGGGCTGCAGGTTACAGTCGGCACCTCTTACTTGAGCAGCCGTTAATTGTCAATGGTTCAATCCTTAAGCCGTCAGTCAAACCAGCGCCTGCTTGCAGAAGGCCACCGATTTCTTGACTTCGACGACCGCATCCTGGGCCTTGTACTCGTACTCGATGTTGGCCGGGATCTTCCACTTTTTCGACTTCATCAGCCGCAATGCCTCCCGGATGGGCGTGTCGCCTTCCCCGAAGGCCAGGTTCTCCCCGGTCTTTTTGCGGTCCTTGAGGTGAATACAGACGATCTTGCCGTAGTTATCCCGCAGGTAGGCCAGGGGGTCAAAGCCCGCAGCGAGGAAGTGGCCGATATCGAGATTCACGCCGATGTACGGCGACAGGCCCTTCAGGGCGGCGGCGAAATCGTCGGGGGTGGCGAACTCGTTGGGCCGGATGTCGGAGTGGTTGTGCAGGCCCACCCGCATCTTGTATTTCCGCGCGAACGGATCGACGCGCCTGACGGTGCTGACGTTGGCGGAAGATGTCAGCGCCTTGACGCCCAGTGCCTGGGCCATGATGAAGCCGCGCTCGATCTCCTGGTCGGTCAAGTCGTCGCGGAAGCCGTAGCTGTAAGCGAACAGCTTGATGCCGGCTCTCTTGAACTTCTCGGCCACCTGCCGGAACACGTCCGGCGGAGTGGTGAGCCGCCACTGGCGGAGCCCCTCGCGGGCGTCCTGGCCCTTGCCCTTCAGCGGGGGCTCGATGTGCCCCTGCCACAACTCGCAGGAGTTGACGCCGCACTCCAGGATAGCGGCGATGGCCTTGTCCAGCGGGCGGTCGCGGAAACTGTAGCTCTGGATGCCGATCTGGACGCCTCCGAATCTCGAGTTGGGTTTGGCAGCCGCCCACAGGCTGCTCCAGCTTGCGGGCACGGCCAAGCTGCCGGCCGCCGCCGCCGCGGTTTTGCAGAAGTCCCTGCGGCTGTATCGTGACATGCGCAATTCCTCCTGGCGTGGTGTTCAGCGGCGGCAGTCTATCACACCTTGCAGGCCGGAGGCTGGAGGCTGGAGGCTGCAGGCTATTTTTTCAGGATGGCGTCGTCCAGGCCGACCTCAAAGAACATCAGCGGTTTCGAGGTATCAGCCCAGTACAAGTCGGTGAGATAGATTTTCGAGCCGGCCACCCAATCGCCGCCGCGGCCGACGTCGAAATAGAAGAAGCCGCTGGCGCTGGAGTTGGGCAACACCATGCGCATGCCGAATTCGTGCACCTGCACCTCGATGGCGCTGTCCTTGCTCGATCCCCGGCCGGGTATCCGCGGCACAGGCGAAGGGGACCGGCCGCCCGAAGAGGAGACGGGCTTGCCGCCTCCCAGTCGCCGCCGCACTTCTTCGGAGGGCGTGGGCTCGATTTTCTGCCGGTCGCTGGTGATGAGTTGCACCGAGGCCCGGTCGAGCCGCACGGCGCGCCCCGTCTCATTGGCGATGACCACCAGCACCGGCAGGATGCCCGCGCGCCTGAAATC
>Ga0315279_10010564_pt1 | contig 10843 bp, 9 predicted proteins | sample YL17G06_20_MG_FD_203694 | JGI IMG/M metagenome (GOLD analysis project Ga0315279, IMG submission 203694) | Sediment microbial communities from Yellowstone Lake, YNP, Wyoming, USA - YL17G06_20 | ecosystem: Environmental > Aquatic > Freshwater > Lake > Sediment | place: USA: Wyoming | collected...
CATCACCTGAATACAAATCGGCAATGAATTTGAGGTAGTCGATGCCGCTTAAATTTTTATAAGCGCCGGCTTCTTCGGGCAGGTAACTGATTAATCTTCTGATTTCAGCTGGATGTTTTATCACATCAATATCAAAAATCTTAGCAATGCCTTTGTCCGGTTTAAGCAAAGTTGCAAGAATTCTTAAAGTAGTAGTTTTACCGGAGCCGTTTGGTCCAATCAGACCAAAGATTTCTCCCTGATTTATTTCAAAAGAGATATTTTTTAACGCCTCTAATCTGCCGTAGCTTTTGCTTAATTCTTGGACAATGCACGCCTTGGTCATTTTTATCACAGTATAAGAACGATAAGGGTTTTGTCAATGAATGCACCGATTAACACAAATGCATGAAGAAGATCGACCAGATTACTTAATCTGCGCTAGTCCAATATTTTTTATCTATGCTCATCTGTGAAATATTCGCTCTTTACAACTCGTTAGTTTTATAGATAATAATTTATGCCATATCGTGAACAGAAGGTTGCGGAAGCAATAAAACACACGGTCGCTGAGATTATTCTCAAAGATTTAGCTGACCCGAAATTGGGTTTTGTTACAATCAATGCGGTGAAACTTGCTAACGATTATAAAAAAGCAACTCTCTACTTTACTGCGTTTGGTGATAATGCCAAACAAGAGGAAGTATTAAAACATTTAAATCATGCGGCAAATTTTATCAAAAGTCACCTTAAGGAAAAAGTAGCATTAAGATATGTACCCGAGCTTACATTTGAAATTGACCGGTTGTTAGAGGAAGAACAAAAAATCGGTAAGATTCTGGATGAAATAAATAAACCAAGTGAAAGTTAAGTATTGAAAATACAACACAGAGATACCGAGTCACAAAGGACACAAAGGTATTTCTCTGTGATTCTCGCTTTCTCCGTGTCTCTGTGGTATTAGTTTGACCTGAATGAAATTACGCGGCGTCCTGCCTTTAAATAAACCGGTTCACCTCTCGTCATACGATTGCATCAGAAAATTAAAACCCTTGTTTCCCAACACAAAACTTGGCCATGCCGGAACTTTAGACCCGATTGCGGAAGGGTTGTTGTTAATTCTATTTAACGAAGCAACTAAGATTGCCCAATATCTGAGTGAGAAAGATAAAGAATATATTGCGAAAATTCGTTTAGGTATTACAACCGATACGGATGATATTGCCGGTCAAATTATCAAAGATGAGCCGTATGAGAATATTACCCGTTCGCAAGTAGAGACGATTCTCGTATCTTTTATTGGAGAAATTGATCAGGTACCCCCTAAATTTTCCGCGTTGAAACAGCAAGGTAAAAGGAGTTATGTCTTGGCACGGGAAGGTATTGATTTTACACTCAAGCCACGTAAAATTAATATAAAATCTATTGAACTTTTAGGTTTTGATTTACCAATGATTGAAATAAAAACAACAGTTAGTAAAGGGACCTACATTCGAGCATTAGCACGTGATGTTGGTGAAAAATTAACCTGTGGGGCGACTTTAGAAGGTTTGATTAGAACACAAATCGGCAGGTTCCGGGTCGAGAATGCAGTGAAGTTAGATGAGGTCAAACAAGAGACAATTGCGGAAATTCTTTATCCGATAAACGAAGTGCTTGCAGATATTCCAGCAATTGTTGTAGCAGAAGAAGAAATTGAAAAATTACTAAAAGGGCAGCCGATAATAGAATCAGGAATTACGAATCAGGATTCAGGAAGCAGTCATGTGCGGGTTGTTGATGGCAAAAATAGAGTTTTAGTAATAGCGAAGTGCAAAGACAATAAAATATATCCAGACCGATTAATCTATGCGGATATTTAATATCAGACCACATCAAAAATGTCCTAAGATTAAAGGTGCAGTAATTGCCTTGGGCAGTTTTGACGGGGTTCATCAAGGTCATCAGAAGATTTTACAAACGGCAAAGTTACTAGCAAAAAAGTACGAGCGACTTGCTGGAGTTATCTCTTACATGCCGATTCCACAGGTGCTAATTCATAAAGATTTCCATTTCTTGCTCACAACCGATAGAGAAAAAATTAGTATCTTTAAAGAGTTAGCCGTTGATTTTTTAGGAACTATAAGATTTACACCTCTTCTAAAAAATTTAGATGCTAAACAATATATCATAGAATATATTATCAAAACAATCAAACCCTCTGCGATTGTGGTGGGGATTGACCACCGATTCGGCAAAGAACATAAAGGTAACGTTACTCTTTTAAGAAAAATCTGCAAAGAATTTGACTGCGAAGTGAAAGTGATTGCGAGTATGAAATATCACAACGCACCGATAAAATCAACCAGAATCAGAGAGTTAATTATCTTAGGCAACGTAAAAAGAGCGCATGAATTATTAGGCAGACCATATTCTATAACTGGAACAGTTATTAAAGGCAAGGGGTTGGCAAAACAATTAGGTTTTCCTACGCTTAATATGCATATTCCAGAAAAAGAAAAGTTAGTGCCGGCCGACGGAGTTTATCACACTCGTACATCTTTCGATGGGAAAAAATACGATGGTGTGATGAATATTGGTTTTGCACCGACGATTCCAGATAAGCTGCATGCTTATCAAATGCGTTCGTTAGAAGCGCATCTGTTTGATTTTAATGGAACGGAAAAAAGCGCATTGGGAAAAGAAATAACAGTTGAATTCTTTGACCGATTAAGACCAGAAAAGAAATTTGACAGTTTAGAAGAACTGAAAAATCAAATCGCCGAGGATATTAAAAAAGTAAAAGGGTTAATAGGTGTGAAACTCCTCAACTTTTCCGAGTAATAGGCTCCGAACCAGACTCGAGAAAGGGCTCAAAGACCGACACCAGAACCTGCTACTCGTAATACGCGTGGTATATCTGGGGGTTTTACGACGGTTCTCATTACGAGTTGAACTATGCGGTAATTGATTCACCTTGCCAGGCGATTCACAAGTAACTAATTTAGGCGTTTGATTAGAACGCTAATTAGAGATGGGACATGATGCCCAGAGTCACCCTGGGGCTAGTCTCCAGATATAGTTTAAATTAATATATCGTATCTAATTGAAATTTAGTATATTGCTTAATAATTAGCTTAATTTAAGAGTTGCCTGTTTACTTAAGTTTTTATAATCTTATACGTAATAACTTTATTGTTTGTTTTCAGAGAACAAAAATATATTCCGTTTTTAACTCTTACATCTCGGTTATCTCGTCCGTTCCAAATTACTGAATGTTCGCCGATAAGTTTTGTATCTGAAACCAAGACCTTTATTAACCGGCCAGTAACATCATAAATGGAAAGCGAAACATTTTTTTGAGCAGGTAACGTATAACGGATAATGGCGTGCGAAGTGAACGGATTGGGTTCAGAATAGAGCAATGAGCGTTGAGCATAGAGCGCAGATTGTTCTTCAATTACTGAAGCAGGTAACGGAACTTTTATACGGTGGATAACTATAGGGTTTAGTGTCGCTCTGCCTTGAGACATGATTTCAAATCCAGCAATCGAGTCGATTAGATAAGCAACGGTTAAAGTATCGTGGTCAACTCCACCCGCACAGGGAAATCGTTTGGATGTAGTATTGGGTGTGGTTATCGGTCTTTGATTCTGCCAGGTCAAACCATTATTCGGTGATTCAGCAACAAAAATATCAGCGCGGGCAAGACTTGTTATCGGTTCATAATTGAGCGAATCAAACTGTTCCCAGGCAACATGTAAATAATTATCATGGTAATTTTGAACAATCGTTGGTCGGCAGGCAAATATTGCATTATAACCTACTGTAGCACTAGGTGTTTCTGCCTCATAATGGGAAACCAGACTCCATTGCGGATTATTAATTGGGCAAAAATGCCATATTTCAGCTGGTATTGCGAATCCGCGTTCACAAACCGCGGTAACAATATGAAAATTATCCTGTGCATCGAACATCGCATATAACGAATAATCGTTAAATGTCGGTGAAGAAATCACGGTTGGCGGATAGGGCAATTGAACCGGTGCTTCCCATATTATACCGCTGTTATTTGATATGCGATAAAAAATCCGCGTCTGAACAGTTTCTTCATCACATAACCAAACGGCGATTAATTTATTGGATATCTTTGAACCAGAAAAATTGTAAGATGGAAATGTTGGTCCAGGCATTGGTGAGTTTATATTTATCGGTGAAGACCAATTTCTTGAATACAGCAAAGTATCACCATCAATATTATCCTTGTATAAACAATGCACAACGTCGTCAGGAGTTACAGCAATTATTGGATATAGTAAGTTATTCGGAACTGTAAAAAATTCAAATAAACCCGCACCAGGCGCCTGGTCTCGCGCTAGCATATTATTTCCCAGAATATACACACAACCACTGATTGGATGATTATCCATACTGTGAAATGCGCTTCTTTGAGCAAAAACATTAACTCCGTCGAACCAGTTCCAATTCCAATTTGTGAAATTATAAAAATTATATCTTGCGTTTAGGTCGGTTGCTGGAGCGAAATTACTCCACTTCCAGCAAATATGAATTCCATTCGCAACCGTATCGGTTATGCACCATTTATGTATCGGCCCAGTAAATTGCCAATCATGACTAGTGAAACCTGCTCTGGTTTGATAGCCGATTGCAGATACAATCGAAATATTGAAGATGAACATATTACAGATTACAAATTTAACGATTTTTCCCATAGATTCCTCCGCATACAATTTACAGGAATGCAGTGAAAGTATTCTCACAACTTCCCCCCAATTATTTATTATCTAAATATAACACACACAAAATTTTTGTCAAGAAGAGAGTATAAAATAATTTTCTATATTAGCAGGTCAATTAAGATAGAAAAAATTATGGGACACAATACACTGTATTGGATTTTTTTGGTAGGAAAAATGGGGTATAGGGTATTCTTGGACATTTATGTATTGTGTCCCATAACGCAAATTATATTTAATTTCGAAACTTTGTCAAGAGAAATTTTATGTGAAGTGATATATTATCAGTATGTTATCATGAGGCCCGAACATCGGTTTTTGTAGCGTTCCCTTGATTGTCAGCTAATTATTTTAAATAAGTTTTTGATTGTTATTGTTTTACTGTGGTAGGGTATGCCAATTATTTCCTATTTGATATTTATCGGATTTTCTTAAGTTATGGTGAATTTATTGTAGGAGATTTACTTACAAATCAAAATAATAAACAAATTCAATCGGGTGAGGGGTATAGCTTATTTCTTGTTCTTCCTTTGATTTTGCTTCAATCCAGAAGTTAATAATTTCTTCTGGAAAAATATTGTCCTGCATTAAAAACTTAGTGTCTTCTTTTAATGCGTTAATTGCTGATGTCAATGATGTCGGCACTTTTCCTGCTTTCAGATTTCCATTATTTCTTACACCATCTAATCCAGCAAGTAATAAAGCAGCTAATGATAGATAAGGGTTACAGGTGCCATCACCAACTCGATATTCGATTACCATTTTATCTTTCGCATATCCAGGGATTCTGATTGCAGAAGTTCTGTCGGCAAGTCCGATTGATGCTGTTTTGGGTGTTTCGTAACCACCGGTAAGTCGTTTGTAAGAATTGGTTGTCGGATTAGTAAAGGCACACAGAGCGGTGAGGTGAGATAAGATACCTTTAATATAATTTTCGCCAATCAAAGACAGCTTTTCATTTTTCCCTTTGAAGAGTGATTTACCATCTTTTTCTATCAGATGATGGTAGTGCATGCCTGAGCCCGGTGCATTTTTTAATGGTTTCGGGATGAAAGTTGCATACAAACCCTGCTTTTTGAAATAATTTTTTATGATGTATTTTGCAATAATAATATTGTCGGCAGTTTTTAAAGCATCGGCGAAAGTTGTTTCGATTTCTAATTGACCGAATGCACCACCTTCGTGATGATGATATTTTACTTCAATACCGCATCCCTGAAGTAATTTAACTAAATGATTGCGGTGTTCTGAATAAAAGTCGTGAGGCGGTGCTTGGTGATAAGCGCCGATTACGAATGATTCTTTTTCATCCGATGCTAATTTCAGGCAAAGATTAGTTCTGGTATTGGTAATTCTGAATTCAGAAAATACATAAAATTCTAACTCCGGCAGGAAAAGAATCTTATCTGCCTTCAGTTCTTTCTTAACCAAACTGGCCGCTTGCTCTAAGATATATCTCGGGTCGCGTTCGTATCTTGTTCTTTTATCATTGTAATACATTTTGGCAAAGTATGATTGGGTTTTATCGGAGTAAAACGGGTCGATAAACGAGTTGCGGACATCGGGCAGCAACACCATATCACTTTTCTCGGTTTTCTTAAATCCCTTTAACGAAGAACTATCGAATCCAGCACCTTCTTCCTTAGCGATTTCCCAATAAGAAATCGGGAATGAAAGATGCCTCAGTTTTCCAATCAGGTCAACATATTTTAAGTCGACGAAATCAATATCAGGTTTTTTTCGCATTGGGAAACATTATCATTAAGAAGAATAAAAAAGTCAAGTCCCCGAAATGGGGACTTGAGATAATTACAGTGAATTATTGAGTCTATTTAATTCTGATACCGCCTTTGATGGTGACTGGTGTTTCTGTATTTGAGTTGCCGCTAGTGCTTGTTCTTATGACATCTAAGCTGATTTCAGCAAAGGGTTTAAATGCTTTGCTAATTTCGAATTCCGAGCCCACACCGAGTCTTAGATTGATACTAGTAACTCCGCCACCGTTATTGATATGAAGCCCACCTAAACCATATGGTGCGAATTTTGGGGCATACGAAAACATCATCAAGTCGAGGCCTGAGCCAGTACCGATATAGATCGAATTGCCATCTTCGAAGAAACTTAACTGAGCAAGTGTTGTTCTCAAATAGAAATTTTCATGAATGTTTACTAAAGCACCACCCGAAATAAAAAAGTGGTCGTTGTTTTCATGGATTGTATATCCAGCACCTAATTCAACACCAACTGGCAAAGCATTGGCTACTGAAATAAGACAAATAATCGCACAAACAACTAATAGTTTTTTCATTTTTCCTCCTATAATAAATTGTTTAGTGTTTTGTAATATAACAATAATGTTTTATCACCGCCCTTCTATATTTATTTTATTAGACATACCTTCCGAAATATTTTCATCAGTGAATAATACTACTGAAAACACACTATGTGTCAAGTAATACTAGATAGTTTTCCTATTGACTTTATTATGTTTCAGTTTATACTAACACAGATTTTAATGAATTAGTTTTAACGAGAGGTGAAATATGGCAGATGAAGAAAGATTTAAAGCGTTGATGATGGCTATTTCGCAGGTTGAAAAGCAATTTGGAAAAGGTGCAATAATGAGATTAGGCGAGACTGAAGCCAAGGTTAAGGCAGAAGTGATTCCGACTGGTTCGGTCGGACTTGACCACGCCTTAGGTATCGGTGGTGTTCCACGTGGTCGAGTAGTTGAAATTTATGGACCGGAAGCATCCGGTAAGACTACTTTAACTTTGCAAATCATTGCCGAAGTACAAAAGATGGGCGGTACTGCAGTATTTATCGATGCCGAACATGCCTTAGATGTTACTTATGCTCAAGCATTGGGTGTAAATTTAGATAATTTATTTATTTCTCAGCCCGATACAGGTGAACAAGCATTAGAGATTGCCGAGACATTAACCCGCTCCGGTGGTCTGGATGTTTTTGTTATCGATTCAGTTGCCGCCTTGGTGCCAAGAGCAGAAATTGAAGGTGATATGGGCGATGCGTTTATCGGTGTGCAGGCACGATTAATGTCACAAGCATTAAGAAAATTATCCGCGGTAATCAGTAAGTCCAAAACTTGTGCAATCTTTACGAACCAGATTCGTCATAAAATCGGTGTAATGTTTGGTAACCCGGAGACAACACCCGGTGGTTTGGCATTAAAGTTCTACGCCAGCGTGAGATTGGATATCCGCAGAATCGGTGCGATTAAAAAAGGTGAAAGTGTAGTTGGTAATCGGACCAGAGTAAAGGTGGTTAAGAATAAATTAGCACCACCATTTAGAGAGGTTGAGTTTGATATTATTTTTGGTAAAGGCATTTCCCGAGCCGGAGAAATTGTTGATTTGGGTGCAGAACATAACGTGTTAGAAAAATCCGGCACCTGGTACCAGTTTGAAGATACCAAAATTGGTCAGGGACGTGACATTGCTGTCGAATTCTTAGAGAAAAATCATGACATTGCCAAAAAGGTTGAAAAGAAATTATTCGCGGCAATGCATCAAATACCCGATGCGAGTTCAACTAAAACCACAAAGAAAAAATCCTGATCGTACCTCAGTTTATCTTGATGGTAAATATGCCTTTAGTGTCGATAAAACGACACTGGCGCGGCTGGGTCATTTTACTGAGACCGAGATTTCCCAAACCGAACTTGATAAATTATTTTATGAAGCCGAGAAGACCAAAGCCAGAAATTATGCCTTCCTGCTTCTCTCTTACCGGATGCGAGCAAAAAAAGAACTGGAAGACCGTTTGCGGAGGCGAGAATATTCAGATAGAGTTATTCAAGATTTAATGGACGAATTAGAAACCCTGGGACTGATTGACGATAAAAAGTTTGCTGAAGCATTTACTCAAGACCGGCTCAGTTTTGGTCTTAAGGGGAAACGGTTAATTTTTGCAGAACTAATAAAAAGGGGTGTTGGTAATACAAATATCAAAACTGCGCTAAGTGCTATTGAAGAAGAAAAAGAACAAGAGATTTGTAAAAGACTGATTGAGAAATATAGCAATCGCTATCGCAAGTTGCCCTGGAACGAAAAGAAACAGAAATTTTATGCATTACTAACAAGACGCGGTTTTTCATATCCAATAATCAAAAAAGCTTTGAAAATTGAAGATGAAACATAGAGAGATAAGACGAACCTTTTTGGATTTTTACGCAAAGCGTGACCATAAGATTGTGACAAGTTCATCTTTAATCCCAAAAGATGACCCGACTTTACTTTTCACCAGTGCTGGGATGGTTCAGTTCAAACCATTCTTTGCTGGTTCAGTCCCTTTACCGTATCGCAGAGCAACATCAATTCAGAAATGTTTACGGGCAACCGATTTAGAGCAGGTTGGCAAGTCGATGAAATACTGTACATTCTTTGAGATGCTTGGCAACTTTTCATTCGGTGATTATTTTAAGAAAGAAGCGATACCATGGGCTTGGGAATATCTAACCCAAGTAGTCGGACTAGTAAAAGACCGTTTATCGGTCTCGGTGTATGAAGAAGATGATGAGGCATATCAAATCTGGCATAAGGATGTTGGATTAGGAACTAATCAGATTTTTAAGCTCGGCAAAGAAGATAATTTTTGGGGACCAGCTGGTTCGGTCGGCGCATGCGGACCCTGCTCTGAGATTTATTATGATATGGGTGAAGGGTTTGGTTGCGGAAAAGAAACTTGCGGTCCAGGATGTGATTGTCAACGATTCATAGAAGTTTATAACATTGTATTCCCACAATACGATATGCAATTAGATGGAACGCTGCTGCCTTTGAAAAATCGTGGTATCGATACTGGCATGGGAATGGAGCGGTTATGCATGGTTTCGCAAGAGAAGAAATCAATATTCGAGACCGACTTGTTTATGCCAATTATTAAAAAATTAGGCAAGATTCTTGATGCACCACTAAATGATAAGAATCGACTTGCTTATTATGCGGCAGCTGACCATTGCCGTGCATTAACCTTCGCGATTGGTGATGGCGCGATACCATCGAATGATGGCCGCGGTTATATGTTGCGTAGTATTTTGCGTCGCGCTTTACTCTTCGCATATAAGATTGGCATTGAAGAACCATTTCTGTATCGGTTAAGCGGCGAGATTATGTCGGAGATGCGGCAGTGGTATCCAGAATATATCCAGAAACACGAATCGATTGCACTCATCATCAAATCGGAAGAAGAGCGGTTCTTGCGGACAATTTCAGCCGGACTTAACCGTTGGGAAGAACTTGCTGAGCAATATAAAGAAACTAAAATAATTCCTGGAAGCGAAATCTTTAAACTTCACGATACATTTGGTTTGCCAGTTGAATTAACCCAAGAATTAGCTGAGGAAAAAGACTTTACTTTAGATTTAGAAGGTTATGAAAAAGAGATGACACTACAGAAAGAACGTTCACGCCTTTCTCAAGGCACTATCGTTTCCGCTACGTTGACAATTGAAAGTGAAATGCAAACCAAGAGTTTTTGCGGTTATGAATGTGATGATAACCAAACTGTTCTTATGGTTGCACGAAAACTTCCTAACGGACTTTGGCAAGTCTTATTGCAGGACCCGCCATTTTATTCTGAAGCTGGTGGTCAGGTCGGCGACACAGGGAAAATCATCGGTGAGAGTTTTGAATTAGAAGTTATTAATAGTTATTACATAAGCGAATACCGCTGGTCTAATGCAAAGCTTGTTAAAGGTCAACTTGATGAAGGTTCGTTTGTAAATCACCCGATTTCAGTGCGAGCAGTGGTTGATAAGGAAAGACGTCGAGAGATTGAGCGCGCTCACACCGCAACTCATTTATTACATGCAGCGCTAAGAAAACTAGCGGGTGATTATGCAAAGCAGGAAGGGTCTTTAGTTGAGCCGGGTAAATTGCGTTTTGACTTTACCTGTCCAGCTGCTTTAGCCAAGGAGCAGATTCATAAAGTAGAAGAATTAGTTTATAGTAAGATTATCGAAGATATTAAAGTTGACCACCTAAAGAATGTACCGCTCGAAGAGGCAAAAGCAATGGGTGCATTGGCATTCTTCGGTGAAGTATACGGCGAACGGGTGAATGTTTTAAGAATCGGAGATTTTTCTCGTGAGCTATGCGGTGGAACAC
>Ga0315279_10010566_pt1 | contig 10843 bp, 11 predicted proteins | sample YL17G06_20_MG_FD_203694 | JGI IMG/M metagenome (GOLD analysis project Ga0315279, IMG submission 203694) | Sediment microbial communities from Yellowstone Lake, YNP, Wyoming, USA - YL17G06_20 | ecosystem: Environmental > Aquatic > Freshwater > Lake > Sediment | place: USA: Wyoming | collected...
GAGAACCCTATCAGCGCGTCCAATTACCGCGTTAACCAATTTATCCGTGTCAAGGAAGTCCGTCTGATCGGCGCGAACAACGAGAATGTCGGGGTCGTGACTGTCGAAGAAGCCCGCCGTATGGCTCAGGAAGCAGACCTTGATCTGGTCGAAGTCGCCCCTAATTCTGAGCCCCCTGTCTGCCGTATCATGGATTTTGGCAAGTTCTTATACGAGCGCACGAAGAAAGAACGCGAAGCACGGAAAGCACAAACCAAAATCGAGGTGAAGGAAATACGCCTCCGCCCTAAAACCACTGCCCACCACCGCTCCTTTAAGGTGAGAGATGCGCGTGGCTGGCTGGAAGAGGGCATGAAGGTCATCGTGCGAATTCGTTTCAAGGGACGTGAGATTGATTACGTTGACCTTGGGCTACAAGATCTAAAGGAAGTCGCAGAAGACCTGGTTGATGTGGCAATTGTGGAAAAACCCCCGGTCATGGAAGGGAAAAGCGTGTTGATGGTGTTAGCCCCATCCAAGCCTAGTAAGAAAAAGCCCCAATCTCAACCTCAACCAGGCGAGTGAGATTGGCATTCTTTGTGGTATAATGCCGCTCCCGGCGCAGTTTTGCCGCAGGAGTGTAGAATCCGCGGAGAAAGGGTAGGGTTGTTGTGCCCCAACGCCGCGGTGTTTTATGTGTGAGAGGAGTTTGGTCGTGGCTCGTAAGCAGAGAGAAGGTAAATACAAGATCAAGACCCATAAGGCGACCTCTAAGCGGTTTCGCCTGACCGGGTCGGGCATGGTAGTGCGTACCAAGATCGGCAAAGGTCACTTGCGCCATCGCACCTCGAAACGCACCAAGGCCCTGTTGTCCGAGATGATCCCCGTCAAGGGTCGCGGGATCGTCAAGCGCGTTAAACGTCTGGCGCCCTATATGGGCAAAGGCGGCTAACCGAAACGGTATCCAACCCTTTTTGTGCAGCCGTTGGGTGTTTAACGGGCAGGCTGAAAGCTTGCTGACGCCCAGGGGTATGCAGGAGAGAATAAGATGTCACGTGTTAAGACTGGCGTTGTACGCCGTCAGCATCATAAAAAAGTATTAAAGATCACCAAAGGACAGTTTGGCACCCGTCACCGCCTCTTCAAACGGGCGAACGAGGCCATGCTGAAAAGCCTTTGGTACGCTACCCGCGACCGCAAGCTGCGCAAGCGCGATCTGCGCCGCCTGTGGATCGCCCGCATCAACGCCTCGGCGCGGTTGAATGGAATGAGCTACAGCCGCCTGATCAGTGCCATGAAGAAGGCCAAGATTACAATCAACCGCAAGATGCTGGCTGACTTGGCTGTGCGCGATGGCAAGGCGTTTGCGGCGGTTGTGGCGCAGGCCAAAGCCGGGTAATTCCCTCAAAGCGATAACCAAACAGGTTCCCTCAGGAGCAGAATAATCACCTGCTCCTGGTTTGGGTTAACCACTGCGCGTGTTGACGGGAAATGGAGAGCGGTGCTACAATCAGCGCATCGATCAGGAAGCTGATGGCCATAATACTTCGTGAAATTCGTTTCCCTTCTAAACAGACTCTACAACTTGTGCAGGGTGATCTCACCACCGAGGCAGTCGACGTCATCGTTAATGCGGCTAACAGTCGCTTGCAGCATGGTGGAGGTGTGGCAGGGATCATCGTGCGACGTGGAGGATATGAAATCCAAGCGGAGAGTGATGCCTGGGTGCGAGAGCATGGTCCCGTATCTCATGCTGAGCCGGCTTACACGAGTGCGGGACACCTGCCCTGCCGGTATGTTATTCACGCGGTTGGGCCTGTGTGGGGTGAAGGTAACGAGGATAACAAACTGGCCGCGGCAGTCACCGGCTCACTCAGGCTTGCAGACCGGCTGGGATTATACTCAATAGCATTTCCGGCTATTTCGACGGGCATCTTTGGCTTTCCTAAAGAACGCGCTGCGGGCGTAATTTTTTCCGCAATCGAAGGTTTCTTTGCTCAACAGCCATCTTCAGGCCTTCAGATTGTGCGCCTGACCCTTTTTGACCAGCCCACCGTCGATGCCTTCACGAAAGTCTGGGATGTACCCACGCCATGATCACCTCTGCGAGGAATCCCAAAGTCCAGCAGATACGGGATCTGCTCAACCATCCAAAAGCGCGCCGAGAAATGCACGCTTTCGTGGTTGAGGGGGTGCGCCTGGTTGAGGAGGCATTGCGATCCGGATGGGAAGCCCAATGGGTGCTGCATACCGATGATTTACCCCCTCGCGGCCAGGCGGTGGTACAAAGCTTTGCTGCCCGTGGGGCTGTCACCGAAGTTATCTCACCGCAGGTGTTGAAAGCGATCAGTGATACTGAAACACCGCAGGGTATCCTGGCGGTACTCGGTATGCGATCGCTGCCAATGCCTCCAGCGCCCGACTTTATCCTCATCCTGGATGGATTGCGTGATCCCGGAAACATGGGCACAATTTTACGAACGGCTGTGGCAGCCGGAGTCCAGGCTGTGCTGCTGCCGCGCGGAGCGACAGACCCATTCGCGCCGAAGGTGGTACGTTCGGCTATGGGCGCACATTTCCGCATACCCGTGCATATCCTGAGCTGGCCGGAAATCCAAGCCTGCGTGAAGCCCTCTGGCAAGGGTATGCCTCTGTTGGTTTTCCTGGCGGACTCTGCGGGCGGGACGGCGTACACCCAGGCAGATTTTCGCGCTCCGTTGGCATTGATTGTGGGGGGCGAAGCGGAAGGGGCCGGAGTCGAAGCCCAGTCCCTGGCTGATGCCCGCGTGCATATATCAATGCCTGGTGAGGCCGAGTCACTCAACGCTGCAATTGCTGCGGCGATCTTGATGTTCGAAGTGGTACGCCAGCGTGGACGGTAATTTCACCACGCGAAAAATATTGGTTTCCTGAGGTTTATTCATGAAGATCCGCTCCATCACCTATTTCCTCGACCCCGGCTGGCCTCTCGATCAGGATGGGTTGAAACAAGCCGGCGAGTTGATCGCTTCGGCGCGGCCGGCCTTCGAACAAGCTGGCTACCCCGTTCAAACGACCCGCCTGGCAACCTTCTCGTTCGCCCGCCGCGTGCCTAGCCTGGATCCGGATGAAGTTGTTGCTTTTGCGCAGGCTCTCGAAGAGACCGCCCGATCTCTGGGTTTTGAATATGTGTCTATCGGCCCGGCTCTGCCTCAGCTTCCTGCCAGTTATCCGGTGATCCCTCGCGTATTGGCCTCTACCCAGAACGTGTTCGCCTCTGGGCAGATGACCACCTCCGATGGCGTCTCGCTTCATGCAGTGCATGCCTGCGCCGAGATCATTCATAAAGCTGCCACAATCTCTCCAGATGGATTTGCAAACTTGCGTTTTGCTGCCACAGCTAATCTGCCGCCGGATGCACCCTTCTTCCCGGCCGCTTATCACGATGACGATATGCCCAGTTTTGCCCTGGCGATGGAAACTGCCGACCTGGCGGTGGAGGCGTTTACTCACGCTCCAGACTTGAAGAGCGCCCGGCAAAAACTGGTTGATATGCTGGAGAATCATGGTAGAGAGTTAAATGCGATTGCCTGCGTGGAAGCCCGCAAGAGCAGCATGCCATTCGGCGGGATCGATTTTTCGTTGGCGCCATTCCCAGATGATGCTGTTTCGCTTGGGGCTGCGATTGAGCGGTTGGGTGTTTCATCCATCGGGATGCATGGTTCGTTGGCAGCCGCAGCGATCCTTACCGATACGCTGGACCGGGCGCGTTTTCCACGCGCCGGTTTCAGCGGGCTGATGCTGCCGGTGTTGGAAGATACTGTGCTGGCTCGCAGAGCTGGGGATGGCAATCTGACAGTAATGGATCTGCTGTTGTATTCGGCGGTGTGCGGTACCGGCCTGGACACGATTCCACTGCCCGGAGATACCACTATCGATCAGCTGGCAGCGATCTTGCTCGATGTCGCTTGCCTGGGACAGCGGCTTGATAAACCACTCACCGCGCGGTTGATGCCTATCCCGGGCAAGAAAGCCGGTGAAATGACCGGCTTCGATTTTTCTTACTTTGCCAACAGCCGAATTATGGCGGTCCGAGCCGAAAGGCTGGGCGGGCACCTGGCTGGCGAAGAACTCTTCACCCTCACCCACCGTTAATGCCTTCGATCGATCTGCTCCATAAGGTTTTTGGTTGGCCGGGGGTAGCCGTCTTATGCGGAGTTCTTCCCTTGGTGTGCGCTACACTGCTGGTTAAAACCGCGATGAAAAACGTGCAGGTTCAGTGGGTGACACGCACGCCCCTTGTGACTGTTTCGACACTTCTACCTTCTATACAGCCGGTACGCTTGAAGGGACGGATAGCCGGGATCACTCAGCCACTTACTGAGCGAGATACTGCCGGATATGCTGTTTTGGGCATCCGCGTGGAGGCTTTGGATGAAAAGAACGGCTGGGAGACGCGCATCTTCCGGTTGCAAACTACCCCTTTCTGGTTGGATGATGGCACGGGTTTGATTGTGGTCGATCCAGCCCACCTGGATCGTGAATTTCTAGGAGAAGGGATCACTGCCTCGCAGGATCAAGTTGTAGAGGTAGCCCAGATCTTGGGTTGTTCTCCCGCACATGTCCAGGAATCAGGCTTACGATTCCGCTTGTGGGAGCTGCAAAAAGACCAGCGGGTAACGGTAGTTGGTGCGGTTTTCGAGCGTGATGGGCAGAAATGCATAGCCAAAACGGAGGGCCGCCCCTTGGTGATTACAACGATGGATGAGGACAGCCTCGGAGTTCACTCTACTCGTCAGATAAAGGTCGCCCTATTTTGGGCAGCCATCCTGGGAGTGCCGGGTCTGCTGATGTTGGTTTTTGCGGGGAGAGAAATAATTCTAGCAGCGGGGCGGTTGTTCAGCAATTAATCCTGATTTGCTGATCCAACTGCCCCGTTGTTTATGCGATCAAGCCCTGTTACGGGTTCAATCACTCTAGTTTCCAATAAATCCCTTTTTCTCTTGCCAGGTAACGGTTATCAACCATATAGCGCCGCAGTGAGGCGGTATCGTCAAAATAGTTCGCTAATTTCGCGTTGACTTCTTTCTCAGCATAACGCACCCCTGGCTCAAATTCCTTGTTTGCCAGATAGCGCAGGATCACCAACAATTTCTTGTGTTGGGTAGGGAGTGATTTCAACTTGCCCTGGGGGGTGAAGAAATCGGCTAACACTTTCCGATCGTATGCTTCCCCTTCAAAATCCTCAGCTTTGGTTTGCTGCCGCTGCTGGGCAAGTGTCTGGCGCGCCATTGCCTCCACCGCGCGGGTGTCCAACCGGTAACATTGGTTTTCGAGGCGGACTAAACCCAGCTTAACCAGGTTTTCCATGTGGTGCGAAATGGTGCTGACAGGCAGACTCAGACGGGTAGAAAGTTCCTCCAGGGTCAGTTTATCAGTCGCCAGGACGCCGATTATTTTCAGACGGTCTTTATTGGTCATGGACTTGAAGAAGTCCAGCATAAGGGTATTGGTTTCTGTATGTGTGTCCATAGGATCACTCTTACTTATTATTCTCTGTCATCCAGTATTCTCCTCCTGCCCGCGCCAGGATGTGGTATCCAATCAGTTCGCGGCGGAGGGTGGCGGTATCCTCATGAAAGCGGGAGAGAATATCGTTGATCTGTTGTTCGGTGTAGCGTTTGCCCGGTTCAAAACCGTGTGCGATGTGCTGCAACACGGCTTCCAGCTTCTTTCGCTGTGCAGGGATCGATTTGAGACTGCCATCCGGAAGTAAAAAATCGCCGAGGATTTTCCGGCTGTAGGCATTCGTGTCCACTGTGGCTGCGACGGCTGGCAGCGTTTCGTTTGATAGCAGGCTTTGGGCGATGCCGCGCAGCGCTTCGCTCTCCAGCTCATAAACGTTGTAATAACTCTCTGTACGACCGCTGACCAGCCCGGCTTCAGAAAGTTTCGACAGGTGGTGGGAAACGGTCGAGGGGCGTAAATGGAGCATGGCGGCAAGCTGCTCCACGGAGTAAGGTTGCTGAGCCAAAAGCCCCACGATCTTCAGCCGGTTGGCATCTGCCAGGGCTTTGAAGAAAGTCAGGAGTTGATCGTCGTTTGGGGTAAATGTGTCCATATAGTTTTACCTTTGTATTATCAATTCGATAACTATCGAAATAATTTTACCAGACGATTGGAGGATGTCAAGGGTAATTTTCCGCGGATCTGATGCTACTTGTCGAGGCGAGCAAAGGTGGGCGAAGACCGCCCGACCGCCCGTAGACAGCCGCTGGTTTCGATACAAGCGTAAAAACCGACGCTTTACTCTACCAGCGGCTGTCGTATCGAAACCAGCTTAGAATTTCCCTTATCCCTTACCCCCTACCTCATCCCTTTTCCCTTGTTCTTCGCTGCCTGTCTACTTCGTACAGCAATATGGAGGTTGCACAGGCTACATTCAGTGAAGTAGCCGAGCCATACATCGGAATGGTAACCATCGCATCACATAAGACGCGGGCATTTTCACTCAACCCATGGCTCTCGTTGCCGACCAATAGTATGGTAGGCGCAGTGAAGCTATAACTCTGAATGGGAATTTCTGCTCTGGCACTCGTGCCGACTATCTGCAATCGATCCAGATGCTGTTTCAACTCTCCAAGCCAGGGAATTAATTCCTTGTAGGATGGCAGCCGGACGACAGGAAGACTGAAAAATGAACCGGTTGAGGCGCGGATTGTCTCCGGGTCAAACAAATCGACGGAATGACCCGTGATGATCACCCCGTCCACGCGTAATGCATCGCACGAACGGATCACCGTGCCGAGATTGCCAGGATTGGTGGGACGATCTAATACCACCACAAGTAGATTCTTACCCTCTGGAATACGCGCTAAATCGTCAGCGGGCATGGCGGCGATGGCGATCAGCTCGGAGGTGTCTTCTTTCTGACTCAATTTGCCCATCAGCGGGGAAGGTAGCACAAAATGCACCTTCGCTCCAGCGCCCTCGATCACGCCCTCTGCCCAATCAGATAAACGCCTGTCGCGTGTGTAGACCAGGGCGTTGATCGTCCAGTGATTGAGAACAGCCTGGTTGATGGAACGAACGCCCTCCACAACGAACTCCCTGGCTCTATTACGCTTCGTCCGGTTGCGCTGGAGGGTTTCGATATACTGGAAATCACTATTTTCGGTGTTGATTTTGGTGATGGTTGTTTTCATAATAATTGTGCTCCGACTATAACACAATTTTTCGTACGAATTGCAGAAAAGAGTTTCCATTCGCTGACAGCGCTCAGATAAGGTGTGAAATTAAGCTACCCGGAAGCTTCAAACTTCCGGGTAGCTACTGTCTCGGCGATATCACAGGTTTTCTAACCCAAAGAACACGGCTGTAAAGAATACAGCGAAGTTACACGAAAGAAAACTTATTGCAGGAAAGCGTCGATCTGCTGGTACGCACTCTCCCAGCCATCATGGGGATTCTGGATTTTAATTTTATCGTGAGGCCAGTCATTGAATAATTGCGTAACCACGCGTTGCCATTCCGTGAAGAATTGTACCCAGCCAGCAAAATCCTTCAGTCCACGGGATTGGAACCACGGATAAGCTGTTGTCATTACCAGCGCCTCTTGCATCCATTTTTCACCTCGAAGGGTATAAAGCCGGCGTAATGCGGTTTCTGTATCGTCCTGATCCAGGTATATCAGGATCGGGGAAAGGGGAGCCAGTACCTGCCCTATTTGTTGGCTGAACTGGAGGATATCTTCGACCTCCCTGTTACTCATGAACATAAATAATGCCGTGTTCTGCCACAACCGGCTCTCTATGATCGTAACGATTGGTTCCTGCATGGCGCGTTCGGTAAAACTCGACCATAAGGGGAGCATTTTCTCTAGCAAACCCATAATTTCAAAATCAAGGCAGGCGATGGGATGTGGATCGTCTTCTTCAAGATACCAGCGGCAGGCTACCCCTTGCTGCTGGAGGGTTGTGCCGATGTGCCTGGTCGTTGTGGATTTGCCCGCACCGGGGAGACCTTCAATCAAAACAAGTTTAGTATCTGACATGGCTGGCGATATCCAATCCTATGCGTCGTTGGGGATGGTTATCTGATCCTAAGCCTGTGGGTCGAAAAGAAATTGGACGGCTTCAGTGAACTTGCGGTCAAAATCGCTTGGAAATACATGCCCTTCGGCTTCATACTGGATAAATTGATAAGCAATACCTCGGTCAGCCAACATGGGTAGAATAACATCGAGGGATTTACCAATGCGATCGAGATCGTAGGGGCCGTACATCATCACCCCGCGCACATCGGGCGAGGCCGCTTCGATGATGGGCCGCAGCTTTTCAGGCTCGAGATGCAAATAGCCTCCTGTTCCGATGGTCAAGAATACTTTTACATTGAGGCAGCCGCGCAACGCCATCACCATTGCGACCTCGCCCCCTTTGGAGAACCCGCTGTAGAGGATTCGATCGTGGTCTACTGGATATTGGCTGGATATTTCATGAATGTGGGAAAGGACCAATTCAATGTTTTCTTCATGGGTATCCCACCAGTGTTTTCCGTACATCACAAGGTGATTGGCGAGAGGGAATGTGGCCAGCCATCCTTTCTGCGGCGCACAGCTCCATTGTTGAACAGCATCCAGGGTGTTGAAGCCATTTCCATGCAGGCCAACCAGCAGGGGGTAAGGTGTGTTGCCGATCTGTGGCAGCTGGGTAATCGGTTTCATCACTCCCTGGCGCCAGTAATCAGCCTCTTTTTCATCCAAGACTTGCAGGTATTTCTCAAACCCGGGCATGCCGAATAAGGGTTTTAGTTCATCACTCCGTCCTAGGAACCAGGTCGAAAACCAGTGGTCTGTGTTTAACAAGCTCTGTAGGAAATCGAACGCATGCTGGATGCGGCCCAGACGTACTGCCAGGCAGAGATAGTTGAATCGTAAAAAACCATCATCCATCTGCTCCATGTACCTGGCAGTCAACTGAAAAGCCTGTTCCAGGTCTTGTCCTTCCTGTAAGACAGAGAGAAGTTTATGGATTTCGTGGGGTTTTGGTTGAGTTAGGGACATTTTATGATTTCGCGAATATGAGATCCAGTATACTTCCTGTCATCTTCTGTCACAAGGGAAGCCCCCACATGCGCCAATACAGGCCGCGGCGGGTGAGCAGCTCCTGGTGACGGCCGCGCTCTACGATCCGCCCTTCATCCAATACCAGGATTTCATCCATCCATTCCATATTCACCAGGCGGTGAGTGGCCATCAGCACGGAGCGAGGGCCAGAGGGCTGGCTCATCACAACCTGTTGGATGGCCTTCAGCACCTGTTGTTCGGTCTGCGCATCCAGGTTGGCAGTCGGCTCGTCAAGGATCAGTAGTGGGGCGTTCTTGAGCAGCGCCCGCGCGACTGCCAACCGCTGGCGTTCACCGCCGCTCAGCCGCAAACCGTGTTCTCCTATCCACGTGTCATAGCCTTGCGGCAAGGATTGGATGAATGCGTGAATTTGAGCCTGCCGGGTCGCAGCCACCATTTCGCCTTCGGAGGCCTCTGGACGGGCGAGCAGCAGGTTTTCGCGCACGGTGTTGCTGAATAAATAGGTGTTTTGTGAAACAACGGCGATCGATCGCCGTAAAGCATCGGGATTATATTCACGCAGATCGCGCCCATCGAGTAATAAATTGCCCTCATGAAATTCCCAAAACCGCAGCAGGAGATTGATCAGGGTGGTTTTCCCGGCTCCGCTGGGTCCAACCAGGGCAAGGCGTTTGCCCTGCGGGAGCGTAAAGGTGATCTCATCGAGGATCGGAGACCCAGGGCGATCTGGATAACGGAAAGCCAGCCGGTGGGTTTCGATGGAAAAAACGGTCGGCAAGGGCGTGGGATTTGCTGGTGGAACGACTTCCTCGGGAGCATCCACCATCTCGAATAAACGGTGTGCGGCTTGCAGGTTTGCTTCAAGGTAAGTGGCTGCCTGCGGGAGGGGTAGAACAGCCTCGAAGCTGGTCAAAGTTGCCAGCACGACCACGGGCAGCAGGTAGCCCTCCAGGCGCCCATCTCTCACCAGAGGTACCGCGAGCGCCAGTATCACCCACATACCTGTGTTGGCGAACAAGACCCCGAGGGCAGTCTGCAGTCCGGTGATCTGTGCTATCTTCGCCTGTGCGGCTGCCAGCTGATAACCAGCCGTCTGGATCCGCTTGCTCTGCCGGTGCGCCTGCCTGAAAGCCAACAGATCTGCCATGCCCTGCAGGCCGTCCACGAGGGCTGTGTTCAACCGGGCGCGGACCTCCACGCTCTGCCGGCCCGGCACTCTTGCCAGCCAGCGCGTGAGGGCTGTCACGCCGATGCCCGTCAGTGCCAGAAAACCAAGCAGACCGGCAGCCAGCAGGGGGGCAAACCCGGCCATAAAAACCGTCATTCCCAAGGTCACGAATACAGCGACCAGCGGTGGAGCCAGGGCACGCACGTAAAAGTTCTCCAGTGAGGCGATATCCCCTATCACCCGGCTGAGCAGGTCACCGCTGTGGTATTGCAGCAGTCGCGCCGGGGCAAGCGGCTCCAGGGCCTGGTAAAAGCGCACGCGCAACTGCCCTAGCACGCGGAAAGTGACGTTGTGCGAGACCAATCGCTCAAGGTAGCGGAAAACCCCGCGTGCCAGCCCGAAGAAACGCACGCCCACGATCGCTACCTGCAGCACGGCGATTGAGGGATGCAAGGCGGCGCGAGCGATGATATACGCCGATGCGCTCATTAAACCAATGCTGCTGGCGATGGTGGCGCAGCCGAGCAGCACGGAAAGCGCGACGAGGATCAAGATGGAAGGCTGAAGGATGAGGGCTAACAGACGCAGAAAATATGGCCTGTTCTTACCATCGTTTGGAATAAGCATTTGAT
>Ga0315279_10010568_pt1 | contig 10842 bp, 6 predicted proteins | sample YL17G06_20_MG_FD_203694 | JGI IMG/M metagenome (GOLD analysis project Ga0315279, IMG submission 203694) | Sediment microbial communities from Yellowstone Lake, YNP, Wyoming, USA - YL17G06_20 | ecosystem: Environmental > Aquatic > Freshwater > Lake > Sediment | place: USA: Wyoming | collected...
GTCCCGCTGACAGGAGCGTACAGCCGTGATCTGAACCTTGTCCCGTTGCCGGTGCAATGGTCGCTCGCCGCAGCGCCGAACCCGTTCAACCCGGCGACGACGATCCGCTACGAGGTGCCGACAGCCGCACAGGTGCGGCTGATGGTGTACGACGTGCTTGGCCGCGAGGTGACGGTGTTGGTGGATGAGCGACGGGAGCCCGGCTGCTACGCCGTCACGTGGGATGGTCGCGATGCTGCGGGACGCCTGGTCGCGAGCGGCGTGTACGTCGTCCGGCTGGAGGCGGGCACCGCGGTGACACCGATAACTCCTGTCATGTATACCCGAATCTGTACGACCTGTCCGCGCCGGGACATTTCGCCCGTAACTGCGCGGGTATGACGTGCGAGACTGAGGATTCCGCTTTACCCGCCATTTTCCCGCGACCTGATAGCATTCCCGCACCTTGCCAGCGAACTCACCAGGCGAGACCGTGGGGTGAAGTTGCGGATCCAACCGCCGGCCATATCGCCGGCGCCAAGCATGAGACCTCGTCTCTTCGCCATCGTTTCTCCTCTACGAGGAACACCGTCGCGCAGGTTCGTGCGCTGGAAGCGGGGAGGTAGGCCCTCCTGCCGTAGACCGCAACCCACGCGAACTCGTCGTGCTTTCGTTGTGCCGCCGTCCCCCTCTGCGTACCTTTCCTCGCGCTCACCGAACTTTGATACGGGATGATTGGAGGTAAGCGATGGCACGCCTCGAGAACCGCTTTGTACGCCTTGAGTTCGACGACAGGACGGGCATGCTCACCCACCTTATCGACCTCGAAGGGGGTGTGACCCACGTCGCGCCGCCCGATCCGCCACTTGGCATGTGGAAGCTCGTCTTCCGCGCCGGCACCGACGAGCGGACGCTTGTTTGGCCCCCGTGGAAGGGACACGTCACGGTGAGTGTCGCCCGCGAAGTGGACAACGCACAAATCGCGACGATCGTCTGGAGCGGAATGTGGTTCCAGCACGAGCCGAAGGCCGTCGACGTGACCGTCACGGTCCGTCTGCCGGCGGATTCCGGCGCATCGGAATGGCGGATTCGGGTCGATAACCGCAGCGAACGCTACGGTCTCTGGGAGGTCCGTTTCCCTTGGTTCGATCGCTGGCCCGCGCCGAAGACGTACGACGTCGCCATCCCGTGGTACAACTGGGGGCATCTCTACCCGAAGGTGGCCGACAAGCACACCGGGGAGTTCTCGAGCTACGCGTGGTCGATGCAGTTCTATAGCTTCCAGACCGGTGATCGCGCGCTGGCCGTCGCCGCGCACGATCCGCAGCAGCACTACAAGGCCTACCTCGTCGATCCGGGCAACGAGACGACGATGATCCTCCGCGTGCCGGATGGCACGAAGCCGGGCGTCGGTCTCGACGACCTGTACCCCACGATCGTCGATGTCCACGGCGGCGGATGGTTTGAGGCATGCAAGCGGTACCGTGCCTGGGCAATCAACCAGAAGTGGTGCCGCAAGGGTCCGATCTCGAAGCGGAAGGACGTCCCGAAGACGCTGACCGATATCGGGATATGGCTCCTTTCGAGTGTCCCGGACGGCGTGAGCGAAGCGTGGTTGAAAGAGTGGACCGACGGCATCATCGAGGCGGCGCGGTACTACGACGTACCGGTCGGCATCCAGATCTACGGGTGGCACCAGATCAAAGGCGACAACGATTACCCCGAGTACTTCCCGGCGAAGCCCGGCGTATCCGCGGCGGTCAAGCGCCTCGTCGATGCCGGGATCGTCGCCGCGCCGTATATCAACGCACGACTGTGGGACTACCGCGCGAAGTCATTCCCCCGCGGGTTCCCATCGACGGCGAAGGACCCGGCTGGAGTGCCCTACCTCGAGATCTACGGACCGGAGAGTAGCCTGCTCATGCCGATGTGCACCCAGACGAAGATCTGGCAGGATACCGTCTTCGAACTCTGCCGTCGCATCTTCGAGGAGATCGGGGCGAACGCAATCTACCTCGATCAGATCGCCGCGATGCCGCCCGCGCCATGCTACGATCCGACGCATGGGCATCCGCTCGGCGGCGGCCACCACTGGCATGACGGCTACCGCGTCATCCTCGATCGGGTGAAGGATTACATCGCGAAGAGCGGGCGGGAGCTTTTCCTCACGACGGAGAACCCGGGCGACGCCCACATCGACGGGTGCGACGCATTCCTCATCTGGAACCCTCGCCAGGAGACCGAGATCCCGATGATGACGGCGACGTACTCGGGCTACGCGCTCTACTACGCGAGCCCGTTCGCCACGAATCTCGGAATGCAGCCGTTCGTGATGGCACAGGGGCGCGATTTCATCTGGGGATCACAGATCGGATGGATGGGTATCACGTTGCCGGAGCCCTATAACAGTTATCTCAAGAAGCTTGGCAAGTACCGCGTGCAGACGCGCAAGTTCCTCACGTTCGGGGAGCTCGTCGGAGAGCTCACGAACGTCGCACCGTCGGAGATCGTCGGGAGTTCGGACGAGATGAACCGAGCGCGCCTCGCCGCCGTGCCGAAGGTGAGCGCGCATTGGCCCGTATTCGGCGAGCCGAGACTCGCGACCATGCCCGCCGTGCTCTCGGCGATCTGGCGCGCCGAGGATGGCAACCTCGGTCTGTTCATCGTGAACGTGTCGGATGTAGCGCAGACCTACCGGTATACGTACGACCCGGCGAAGTATGGGCTCCTCGCCGGCAAGCTTGCCTATACGGTGATCACGGAATCCGGCGCGGGCGAGCGAATGATAGCCAAGGGTGGCTCGCAGTCCCGATCCGTCGCGCTCGAGCCGTTCGGCGTCGTGGTATACGAGGTCGCGCCGGCGTAAGGTTCACTGAGGCCGTTGGCAGGTCTCGTTTCGCAAAACGGGCAACCTGCCACACGCTCCGCCATTCCTTTGCAGCGCATTTGCTCGAAGGCCGCTACGATACGATATTCGAACTGTTCAGGAGCTTCTGGGTCATGCCGATGTCAAAACGACGATGATCTATACCCATGTTCTCAACCGTGCACCGGCAGGCGTTCGCAGTCCGGTTGACGGGCTTTGAGTCAAGAACGAGGATGTTTTTTATGCCGATCCGCATAAGATGCCACGACAAGTTGCCACATGAACCGCAATTGACGAGATTGCAGGGTCTATCGCGTGTCTCCCTGGAGAACCGCCGGCGTCTCATACGGACACGAAACCAGAACTCCGCATGCTATGCGGATCCATCTAATTACTGTTGGGCAAGAGAGAAGACGAAATGAAGACTTACCCCTCAGTCCAGGATGCCGTGGCCTACTTGCGCGAACGCTGCCCGCCGGAACTGAGCATGCCAGGGGCGGCAGAGGGGTATGAATGGTTGGACTATAGCGACTTCTTGCCCGAGTCAATTGAGTGGTTCGATTTCGACAGGGATTTCCCGTGTGGGCGGATTCTCCCCTCGCAGATGACGCCATTTCTATATCGCGGACAGACGAAACGCTACGATTCCTGTCGTCCGTCCATCTACAGGGGCTTCCCAATCGTCAAACGGCCTCGTGATCTCGACCTGAAGTGCCGGCTCCGTTACATCCTATGCGAAATCCAGACATGCTGGTTCACCATCGAGACGCGAAAACATCCGGCATGGAAATACGCACACGAAATCGGCTTGCAGATTCATCACTGGGCTCTGGCACAGCATTACGGCATCGCGACCCCGTGGCTTGACTTGACACAGTCCATAGACGTTGCGGCGTTCTTTGCCACTTCCGAATACCACGAAGGGGAATGGAAACCCAAGACTTCGGGGCGCGGGGTATTGTACCGCCTCGACTTCTCGTCCATTCCGCAAGCATGGGATTACCTCCAATTGGTCGGACTATCTACATTCCCCAGACCAGGGGAACAGAAGGCGTGGGCAGTCCCGATCAACCTCAATGGAGACTTTGAGAAACTCCCCTATGTGGAGACGCTGGATTTTACGCACACGGCAACCGGATCGGACCACTTTCACGGGATGTTTCATGGCGGAAAGGATCTTTTCCCATACGACCCGGCCCACGACATGGCGGAAGCCATCAGGAACAGCAAAACTCTCCCTGTGAACTGCGTGGCCAACGGACTCCGTGGGCTGGGCTGTCCCATGGACAGGCTTGAAGTCCACTTCGGCAGAGTGACCAAAGCACTCAAAGAGACATGGGGATACGAAGTGGCGAACGAGATTCCGATCGGGATGAACGATGAGCAGGTCGCAGCACTCACTTCATATTGGGAAGCGAAGGGTAAGGAGTTTCTGAAAGACGTCGGGGTCAGACCGGTTGCCCTTCTCACAAAGGGTGGCCCGTGGATGCCAACTGTTGAAGCTGCAAGTCTGCTCGGATGCACTATGGACCAGTGCCGGAGACTCATCAAAGACGGGAAACTTGAGGCAATACGGGCATTTCGACTGGGCACAAGGAAACCGAGACTCTTCGTGAAACGTCAAAGCGTTCAAGACATGCTGAAAGGAATCGGAAAGCCCAACCAAGCCTCGGAGGTTACGGCTCGCAAGCTCGCCGAACCTCAAGGCTGACGTTCGGCGAGAGGAGGTGATGCCTACGACAATACCGACTGCCGACCGTATCCGAGGAAGGTGTTCCGCGATACCGCAAATCAGAGCGTCCTGACCGCACGTGCTCCAGATATGGAGGCAACCACGAAGAAGGCCGCACGATTGACGGATGCCTCCGCCCAACATGCAAGCGAGAGTTCCACGAGCCGCGGGTCGTCCGAGAGCGAAGAGGAACTCGCCTCTCACGGAAGCGGGGGCAAGCGATGAGCAGTCTCGGCGTCGCGGTATACGAGGTCGCGCCGGCGTAACGTTCGCTTCGATCCCGTACGTGACACGGGCGACGGAGGTCCTCTCTGTCGCCCGTCTCCGTTCTTGGCGATCCGCCCCCGGCCTGTGCGCGTCGCAGATATGGGACGGACCCCTTTTCGCGATCGGGTCCGGCAGGCACACCCGGGCACGCCGGTGAAGCTGGCGAAGGACGAGCGCGGCGTGGCGATCCTCGGCGATGGACTAGAAGATGCCGACACGGTGCGTCGGATGATCGCGCATCCGAAAAGGGAGAGGCAGGACGTTCTCGCAGGGAAATCGTAAGCCGGAAAGCTCATTCATGGAGGAGAGATCGCGATGAGCGGCGAATCGAAGACGAAGACCTCGATTCCCGAACGCATGCGCTGGTGGGTCGATGCCCGCTTTGGCATGTTCGTCCACTGGGGCGTCTACTCCCTCCTCGGCCGAGGCGAGTGGGTCATGTACCGCGAGCATATCCCGGCCGACGAGTATGCGCCCCTCGCCGATCGGTTCGATCCGCAGCACTACCACCCGCCCGAGTGGGTAGCCCTCGCCCGCGACGCGGGGATGAAGTACATCGTCCTCACGACGCGGCACCACGACGGATTCTGCCTGTTCGACAGCAAGGTCTCCAACTTCACCTCCGTGAAGACGGCGGCGAAGCGGGACCTTATCGCGGAGTACGCCGACGCGTGCCACACGATGGGCATGCGCATGGGCTTCTACTACTCCCTCACGGATTGGCGCTTCCCCGGCGGGCTCTTCAACCAGCCGTACGACCCGGCGATCGACTACCGACCGATGGTGGACCAGGCTCACGCGCAGATCCGTGAACTACTCACAAATTACGGGCGGGTGGACGTGCTCTGGTACGACGGCGGGCATCCCGGCAACGTCTGGCGCGGCGAGGACCTCGAGGCGATGGTCCGCCTGCTTCAGCCGGACATCATCACCAACGCGGGCCCCGGCACGTCGGGTGACTTCGGCACGCACGAGCAGAACGCCGACGGAGAGGATCGGCCGTGGGAGGCCTGCTTCACCATGAACGACTGCTGGGGCTATGTCCCGGACGAGACGAATTACAAGTCGGTGATGCAGATCCTCGGGACGCTCGGCCATTGCGCCGGGCAGGCGGGCAACCTCCTCCTCAACGTCGGCCCCGACGGCGAGGGGCGCATCCCACAGATCGCGGCGGACCGGCTCCGGCTCGTAGGGAAGTGGATGCGCACGAACGGGAAGGCGATCTACGGGTCGTCACGCACCGTGCTCCGCCCACCGAGCGAACTCGGCACCTCGACGCGGGTCGGCGACAAGCTCTACTTGCTCATGCACCGGTGGACCGGGACGACGCTGGCGCTCGCGTGGGTCGGCAACAAGGTGCTCCGCGCGCGGGTGCTCTCGTCGAACCAGGAGGCGCGGATCGAGCAGAAGGACGAGCGGGTCTGGTTGCACGACCTGCCTCAGTACGCGCCCGATCCGGACATGTCGGTCATCGAACTGGAGGTCGAGGGCGAACCCCGGTGGCCGAAGGAGCGCTTCCACTTCTGAGGCGCGGGAAAGTTGCGGAGGAGAGAAACATCGTTAGTATCTCTTGTTCCCACGTCGCCGACGGGTTCATGCCTACGTGGGAGAGTGTCGAGGAGTTCGTCCGGTAACACGTGCAGTGGCTGATCCCGCAGGTGATCGAGGAGGAGGTGACGGCTTTTCTCGGGTCGAACGATGGCGCGCGCGTCTGCCTGAACGGCGCAGTCGTGTTCTCGTGGCCGTCGGAGCTGACCGGCGGGCGCGGCGCGGGCGCGCACCAGAACGAGATCCCGCTCCACCTGAACGCGAGTGAGAACGTCCTCATCCGCAAGCACCGGACGATCCGCAACTCGCTCGGCATCTCGGTGCCCGTGCCGGGAGACTCGGACGGCGTCGTCGATGCCGTGTTCGAGGGGCTCGTCCTCCGCGAGCAGGCCGGCGCCGACACGCAGCAGCTCCTGCCGGGTCTCGAGGACTTCCTCCGGCCGCAGAAAGAGGACCTGCACCTGCAGTGGGACGAGGCGGCGGAGCGCGAACGGCGCTCCCGTACCATGTTTGCCCAGGAGTCCATCCACGTTGACGAAATCGCCCGCGAGCTTGACGCGGCGCGCGCGGCGGTGGGTTCCTCCGCCGATGTCGCAGCCTTCGTGCTCGACGCGCTTCGCGCCGCGGACGCGACCATCTCAGTAGAGCGCGACGGGTCCCACCGTATTGACGCGACCGGGGCCCCGCCGGCCGTGCGTGACCTCTTCGGCGACCGGACGACGGCGAAGGTCCGGTTCGAACTCCCGGTCGGCGACGGCGTGCGGTATCTTGCGCGGACGAGCCCTATCGTCGAGGGCATCGCCGCATACGTGATGGAGACGGCGCTCGACCCGCAGGCAAGAGCGATCGCCCAGCGTGCCGGAGCCATCTATACCGCCGCGGTGGACCGCCGCACCACGCTCCTCCTCGTGCGCTTCCGCTACGACATCACGACGCGACGCGAGGACGGCGAGCGGAGCCAGCTCGCGGTGGCGCGGCGCCTGGTCGAACGGCTGGAGATCCACCACACGCCGAAGCATGGCAGCTGGCTCAACGTCGCCGAGTGCGAGCTGAGCGTGCTCAGGAGGCAGTGTCTCTCCGGGCGCATCGGCTCGATCAGCACGCTCGCGCAGAAGGTCCGGCGGTGGGAAGCGGATCGGAACCACCGGCAGTGCGGCGTCCAGTGGCATTTCACCGCCGCCGATGCCCGGACCAAACTGCGTCGTCTTTACCCACAGATTCAAATGTCATGAGGCAGTACCACACATCGACATTACAGCGTGCATCGGACAGCGTTCGCCATATACATTCAAAGTGGATCGCACGCGACCGGAGAAAACCCCATGATGGAAGTCACCCAGTTGCTCACCGAGTACGATGTTCATCCCATCGCGGTTGACACTCGTTCCCCACGATTCTCGTGGAAGCTTCGCTCCAACCGGAGGGGCGCACGCCAGACCGCATATCGCGTCCTCGTCGCCACCGACGTTGCGCAACTCGGAGAGGGGCGCGCGGACATGTGGGACAGCGGTCGCGTGGAGTCCTCGGAGCAATCACACGTGGTCTTCACCGGCGCACCGCTCAGGAACGATGCCGATTACTGCTGGTCTGTACAGGTATGGGACGAACATGGCGATACCGTGGGCGCTTCGGAGCTCGCGTTCTTCTCCGCCGGCCTCCTGGATGAGTCAGAATGGGTCGCGAAGTGGATCGGCCGAGGACCGGCGGATGAGCCTCGCGCAGACGTGACCAAGTTCGGCGGGGAGCGGATAGAAGAGCTGAAAAAGCTGGACATCGACTACCGCTCTCCGCTGTTCCGAAGAGAGTTCACCCTGGACGCACACGTGAAACGCGCGCGGGCCTACATCTGCGGCTTGGGGTTCCACGAGCTCCACGTGAACGGCACGAAGGTTGGCGATCATCTCCTCTCCCCGGCCAAGACCGACTACCGCAAGCAGGTACTCTACGAGACACTGGACGTCACGGAAGCCCTTGTGAAGGGCGCCAACGCCGTGGGCATCATGCTGGGCAATGGGTGGTTCAACCCGCTGAAGGAGTGGTGGAGCTGGCGGATGCAGTGGTTCGGCTCCCCACGCGTGATCTGCCAGATCCACGTCGAGCTTGCCGATGGGACCACGAAGCGCATAGTCACGGACGAGAGTTGGAGAAGCTCCACCGGCCCGATCGTCTCGAGTTGCATCTACAACGGCGAGACGTACGACGCGCGAGTCGAGCAGGCCGGCTGGGCAACGGCCGGCTTCGACGACAGTGCATGGGAAGCGGTGGGTTCGGTGGCAGCACCCGGTGGTAAGTTCGTATCCGCGACGCTTCCGCCGGCGCGCGTCACGGAGATCGTGAAACCGGTCGGGATGTGCGAACCGGAGCCCGGGGTGTTCGTCTTCGACATGGGCAAGAACTTCTCCGGATGGGTGCGACTTTCCGTCAAAGGCGCCGCCGGCGATGAAGTTACGATGCGCTTCGCGGAGAAGGCGCACCCCCAGGGGTCCATTGACGTGACTAATCTGAGCCTGGCGAGGCCGACGGATCGCTATATCCTGAAGGGTGAAGGAGTTGAGACGTATGAGCCTCGCTTCACATGGCATGGGTTTCGTTACGTCTCGGTAGAAGGATACCCGGGGAAGCCGGCGCTCGAAGCCCTCGAGGGGCGCTTCGTGCACACGGATTGTCTGAGATCCGGGACCTTCAGGTGTGACAACGACATGGTCATGCGTATCCACGAATGCACGGTCGCTTCCCAACGGGCGAACATCCAGGGACTGCCCATCGACTGCCCGCAGCGCGACGAACGGCTGGGTTGGATGGGCGACGCCCACGTGAGCGCGGAGGAAGCGATCTGCAACCTCAACATGGCCACACTCTACGCCAAGTACCTTCGCGACGCGAAAGAGAACCAGGCGGAAAGCGGCCTCGTCTCGATGATCGTTCCTCGCCCCGGTAGCGAGGAAGATCTGCCCTGGACCGCGGGATATTTCCTCATCGCGTGGTATGTCTACGTCTACTACGGCGACACGCGGGTGTTCGAGGAGCATCGTGAGGCGTTCGCACGGTACCTGGACTACCTCGCCACGCAGGCCGTGAACCACATACAGAAGCGTTGCCTGTGGGGAGATCACCTGGCGTGGGATCTGACCTGGAAGTCGGCCAACGGCCAGCCGCGTTCCATAAGTACGCTGTTCTACTACGTGGACGTGCTGCTGTTCAGCCGGATGAATGCCATACTCGGCAGAGACGCCGACGCCGAAAAATACCGGAAGCTCGCCGGGGAAATCGCGGCGGCATATAACGCGGAATACCTCAAAGCGGACATTCCCACCTACGACGAGGACACGCAGACCGCGCTCTCGCTTCCGCTGTTCTGGAAGCTCGCGCCGAAGGGTCTGGAAGAAGGACTTGTCGATCGGCTGGTCGGGATTGTCGTTGCGCATGGGAACCACCTGACCACGGGCCTGATCGGGACGAAGTACCTGGTGGACGAGTTGGCGGCAGCAGCCCGTGAGGATGTCGTCTGGACACTGGTGAACCAGAGTGGCTTTCCGAGCTGGCGACATTTGCTGCGCGACGATATGACCAGCATGGTGGAGCACTGGGGCCGCGGGAATGGCTCTCTCAACCACGTGGTGCTGGGCTCGGTGGACACATGGTTCTACCAGGGGCTCGCGGGCATTCGTCCGGACGAGGCCTCGCCGGGCTTCGCGCACGTCAGGATCCGGCCGTACGTGCCCGACGACCTGAATTGGGTCGAGGCCGAGATAGAGACGTTGCGCGGCACGATACGGTCAGCATGGCGTCGTGAGGGCGCCGAGCTTCGATTCGAGGTATCGGTTCCCGCGAACACCACCATGACGGTGATCCTTCCTTCGGCGGAAGCGATCAGCGAGTCGGGCACGGATTTCTACAACGGGCACCATCAGACGCGGATAGATGGCATCGCCGACGTGTGCTCCGAGAGTGGCGCGCTTGTGATCGAGGCCGGTGCCGGAACGTACGAGTTCGCCTGCCGTCCGAGCAAGTAGAACCCCTTTTCTGCGACCCGGGGAGGAACATCGAGGACCAGACCATAGGTGGCCGCAGAGAAGACGGACGGACACGAGGACTGCTCAGGGCCAGTACACTGACCGCGTGCGCCGGCCTGCTCGTCGCGTTCGCCACGGCCGTGGGCGCAGAGCACCTCAGACCTCTCGCGGTGCTTCTGCTTCACTCCTACAGCCAGGGGATGAGCTGGGCGGACGAGATCACCCGCGGGATCACCTCGGTGCTGGATACCACCGGGTGCCCGCGCAGGCTGGGGATTGGCCTGCGCCCTATGGTCGGTCCACTTTGAATGTGTAAAGCTAGTGCTTCATGACAGTCGATAGTTGGAGTAGATTGCTGGACGTAGTTCTCCTCTCGGGACGAACGCCGGTGGCGGTGGGGTGGATGAAGCCCTATGTGGTGCGGTTGATCGATGAGG
>Ga0315279_10010569_pt1 | contig 10842 bp, 6 predicted proteins | sample YL17G06_20_MG_FD_203694 | JGI IMG/M metagenome (GOLD analysis project Ga0315279, IMG submission 203694) | Sediment microbial communities from Yellowstone Lake, YNP, Wyoming, USA - YL17G06_20 | ecosystem: Environmental > Aquatic > Freshwater > Lake > Sediment | place: USA: Wyoming | collected...
ACGGCATCATGGAGTCCCGCAGACATCCCGACTTCAGGCAAATCCTCGAATCCGCCGATCTTTCCATTCCCGATGGGCGGCCGCTGGTTTGGACAGCGCATCGCCGCGGTTATCCCGATCAGGAGCTGCTGCCGGGCATGAACCTGATGTGGGCGTTTGGGGAACTTGCGGCAAAACGCGGTTACAGCCACTTCTTCTACGGCGACACCGAAGGTGTGCTGCGGCAGTTGATCGAGCGCATGTCGGCGCGCCTTCCGGGATTCAGGGTGGCCGGCGCCTATTCTCCTCCGTTCCGGCCGCTCACGCCCGGAGAGGACGCGGAGATGGTCCGCATGATCAACCAGGCGCGCCCCGACGTGCTCTGGGTGGGGCTGGGGCTGCCCAAGCAGGAGCGCTGGATCTTCGAGCACCGCGACAAGCTGGAGGTGCCCGTCATGGTGGCCGTTGGCGCCGCCTTCAAGTTCGTCAGCGGCACGATGAAGCGGGCGCCGCTGTGGATGCAGGAGCACGGCCTGGAATTCATCTGGCGCCTGGCGCACGAACCGCGCCGCCTTTGGTACCGCGTGTTTGCTTACGGGCCGCTGTTTTTGTGGCGCCTCTTTCTCGAGGAGCGCGGTCTGAAGAAGTACGACTGAACCTTAACGCCGAACCAGTGAACGGAAGCGTCACCGGGCAGGCAAACCCACACCATGTTTCGCGAAAAGGCAACTAGCCGGACTAAGGCCGTGGGGAGCGGGGTTGCCATTGCCGTTTTGATCGCCCTTTCCCTCGCACTGGTAGCCGATTTCCCGCCCCCCGAGCAACTGTGGGTTGGGACGCGCTACGGCAACCAGGTGCTGGTGCCCAGCAACCAGTTGCTGAACCCCGCCGGCCAGCGCATCGAATTCGCCGGGCGGCCGGTGGACATGGCGCTCTCCCCGCAGGGCGATGTTCTGGCCGTCCTTCTGCCCAACGCCATCCAGCTTTTTTCCAGCGCGGGCAAGACCCTTCGCACCCTGAAAACGCAGGCCGCTTCTTTTCTTGGGGTTGCGTTTACGCCCAACGGTGAATGGGTGGTTGCTTCGCAGGTTTCCTCGGGCGGCGCCATCGCCCTTGGCGATGTCCAAGGCCAGGCCGGCGTGGTCTACATGAAGGTGCCGCCGAATTCGGTTCCGGCCGGATTGGTGTTTGACTCCGACGGGTCCAACCTCTACGTGGCTCTCAGCCGGACAAACGCGCTCGGTCGCTTGTTCGTCGATCGCGGTGAGGTGGTGGCCACGGTGGACGTGGGCGTGGCCCCCCTGGGTGTGGCCCTCACGCCGCGCGGTGACCGCCTGTTTGTCACCAACTGGGGCGGGCGGCGCGCGCTCAAGGGAGAAATGACGGCTCCATCCGCCGGGACCGCCACCCTGGCCGACGAGCGCGGTATTGCCTCCAGCGGAACGGTTTCCGTCGTTGACGTGGCCAGCTTCCAGGTAATCGCGGAGGTCGCGGTGGGCCTGCACCCCAGCGCCGTCGGTATCAGCCCGGACGGCAGCCTGGCCGCCGTCGCCAATGCCAATAGCGATTCCATCACCTTGCTGGACACCGATTCACTCCGGGTGGTCGATACCGTGGCCATCCCGGCGTTCCCGCGGGGCTACCTGGGAAGCAGCCCGGTGGCCCTGGCTTTCAGTCCCACCGGCCAGTGGCTTTACGTGGCCTGCGCCGGCAACAACGCGCTGGCCGTGCTCGAACGCCTGGGACAAAGCTATCGCCTGCGTGGTTTCGTGCCCACCGATTGGTACCCGGTGGCGGCCGCGGTTTCCGCATCAGGGGATGGCGGCGAGACGGTTTACGTGGCCAACTCCAAGGGCATTGGAAGCCGCAACGCGACGCGCAATTTCAACGTCCTCAATCACCCTTTGGGCACCTTCAACATCTTCCCTGGCCGAACGGTCGAGCAAGCGGCCCAGGCAGCGGTGGCCTTCAGCAACGACCCGTTTCGGGATGCCGCCCCGCCTTCCGGTTCCCCGCGGAATCTGGCTGACTTGGGCATCCGGCACGTCTTCTTCATCATCAAGGAAAACCGCACCTACGATCAGGTCCTGGGCGACCTGGGCCGGGGCAATGGGGATAAATCACTGGCCATTTACGGTTCGGAGGTGACCCCGAACCAGCACGAGATGGCCGGCCAGTTCGTTACGCTCGACAATTTCTATGCCAGCGGGGCCCGCAGCCCCGATGGCCATCAATGGCTCACCCAGGCCATGGTCACCGACTACGTCGAGCGCGCCCACGCCGGCTGGCCGCGCAGCTATCCGTTCTGGGGCGACGACCCGCTGGCCTTCGCTTCCAGCGGTTTCATCTGGAACAACGCGCAGGACGCCGGCCGCACCGTGCGGGTGTTCGGTGAGTTCACGCTCCCCACCGCCGGCTATTCCGGGAACTGGATCGACTATTATCGTGACTCCCAATTGCCGGAGATGAAGCTGACGGTCCGCAGCACGAGCCAGGTCGCGCCTTTAAACGCGGTGGTGGAGTCAAACTATCCGGCTTACGCCTTGAATATCCCCGACGTTTACCGGGCGCGGGTGTTCTTGAAGAGATTCGGAGAATTCCAGGAAAAGGGCGATCTCCCGAACCTTGTCATCATCCACTTGCCCGCCAATCACACTGCCGGCGCAAGCCCGAACTTCCCGACGCCGCGCGCCATGGTGGCGGACAACGACGTGGCTGCGGGCCGCATGGTCGAAGCCATCACGAAAAGCGCGTATTGGCCGCGAACCGCGATCTTCATTGTTGAAGACGACGCCCAGGATGGCGTGGATCACGTGGATGGCCACCGCACCGTCTGCCTGGTCATCAGCCCGTTTGTCCGCCGTGGGGCGGTCGATTCCACGCACTACAACCAGACGAGCATCGTGCGCACCATAGAAGAGCTGCTGGGGCTGCCGCCCATGAACAAGTTCGATGCGGCGGCCCTGCCCATGCGGTCGGTGTTCACCACCCGGCCCGATTTGCGGCCCTTCGAGTCCGTTGCTAACCGCATCCCGCTGGACGAAATGAATCCCTCGCCGGCCGGTATCATCGGGCCTCAACGCCGGGCGATCCTCGATTCCATGGCTATGGATTTTTCGCGCCCCGATGCCGCTCCCGAGGAAGTCTTGAACCGCATCCTATGGCACACGGCCAAGGGCTGGAACACCCCGTACCCGCGCGTCCCACACGCGCCCGGTTGCCGCGTCGATGACGACTAGCCTGGATAATTCACCACGGATGAACACGGATGAACACGGATGATTTCAATGCGCCGTTTCACCAGGCACAAGCACCTCACCAGGCGGACGACGACCAGTGGAACACTCAAGCTCCGACAGCGTGCTGGACCCGCGTGTGTCAACGCCAGGCACATCATCCCACGATGTTTTGCGGCATCCGCGGCCATCCGTGTTCATCCGTGTTCATCCGTGGTGAATTACTCGGGCTAAGGCCCAAAGTCCAAAGTGGGAGGCTTTGATGTCTCGATCTGACACGCGTCCGATCTTTCGCCTTCTGTTGCTTTCAGTAGCGGCGGCTGTGTTTGCCGAACGCGATGCGTGCGCCTACACCGACCCCGGCTCCGGCGCACTGCTCTGGCAGATGATGCTGGCCGCGTTGTTCGGCTCCATGTTCTATGTCCGCAGGTTTATCAATTGGTTCAACTCCCGCAAGGGCAAGACTGCAATCCGCAATCCGCAATCCGCAATCCGCAATAATGATGATTCCTTCGCTCCGTGACCCGGCCGGCTGCCTGTTTGCGCATAACGGCCGCATCCTTCGCGCGATTTCTCGCGAGGCGGCGCCTGCCTTCCAGGCCTTCCACAGCTCCAGCCTCGCGCGGACGCTGGCCAGCCGGGGCGAGATCGCTCGCACCACGGTCTTGCGCGCCGCCGAGGTCGAGGCGCTTCTCGCCGACCCTGAGGTCGAGCGCCCCTGCCGGGAGTCGGACATCGGCATGGTGGTCGAGCACGAGGCGGTCCCGTTTCCAAGCTTCCCCTACGAGTGGCCGCCGGAAATGCTGCACGCTGCCGCCTGCCTCACCCTGGAGCTGGCCGAGAAGCTGCTGCCGGAAGGCATGGGGCTGAAGGACGCCACACCTTACAACGTGCTTTTCCGCGGGCCGCATCCGGTGTTTGTGGACGTGCTGTCGGTGGAGCGGCGCGATCCGCTGGACCCCACCTGGCTGCCCTACGCCCAGTTCGTCCGCACCTTTCTGCTGCCGCTTTTGCTGAACAAGCACCTGGGTGTCCCCATCGCCCAGTCGCTCACCACCCGGCGCGACGGCATCGAGCCGGAGGAGGCCTACCGTCTCTGCGGACCATTGCGGAAACTTCTGCCGCCGTTCCTCGGCCTGGTTTCGATTCCCGTATGGCTGGGCGCCCGGCAGGATCCCGACGGCCAAGCGATTTACCGGAAGAAGTCCGCCAGCGATCCGGAGCGCGCGCGCTTCATCCTTGGCTGCCTGTTCAGGCAGGTTCGGCGCACGCTGGACAAGCTGACGCCGGAGTCCGGCCGGAAATCGCCCTGGTCGCGCTACATGGTTTCCGACCATAACTACACGCCCGAGCAGTTCAATGAGAAGCAAGCGTTCGTCGAGGAGGCATTGAAGCAGGTTGGGCCTGCCCGCGTGCTCGATATCGGCTGCAATACCGGCCATTTCGGCCTGATGGCGGCCCGGGCGGGCGCGTCGGTGGTGGCGACAGACTCGGACCCTGTGGTGGTCGGCGAGCTGTGGCGGGCCGCTTGCCGGGAGCAGCTCGATGTACTGCCTTTGGTGGTCGATATCACCCGCCCCAGCGCCGCCATGGGCTGGCGCAACCGCGAATGTGCGCCATTCCTGGAAAGGGCAAAGGGCTGCTTCGACCTGGTGCTGATGCTGGCCCTGCTCCACCACTTGCTGGTGGGCGAGCGTATCCCGCTGACTGAGGTCATTGACCTGGCCGCCGAATTGACAACCCGGTTCCTGCTCGTCGAGTTCATAGCGCCCGATGACTCGATGTTCCGCCGCATCGCCCGCGGCCGCGACCAGTTGTTTAAGGGATTCACCCGGCAGGTCTTTGAGTCAGCGCTCGCTCGCCGCTTCAAGCTGGTCCGCTCATGCCGCTTCGGTGAATCGAGCCGCTGGCTGTATTTGGTGGGCAAAAATTGAGAACGCAAATGTTCAGGGACGCTGCGCTTGCGCTATCCATGGCGAATGTGTGCTTTCTCCCCGTTTGGACCAGACTATTGTCGGGTAGCTTCTACATGCCCTCGTATGGTCCGACCCAGTATGGCGCGGCGACCCTAAACGTCTTGCTGCTGGGCTTTTTGTTCTTCATGACACGCTGGTTAGGTCTCAGGTGGCGAAGAGCACGTCTTATTCGGGCCTGGCTCCCGATTCTGATGCTAATTGTCCTGTTGAATTACTTGCGGACGTTTCTCCCATACTCCACTTTGACCGCACTTTTGCCGTTGGTAGGCAGCGCGGGCGTCGCTTGTCTGGGTCTTGCTGTCCTGACGTTTCTGATCCTTGGGGTCTCATTCTGGCGCCGCCGCTTGGCCGTAGTTGCGGAGACCGTATTCCTGATTTTCTTTCCGCTTGTCCCGCTCCTGCTTGCTGAGGCTGCCTGGCTGGCCCATTCGTCGCCGGGCAGCGTCCTTGCCCACCCTGAGCAAGCTCGCGGCGCGACGGGTAGCTCCCCTGGCCGCGTTCTCTGGCTTGTTTTCGACGAACTGGATCAGGTGCTTACCTTCGAGCAGCGGGCCGCGACGCTGAGAATGCCGGAACTTGACCGCCTCCGCAGCGAGGCTGTTTACGCCAACAGCGCATATCCGCCTGGAGACGACACTCTCACTTCAATAACGTCCCTTATTAGCGGAAGGCGAGTGGTTCGGAGTGTGCCCGCGGGTGCCGGCCGGCTCATGGTAACGTTTGAAGGTGCATCCGGGCCGGTCGATTGGAGCGCTCAGCCGAACGTCTTCCGCAAGGCGCGCGAGCTTGGAGTCAGCACGGCGATTGTTGGATGGTACATGCCCTATTGCCGGCTGCTGGGGAACGACTTGACCACCTGCTCGTGGCAACCATGGTTGGGCCCACCCGTCGGCGGTAACGCCAGCCTGCCGGGTGCACTGCTGGACCAAGTCCGAAGCCTTCCGCCGTGGTCCGGCCGGGAACATCATCTACGCAAGTTCCAGGCAGTGCTTGACGACGCAAAGAAGGCGGCGGCGAATCCCCAACTGGGCCTGGTGTTTGTGCATTGGCCCACTCCGCACTATCCGGGCATCTATGATCGAAGCCGGGGAAAATTTACAGTCTTTCGGTTTCGGCGCTCGAACGATTGGTACCTCGACAACCTTGCACTCGTGGACCGAACTCTCGGTGAGTTGCGTTGCGCCATGGAGAAAGCGGGCACCTGGGAAGATACCAGCATCCTAGTGACCTCCGACCATTCCTGGCGCGACTCCGCTGCCTTGGACGGCAAGAGGGACCGCCGTGTTCCTCTCATCCTGAAGCTGGCTGGTCACAGCCGGGGAGTTCGGTACCGTGAGCGCTTGAACACCGTTCTGATCCACGATTTGGTGCTCGCCATGCTACGTGGCGAGCTCACGCAGGCGGCGGCTGTCGTGGACTGGCTTGACCAGCGGCACGTGCCGCAGGGAAAGTAATAGAGTTGACGCCCACCTCCCAGCGCTTGGTCCAGGGCTCGCTCGCGGGTGACGGAGCCAGCATTGCAACGCGTTGGGCGTGACGTGATTTTGAGGGGAGTCGGTAGTGCCGGTAACAGTCTCCAAGCAAGAGCCGGAATGCGTAACGGTGCGTGCGCTTGAAATACACGGTGGGCTGATCGCACAAAGCGCGTTGCTGAATTTAGCTGGCGCTATCGTCCCCTTGCTCGTTGCCGTTTGCACGGTGCCCTATCTCATTCGTAGCTTGGGGACAGCCCGCTTCGGCATTCTCTCGCTGGCTTGGGCCACGCTGGGCTTCTTCTACCTGCTGGACCTCGGCCTGGGGCGAGCCGTACCCAAATTCGCGGCTGGGATGCTTGGCCGGGGTGAGGTCGACCGTCTCCCCGCCCTGTTCTGGACCTCGCTCGCCTGCCAGGGAGCGTTGGGGACGATGGGCGCGATTGCTTTGGCTGCGCTTACTCCCTGGCTGGTGGATCGCCTTTTCGCCATGCCGCCTTCGCTGCTCGGGGAGGCGCGGACGGTCTTTCTCGTGCTTGCTGCCTCTGTCCCCCTCGTGCCCATGACGCTGACGGCGATGGGCATGCTGGCTGCCGCACAGCGGTTCGGGGCGCTGAACGCCATCGGGGTCCCGTCCTACTCGCTGCTGTTCCTGCTGCCGGCCTCAGCGGTCGCTTGCGGCCTGGGCCTGCGCGCCATCGTCTGCTTGCTCGTGTTCGCCCGATTAACCGCCTGGCTCGCTTACCTTGCGGCCTGCTTCCGCACGTATCCCGCGTTACGCCATCGCTTTCTCTTCGACCGGACTCTGCTGCGCCCCCTGCTAACCTTCGGAGGATGGGTGACCGTCTCCGGCCTCGTCTTTGTGTTCCTTCTCTATTCCGACCGTCTGTTGATCGGCGCTCTCGTTTCGGTCGCTGCGGTGACCTACTATTCTGTGCCGTCTGAGATGCTCTGGCGCTTGGCTATCATTCCGGGGAGCCTGGTGGGCGTCTTGTTCCCCGCTTTCAGCGCGTTAGACGGCTCGGGTGAACAAGCAAAGATGATTGGTCTCTTCGAGCGGTCCTTGAGATACCTCCTCCTTGGCCTGGCCCCCATTACCTTGGTTCTAATGGCGTTCGCTCGCAACGGCTTGCGCTTTTGGCTGGGGCCGGACGTTGCGGCTGAAAGCAGCTTGGTGTGTCGCATCCTTGCTGTAGCCGTGTTTGTGGCATGCGTCTCCTGGTTGCCGTTGACGCTCCTCCAGAGCGTGGGACGCCCTGACGTGGTAGCGATCTTCTACTTGCTGGAGGCGCCTCTTTACCTATTTGTGGCCTGGTTCCTGATCAAAAACATGGGCATCGCCGGAGCGGCCCTGGCTTGCGCCTTACGGGTAGCGGTGGAGTCCGCTTTCTTATTCGCCGCCTGTTTCCGAATGAAGATTGTGCCGTGGCACGTTCTTGGGAGCAAGCATCTGTGGGCCGCTGTGGGACTTGTGCTGATGCTGGCGGTGGGGCTGGGTGGGGTTGCACTGGCCGGCGGCGGATTGCGAGCCCACGTTGTGCTGGCTACCTTCACCCTCGTCGGCTTCTTCTGCGCAGCGTGGGCTTACGCTTTCGACCCCACCGACAGGGCATTTGTCGTCTCTCGGATCGGTCAACTCCGTTCCGCTTGGCAGGGGTCCCAATGACGTGCGGCGACGGCATTGGCCGCTCAAAAAGGAGAGGGATGCATACGCACCGTGGCCGCGACCATTTCTGAGGAGAGTTGGCGCAATGCGAGTTGTGATTCTGGCCTCGGGGATCGGAGCAGCTAACCTGGGAGTGGGGCAGTACGCGCGGCAGTTACTCCCCCGTCTCGCGCCGCGAATCAAGGGGGCCGGCCATGAACTGGCGGTCCTCCTCTCGAGGGACGCGCTTGTTTCGCTACCCGTGAACGGGATCAAGGTCGTGCGCCTCCCTGCTCCCAGGCACTGGCGAAACAGCCGCATTCTGCTTGAACACATCTACGTGCCGTTCGTGACCCTGGCGGCAGACGTCTGTTTGTCCCTCACGTACCTGTTTCCCCTCACTCCTGTTTACGCGAGACGGAAGTATCTGGTGGTGCACAACCTTTCTCACGTCCGGCACCTGGCTTGTCCCTCTGAGAACCCATGGGAATACAGCAAGGCAAGGATGATCTACTGCGACCTGGCCCTGCGAAGGACCGTGAGTAGAGTGGACGGCCTGATCGCATGCTCTCGATTCGAGGCCGACGAGATTCAGGCTTTGCTCCGGGTACCGCGCGAGCGGATCAGCATGATCCCGCCCGGAACCGACGATGAATGCTTTCGCCCTTGTCAGGATGCAAAGCGCGCGGCCGAGATTCGAAGCCGCTACGGCCTGCCGGAACACTTCTACCTCTTCGTCGACGGGGAGGGCCCTCCTAAGGTTAAGAACTTTGCCTTCCTGGCCGAGACATACCTGTCCGGACGCGTACAAGCCGAAGGGATGTTGCCTATCGCGGTCGCATCGGCCAAGTCAAGCGAGGAACTCCTCGGCCCGACCCTGCCTCTTGTAGAGAAACGCCGTCTGACAAACAAGTTCCATTTCCTCGGTTACGTGCCGCACCGCGATCTGGCGACGCTTTACAGTGCAGCGCGGGCTTTTCTCTATCCGTCTCTGTACGAAACTTTTGGGTTTCCGCTTCTTGAAGCCATGGCATGCGGCACGCCGGTGGTCGCTGCCAATCGCTCGGCGATTCCCGAAGTTGTGGCGGACGCGGGGCTTCTGTTCGATCCTGACCGTGCGGAGTCCTTCGTCGAGGCGCTTGAGAAGGTCAATGATGATGCGATTCGAAAGGATTTGATTGCAAAGGGGCTCAGGCGTGCTCAGAGCTTTTCGTGGGAGCGCACGGCACGGCGCGTCGCCGAACTGATCTTGCGATGATCTCCCAGGGAAATCACGGCCGGGTGGAGCGTCAGGGGGAATAGCATGCGGATCTTGTTCGTGGCTCCCTACTTCTGCTGGCCCATATCATCGGGGAGCGACATGCGCATGTACAACGTGTCGAAGCAGCTTGCTCGCCAAGGCCATCAGTTGGTCTTGGTGGCGGGGGCCAGAGCCAACGCACTCCCACCCCACGCGCATCTTCATTCTCTTTACGAAGAAATCCAGACCTATGAGCCGCCGGTCTGGATGCCGGCCTGGGCCCGCCTCCTTCGGTGGGCTTTATCGGGTCAACCCTACCCGGCCACTGACCTCGCGTCCAGGTCGTTGCACGATCGCCTCCGGCAGTTGCTCGCGAGGCAGAGATTCGATTTGATCTGGGTAAACTATTTCTTCCTCGCCGATGCTCTACCATGGGGCCTGGTTCAAGATACCCCGGTCCTCGTGGACGAGCATGAGGCGCACTTGCTGGTGTGGGACGAATACTCGCGTCGTGGGAACCCGCTAGAACGCATCTTTGCGCGGCTCAACTTGGCGCGCGTCAGGAAGCTCGAGGAGCGAGTCTTGGCGAGGGTCGATACCGTTCTTTGCGTCTCGAACCAGGAGGCTGGCTTTCTCTCTGCCAGGAGTCCGCACCACGTCAAAGTATGGGTCGTCCCCAACGGGGTGGACACTGATCACTTCCGCCCGCTGCCGGACCAGCGCCATCTGCCCAACCGAATCGTGCTCTGCGGCACCATGGATGTGCGAAGGAACGTTGATGGTGCAATATGGTTTGCGACGCGAATTCTTCCGCTCGTCCGGAAGGCGGTCCCGGCCGCCGAACTTTGCATCGTGGGTGCTCGGCCCCGCCGCTCCGTGCAGAACCTCGGGAGCACTCCAGGAATTCACGTAACCGGCATCGTGGCGGACGTCCGACCGTACTACGCTGAAGCGGAAGTGGTCGTGGTGCCCTACCGTTTTGGCGCGGGCACGCGCCTTAAAATTCCGGAGGCCATGGCCATGGGCAGTGCCATTGTATCCACCGGTTCAGGCTGCCGGGGAATTGACGTCGCCGATGGCCAGCATGTATTGCTGGCGGATGACGAAGTCAATTTCGCTAAGAAGGTAGTTGAGCTGCTCGGCCACCCGGAACGGGCCCGATCCCTCGGCGCGGCCGCACGCCGTCTGGTAGAGGAACGTTACAGATGGGACCATATCATGGATGCGTTGGGAGTCAAACTTCAGTCCATTTCCTCCAGGGAGCAATGTGTTTGCGTACCTGGGCCAAGCGGAC
>Ga0315279_10010570_pt1 | contig 10842 bp, 10 predicted proteins | sample YL17G06_20_MG_FD_203694 | JGI IMG/M metagenome (GOLD analysis project Ga0315279, IMG submission 203694) | Sediment microbial communities from Yellowstone Lake, YNP, Wyoming, USA - YL17G06_20 | ecosystem: Environmental > Aquatic > Freshwater > Lake > Sediment | place: USA: Wyoming | collected...
CGGATGAAGTGATCAAGCGGCTGGCGAGAGAGAAAGGGGCAGGGGCTACGGTCGTCACTTCGGACCGCGAGATCTCCAGATATGCCGAGAGGATGGCTGTTGCGGTTATTCCATCCGATCAATTTAGAGAAAAGATAGAGAACACCTTGATGAAAGGGGAGAAAGATTTCCAAGATGAAGAGGAAAGAAGCGGGGAGAAGAAAAAAGGCCCGTCCCGAATGCTTTCCAAGAAAGAGAAAAGAATGCGTTCCGCTCTCAAAAAACTTTAGCCATCGTCCGCCATCCGCTAATTGCTATCTGCCATTGGCCAGCTATGATTTCCACTTATTTTCCATCCCCTGAAGAAGTCTGACGATATTCTCCTGATGACGGTAGAGGATCAGGGCAGCCATGATGACACTCACAATAAAGTAGGCCTGCGAATCACTCCTGAAAAAAGCAATCAAAATTGGAATAGTTGTGGCACAACAGATTGACCCCAGAGAGATATACCTCCATCTCCATACAATTCCCACAAAGAGAAGAACTTCAATAAGCACTGAAGTGGTCGATATGATAAGATAGACACCCAAAGCAGTCGCAACTCCTTTCCCACCTTTAAATCCAAGAAAAATTGGGAAGATATGACCGAGAAAAGAACTCAGACCCGCAATCGCAATCCACAGATCAGGAAGGCCCAACCAACTGGCAATCACTATCGGAATCATTCCCTTTAATATATCCCCTACCAATGTCAAAATACCCAATCCCTTTCCGGCCGTCCGGAAGATATTGGTCGCTCCGATATTTCCGCTGCCCGTTTTTCTCGGATCGACTTTAGAAAAGAATTTAGCAAGAAGGAGGCCCGTGGGAACCGAACCTAAAAGGTAACCGAATAGGGCAATAAAGAGTCCAATGGGCATGATCAAACCTCCTCCCTACAATGATACGGTTGCTCTTCTCCTCCAGTTTACGAAAAAAATTCCAAGGGAAACCATCGGCAGGCCTACCATCAACGAAAGGGTTAATTCCTCGTTGAGGAAGAGAATGCCAAAGAGGACCCCGAAGATGGGAGTAAAGAAGGTGAAGGCCGACAGTCTGCTTACGGAATATTCATGAATCAGTTTGAACCAGAGGAAGTAACTCACAAAGGCCACGATAAACGATTGGTAGATAAGGGAGGTAGCGATCGATGCATCAAAATGGGTAACCCATCTGGGCTCAAGGATAAGGCTCACCACCAGGAGGATGGGAATAGAAAAGAAGAGTTGATAAAGAAAAGTATTGATGGGATGAACTTTCTCTGCCATGAATTTTTTGATGTAGAGCGTTGTCGCTCCCCACAGGAAGGCGGCCATAATCTCCAAAAGATCTCCAAAGACCATCGTGCTTCTGGCGTTTTTCGGTCTCCCTCCGAAAACGATAACGATGCCCGCAAAAGCCAGAATCAAGCCTGTGATCTTAGGAAAGCTCAACCGATCTCCTTTGAGAAAGAAATGGGCTCCCACCGCAACAACGAAAGGGCTCAGGTAGACAAAGACAACGGACCGGGCCGCATCGGTGTAGAGCATTCCAAAATAGATACAGGCAAATTCCAGCCCGAACAAAAGGCCCACCATGAATCCATGGAAGAGCCTGATGTCCGTATGAAATAACGTCTCCTTTTTCTTGATACAGTAGAGCACCCCGCAAATGGTGGCAATCACTGATCTGAGGGTAGCGGCAAACACTGGAGAGATCCCTTGGTTCGAATATTTGACGGCGGCATAGTTAAGACCCCAGAGGAGGGTCAGGATGAGAAGAATGACGACAGCCTTGAGGTCTAAGTAATCTTTGCTCTCTTGAGGAGACATCTGTGTTCCTAGGAATCTCGAACACTCTTTATTTACCCAAAATAATCAATTTTAGCAATAAAATTTGTGAAAGGATTACAAAAGATGTTAATCTCTTCTTCCGGAGGGGATCTCTAACCGGCCATCCACCTCCTCCAAGTCGAACCACCACTTCTTTTCTCGATTAGGTTTTCCATATCCGAAAAGATCGTCTGTCCACGCGGAGATTCCTCGGGCTAGAGACGAATGTCTGACCACCCAGCTGACAGCGCGATGAAGCGGTGTATAAGGTTTATTCCAGGGACAAACCTTGACACAGGTGCCACATCCTGACCCTTTCTTATTTCCCACCCGCATCGAGGTACATTTTTCCACATCGCTTGGCCATCGTTCGTATCCGTTGACCATAATCTTATCGCCAAAACTGAGGGCCCCGGATGGGCATTCCCTGGCACACTTTTTACATTTGGAGCAAAAATCCTGCAAACCAAAATCAATGGGTTTATCCACCCCAAGAGGTAAATCCGTCGTAACGACCGCCGCCTTGAATCGAGGGCCGAGAAAAGGATGAAGGACGCAATCACCAATTCGACATATCTCCCCGAGGCCAGCCCAGAGGAGGATGGGAGGAACGACGACCTGATAATTCCTCGCATGGTGGGCTCTCGCCGGGTATCCGAGTCTGCGGACGTACTCCGCAATGATACAGGCAATGAAACCGGAAGTGGAGTAGCCTAAGAAACTCATGGCGTTGCTGATCCAGTCATGGCCATCAAAAGCTTCTGCTGTCCTCCAGTCCTGATCGATAAGAATTCCGATCGCATATTGATGATTGAGTTCTATGGGTTCACCGTTTGGGAAACTATTTGTATAAACAGCATAGGGAGGCAATTTGCAGATCCCGACCGCGTCCGCCCTTAAGAAGTAGGCCAGCTCCTTGATGTGTCGCGATAACTGTTCCGGATCTTCAGGAACAGGGGCCTTCTGCTTTGCCACGACTCCATCGACCACATCCCTCAAATAGGCCGTCATCCAGGAGAGCGCACCGGAGATCGGATGTTTGGGGACGAATCGCGTCCTTTCTCTCTGGAGAACTGTCCCATAATCGCCTCGAGATGCTTTATTAAAACCACTCTCCCGCTCATCCACTCTTTGAACTTGCTCGTCGAGTATCTTCGTTGTCGGCCGTTCGGTTCTCTTCAAAGCATGAACTGGAAAAGGCTCAAACTCCCTTATATGATAACCACTCATCATTTCCTCCTTCCTATGAATGAATCTGGCATTTTCAAATACTACCATTCATAAAAGGTGTCAATCACTTTCTTGACCGGCGCGTGCCCTGCAAGCCCCGTCCTTCAGAAAGGGGCTAAGGGGCACAATGCAAAAGGAAACTACCTTACCGGGAAGCTCCGCCCATTAGGGCGGGGAGCTTCACTATTTTCTCAATTATCATGAGGCACGAAAGATGAGGAGAAGCTGATGAATGAGGAAGAACCAGATTTTGACATGAGTACCTCCTAAGTGTATAATCCAACCTGTATGGTTCAATCGGTTGACAAGCTCGTTATGACGCAGCAGGACTGTGAGGGCATGGAATTTGTCCTGGAGAAGGCCAACCTGACCCTCGGCCGGGCGACCATCAATGAGATTGTTCTTCTCCATGATTCGAAAGTGTCGCGTCACCATGCCAGGATCGATAAGAAGGAAGCAGGGTTTACAATTGTGGATCTCGGTTCCACGAACGGAACCTACGTGAACGGCAAACGAGTGGCTTCCTCAGCTCTCGCCCCGGGCGATGTCATCAAATTGGGGGACACGGTCTTCCGATTTGAAAGTGGACTGCCCCAGATTGAGCCTGATGTCATTCCCCTCGATTCGGAAGAAGACCTGGAGAAGACATTATGCCGGACAACCCTCTCGATGACATTGAAAGACACCGAGGTGCCCCGATTTGCGGTTCATACCCCGGGCAAGACATGGGAAGTCTCTATGACCGGCGAGGCCCTTACGATTGGCCGTCATCCCCAGAGCGATATTGCACTGCATCAACCCATGGTTTCACGCCATCATGCCCGGATTGAAAAGCGCGGTGAGACATTCATCATCCGAGACCTCGGTAGCACCAATGGAACATTTGTAGGTGGCAAGCGAATCGAGGAACATACCCTGCAGGATTGCGATACGATCCTCATCGGAAATGCGCGCATCGTTTTCAAGCACAAGTTTTCTTCCGAGGATCTTACGCTGACAGATCTTCCCAAGCAGACCAAGAAGATGGAACGCCACCCCGTGGTATTCGTTCCGGGCCTTACAGGGTCTGAACTCTGGAGAGGGAGTGAACGGGTCTGGCCCAATCCCAGATTGTTTTTTACCCAGCCCCAGCAGCTTCGCCTCTCAGAAAACAATCCCCTTGAAGCACGCGCTGTGGTGGGCGAGGTGGTCATTGTTCCTAATCTGATCAAGCTGGACCGGTACAGTCGTTTGAGCGATTATCTGGAGGAAAGTCTGGAGTATGAGCGCGGGAAGGATCTCTTCGAATTTCCCTATGACTGGAGACAGGACTGCCGTCTGGCCGCAAAGCAACTGGCCAAAGCAATCGACTCCTGGAAGATGTCACCTCCCGTGGTCATCATTGCTCACAGCATGGGGTCTCTGGTCAGCCGTTACTACGTGGAACGCCTGGGGGGCAAGAAAAAGGTAAGTCGTATGATTTTCCTGGGAGGACCGCACTATGGTGCTCCCTCAGCCTTGATGACCCTTCTCTTCGGACCTAAACTGCTTCCCTTTGGCTTGCTCGGCGAGCGACTCCGTGAAGTGATTTCTACCTTTCCGTCGATGTATCAACTGCTACCTATCTACCCGTGTGCGGAGGATCAAAAGAAGCAATCGATTGACTTGCTCTCCGATGAGACATGGCTCCTCGAGGAGCAAAGACCGCTGTTAAGAACGGCCCGTGAATTCAGGAAGGAACTCGGAACGCACTGTGGTGTTCCTTCCATCTCTATCTTCGGCTATGGAATCAAGACGGTCACAAGAGTTAAGGTGAAACGGAATCCACAGGGACGCTGGCAGAATGTGGATTTTAATGTGGAAGAGGGTGGGGATGCCACCGTTCCCGAACAGAGCGCAATCGTAGAAGGGTCTGAGATCCATCCGGTTCAGCAGGCTCATGGGTCACTCTATGTGGATCGAGATGTAAAGAAACGACTGAAAGTGGAGTTGACTCGTCCTTAAAAAGAATAGAGACCAGGTCATTATCAAAGTCACCATACACCTTTTCAATCTCAGGTCTTAAATCGCATGTCTGGTCCCGCCGCCAATCATCGCAACCCAATGCAGGTTGGCCCCAGACTAATACCGAGAAGAGGAGTGTGATGCTCTTTATAACGGCTTTTTTGAAAAGGATTTCCCTCATATCATTTCTCTCCTTCTATCTTTTTTCCGCCAAAAGAATGCCGTCTTTTTCGTCAAAAAATATCCCCTCAAGATGATTGAAGCCTTGCTTCATCTTGAGCTCCATTTTGTGCCGTGTTGAAGATTCGTTTCTTGGCGATGGGGGGACGATTCTGTATCCTTTCCCCTTGAAATGCTCGAATGGACTTTGCAATTATCTTGCCATTCAAAGGGGTTTTCTATGGGTGCTTAATACATTAAAATCAATAATCTTTCCTTAATAAATAAAACTTTTCCAGGACCGTTGAGCAAAAAATGGGGCAAGAATTGTTACTTCCTTGCCAAAATGTCCATTGTGAAGCTCCCCGCCTACAGGGTGGAGCTTCCCGGAAAGGAAATTTCATTCTGATTGTGCCCCTTGACCCTGCCTATCCCGCTGAGACGGGACGGGGCACTTGCCGGCCAAACAGTTATATCCTTTCTCGGTTTCTGTCCCGCTCCCCCACTATCCAGTTGACTTTTCCATGCGGCAGTCATATACTCCCACTAAAATTTAGACCTTCCGCTTTTTCTAGGTTGACATAAGAAGCTGGCTCGTAACCCTTTTTTGAGAGACTCATGAGGAGTTGAAAGTAGAGCGGAGTCCTGAGCCACATAGGGTACAGGGCAACGCCCTAAGCCTGACAGGTTCAGGGGTGAGGATGACAAGCAAATGCTTATTTATGAATTTTATTGCCGAGATGAAATGGGGAGAGATCTTTTTATCGGGATATTGAAAGAGAGGAGAAAAGATACCGAAAGAATTACTGAAGAATCCATATTAAATTGGGGGAAAAAAGTCATTGGTCAAAATGGAGAAGTTGGGGATATTTATTTCTATACCAGTGAAATAGATGAAGCATAAATTGAATTATTTGATCTGATGAAAATCAACCCATTCGACTCCCCGGTCTGATCCTTCGACTGCGCTCAGGACAAGCACCCGGGGTATGCTCAGCCTGCCTGCCGGTAGGCAGGGGTTGATACTGAGCGGCGCTTTTTGCCCCGATTTAAGAATCGGGGTTTGGCGCCGTTGAATGTATCAAGCGCATTGAAAGAAAAAGAAGAGGGCAAAGAAAATAATGGCGCCTCAGCTGCTCGGAACAGGACGGTTAAAGAAACGTATTGCAAAAATTAAAAAAAGAAAGGTGGGCTTTTATTGACGATTTAAAAGGATCTGATTTTAAGCCAAAGGGCTGAATGCTGAAAACAGAAAAAGGGGCAGGTACCTTTTCAAGAGTTGCCTGCCCTTTTTTTTGACAAATGGGGGGTAGGGGCGACTTTAGTCGCCTTAAATAGGGAGGCTAAAGCCTCCCCTACCCATGGATAGATAGCCGAGACTTTCCAGTCTCGGCGAAAATGCGGTTGCCGGACTTGATTACATTCAACGGAATCGCCCCTCACCCCATCCCTCTCCCCGGTGGGGAGAGGGATGGGTGAGGGGGGCTCATGCTGAAGAACCAAATGCGTTTCTTTTAGTAATTGACGAAACACAAGATAGACTCTATCATTGGAAAAATTGTGAAGCTCCCCGGCAAAAATCCGGGGAGCTTCAATCCCTACGAGAAAAAACTGGAAGCGCTATGATGGATCGTAAAGAGAAAATGATTGTTGCACTGACGGGATGCTCTCATGCCCTCACTCACGGGAACATGGTTATCTTTCCAGCGGTCCTCCTTCTTCTACAGAAGGAGTTTTCCTTGGGATATCTGGAGCTCGGGGTGATTGGAAATGTCATGACCCTTGCTTATGGATTGGGAGCCCTCCCTGGCGGAATAATTTACAACTACCTAGGTCCCAGGAAGCTCTATCTGTTCTGCTTCTTGGGGTGCTGCCTGTCGTTAATCCTGGTGGCCTTCTCTCCCACCCTGATCCTTTTCACCGCAGGACTGGCGCTGCTCGGTGCCTTTGGCAGCATTTATCATCCATGGGTCAACTCACTGATCACTTCCACAGTACGGGAATATGGACGGGCCCTTGGAATTCACGGGTCGGCAGGGAACATCGGGCTGGCGGTGACTCCTTTTATTGTGGGGCTGATCGCCTCCTCTCTTGGTTGGCGACCTGCCTGCCTCCTCTTTGCTCTCCCGGGGGTTGCTCTCGTCCTCTGGTCTTTTTTCGTTAACATGTCCCCGAGAGAAGAGATGAAAAAAGATGAAGCCTCCCATGGAAAAAGACCTGTTGCAGGGATGATGAAGAGCTATTTCTCCTTACCCTTGATCCTCCTCTACCTTGCCAACATGATGCACAGTTTTTCTTTCACTGGGTCGCTCACCTTCCTTCCAGCCTACATGGCCAAGCGGACTTCATTTCAAATCTTTTCTCTGGATAGCGTGGCTCTGGGCGGAATGTTGTCTGCCATCGTTCTTTCGATGGGGGTTTTCGGGCAGTACGGTGGAGGCGTCTTGTCGCAGAGACCCAATTTAGAAAAGAAGTTTCTCGCCATTTCCATCGTTGCCTTTCCATTCATATTTGCCATGTCCTTCACAACCGACCTTTTGCTCCTCATCCTGGCCCTCATCTTTTTCTTCTTCAATTTCTTTCTCCAGCCCATGAACAATACGCTCTTGGCCCAATACACGCCAGGGGAGATGAGAGGGACAGCCTTCGGCATTTTTTTCTTCGTGGCTTTCGTGTTCGGTTCTTTAGCCTCAAGCTTCTCAGGGTTCGTTGCTCAGCATTTTGGATTGCAGTGGGTCTTTATGGGGCTAAGCAGCAGTGCCTTTTTTCTCATCTTCATCGCCCTCTTTATTCTGAAGATGAAGCGCCGCAGCCATGGTCCGTAATCACCTGTCTAACGTTTGGGCGGGGCGACATCCCGAGCAAGCGACAGAACCGCCGGGGTGAAGAAGTCGGAACCGAGATCCACCCGAACCTCAGGACACCCATTCTGTTCTAAATCAAAAGGATAAGGGGCGGTGGAAGAAACGAAAGATCACCTGTTGAGCGAGAGCTCAAAAGGCTGGTCATTGAGCAACAGGAGGACATGGTCAGGATGGATCTCTACCACCTTCACTCCATCAAAGACGTACCCCTCCGTGGTGACCATGCCATTGATCACGGCAAAACGCTTCGAAGGTTCCTCAGACCAGACGATGCCAGACAATTTTAGCGATTCAGGGGTGACGGCAGATCTTCTTGGTGTCTCTTCAGAAGGTTTTCTCACATCTCCCGGAACAACGGGTGCCTCTTTTGAGATAACCTCCGAACTTATTTTTTCCTCACTCGGTGAGAGGGGAGGGATTTTGACTTCAACAGGCTGCTTTTTACTTTCCATAGGCTTTTTAATCTCTGTGGGCTTTTCAGTTTCGACTGGCCTTTTGGTTTCAATAGGGGGTTGCATTTTCCCAGGGTCCCGGATGATTACGTCTCGGGCGTCACGGACTGGTTCATGGGAAAGGGGAGTTGGGGTAACCTGCAGACTTGATGCAGCCGGGTTGATAGCCGCAGAAGGGGGTGTTTTCGATATCACGGCATAGGTGATGGCAGCAGTGGCGACAGCCGTAAGGAAGACAGCAGTGAAATAGATCCACACTCTTTTCCTGGGAGGGGGCAGATAGGGTCTGAGAATCTCGGCAGCGATATTGACCGCTCCGTTCCGGCGGGATGACTCTTCCCGATCGAGTTTCTTTAACGCATCGAGTATCAGGCTCATCTTGGCCCTGCAACAAGTTTGGGGACTTTGAAACGATCGATAGAGCGATACAAGACCATCAGCGTCTGGCCCCCGACGATCCCGTCCTCTTCGATTCCTCTTGACAACTGGAACGCTTTAACCGCTGATAGGGTTTCACCATCATAAACACCTGTCAAAGCTTTACTGTAAATTCCTGCCTCTTTGAGAAGACCCTGAAGTTGTTTGATGTGGGCCCCCTTTGCCCCCGGCAATATCGGTGACCCATTCATCAGGAGATTCAAGGGGTCTTTCCAGAGGAGAAAGCCTCGACCGGACCAGTGGCTTTCGATCTCGCTGAACGAAAGGGACTTCCTACTTGCAAGCGAGGGGACGACGAGGAGTTGTTCGTTCTCCATCCCTACTAACGAAATGAAGCGTTTTCCAGGCATGCCCGGCATGCTCAGTTCGAGTGCTACCGGATAATCGATGCGAAGCAGGGCACCCAGATTTCCAGAAAATCGGTACAGGTGGAGCTTCCGGTCCTGAGCCGCACGCTCCATTTCATTCAACTGGGCCATACGGTTGCCTTCGGGGATGGGGGAAACATTCCAGAACTCAGCCAGAGTATTAAAAGCCCTGCGGGCACTTTCTTCTTCCGGGACTTTCCCGAGTTCAGCAGTCATGGAACGGGAGAGTTCTTCGCCCGTGATCACAGTCTCTTTTGGGGGCTGCTCCACTGTTACCTCGATGGGCTGAGAAACAATGAACCGCTCGATGAAGTCAGGCCGTAGGAAATAAATGACCCCCGCAGCCAGGGCCACGAGTACGAGAAAGGTCGGGATTAAAATCAGGGCTCGCCTCCAGGCATAGGAACCCGATCGCCATCCCATGTCTTTAATCCCAGCCGACGCGATGCGGGTGGTCACCTTTGCCTTATCTCTTGTATAACCCGCCAGGAGCGCCCTGTCGCACGCCGCGTTGATAAGCCTCGGAAGTCCCCGTGAATATCTGTAGATTCGCCTCAGTGACCTCTTGGAAAAGAGGCTTCCACCTTTTCCTCCTGCTACTTCGAGCCGGTGGTTGATGTAATGGACAGTGTCCTGGAAATCCATGGGTTGCAGATGGTATCGCACGGTGATCCTCTGGGCAAGCTGCCGCATCCCCTTCTTCTTCAGAATCTTGACCAGCTCGGGCTGGCCCGACAGGACGATCTGTATGAGCTTCTCCGTGTCCGTCTCTAAGTTCGAGATCAGACGCACTTCCTCAAGCACCGGCGCTTCCAGATCTTGCGCCTCATCGATCACGAGGACGACCGTGCGTCCCTCGGCATTCTGCTTGAGAAGGAACAAGTTGAGGGCATCGAGGGCGCTCAGGTGATTGGAGGTGTCCGTTGGAACACCTAATTCCCGGGCGATGGTTTGGAGAAGCTCGGTCGGGGAAAGAGAGGGATTGAAAATCAAGGCCGTACAGTAATGATCTGCATCAAGCTGGCTGAGGAGTGAACGTAACACCGTTGTTTTCCCGGTGCCCACTTCTCCTGTGAGGGCAATGAATCCTACACGGTTGTTAATGCCGTACAGAAGGTGTGCAAAGGCTTCCCTATGGTTCTTGCTGAGAAAGATAAACCGGGGGTCAGGGGTCAGGCTAAAAGGTTTTTCTCGGAAGCCATGAAAGTCGAGGTACATTTGAAGCTACCTCTTGAGAGCTTCGGAAAACCATTAGAGCTCTCTTTCTGTGTAATCGATCCCTCATCCCTGCCTACTGGCCCCGGTCCCGACCGAGGGCGGGGCAGGCAGGTATGTAATCACAGATTTCTTCGTAAGAATGGAAAATGGTCGGGGAGAGGAGATTTGAACTCCCGACTTCTTGGTCCCGAACCAAGCGCGCTACCAGGCTGCGCTACTCCCCGAATGCTAATAACCCTTAAAGCACCAGACGCCCGTTGTAAAGAGATTAATCAATACGAATGCATTAAATCTCATT
>Ga0315279_10010574_pt1 | contig 10836 bp, 11 predicted proteins | sample YL17G06_20_MG_FD_203694 | JGI IMG/M metagenome (GOLD analysis project Ga0315279, IMG submission 203694) | Sediment microbial communities from Yellowstone Lake, YNP, Wyoming, USA - YL17G06_20 | ecosystem: Environmental > Aquatic > Freshwater > Lake > Sediment | place: USA: Wyoming | collected...
CAGTGCGACTTGACTATCTCCAAGACCTCTCTGGAGCCTTTTCTGATTACTGACTCGGGCTTCCTTTGCTTTCTCATGAAGAAACCGCCACATAGTTGATTTGGATTTTGGACGGCTTATTGATATCGTCAATCTGGAAAACGGGCAGTGCTGTCCGGTTAGGAAGACGGCTAGGATATTCTAATGTCTCCATATGGCAAGAGGTGGGAAAGATGAGAGAAGTAGTCGAGGTTGATAGCAAGGGGAGAATCGTCATTCCGAATTCGATTAGGAGTAAATTCGGTTTCAAAGAAGGAACTCAGTTGGTCATAGAGATTAGAAGCGATGAGATTGTTGTGCGCAAAATCCCAGAGGAAACGGTTGATCATATCAAGCCCGATAACCTGAAGGATTTCCTTCCGCGATAAATCACCTGCAGTCGTCCTCTGAGAATAAATACTCTGTCGTGCAAGTATAGAATTGGTGAGTCTTTGGAAATAGCAGAGCTGTCCAAGTTTGGCATCAGTCAGAGTCTAATCAATAGACTGGAACAACTCGGGTATCGCAGGCTCACAACAATCCAGCAGCATGCTGTCGAGCGTGGCCTCTTTGAAAGGAAGAACATGGTTGTGATTGCCCCGACTAATACTGGAAAGACCTTCGTGGGGGAGTTGGCAGCTCTGGCCACTTCTACATCAAAAGAAGCAGCGCATACGTTCTTCTTGGTGCCATTGAAGGCTCTGGCAGAAGAGAAATTTCAGGACTTCACCAACAAGTATGCCAAATGGGGCCTGAAGGTTGCAATCAGCACTAGTGACAAAACGGAGTTTGATGATGACCTGCTATCTTACCAGGTGATTATTGCAACGTATGAGAAGATGAATGCTCTCCTAGTAAGAACTCCTGAACTAATCGATCATGTAGGTCTTGTTATCGTTGATGAATTGCAGAATATTGGAGATTTTAGCAGGGGAGTGACATTGGAGATTCTGCTTACGACGCTCGTAACTTCCGCAAAAGGACCGCAAATCATCGGGTTATCAGCAACCATCTCGAACGCGAAACAAGTAGCTGAATGGTTGGATGCTGTACTCGTTGAAACGGACAAGAGGGATGTTGAACTCAGAGAAGGAATTCTCTACACGGGTGCGGACGAGATACAATTCAATGGGCATTCTTTGCAGAAAGGTGATTTCATCTACAGGGAGTTCAATTCAGGTACGATACACTGTGAAAAAGCTCTGCAGTACGAAACGTTAGAGGGAATAAGCAAAGCCTCCGTAGATGAGCAAATACTAATTTTCGTGCAGACTCAGAGAGAGGCAGAAAGATTGGCCGACCGGTTGGCTGGTGCACTTCCCTCAAGGGACAATGTTGCCGAGACTATGGAGCTGCTCGACACTGCTGTTGAATCTACGCCCTCAACTCGGCAGCTCAAAGAGACATTGCAGAATGGAGTTGCGTTTCATCATGCAGGATTATTTCCCGAGGAACGACTGATTGTTAAAGATGCATTCGATAAAGGGCTCGCGAGGATAGTGTGCGCAACCACTACACTCAGCGCAGGGGTGAACACACCAGCGAAAACTGTCATAATATTATCACACCAAACTTACGAGAAGAAGAACATCAAAACACGGGATTACAAGAACATGGCCGGTCGGGCTGGACGAATCAGAGCTGCGGACAGTTTCGGACGATCCGTTTTGTTCGCAGAAAATGAACGAGAAATGGAGATGCTATGGAAGGAATACGTTACGGCGAGGACAGAACCGCTAGAATCCCAGATTGGCAAGTCAGAGAGGCTAGATACTTCAATATTGGGGCTGCTTTGCTCTCGCGTTTGCAACGACACAAGTGAGATCCTCACCTTCATGAAAGCGACATTCTTCGGACATGTTTACTACAGGCAGACTTCTGAGCAATTGAGAGGAACCTTTGATGAGTCTCTGATTTTGCGTGTGAAGGCACTTGGAAATGACGGTTTCCTCACGATTGAAGATGACAAGATAACCGTCACAGAGCTGGGAAGAAGATGCGCAGAGGAAATGTTGTCTCCTTCAACGGTCAGGTTCTTCTATGATATTCTCAGGAAATCTGAATCGGCTCTCGGCAAGACGCAAGACTATGCCAAGCTCATCGAACCGATTATCGGTCTGACTTGTTGCTCGGTTGACGCCGTTGCTAACGGAGCACTCGCTTTCTATCCAAAGTATGCGCCTGAGTTGAAAGAGTTGTCCGATTATTGGGAATACAACAAGGGTTCGTTTCTTAACCGACCTATCGACAAAACTCTACTCATCCGGAGTCTCAAGACTACGCGAATGTTGATGCGTTGGATCGAAGGAGTGCCTTACGCTGACCTGTCATCATATGCAGCGCATGGCATCGTTAAGAGAAATGCCCAGATAATAAGCTGGATTATGAAAGGACTCTCTAGGATAGCCGAAAAACCTCTTTTCAATTTCAAGTATGAATTCGTTAGATTCCTGCGCACACTTGCTGAGAGGCTTTTCTATGGTGTTCCGGAAGAGGCACTTCCCGTAATGAGAATGGAGATACCGCAGGTACATAGGCATCGAGCTATGGCACTAGCGGAGTCGGGGTACACGACAATAGACAAAATCATCGAAGCTAAGTCTGAAGATCTGATGAAAGCTCGCGGAATTGGAGAAAAGTTGGCACTTGAAATCAAGAGGAGTGTCGAAGAGTATATTGATGACAAAAATCTTGCATCACATCACCGCCAGAGAAGAATCGCACAGTCGCTAGGCAAGAATCCGACAATAATTGACAGATTATATGGGGAGAAAGGCGACAATTTCGCCCGAGTCTTCAATGATATTTTCAAGGACTACATAGGATTGAATTCTGCATTTGTAGGCGATGCCTCAGAACATGAAGTTGACGTTATCATTGAAACTGGGGAAGGGAAAATTGTGATTGAAGGAAAGAGGCTCGACCGAAGAAACGTTTCCGCGATAGAGGCCGAGGAAGTAATCGGAAAGGGAGCCAAACACAAACCTATAGCCAACGTGACAATCGGTTATCCGGATTTCACAGACGAAGCTAGGAAAAACGCTCCGAAAGCCAAAGTCACATTGATTCCTGGTTCGCTGGTCGGAGACATACTCATCGGATTTTGGCGCAACAAGCTCGGTCAAGATGGTGTTGTGAAGATACTCAAAAGCGGACGTTACATTGAAGATGTTTACCAACAGAGCACAGAGTTGGGCCTCATAAGGTAGATGAAGGTCAATCAGCTGTCCTAGCTCGGTTCGAACCAGATTGACTATGCTAAGCTTTGCAAGCAATCTCTGCGGGACTATGACTCTGCTGAATCAATGCCTGAGGACATCAGGCAGTGCCCGAGGTGCAACAGCAGGAAGTGGAAAGATGAGAAGTGAGGAGAGGGAAGGCCGTTTGGCTTTCAACCTGAGTAAAGACGAGATTACTTGATTCTTGGTCAGTCTTGCGCGGTTCCTCTAGGAATTTAAGGCAAGAACACCAATCATTATGTGACGTGTGTTGGGTCTGTGAGGGCTCTCATTCGATGTCTAGCTTCGTCTAGGCAACATGCTGAAGGTTGATAGACTTGGGTTCGAGAAGAAGAGGGGATTTCAGCAAGTTTGCGGCCTCTGCCGGCCCATCCCGAGCAACCACGGCCAAGATACGAGAGATACAAACTGCGCTGAAGGAGAACAAGGCAGCACGAATCGTGGTCGCGACTGGCATCGATTTGCTAGCTGCAAGTAGCCCGCCAATTGCCACCCTCGTGGCAACGTACAGAGCCTCGAAGGCTGTGTATGACATCGCGAACGAAGCAAACAAGGCATACCAGAAGACTGGCGACCCGAATGCAGCGGCAGTCGCGGCTGGCAAGCAAGTGGTGAAGATGGCCATCGGTGAGGCAAGAGGCGAGGTCATCAACAACATGGTGGACATCGGGTGGACCACGATAAAGACCTCGATTGGTCTCAGCACAGATGATGCCCAAGACAGAATCCTGACCACGGTCCTCAGGAACACTTTGGATGAGGTGTTACCACAATGAACGAAGAAAACCTTGAGAAAATAATGACTGCAAACTATTCGCGCGTATTCAAAGACATGCTCCTTGCGGCTTTCAAGAGCGATCCCAAGCTGACGCCCAGCTACCTATCTGAGCCGATACAGAGACAACGCAAGATCGAAGTCGAGATTGAAAAGCAATCAAGCGAGATGGCAAAGTTTCTCGTGGGGCGACTCAAGCAGAAGGGATACCTGACCAAAGAGCCGTCGAACAAGGAGCTGAAAGTTCTGATTAGAGAGACATTGCATAAGTTTGGGGTGAGCAAATGACCGACATATGCATAACACGGGAGTTCGATCAGAAGCCCACCTCGGATTTCTATCTCAGAAAGAACCTGTCAGGAAAGGCGAATGAGGCAAGAGTCTCGGTTGACTTCGGGCCGATGGACGGCTATACATCTTCACTAGAGGTGGACTTGGGTTACATCGCATCTGGTCTGTTTGCCTGTGAAGGCTTGCTGAGAGGAGGGCGTGTGAAGCTAGACGGTTCCATTACTGTTCTTGTTGAAAACGAATCGCTAAGGAGCAAGAATGTCAAGGCACAGCTTGAAGATTTGATCTCTTTCCTCCTGAAGGTCAGACCGCAGGTAAGGATGCTCGACGTGAAGAGAAAGATACCCAGACCTCCAGAGAAGCATGTGGAAAGGAAGTATGGTTGTTGTTCATTGTTCTCGGGAGGGATTGACAGTCTCTCAGGAATCACGCACGCGCACAAGAAAATGGGACCGAGTGTTGGAGTCTTTGTCTCTCACGACAGAACAATGCCAAAACGAGTTGATTTCGTCAAGGCGAATTTCCTCAATGCCAGAAAGATTCCGGTCTGCCAAGTTACAATTCAACGTGGGCAGTCTGGGCTTCAACAATTTCGTGGGCTGGTGTACCTTGTATTTGGAGCCATGACAGCACATGTGCACAATACGAACAAAGTGGTCATTTCTGAGACTGGCCAAACGATGTACTTGCCTCAGTTCTCAGCGTTGGATGAAGTCACTTTGACGACCCATCCCACGCTCATCAAGATGGTCAAGGATCTATTACGGGAAGCCTACGGCGCGAATTTCGATTTCTACGAACCGTTCGCTGAACTGACGAAAGCAGAAGTGATTTCTCTCTGCGAGCTAAGAGAGGCCATTCCGAAAACTAACTCGTGCATTAGCACGGCGTTTGCCAATCATCCAGTCGCCCAACAATGCGGGTTTTGCTACGGCTGCATAGTCAGGAGAGCATCATGCGTTGTGGCAGGGGCGCCAGACGGTCAGTATGCAAAGGATGTCCTGCTAAGTGACATCGGCGATAGAGCAACCGCGAGCTGGCGAGGCAAGACAATACAGCCTTCCAACCTGTTAGAACTCCAGGCCGTCGTGAGATTTGCGAGGGACATCCTAGAGGACAAGCTGGACGAAGTTGCGCGTTTCAAGATAGAATCATTCTCCAAACAGGCGGTGTACCGAAGATTCGCTCTAGACATACTATCTTCCTTGTATGTGCTGTATGACAAGACCAAAGACGGGCGCAACTCGTGGGCGAGAAGCTTCTATGAGGAATGCAGGAAGGACAGAATCATCACAGCTGAAGTTGCCGAGAATCGCATTGCAGAAGTAAGAGCTCAGAAGTTTCAGCCGAATTTCGAGTTCAAGATATGAGACTGACTGTCCTGCTTTTCGAGCTGGTGCTCCCTGGCGTGGGACAAATCGGTGAGACCAAATGAATAGTACAATCGAAAAATCGCGAATACTGGAAGTCCTGAAGAGTAAGTGCAGAAGAATAATCGAAGGTGGGGACTCACGACTCATCTCTGCACTCTTGGTATTGTCGTCGAACAACGGCTACGTATTTGGACATTCTTTGAAAGAATCCTTTGAAACATTCAGCAAGGTATACGGTGAAACCGTTCTCACGGAAACTCTGCAGAGGCTCAAACAAGCAACCGTGATCGAAGAGACAAAGAGCGCAATTCAATTTGCAAACCTAGAATTTCTTTCGGGCGAAATGAAGGACCTCTCTAAGTTCGTGGGCGTAGAGGTGTTCAATGCGAGGAAAAAAGACATCTTACCTCTTCTAAACCGTTTATTTGCCGTTCCAGAAGGGAAGCTTGTTGTGGAGATGCTATTCAAACAAGGTGAATCGCATGTTCAAGCACAATTGGAAAGTGTTGTGGGGAAGGACTACCTGGACGATGTGATGGAGCAGCTTCGTACACAGGAAGTCTTGTTCAAGCACAGATACACGTCAAGGAAATACGATTATTACTACTACAAGTTTCTCCCTGGAGTAGACAGCCTTTTGGAAAAAGCATTGAAAGCCGAGCTCGACCAGAGCGCGCTGGATGCACTCTCGTTCATCTATATTTCGCAGAAGGTTCGAGAAGAAGGTGTCGTGCAATCTGATTGTCAAAGGTTCGAAGATCAGATTCCTATCTTGTTGATTCACGGACTGATAAGTGAGAACCATTGGTACCTGTCTCAGTTCAGGACGACCGACGAAGGAAGCACGATAGCAAGACAGACATTGCGAGGGAGGATCGATGATAGCATCGGTGAATTGCAGAAGCTTTTGCAGGAATTCCCTCCTCCTTTTCTTACGTTTGTGGTAGAAAAGTACCTATCGAAGAGAAGAGCGCAGCCGAAGGAGATTAGCCCGAACCTTGGCGGTTATTCGTGCAATTTTCTGGCCGGATATGATTGCATAATGGGAAGCCCAGAGCTCGTTCCCTTAAGGGAAGATTTCTTCGGAAGATTGGTGAAACTGGGCCTTGCAACGCTGGTCCACGACTACGTTTCAACTAGAGGAGGAGAGTTTCGGGGATTCCATTACTGCATTCCCGATGAGTTGTTAGAGAGACTCCAACTTTCTCTGGGCGAGATAAGGAGCCCCCTATCTGATGAAGAAGAGAAGATGCATAGAATGTATCACTTGCTGACTCAACTCGAACAGACTAGTCACATCGAGGATGGAGGCGAGTATTCTCAGCAGATTGACAAGTTGACGGAGCAATTAGGCATCACCAAAGGGGAGTTAGAATCTGCACTTCAATCGCTCCAAAAAGACGGATTCTTGGACGTCAGTGGACCGCGAATCCGCATTCTGGTGGCGCCAAACGTTCTCGAAACGCAGGCAAGGCATCAGCTCCTAGATCCGATTGTCCAGACGCTTTTGGGACAAGAACATGGAAGTCATCAGGAGCTATTCAAGTCAAGGTTGCCCAAAGTTATTTTCGAGAGGAAGATCCTGCCAGGACAAAAGGCTCTTGCAACGGAGATCTTGGAAGAACAGTTTCAGAAGATGAAGGGCGACGTCATAGGAGAACTTCTATTCATGGACAAGAGCACTTTTCGATATTTGGATGTGATTCCGCGGGGATGCGGACTCAAGCTGATAGTTGGTCATATCAAAGATCGAGAAAAGTGCATAGACCTAGCTCGCTCTCAATCTCAAGGAAGGCTGCACCTTGTCATCATGAAAATCGAATATCCTGGCACGCAAGCTGGAGAGCCCCGAACCATACATGAGCGATGGTTGGCTTCCGAGGAGATTGAAATTGATATTGGCTCCGACCTCAAATCCGACGCCTTGGGAAACAGCGAACACACAATCAGGGTGTTTGAAGCAATAGGAGGCTCAGAACGCAGCCGCCAATTCAAAATCAAGTGGGAAGCGGACTCGTTAGAGCTGGAAAGAATCTATGGCGTGGGAACTCGTCGGGAACGATTCTATGAGTCGACTTTGTCGTAATATCTTGCTGCAACTGTCCCTTTTGCGAGGTTTTTGAAATCGTAAATCGCAACTCAGTTTAGAGTACGATGATCTCAATATTCTTGTTTCCTTGCTTTAGTTCCGATACGAATCTGGTCTCATCTGACACTGCCTTGGCCGGGCAGAAGTGACGAAATGATTCATTATGCTTTGTATGAAGGACGATGCCTCGATCCGAAAGCGCTCTCCTATTTCCTGCCCAAGCGAACCGTGAAGGAGGGCAATCTTACTCTAGATGAGGTTCGGAAGATCCTGGCTACTTAGCATGCACGAGACCGCCTAGCGTGTAATACAAGGATGGAAATGAACGTGACACATCTATTCTTGCGGAATGAAGAATTTCTTCGTTAACTTGTTTCTTGCACCCGATGAGAGGGAATATTCACCTTTGTTCAGAATCCCACGTGCCCTCAACTGTGCAATTTGATTTGTGAGTTTGTCTCGTGGACGAATGGACTGACCGCTGAAACCGAGAGATGATTCTAATTCGTCGAGCGACGGTGTTCTTCCCAGAGCAACATCAAAACCATGTACCACTAGACAGATGGCATCGATATCTTTCAGAAGTAGTGCCTCAGTAATGATCTTGATGTGATTGTCGTCTACCTTGTCGAATTCAACAAGTTTGGCTCTCTGTCTGGCTGCGAGACCTAGTCTAGCTTTGTCGATTCTGTGTTTCCATTCCTTGTCAGTGAATTTCTTGCCAAACAATTCGCTAAGGAGCGTTTGAGCTTTGCCAATATAGTCTTTCAATTTCGGTGGTTCTACCGAGTAAGGAAGAGCTTCGTGGTACAGACCATTTCTCAGATTATGATAGTCAAGAATGTCCTGAGCGTTGACAGTCGGTTTCGCATGTAGAAAGACGAGATCGAGAAGCTGTTTGAAGCTCTCCTTCTTCTTTTCCCAGTCTTCCTTGCCAATGATTCGTTTACTGACAAGTTGCGTATCTCCATATGCCTTCAGCATGAATTCTACAGCGTTGTCGATAACTATCATCGAGAGACGTTTTCCTGACTGAGTCGTGCTTTCCATAAGGACGCTTGAAATACAAATCTGCTCTATTATGTCGTCAATAGCAATGGTCATCGGAACACCATGAACTTACTTCGAAGACTGTTGTCCCTTCTCCTTTTTAGCTCTAGGAATCATTTTGGCGACAACTTCTTCCTCAATCCAAATTCTGCCTGGATGCGTGAGGACATGTTTGCCATCAGTCGTTTTATCGAAGTACTGCTTGTACTTCGTCTGTGAGACGTAATTCCCTACCTTTATTCCTCTTGACAATATTTCTTCAGAGGACATAGGCTCAGGATCAGATGCGTAAAGTAGAAGCCCGATAGTCAAAGGAGCCGATGACGGAGTCTTGAGTAGCTCGACTTTACCGTCGGGAGCAAATCTGTAGAGACTTTCCAGTCCGGGCTTTGGCTGTCTCGGTTCCTTCAGCAGAATAGCGCCGAACCTTTTAGACACAATATCAGATATAGCATCCAATTCCAATGACTCAATGTTCTTCTTCAAATCATCAGTCGAGTCAAAATTAACGACAATCTCTCCAAACTTCGTCTTGACTCTTGCCTGGTATTTTGCCATACACAATCACTTTGTTTTCTTTTCTCCTCTCAGAGAGGGAATAATCTTGTTCGTCACTTTCGTCTTCCCTTCTGAAATGAGGGAATACGTTCCGTCCGAATTGCGGGTGAAATCACTCCCCATGTAGTCTGTGGGTTCGCTCACTCCAGTTATTTGCCTAAGCTGTATGGGCGTCAAATCCTTGGGTGATAGAAATGCAGCGAGCCTCAGGACATCAGCCTTCTTTTTGGGGAATTTCAGCAACTTAATCGAACCATCAGACCCGACAGTGTAGAGGTCTGCAAACTCGGCGACTGCTTTTTCAGGCTCTTTGACGAGCAGATCTCCTAGTCCCTTCTCGATTGTAGCACTTAGATCGGGAACCTGTGCCAACTTGTTCTCTAAGTCAGTCTTGTCAGCAAAATGAATCGTAAGCTCGCCGAACTTTGTCCTTATCCTCGCTTCGTAGTCTGGCATAAAATCAGTATGGTGGACTAAACATAAATGTTTGAGAGGTTGCCCTCCATGAACTCGTCAAGTTCTCTATTGCTTGCAGGCCCGATGTGCGAGCTATTTGTGAACCCCCGACAAACTATCATTATGGGTTACGAAGTCGGCAGGCAGTACGAAGTCTGGGACTGTCCCTTCTGCGGACAGGATACAATCAGCATTATTCATTTTCCTAAGAGCGTCCCAACTCAAGTTTAATCCTCTTTCACAACCAAATCTTAGATTACGAGGTGCGTTATGGAACCGCACACAAAGATGAAACAAGAATGCCCCTTCTGCCAAAAGGAAACATTGGTAGTTCTCACTTGGCCAGCACACACCGAATTGAGGAGCAGCAGAAGCGCAGTAGCAAAAAGCACAAGCGCAGTCAGAAAGTCAGAAGGATTTGAGCTGATGAGCGAGAAGTGTTCCAACTGTGGAAAATCTGCCAGCGAAATAAAGAGAGCTTGGGAAGAGGGCAGTGCCATAGATGCTGAGAAAAGAAGAAAAAAGCTGGACGAATTGAAGAAGCTAGGGTTCAGCGGGATAGTCCGAGGGTAGCTTAGCGTTGGAAGACGTCCTCAATCTGGCAGTGACTTGCCCTCTCTTTGAAGTTCACTTCCGTATTTCATAAGTAGACTCTGACCTGTTTCGAAAGTTGGATAAATGGACTCGACAATCTTCCAGAATCTCTTCGTGTGCTTTTTGGTGAGTGTATGAGCGATTTCATGGGCGACTATGTACCTTAGGGCACTCTTCGGCAATCGCCCTGCGTTCACATGCACTAGTATCCTATTTCCTTTCAGCTTCTCGAAAGAGGTGCCGCTTTGCGAGCTCTCATCAACGCGGGAAAGGCGTACCAGGAAGGCGCCCCAGTCTCGGAGTATGTGCGCAAGATGGTTCATGACCATATCCTCCAAAAGGGGGCCCGTTTCAGGGAAACGGGGGCCCGTTTGAGAACTCTCAGCAACGCGG
>Ga0315279_10010576_pt1 | contig 10835 bp, 12 predicted proteins | sample YL17G06_20_MG_FD_203694 | JGI IMG/M metagenome (GOLD analysis project Ga0315279, IMG submission 203694) | Sediment microbial communities from Yellowstone Lake, YNP, Wyoming, USA - YL17G06_20 | ecosystem: Environmental > Aquatic > Freshwater > Lake > Sediment | place: USA: Wyoming | collected...
GCGTTACCTGGCACGTCACTCGCATGCCAGGCTCGTATTCAGCTCGGGAAAGTTTGCGGAGGACCTGGAGGAGCTGAGGAACTCCGGGAAGCTCAAGCCCGAGATCGTGTGCTTTGACAAACTCCAGGGCTCAGCGAAGGGTTTCATTCTATTCGAGGACTTTCTCGCGCGGGGAGAGAATGCCTTGGAAGAGGGCGGACCCTCTGAACGACGGGTCCCGGAAGACGAGGAAGCGGTCCTGATTTTCACTTCTGGAACGACTGGAGCTGCCAAGGGAGTCGTTCTCTCGCATCGGAACATCTGTTTTGACGTGAAGGCGGTTCTGGGGTCGGTTCCGCTCAAAGAAGATGACAGGCTTCTCTCAGTCCTTCCTCTTCATCACACATTGGAGAGCACCGCGGGTTTGCTGGCACCGCTGAGCCGAGGAGCGTCGATAACTTATGCGCGAAGCCTGCGTTCAAAAGAGATTTTGACTGACCTCCGCGGGTGCAAGGCGACCGTATTCATCTCAGTTCCTCTCATGTATGAGAAGATGGCAGCGGGGATAGAACGTGCGATTGCCAACTCTCCGGTTCACAGGAGACTCCTCGCGAGATTCCTGCTGTGGCTGAGTGCGACCGCGAAAAAAGGACTCGGAGTCGATGCAAGCTCTCTCCTTCTCAAATCACTGCGGAGAAAGGCTGGCCTTGATTGTCTGAGAATCGCCGTATCGGGCGCCGCGCCTCTCCCAGTCGCGGTTCAGGGATTCTTTGGGAACTTGGGCATCCCGATACTGGAAGGGTATGGTCTTACTGAAGCTTCTCCCGTGATAAGTGTGAATGAGCCAGGCAGGTTCAGGGCCGGGTCAGTGGGGCGAGCCATATCGGGTGTGGAGGTAAAGATTGAGGACCCGGATGCACAGGGGATAGGTGAAATTCTGGTGAGGGGGGATAACGTAATGAAGGGATACCTGGAGTCGCCAGAGGAGACCGGAAGAGTGCTGTCAGACGGCTGGCTTCGTACAGGTGACCTCGGAAGACTAGATGAGGACCGTTACCTCTACATTTGTGGCCGGTCAAAAAACGTGATTGTCACCCGGGCGGGCAAGAAGATATTTCCAGAAGAGGTCGAGGCAGTATTGGCTGGGAGCCCATTTGTGTCAGAAGTGGTGGTTGTGGGGGCAAAGAGCTCTACTTCTGGAAGAGAAGAGGTACACGCACTCATCCATCCTGACTTCGAGCAACTCCAAATCTATGCAGAGGAGCACGGGGCGGAGCTAGGCGAGGAGCAGGTCAAGGACATCATACGTTCCGAAATAAGAAAGCTCTGCGCACGCCTTCCAAACTATAAGAGGGTCAAGAACTTCACGATTCGGAACGAGGAGTTCCCGAAGACCTCGACCAAGAAGATAAAAAGGCAGGCGCTCTTAGGGGATGCAACGCCTGCCGGCGGAAGATGACATCTTGGAGGTCGCGTCGCACAACGCGCTATGCAGGAATCTGATGAGGTCACAGTTCAGAACGCAATCAGGGGTGATAGCCCGCGACATATCAAGAAGCACGTGCAGAACGCCATCAACGACCTCCACGGAAGTGGCACCCTCAGCATGTATATCCAGGATGCGGGGCGCAAAATCGCTGCTGCCTGCGGGTCGGAGGATCCCTCCCTGCAGGTATCCTATCTCGATGTCGCCATCTCTGCCGCCATCCAGATTCCCGATTTGTTCTCAGCGTCTGAGCTTGAGACTGTTCTGCCCCGCCGCACTTCGGATCGCATCGATCTCAATGTCTGCCTTACAAGGCTAATCGAGGTTGGCGTCTTGGAGTACGCGCTACACGACACGGATCGGTCGCAGAGGTACTATCGGTTTCCAGAGCATGCTCTCCGGCTTGGTTACCGCTTTCACGTTAAGGATGAGGAGATTGTCAAGGTTGCCAGGGCTAGCAAGCGTTTCAAACGAGGATACGACCAGCTTGTTCCTTGAGGCGTAGGGAAGCGTGTTTCCACCCAGCTTTGCGTGGTGCAGCTGGGGCCGCCTACGGCTGGAGCGCAGCGCTCTGACCGACGGCGAGGTGCTTAGCCGCATGCTCTTCCTCCGGCGCGTCGTGAACCGCATGCGGTCGCTGGTTGTCAAGTTCTCGCCGACGGAGCGGACCTGGAAACCTGCCCCAGAAGGTCGTTCTCTTAACGAGACCCTAACTCATATCGGTAACTGTGTCTGGTGGTATTGTTCACGTATAGATGATTCTCTCCCCGAGCCAGACGAACGATCGAACGAAGATCCCCTTGATCGCATCGAACGATTGCTGGAGACGGCTTCTCAGTTCCTCATTTCTTTGCCTTTCGCCGCTCGCGGGGAGGTTCACGTCCCAAAGCGCTTTCACACCAGGGACCCGCGCGAGGCGTGGACTCATACGAAGGTGTGCCGTCGCCAGGCGGAACATGCCTGGGAGCATTTGCTGGGGATGACGCGAGCGGTTGATGAGATGACGCATGGCTCCAACTGACAAATGCAGCGATTCGCCTGTTGCGCCAAATAAAAAGTATCTGAACGGCGATTCGTTGACACAGGCCTTGGCCAAGGTCTATACTTAGCTCAGAGGAGTCTATTGTACTTTGTTGTCTTTAGAGTGTGCACTTCTTGATCTTGGCAGTCTGTGTGCTTGAAAGGAGTCCAAGGTGAAAAAGGTTGCATTGTTTGTGGGTTCTTGTCTCGCCCGTCCGGTTGCGGCGTTTTCCGTAACTTCTCTGGCGCGCCGGTCTGAGCCGTTTTTTGTCCCTTTTCTTGTTCTCGTGACGGTAGTCATAGCTATCAGTTTGCAGGTTGATGACGCGTCTGCACGCATCCGCCGCGTACCCTCGGAATACAAGACTATCCAGAAGGCGATTGACCTGGCGGAAGTTGGCGACACAATTCTGGTCGGACCAGGCGTTTACAAGGAGAGCTTGCTTCTCAGAACCAGTGCTTCTCTGATAAGTACGCAAGGTGCTGCCAAGACGATAGTAGACGCCGGTGGTCGCGGGTCTGCCCTGAAATGTGATCAAGTTGATAGCACTGCCACGATTCGAGGATTTACGTTCAAGAATGGCGTGAGTGACAACGGTGGCGGGCTATTTCTTAGTAGCTCCTTTCCGAGGGTAATAGACAATGTCTTTACGGCAGACTCTGCCACGTATGGAGGAGGACTCTGCGCGCTTTGGTCGAATTCGCTGATTAAGAACAACAAGTTCATCGGAAACAAGGCGAAATACGGCGGTGCAATCTACACTATGTTCATCGCGCCAACTATAGACTCGAATCTCGTTGAGAACAACAAGGCAGAGATAGCTGGCGGCCTCTATTTTGGCAGGTCTTCTGAGGCCAGAGCGAAAGGCAACGTTGTGAGAGGAAATCAGGCAAAGGATGGTGGGGGCGTTTTCTCTAACAGGGCCTCGCCTACCTTGGAGGGCAACATATTCAAGGGCAACAAGGCGGACCAGGGCGGGGCCATCTCAGCCTTCCATGCTATCGGTATCATCAAGGAGAACGTCATCAGCGGGAACGTCGGCTCACGAGGCGGGGCCATTGCCCTTACTGATACTGTGGCTCCAGACATCCGCGGTAACACCGTGGTCAACAATTCGGCGCCGGATTCTCTTTGCGCGGGTATCTATTTCTCATCTACCTACATGAATGTCACAAACAACATCATCGCTCACAATTCTCCGGGCTATGCGATCTACTGTACCGCAGGCGCGACGCCTGTTCTCTCCTGCAACATACTTTGGGATAACAAAACAGGCAATTATTCAGGCGTGATTTCGGAAACCGCAGATTTGTACGAAGACCCTCTGTTCTGCGCACCGGATAAGGACGACTTCTCAGTTCGCGAGGGTTCGCCTGCCTTGAGTGACAAGTGTGGCAACGTAGGCGCTAAGGGTAAGGGGTGCGGGACGGCAAAGGTCACAAGATAGAGCACGACGAGGTCTAGCGGTCTGGTCCAGTGGTTTGTGATTGAACGCACCTGGCGCTCCACTTCCCGGGGAGACGCATTCGCACGTGATTCCGCGCTGTCGGCAGCGGAAGGTTGCTGATGGCGCGCTCTAGTTCTGATGGCATAATTGCAGGCTAAACCAATAGCGGGCTCGACTTCTGCGCCTGTGTTCGTTTCGGCTAGGTGCGGACGACCCCGACGCGCCTGGCTCTTGCCTATGTCGATTCGCCTCTTGCCTCGAGGACGAGGTCTGCCCAGCTTGGCTGCAGGTGCTGGATGGAGAGGGCCGTCGTCGCAATTCACTGAAGCATTCTACGAGAAAATCTGTCCTTAGCAGGAGCAGAGCCGCAAGGGTGGCCGCCGTAGGCCGTAAGGCGGGGACGTAGGAGGTAGATGTGATTCCCATCTCAAGAGGTCTTTGGAATCTGCAGGGGTAGAGCCAGAATGGAACCCGGGTAGGATTTTTCTAAAGAGAGGCCTTGAAACGGAACTTTGTAAACGATTCGGGTGTTTAATTTCTCGGAACCGATGCCCACAGTGCCACGCGAGACATCACGGTTTCTCAGGGCATATCAGCTGGGGTTAGGGTTCCCTGCAAGGAGATCCAGAAGGAGGTTCGGACATGGTTTTACGCTCCAAAGTTCTGGCTATGCTGGTGCTAGTTGCCATTGTGGCGCTAGCAATGGCCGCCGGGTCGAGTGTCATGGCTCGGCCAGGCCTTTGGTGCTCTCTTGCCACGCCGTGCGTCGCAAAGTCGGTTGAGAAAGCTGATCCGTCGGAAAGGGGCTGGCTCGGAGTCGAGATTCAGGATCTAACGCCGGAACTTCGCGAAGTTCTGCAGCTTGGCGAAGACACACATGGCGTTCTGGTGGCTGCGGTCAATGAAGGAAGCCCTGCGGATAAAGCAGGGGTTGGCAAGGGTGATGTCATAGTGACCCTTGACGCGAAGGACGTCGGAAACACGTCTGGTCTCGTCGGGATGCTGAGTAAGAGAAACCCTGGGGAAATAGTCAGGGTGGGAATACTGAGGGACGGTCAGAAGAAAGCCATCAAGGTCACCCTGGGCCGTCCGCCAAAGGGGGCTGAAGAAAACTTCACAATCCGACTTCCCGAATCGAGACTTCCGGAGGAGCGTGAAGGCCGCGATGTGGAGATTCCAGAGATCGAGCTTCCAAACCTGGAATCCCTGCCTCTGCTTGAGCATTTCAAACTCGAGGTCAATAGAGGACGTCTCGGCGTGAACGTGGTTGATCTGAACCCAGACTTGGGAGGCTATTTTGGGACTACGAAAGGCGCCCTGGTGACGGAAGTTTTGAAAGACACAGCCGCTGAAGAAGCTGGCATCAAGGCAGGCGACATAATAGTCAAAGCCGATGGAAAACCAGTTGAGAATAGAGAGAATCTGATTCGAATTCTTAGCAAGCGAGAAGTGGGCGATAAAGTAGGGTTCCTGGTGTTGAGGAAGGGTAAAGAGATAAAGCTCAGCGCTACCCTTGAGGAAGGACCATTCATGGCTTGGGTCCAGGGAATGAAGAAGAAGGGGAGTTCGATACCAAACCGCTACATCACGCCAAGGGTGGGGAGATTCAAGGGGAGCGCTGAGCTGCGTCGTCGTCTAGATGATCTCTCGCGTGAGATGGATGAATTACGAGAAAAGCTTGATAAGCTGAACGAGGACTCAAAGGCTAAGAAAGACTGACCTCTGAGAAGTTGAGGTTGGCAAAGGAAAACGGCCCCGTCCAAAGGTTGTAACCGTAGCTCAAGCGCACTGCCGGATACGAAGCTGGGATGGGGCCGTCGCTTTTTCCTCCTTTTTCTCTCCTGGTTCCGTCCTGGTTCTATCCTGATGTTCTTTTCCCCTCTTGCTATCTTCTTTTCTCTTCTCTCCTCTTCTCTCCTCTTCTCTTCTTTTTTGTTCTCCAGTCGTCTCAATCCTCTCGGGTTCTCTTTATTTCTTTTCAGATCCCTCCTGTTCCTTCTGTTCACGGTGGTGTGAACGCAGGTCTCATTCATAACCTGCACCGCTACAGACAATAAGCGTTCCGGCGTCTTTTGATCGTAACCTCGTTGCCACAGAAACCGGTCCGAGAGCGGATGACGGGACTGTTTCTCTGACTCGTAACGCGTTGCAGACCAAGCAGCACGGTGTTTGCGGGGCAGAATCTCAGATCTGGCACGGAAGTTGTAATAGGCGGAGTATGAAAGTCAGTTGTCGCTTCTGTTCTAGAGGCCGGGGAGTTGAACGTGATGTAAGACTCCGTTAGTCTCATCAATAATCCTTCCGACTTCTGCCTCAGCGAGAAACTCGCCTTGCGATTTCCTCCGTCGTCGCAGGGAAGGAGTCTTGTGTACGTGAAGCTCCCCGTGCTTCCCCATCGATGCGGCCCTCTCCTGATCGCATTTGGGGAAGGTGACCCGACGGAGAAATGTAGGAACGATTCGCCACGGCCCTTCTCCTTGTTCCCCAAGTGGTCTTCTTCGACATAGTTTGTGCGCTTCATCTCCCCGGCAGTCGCCATCGCTGGCAGGCCTCCGGCGCTAAAAGACGTTGACATTGGCTGCTTGCGTCTGCTAACTTTCAGAAGCCTAAAGAGATGCATAGAGACCACGTCAGACTAGCGGCCTTCCGAAGCGAGATCAGAGGCCTTCCAGAGTGAGAGGTCGTGAGAACTGCGGAGAGCACATTGCAGCGTCGACGCGCCTCGTGTCACGAATGCGGTTACTGTGACAACGTTCCTTGCGCGTCAAGAAGCCTAGCGGGATTGCCTGGCCTTCAAGACGCAGAGCTTTCTGGAATCGCTGAAGCAGTCCTGGCCAGGGTTAAGGCCAGGCTTTACGGTGTAACAACTAGATTCATTCCCGTGGCAGTTTCGGCAAGGCACGTGCATCTCACCAGGGAAGCACTGGAGGAAGTCTACGGAAAGGGTCATGAACTCTCCAAACTGCGCGACCTGAGCCAACCCGGCCAGTATGCAGCCAAGGAGACGCTGACATTGGTCGGGACGAGGATGCGCACGATAGAAGGAGTTCGTGTCCTGGGCCCGCTCAGAAAGTACACGCAGGTTGAGCTTGCCAGAACCGACGGTATAGCACTAGGCCTAGAGTTGCCGGTCAGGGATTCTGGAAAACTATCAGGAAGCTCACCAATCGTACTTGTGGGGCCGAAAGGGGCATTGAATCTTGAAGAGGGTGCAATAAGGGCCGCGAGGCACATCCATGCAAGTGATACGGAGGCCTCGTCGCTCGGACTTAGAGATGGTCAGAGTGTGAGCGTCCGTGTGCCGGGGGAGAAGGGCGTTGTCTTCGAAAACGTCATCGTGAAGACCGACCCTTCTTTTTCACTTGAAATGCACCTTGACACGGATGACGCTAACGCTGCAGACATATGTTGCGATATGTTTGTTGAAATCATGTTTAGTTAAGATCTCTAGGAGGTGATGAACTTGCAAGGCGAAGCGCTCGGTATGATCGAGACACGGGGATTTGTGGGGATGGTTGAGGCCTCCGATGCGATGGTAAAGGCGGCCAAGGTTACGCTAGTGAAATATGAAAAGATCGGGGGAGGTTACGTTACGACGCTTGTGAGAGGAGACGTGGGTGCCGTGAAGGCTGCGGTGCAAGCAGGCGCGGCTGCGGCAGAGAAAGTGGGAGAGCTTGTCTCGGCCCACGTTATTCCGAGTCCACATACGCAACTTGAGGAACCGTTGTTGAAGTAATCTTCTCCTGTTCCCGAACGGAGGGAAAAAGATGGAAGAAGCTCTTGGTCTCATTGAGACACGAGGTTTTGTCGCCATGGTTGAGGCCTCCGATGCGATGGTGAAAGCTGCCAGGGTGAGGCTTGTGGGATACGAAAGGATCGGCGGTGGCTACGTGACGGCTATTGTGCGAGGCGACGTAGCGGCTGTGCGTGCCGCCACAGAAGCAGGGGGCAACGCAGCCGGCAAAGTTGGCGAGGTAATTTCGATTCATGTGATCCCAAGACCTCATGCTAGCCTCGAGGACGCGCTCCCGATAGGGAAGGCCTCTGAGTCAAGGAAGTAAGAGAAAACCCAGCGGAGGCAGTCGTGATTCTTGGAAAGGTCGTGGGGACCGTTGTTTCCACGCGCAAAGAAGAAGCGCTGACTGGTATCAAGCTGCTTATCGTTAGAGAGCTTGACACCGAGCTCAAACTGAAAACGAGTTTTGTGGTTGCCGCGGACGCGGTCGGGGCGGGAGCCGGGGAAGTGGTGCTCTACGCCACCGGAAGCTCGGCAAGACTAACCGACGTAACGCGCGACAAACCCGTTGACGCCGTAATAATGGGAATCGTTGACACGCTCGAGATTGGAGGAAAGGAGCTCTACCAGAAGAGCGCAGCAGCACGGGGCTAGGCGTAGGGCGCGACCGTCGTAAGTGAACGTACAGTCCCGGGCGGCTCCGACCGCCAGCGTTATTCATCTTGCTCGACAGGTGGTTATTCCACTCCGTGGCACGTATGTGTGGAGACTATGTGAATGGTGTCTGACGATGAAAGAATCTCAGCTCTCGTAGAGACAGTGCTCCAGCAACTCAAGGGCGATCGCCCGACCGAAAAGCGTGAAACTGGATCTTTCGGAGAGGATTCGCCTCGAGAGGATCAGGGTCGAACGCGTTCCGTCGAACCTAGCTCCTCTCGCGCACAGGATAGATGGACCGACAGGCCGGCCGCAGCGAGCAAGACATCCGTCCAGCAGGGAGGTGAAAGACGACCGTCCTCTGCCTTCAAAGATGCAGATTCGGCCGCACAGGCGGCTCTGCGTGCGCAATGCGCCTTGGTCTCAACGACGGTAGAAGTGCGAAAGAAGATGATCGAAGCTATGAGAGAGGTTTCCGTCCGCAACGCGCTGCTCCTCTCTCGAATGGCCGTCAAGGAGACTGGCCTGGGGAGGGTTGAAGACAAGGTAAAAAAGAACCTGCTTGTTGCGCAGAAGACTCCTGGCGTTGAGGATCTGAACCCGATCTCCTGGTCGGGGGACAAAGGCCTAACCCTGACGGAGTGGGCACCGTATGGCGTTATTGCTTCCGTTACTCCCTCCACGAACCCATCTGAAACAGTAATCAATAACTCGATCGGGATGATCGCAGCAGGGAACTCGGTTGTATTTTGCCCTCATCCTTCAGCCAAGGAAACCACGCTCGCCACGGTCGAACTCCTTAACGATGCAATCGCCTCCGTCTCCGGCATAGACAATCTTCTTGCCTCATTCGAAGAACCGTCAATTGAACTTGCCCAGGATTTGATGAAACACAGGGGGATTGATTTGCTTGTGGTCACGGGTGGTCCAGCAGTCGTCAAGGCCGCCATGAACTGCGGCAAGAAAGTTATTGCCGCAGGTCCGGGTAACCCGCCGGTTGTCGTGGACGAAACCGCTGACATCGAGAAGGCCGGAAAGGACATTTTTGATGGGGCCTCCCTCGACAACAACATAGTCTGCATTTCGGAGAAGGAAATAATCGCGGTTGAGGCAATCTCTGGCGAACTAAAGCAGGCCCTGGTGAAAGCCGGCTCGGTTGAACTTGAAAGCGGGCTGGCCTCAAAGCTTGCATCGCTTCTACTCAAGGAAAACCGTGGCCCCGCACGGCACTCCGTGACCGAACGGAGCTTCGTGGGGAAATCGGTGGGTACCATTCTGGCCGAAGTCGGGCTCAAAGTGCCTGAGGAGACACGGCTTGCCTTTATCGAGGTTGGCTGGGATCATCCTTTTGTATGGACTGAGATGCTAATGCCCATTATTCCGTTTGTCAGAGTAAGAACGGCTCAAGACGCGATCGAGCTTGCCAAGAAAGTCGAACAGGATCTCGGTCACACCGCGGCAATTCATTCAAAAAACATCGAGCGACTGAGTCATATGGCAAGACTCATGGACGTATCTATCTTTGTCAAAAATGGCCCTTCCTTTGCGGGGCTGGGGCTTGGAGGCGAAGGCTATACGAGCTTCACAATAGCGAGTCCTACCGGCGAAGGACTCACGTCTGCGAGACATTTCTCGAGAATGCGTCGCTGCGTACTCGTTGATTATTTTAGGATCGTTTAGGTTCCACAAGGAGAAGGGCTCTTGACAACTCAGCTTGTGCGAGCGATCGAAGCGGCTGGCGTCGTGGGTGCAGGCGGAGCGGGCTTTCCCACTCACGTGAAGGCCGCTGCCAGGGCGGAGACGATCATTGGAAACTACGCCGAGTGCGAGCCTCTTGTTGCCTCGGACACTGCTATCATTACCTCGCAGCCCGAACTCGTGGTGAGGGGTCTCAAGCTTATGCAGGAGACGACGGGCGCTGGAAGGGCGGTCATCGCCGTAAAAGCCAAGAGGAAGGAACAGATTGGGATTCTTGAAAAGATGATCGAGAAAGAGAAGAGGTTTTCTCTTCACCTTCTTGATGATGTTTATCCCGCAGGCGATGAGCACGTGCTCGTGGAGGAGGTGACGGGCAGGGTAGTGCCGCAAGCGGGTATTCCGCCACAGGTATCGGTTGTCGTTAGCAATGTCACTACGCTGTGGCGTGTCGCGCTTGCCGCTGAGGGAAGGGCATTCACGGAGAGATTCGTCACAGTCGCGGGAGAAGTGAAGAACCCGGCGACGCTTCTGGTTCCTGTAGGAACGCCCGTGTCGCGTCTTCTTGAGGCGTCTGGAGGTGCAACGGCAGACCGTCACGTAGTCATTCTCGGCGGCCCAATGATGGGAGAGGTTGCGGAGGATGTGAACGCGCCCGTGAGAAAAAGTACCACTGCCGTGATAGTTCTCCGCGAGGACAACCCTCTCGTCAGGAAGAGAATGGTGTCCGTTTCCGTGGCTGTTCGCAGGGCCATGGCCTCCTGCATGCAATGCTTCGATTGTACGCTGCTTTGTCCGAGGTACCTGCTTGGGC
>Ga0315279_10010577_pt1 | contig 10835 bp, 8 predicted proteins | sample YL17G06_20_MG_FD_203694 | JGI IMG/M metagenome (GOLD analysis project Ga0315279, IMG submission 203694) | Sediment microbial communities from Yellowstone Lake, YNP, Wyoming, USA - YL17G06_20 | ecosystem: Environmental > Aquatic > Freshwater > Lake > Sediment | place: USA: Wyoming | collected...
AGAGTTTGAGGCTGAGATGGAAAACTAGAGCTGTTCAGAAGTTCAGCAACGATAAAGGTGTTGGAAGGGATGAAGCTACAGTAATTTATAAGCCTGAGCCCACCAGCTTTGTTGGCTATGATAAATTGAAGGTTAGCTCCAAGATGAGCTATATACTGGAGCAAGAGTCGGGCAGGTCAATAAAATCTGCCAGCAAAGGACAAAAGATTGCTGTTGTACTGGATAAAACGCCTTTCTACGGTGAGATGGGAGGACAGGTGGGCGATACCGGTAAAATAACTGCCGGCTCAAGCCAAATCGATGTCACCGATACAATTTGGTCGCCTTACGGCAACCTGGCTGAGGGTGCCATTGTTCATATTGGACAGGTTGTTAAAGGTACTGTCTCGGTTGGCGATTCGGTTGAAGCTTCGGTAGACCTAGCGCGCCGTTTTGACATTGCCCGAAATCATACGGCAACTCACCTGCTTCAAGCGGCGCTGCGGCAGGTGCTGGGCAGCCAGGTTCATCAGAGAGGCTCCCTGGTAAATCCCGATGGCTTTCGGTTTGATTTCTCTCACCTAACCGCTATCAGTGGAAAGCAGCTTGATGAAATACAGCACATCGTCAATGAAAGGGTGCGAGAGAATTTAACGGTTAGAAGCAAGGTCGTTACTTACAAGCAGGCTATCCAGGAGGGCGCCATCGCCCTTTTCGAAGAGAAATATGGGGAAACTGTTCGCGTCCTTGAAATAGGCGACCCGCCTATGAGCGCCGAGCTGTGCGGCGGCACTCACGTAAAATCAACGGGTGAAATCGGCCTCTTCATCATAACCGGCGAAAGCAGCATAGGCACCGGTTTACGCCGCATAGAAGCCATTACCGGCCGAAAAGTTGAGGAGTTCGTCCGAGATTCCTTGTCAACGGTGGCTGCTGTAGCCGGGGAACTGAGGAGTTCACACTCGGAAATCACAGAAAAGGTAAAAGCTATAGTCAGTGAGCTAGCCGCAGAACGCAAGCGCTCGGCATCATTGGAAAGAGAGCTGTCACGATATACGGTCGAATCTTTGCTGGGTAAAGCTGAGAAGGTCAACGGGGTAACAGTGCTATCGGCTGAAGTTCCGTCAACTTCATTTGAAATCCTGAGGGAAATGGGAGATTTATTGAAAGACCGGTTGAAGAGCGCTGTTATCGTGCTGGGGACAGTTTACGACGGCAAACCGGGCTTTGTGTCTATGGTCACCCCGGATTTGGTGAACAGGGGGCTGCATGCTGGCGACATCGTGAAGCAGGTTGCCGGGGTCACCGGCGGTGGTGGGGGCGGCAAGGCAAACATGGCACAGGCCGGGGGTAAGGATAAAAATAAGCTCGATGAAGCCCTGGAGCTGGTAAAACGGTTAGTTCAGAAAATAGGATGATAGCTAAAGATGCGTATATTGGGCCTGGACATAGGAGACAGAAGAGTAGGGGTCGCCATCAGCGACCCCGTTGAAGTCATAGCCAGTCCACTGACGGTTATCACCAGAGACGATGATAACGCAGCCATAAGTGCTATTATGCAGCTCGTCGGCCAGTACGACGTAAAGCGAATTGTAGTTGGCCTGCCTTATTCTTTAGACGGCAGCCTGGGCAGGCAGGCAAGCAAGGTAAAAGATTTTGTCGATAAGCTTTCCCAAAAGACCGATGCCAGTATCGAATTAAGAGCGGAGCGCTTACTGAGGGGAGCTGGAAATAAGAAGGCTAGAGAAAGGTCGCGCCTTGATGCTGCCGCCGCGGCTTTTATCCTGCAGGGATACCTAGATAGCCTGAAAGTCTGTGACCAGTGACACAGTTCATCGGCGTTATCGGTTACCCACTAAAGCACTCGATATCTCCTGACTTCCAGCAGGCAGCTTTAGATTACTACAAGCTCGATATGCGCTATGAAGCACGGGAGGTAAAAGCCGGCGATCTGCCGTCGGCCGTTAATCAACTGAGGCAACCTCAGAATCTGGGAGCGAACATAACCGTACCTTATAAAGAGACGGTAATAGGTCTTTTAGACAAGATAGACGACTTTGCCGGACTTGTCGGTGCGGTGAACACGGTAGTCAATAGCGATGGCAGGCTGACAGGTTTCAATACCGATGCGCCAGGTTTTTTAAAGGCCCTGCGTGAGGAAGCCGGTTTTGAACCGAGTGAAAAGAAGGTACTCATTCTAGGCGCCGGCGGTGCCGCTCGCGCCGTTAGCTTTAGCCTTCTACAGGAAAAGGTAAGCACCTTGATTATAGCTAACCGCTCGTTGGCGAAGGCAGAGAATTTAGCCGGCGCACTGGTTAAACAGGCGGCTAATAGCAAGATGAAAACCGAAATAGCGGCTGTCCAGTTGCCAAGCGCGAATATAACGAAGGTGATTGTTCAATGTCAGTTGATTGTCAACTGTACCACAGTTGGAATGAAGTGTTCTCCTGACGAGGGCCTGTCGCCTTTAGCGTCGGGTCTAATACCCAGAGATGCTCTGGTTTACGACTTGGTGTATAATCCTTCACAAACGCCATTGCTGAGAATGGCCAAAGCAGCGGGTGCCAAAACCATTGGCGGCCTGCCCATGTTGGTTTATCAGGGGGCTGCTTCGTTCAAGCTGTGGACGGGCAGGGAAGCACCGCTTGACATAATGTTAATAGCCGCCAGGAAAGCATTAGTCGGAATAGGAGGTTAACCTATGAAGAACTTTACGGCAATCGTTTGCCTGACGGCTTTACTGGTCGTATTTGCCGTGTCGACTTCTTGTGTTTTTGCCCAGAGTAAGGTCGCAGTCATCTCGCTTAGCGGGCCGATACAGTCGGAGAGCTCCGGCTTTTTCTTCGGCGGTAACGTTATTACTCCTGAGTCAGTTCGAACTGAGCTGGAGCGAGCCAGGAACGATGTCAGTGTCAAAGCTATCGTTCTTCAAATAAACAGCCCGGGCGGCAGTGTCGCTGCCTCTCAGGAAATTGTGAACCTGCTTGAGCAGGTGGAAAAGCCCGTAGTGGTCAGCATGAGCGACCTGGCTGCTTCAGGCGGATATTACATCTCAGCGGGGACCGACAAGATTGTAGCTTTGCCTGGTACTCTGACCGGAAGTATAGGTGTAATTTCCGAAATGCCCAATCTCAAGGGGCTGTTTGATAAGCTCGGAATAGATATGCAGGTTTTCATAGCCGGCAAGCATAAAGATATGTACGCCGGGTTTAGAGACCTGACTCCGGAAGAAAAAGTGATTATGCAGGGAATGACCGACCAGCTCTATAACCAGTTTGTACAGGTGGTTGCCAAGGGCAGGAATTTAAGCGAGGATAAGGTCAGAGAATTAGCCACCGGACAGCTTTATACCGGGATACAGGCCAAGGAATTGGGACTGGTGGATGAACTGGGCGGACTTCAGACGGCCATAGACTCAGCGGCCAGTCTGGCCGGCATTTCGAAGCCGGAAGTGGAATACTATAAACCTCAAGCTCCATCTCTGCTGAATAGTTTGCTGGGTATGGGCTGGCAGAAGCTAAGCAGCCTCATTCAGCCGACATCATTAAGTGCCGAAGATATTATCCTGTTGGAAACATTGACTAATCCTTTCCCGCAGCCGGAATATCGATAACTGGTTTACAGGAAGCAGAAATAATGGGACAGTTTCGTTTTCTAACCGCCGGTGAGTCACACGGCAAGGGGCTGGTAGCGGTTATTGAGGGGATGGTCGCCGGCTTGCCGATTAGTGAAGATGATATTGCGCAAGACCTTAAGCGGCGGCAGGCGGGCTACGGCCGCAGCGCCCGCATGAAAATCGAGCAGGACAAAGCCGATATTATCTCGGGGGTACGCCACAGCCTTACCATCGGCAGCCCCATATGCCTGCTCATCTGGAATCGCGTCTGGGAAGACTGGCGGGAGGTAATGAGCATTGCTCCGGTGGACAAGAAAATACAGCCCATAACTACGCCTCGACCGGGCCATGCCGACTTAGCCGGGATAACCAAATATGGCGTTGAGGATATTCGCCTCATTTTGGAACGTGCCAGCGCCAGGGAGACGGCAGCCAGAGTCGCTGTCGGCGCTGTAGCCCGAAGATTTCTCGATGAATTCGGTGTCTCCATAAATAGCCATACCATGAGCATCGGTAAACACAGGGCCAAACAGCTCAAGTCGATAGACTGGCAGCGCGTAGAGAAATCACTTGTCCGCTGTGCCGATGCCGGAGCCGAAAAGGTGATGATGGCGGCTATCGATGAAGCCAGGGCCGAGGGAGATACTCTCGGTGGTGTCTTCGAGGTAATTGCTGCCGGCGTACCTGTGGGACTGGGCAGCCACGTCCAGTGGGACCGCCGTCTTAATGGACAAATCGCTCAAGCCGTAATGAGCATACCCGCTGTTAAAGGCGTCGAGATAGGTGCCGGCTTTTCGGTAGCCAATAATAAGGGCTCTGAGGCACAGGATGTAATCGAAGCCGGCCTGAAGGGGAGCGCTTTACCCTGGCGTCGAGTCACCAATAATGCCGGCGGTATCGAAGGCGGCATGAGCAATGGAGAACCGATTGTGGTCCGCGCCGCGGTTAAACCAATCGCCACCCTGGGCAAGCCGCTGCCATCCGTTGACCTGGGGAGCGGAAAGAGTGCTGAGGCTCATTATGAGCGCAGCGATATCTGTGTCGTACCCGCCGCCGGAGTTATTAGCGAAGCCATGCTGGCCATCGTCCTGGCCAATGCTATGCTGGAGAAGTTCGGTGGCGACCACTTGAAGGAAACCCTGACTAACTATAAAAACTACATTAGCTCTGGTTACTCACACAACCGTTATGCGGCGTCGAAGAGAAAATAGAAATATCGCCCTCATCGGTTTCTCAGCTACCGGCAAAACAGTCGTTGCCCAAAAAGTAGCTGCGCACTTGAACTGGACGTTCATTGACACCGATGATGAAATAGTTAAGCTAAGCGGCAAGGCTATTCCCGAAATCTTCAAGCAGGACGGTGAGGATAAGTTCCGGCGGCTGGAGAGCCAGGTAGTAAAGCAGGTCTGTCATAAAGAGAAGGCGGTAATAGCCACCGGCGGCGGTGCCGTTATCGACCCCAAGAACCAGAACCTGCTCCTCGAGACCAGCATGATTGTTTGTCTGGAAGCCAGGCCGGAGACCGTATATCAACGTCTGCTCCATGACACTCTTTACTCGGAAAACCCCGTAGTCCGCCCTCTGCTTGCCGGCGATAATCCGCTGGAGCGCATTAAGCAGCTTAAGACCAAGCGCCAGCCTTACTATGCTATGGCCGACTGGACGGTTCACACCGATAACCTGACCGTTGATGAAGTCAGCCGAGAGGTAATAAAGGGCTGGCAGTATATAAATCGCGGTAAACAATCCGTTGAAGCTGATTTGGCCTGCAGGGTCCAGACCCCAAACGCCGAATACCCCGTATTTGTCGGCTGGGGGATACTGGACAAGCTGGCGGAAAAAATGAAAGCGGCCGGCCTATCGGGCACGGCTAATGTCATCAGCGATGAAATCGTCTTCTCCATCTACGGTGCTAAGGTCAAGAAAGCGCTCGAGAGGGCCGGCTTTGCCGTCAATTCCTGTGTAGTACCGCCCGGCGAAGCCTCAAAGAACATTTCTCAGGCTGTTAAAATTTATGATTATCTCATCGAGCGCCGGGTAGAGAGAAACGACGTGATAGTGGCTCTGGGCGGCGGCATGATTGGCGACCTGGCCGGCTTCGTCGCGGCCACCTTCTTAAGAGGCTTGCCCTGGCTGCAGGTGCCCACCAGCCTGATAGCCATGACCGACGCCAGCATCGGCGGTAAGGTAGCGGTCGACCACCCAAAGGGGAAAAACCTGATAGGTACTTTTTATCAGCCGTGCCTTGTCCTGGCCGACGTTAATACCTTGACCACCTTGCCTCAGCGTGAGCTTACCTCGGGATGGGCCGAGGTCATAAAGCACGGGCTGATTCTCGATGCTGATTTCCTTAAGCTCCTTGAGGCCAATGCCAAAGACCTGATTAAATTAAAGCCGGACATTACTGTCAAAGTCATCGCTCACAGCGCAGCCATTAAATGCCGGGTTGTCTCTGAAGATGAGCGAGAAACCGGGAAACGCACCATTCTAAACTACGGTCACACCATAGCTCACGGACTGGAAGCGGCTACTGACTACGGCCGCTTTCTTCACGGCGAAGCCGTAGCCATTGGTATGATGGCTGCTGCCAGGCTGAGCCATCGATTAAAGCTCCTATCCGAAAAAGCTGTCGACCGCCAAAAAGCCATTTTGCATAAGTTCGGTTTACCTACCGATTGCTCCGGTGTGGCTGTGAATGATGTGCTGGCGGCCATGGAGCTGGATAAAAAAGTGCGAGGCAAAGCTATCAGATGGGTCCTGCTTGAAGATATCGGCCGGGTCGTAATACGCAGCGATGTGCCGGGAAAAGATGTATTGACTGTCCTTCGAGAGGTGATAAGACCTTGACCATAGCCCTGAATAAGCGGGTCACATTTCTGGACTATATAACCGTCCTGAAACCTGTTGAGACCAGCCTGCTTACCTTTATCGGCATTGTCTCCGCCATTATTGCCGCCGGTGGCTATCCGCCGGCCAAAGCATTTTTTCTTGTTCTGGTTGCCGTACTTTTGGGCAGCGCCGGCTCCAACGGACTGACCAATTACCTCGACCGTGAGGTCGACGCCCGAATGGCCAGGACATCCAATCGCCCTTTGCCCTCGAGAAGAATTGCGCCGCCGGAGAAAGCTCTACCGCTTATTATCGGACTTATAGTTGCCGGACTAGCCTTAGCCTGGGTGCTGAATCCGCTCTGTTTCGTAGTCGGAGCTATCGGTGTCATAGCTTCGTCGGTATGGCGTAAGACAATCTCGTGCACTTTTCTGGGCATAGTTGCCGGCTGCAGTCCGGTGCTTATCGGTTGGCTGGCTATAAGTCCAGCGTTTGATACCAAAATCCTCTTGTTGTGCGCTCTGGTGGCTATCTGGACGCCCCTCCATGTTTGGACGGTGATGCTTGCCAACCGCGAAGATTATTTAGGCGCCGGTTTGCATTACTTCCCGCTGAGCTGGCAGGTCAAAGATGTGGTCAAAATACTTTTCGGCCTGTCTATAGTTCTCTATATTGTGTCCATGCTCATGTACGTAGCCGGCGGGTTTCATCTGCTGTATCTGATTGTGGCCAACATACTCGGCGCCTTGATGATTTACGCCAATGCCCGCCTGCTATTTTCCATGACATCGACGGCTGCCTGGCGGGTCTATAAACTATCGGCGTTCCCCTATCTGGGCATTATTTTCCTGACCATGAGCCTGGATATCTGGTTAATGTAAATATGGATGCCAGTCTTAGAGACATACTGGAAACTGCCTTTCATCCTGAATCTATTGCCGTAGCCGGAGCCTCGGAAGACCCTTTATCTTTCGGCCACCAGTTTTTCCGGCATCTACTGGACTATGGTTACACAGGCCAAATTTATCCGGTGAACCCCAATAAAGAGGCTATATTCGGCTTAAAAGCTTATCCAAATCTGACCAGCATACCGGGAAAGGTTGACTACGTTATCTGCTGCCTGCCGGCGTACATGGTTCTGGACTTGCTTGCCGAATGCCCGGCCAAGGGAGTGAAAATTGTTCATCTGGTCACGGCTCGCCTGAGCGAGACCGGCCGACGGGAAGCCGTAGAGCTTGAAGCCGAGATACTTAAGGCAGCCCGAAAGCTAAACATACGTCTCATTGGCCCCAACTGCATGGGGATTTACTATCCACGCGGCAGAATAGCCAATGGCTATAATTTGCCCCGGGAAGCGGGAAATATCGGTGCCGTGTTTCAAAGCGGCGGCTCCTCCACCATGCTCATCCGTTACGCAGAATTGCGTGGTCTCCGTTTCAGCAAAGTCATCAGCTATGGTAACGCACTGGACATAGATGAGAGCGACTTCTTGAACTATCTGGCTCAGGATGATGAGACCGACATAATCGCCGCCTACTTTGAAGGTGTCAAAGACGGCAGGAAGTTCCTCAACGCTCTAACTGACGCCGCACGTGTCAAACCCGTCATTGCCATAAAGGGCGGGCGGGGCTTGGCCGGCTCCAGAGCCGTTACCTCGCACACCGCCGCTATCGCCGGCTCTATGTCTGTCTGGGAAACAGTTTTCAAAAAGGCTGGAGTGATACCGGCTCAGGACTTAAGCGAGCTGGTTGACCTGCTGGTTGCCTTCTCTTTCCTGCCACCGATTACGGGATACAGGGTCGGTATAATGAGTGCCGGCGGAGGGCTGTCGGTAATGTCCGCCGACATCTGTGAAGAGGCCGGCCTTAAGGTACCGCCAATGCCCGCTAAAATAAGAGAGGAACTGAAGATAAAGGCACCTGAGATATGGGACTGGATAGGAAACCCCATCGACATCTCTATAATGGGCGCGGTATCCGTCGGTTTTGCCGAGATACTTAAAGAGCTGCCCAGATTGATGGCCGGAAGTCCAAACTTCGATTTCCTAATCGGTGAATTCAGCGACGATAATCCCTTCTTAACCGAACTGTGGAAAGGTCTGGCTGCCGGTCAAACCGAAATGTTTATCGATTTGTACAATAAGAAATTAAAACCCATGATTGCCGTGGTGCACAGTGAGGCAGCCACTTCAGATTTGCCGTCATCTGAACGCTGGAAGATACTCGCAGGACAGAGAGCCAGGTACTCCAGTGCCCGGATTCCGACCTATTTAACAGTGGCTGAAGCGGCTAGAGCCGTTCGGAAGTTCATTGACTATTGTCGAACCAAGGCGGAGAGATAGCTTCACAGCTTCGGCCGGTCGCCTTCTAAATAAATAAGGAGCTTAAAGAATAGAAAAGCATTTTACGGTGTTGAAAACCTCCCCAGAGACACAGGCAAGACTGGGAAAACTTACTACCAGTCACGGTGTAGTGCCGACGCCGGCTTTCGTGCCGGTAGCCAGCCAGGGAACGGTCAAAGCTCTAATTCCGGAAGAGCTTAAAGATATAGGTGTAACCATAGTCCTGAGCAACACCTACCACCTTTATCTGCGGCCGGGGATAGATGTTATTGAAAAGCTGGGCGGGCTGCATCAATTCATGGCCTGGGATGGGCTCATATTGACCGACAGCGGCGGCTACCAGGTCTTCAGCCTGGCCCGGTTGTGTAAGGTCAATGATGAAGGCGTTACTTTTCGCTCCCACATCGACGGCAGCGAGCATCACCTTACGCCGGAATTAGTTATTGAATTTCAACATAAGCTGGGTGCCGACATTATAATGACGCTGGACGAATGCCCGGCACCCGACGCCGGCGTGGCCAGAGTGCGTGAAGCTGTGGATAGGACCTCACGCTGGGCGGAAAGATGCTGTAAGCACCACCGAAGCTCCGACCAGCTACTCTTTGGTATTGTCCAGGGAGGCACTTCGCCAGAATTACGGCAGCAGTCGGCAAAAGCCATTACCTCGCTGGATTTCCCCGGCTATGCTATCGGAGGTCTGAGCCTCGGCGAAGCTAAAGAACTGACGTGGTCGATGGTGGATGAAACCATGCCGTTCTTGCCGACGGATAAGCCGCGCTATCTTATGGGCGTCGGCTCGCCTGAGGACATAATCGAAGGCGTCAGCCGTGGCATAGACCTTTTCGACAGCGCACTGCCGACCAGAGTAGCTCGGAACGGCGCCCTTTTCACCATGCAGGGCAGGCAGAATATAAGAAAAACCGTCTATAAGACAAAGAAAGGGCCTATCGATGCCGACTGCGATTGCTATACCTGCCGTACCTTCTCCGCTGCTTACCTTCACCACCTGTTCAAATGTGAAGAGCTGCTGGCCTACAGGCTGGCTACCATACATAACCTGCGCTTTATCACCAGGTTGATGCACCAAATACATACCGCCATTCAGCAGGGCACCTTTGCCGCCTTCAAAAGCGACTTTCTGAGGCAATACCAGGTTACCGACGAGGAAGTCCGGCTTGCCCAGAAGCAGAAGTGGCTGAACTCGCCGAGACATTGAGATAACAGCGTTATCTAGTCGGCCCATCCACGGGTGATATTTCCTCAAAACATTTGAAAACCCATTGACAAGAAGACCAGTTAGCGGTAAATTATGCACAGCGCCTGGGAACTGAAGAAATTTACACCACAAGGAGGTATGTAATGAAGAGGTTCACCGGCTTTCTACTCATTGCCTTGGTTCTCCTGTCTACCATCGCTGTCTCCTGTGCTCCAGCAGCAGTCCCTCTTGCAGACCCGATTAAAATCGACACTGGACTGGTATCGGGAGCAGTTGTTGGCGCAAAACAGGATATTCATGTCTACAAAGGCATTCCTTTTGCCGCGCCACCCGTAGGTGACTTGCGCTGGAAACCGCCGCAGCCAGCAGCACCCTGGCAGGGAGTTAAGGAATGCACGGAATTCGGCCCGGCGCCAATGGGATACAACAGCGCCAGTTTTCCAGTCTATGCCAAAACGGCCAGTGAAGACTGTCTGTACCTTAATGTCTGGACACCGGCCAAGACGACCAGTGATAAGCTGCCGGTCATGGTCTGGATCTACGGCGGTGCCTTTTGGTTTGGTGAAGGCTCAAATCCGTTATATGATGGTGTGAACCTGGCCAACCATGGTGTGATTTTGGTAACCTTTAATTACAGGGTAGGCCCGCTCGGCTTCCTGGCGCATCCATTACTCTCTAAGGAATCACCACATAATTCTTCCAGCAACTATGGCCTCCTCGACCAGATTGCTGCGCTGCAGTGGGTGCAGAAAAATATCGCTGCCTTCGGCGGCGACCCCAACCGGGTTACTATATTCGGTCAATCGGCAGGCGCTACCAGCGTGATTTGTCTTATGGCGTCGCCTCTGACAACA
>Ga0315279_10010578_pt1 | contig 10835 bp, 11 predicted proteins | sample YL17G06_20_MG_FD_203694 | JGI IMG/M metagenome (GOLD analysis project Ga0315279, IMG submission 203694) | Sediment microbial communities from Yellowstone Lake, YNP, Wyoming, USA - YL17G06_20 | ecosystem: Environmental > Aquatic > Freshwater > Lake > Sediment | place: USA: Wyoming | collected...
TTAACAGCGATGTCCAACTGAAACCCTTCAGCACTGAGCGTTCTCATACAGACCTTGGCGATGCCCTGGTTCGTCTTCAACCACCAGGATGCTTTTTCCGTTGGCGTTGGCCCGTACCATGGTGCACCTCCTGCTTGGGTCAGTGGCTGTTAATCGGTAGTTCCACAATAAAGGTGGCTCCTTTACCCAGCTGGCTTCTGGCATATATCCGGCCGCCATGCTCAGTTACTACCCCGTGGCAGATGCTCAACCCGAGCCCGGTTCCATTACCCACGTCCTTGGTAGTAAAGAAGGGGCTGAATAATCGACCCAGGTTTTCCTTCGCAATCCCCGGGCCGTCATCAGCAAATGAAGTTCTGATAACATTGTCGACTCTTTTGGTAGTGATGGTTAGTGTGCCTTTATTATGTGCCTCAATCATGAAATACTCGGCGTTCACGATGATGTTAAGGAAGGCCTGCTGCATCTGAAAGTGGTCAACCATGATTTCTGGGAGGTCAGAAGCAAACCGTCTAACAACCTCAATATTGTTTACTTTCTGCTCATAGGCGCGTAATTTCAGTACGTCCTCTATAACGTTATTTATTTGACCTAGCTGCTTGACCGGCGCATGTTTGCGGGCAAAGGTGAGGAGGTTCTTGACTATGCCGGCGGCACGCTGGGCCTCGCTATAGATGAGGCCCAAATCTTCCTTAATATTGGTTGGTATGTCCCCCTCCATGAGCAACTGAGAGAAGCCGATAACGCTGGTTAGAGGGTTGTTAAGCTCGTGGGCGATACCAGATGCCAGCTCGCCGATAGAAACCAGACGGTCAGTCATGATGAGTTGCTCTTCCATCCGTTTACGCTCGGTCACGTCTCTAGCAACATAGACACAGCCTACAATCTCACCTTGCTCATTGAATATAGGCCACGTAGTCTCCTCAAGATGAATTCCCAAATCGGGTTCAAAGAATTCCGCCGTAGCTGGCCTTTTGGTCCGCAGTGTTTTTTGGTGAGGGCAATCCGGCGGAGGCCCCTCTGTCTTATGTACCAGCTCGTAACAGGTTTTGCCAAGAAGTTCCTTGGGCTTCTTCTTAAAGACATCAGCAAAAGCTTTATTCACCCTAATGATCCTGGAATCCTTATCCACAAGGGAAACCAAATCGGTAATGGAATCAAAGGTTGTTCTCCATTCCTCGGCTGCTTGTCTTATTTTTTCCTGTGATTGTTTGCTCTCGGTAATGTCCCTCCAATAAGCTACTGTTGCGACCTTCCTTCGGTAAGTCATGGTGCCTGCGGCAACATCAATGGGCACAGTTGTCCCGTCTTTGCGCAGTGCCATCACCTCGTAGCGGCTGGGAATGTCCTCCCCCTTTTGCCTTCGCCTGTACCTGTCTTCTACGATGCGCAGGGAGTCAGCAGAGATGAAATCGCGAAATGGCCTTGTCAGGACTTCTTCCCGTGAATAGCCCAGCATCGTAGGGAACTGCTCATTCACAAACACAATGGCCCCTTGTGTATCTTCGGTGTCTTGAATTATGGCGATTGCCTCACCGGCCTTTCCTGCTACGTCCACCAAGGCCCTGTACCTTTCCTCTGATTCCCTCACCTCCCGCTCTGCCTGCTTGCGCTCGGTGATGTCCTCGTATAGCATCTGGAATTGTGTTTCACCGTTCCAGTTTACCTCCTTGTTCCAGTTTACCTCCTTGCGGAATATCTTCAGGTGACGAATTTCACCGTCCTTACGCACAATACTGATTTCATAATTAGACGGGACAGGCTGGCCCAGTCTTCTTGCCACCCTGCGCTTCAGGTGCTCGGCATAGCTTTCGGGGGTATAGCACTGTTTTAAGGGTGTATTTCTAAGCTCCTCAATACTGCTGTAGCCGTAAATATCCAGGATCGCCTGATTGGCATAAACGAGTTCTCCTTCAGCAGTAACAATGCGAACCCCCAAAGGAGAATCATCTAGAGAATTACGGAAATTTTGTTCTGCTATCCTAAGTTGCTCCTCCATTTTCTTGCGCTCGGTGATGTCATACATTGCCCCTTGTAACAAGACCAACCTTTTAGTACTGTCACAGACATTTTTAATAATGTCTTTAACCCATCGTATCTCTCCATCCTTGCGTATAATGCGGTATTCCCCCATGGCTGAACAGTTTGGTGTTGAAAATAGTTTTTCCACCTCCCGGTGGACCTTAGGCAGGTCATCAGGGTAGATAATCTGGTCCCACCTCGGCTTTCCAGAAGTAAAATCAGTCTCAGTATAACCAGTGATTGCCTCAACAGCGCCGTGGAAAAATATAGGCGTAAAATTAATGTCGGACAGATAGGCGATACCCTGGAAGTTCTGTACGAACGAACGGTACCGCTCTTCGCTTCCTTTCAGTGCCTCCTCCATTCGCTTGCGCTCGGTAATGTCGTCCAGAAATCCATCAAAGTAGAGAACTTTGCCAGCATTATCTCTCACAGCAACTTTCCTGTCCGAAACAACTATCTCAGTTCCATCCTTCTTTTTGAAGAGGAGTTCCCTTGGTTTCTTCACCACACCCGAGGCCATTTCCTTAAGGACTGCCGCTCTTTCCTCTGGATGTACATAGAGGTCAGCAACGTTCATTTGTAGCAGCTCTTCCCGGCTATAGCCAGTGATGTCCTCTATCGCTGGGTTTACTTCTAAGAATCTTCCGCTTCTTCCTGGCGTACTTCTAAATACGCCTACCCTAACATTGTTTACTAGGCTTCTATATATTTCCCCAGATTCCCGTAATGCCTGCTCAGCCTGCTTGCGCTCGGTAACATCTCTTAGAATTGCTAAATCTCCGATTATTCTGCCGTCCTTTCTTAAGGCCCGGCCATTTAATTCAAGGGTTATCAATTCACCATTCTTTCTAATCATCTCAACTTCATAAGGTGGAACATTGACGCCAACCATCCTCTTCAGGAAGTTCCTTACTATAACGGCTAAGCTTTTCCTGGTTGTTATCTCGGCCAGCGACCTAATGTTTTTCCCGACCAGCTCTTCCCTTTCATAGCCGCCAATCTCTGTTAGCTTTTCGTTAACGTCAATTATTTTGCCCTTCCTATCTATGAGCAGAAAAATATCGTTGGCCGATTCAAAAATTGCTCTGTATCCTTCCTGCAATTCTATGAAGTTAGCCTCCTCTATACGCTTGTGCCCAACGTCTGAGTTCTCAAGTTCGCAAGGGCGGCAGAATTCCACTTTCTGGGTAAGCTCTTCCTCGGTTTTTTCAGTGATTCTCATTGCTCACCTCACCTGAGAAGGGGGGTGCCTATAACCTTGGTTCCCTCATGGTTCTATAGGTTAGTCTTAATTTACCTGGTTGACCTCAGCCTTTAATCTAGCCAGGTCGTCCTCAGTGAATAGTCTCCAGCCTCTCCTATCCCGATGCTTTACATCAGCAAATGAGCCCTCTTTAACCCAGCGGAGAAAGGTATTCCTGCTTGTTCCCGCTATTCGACAAGCCTCTGTGGTTTGATAGTAAGTTTCCCCGTTAAGCCTGACCGGCATATAATGTTGACCTCCGTTACAACCCAGGTATACTTAAAATATATAATTCGCGGTCTGGCAAAGCAATCACCCATTAGTGCTTTTCCCTGGGGTACTTTCGTAGGGTACCAGATTCTGGGCTATCGACGTCAGCCAGTATTCTTGAAACGAGTGGTACTTCTGACAGTATCATGATAGGCCATCATCAGTTCTCTGAATCGCCGGCGTTGGCCAACCGGGTGATGAATCTCTTTGATATAACCACCCCGGGCTAATTGGGCTAGCTTTAGAGCATCAATTGCATCACCCTTTTGTCCAGAAGAACCTATCCAATGGTTTTTCTTGGCATCGGTAATCACAAGCTTCTCTCTAAAGCGAACGCAGGTTTCCAGTGCCCAGGCAGCCAGCGTGCCCTCCTCCATATAGATCGTCCGTGGTGGCGGCACCGTTTTTATAAATTCCATGAAGCCATTAACACTGGTGGCGATGCTATGGGCTTTGACTAACCGACCGGCTTCATTGACCACGGCAAAATCCAAGGTGTTGATATGGCAGTCCATCCCAACATAATGCATTTGGGTATCTCCTTTCTAAGATGAGTAAAATTTATCATATCTTAGTTTAGGGATACCCATGGTTTCATTTTCTCAATACATCGTTCCGTGCAACTCATACTAGGGAAACCGGATTTTGTTATACTGTGAGGTAGGCAATTAGAATGGTATGAGGAATGAAAGTTCGAAAGTTCTGCCTATTGCACCCCCGTCTCCATTTAAGGGGACGATACCGAGAACTCACCGACAACATACTATATTGCTCTGAGTCAATGGCTCCAGCTTAATTCTTTTCTATCCCTATCTCACATCGGTGGGCAGACCCACAGCCTCTTTTCACCTGGCTCCCAACTTAGCGGTTAGATACGGGATCACTTCTCAATGGAAGGTTCCATCATACCTCATACGGGTTTGGCCAGGAGGGCAGGGGCACCATGTTGTGCACACGGGTTTGCTCAAATGAGCTCCCAAAACAAGCAGCGGCGTCTCCCTGCCCACCCTGATGCAATTACAATAACCTCCAATATTTTAGACTGCTACCAGTGTGAGTTAGAAACCCTTAATCAGGGTCTCGGATTGGAAGCACTAATAGATAGCCGACAGCAGGAACTGGATAAGAAGGAGCAAGCTATTACCAAGACCAAAAGGAGTTAGAGACCACTAAAGCGGTTGTTAATAGCCTCGAACATGAGAGCTAAAGCCTCGCTCACACGGATACTTGGTTTACCGTGAGGCGTGGTGATGGGTCATTTGTGCCCGGGGATGGCAACGAGTAGCGGGGACACCGGTCTCAATCACAGTGCGTAAATCTCTTTCCCGAAGGTACGCACCCAGTTCTTCTTCAATACCTCGATGGCTTCTTTGGTCTTATCCACACCAACGATGACGATAGGCTGGCCACTTTCCCCTCTGCCCAGATAGGTATAAAGATAGAGGACATTAATATTTGCCGCTTTAAGGGGCTTGAGTACCGCTTGCAAGCCACCAGGGTGATCAGGAACTTCAACAGCAATGGTCTCGGTTTCTTTGACAGCATAGCCGTGGCTTCTCAGGACATTGATGGTCTTCTCCGGGTCATCGGTCACAAATCGTACCGTGCTGATGTCCGATGTGTCTGCCACTGAAATGGCGCGGATATTGATGCCTTCAGTTCCCAGGCATTCGCTCACTGCCAGAAACCTTCCGGGTACGTTTTCCAGACTGACTGAAATCTGTTTTACGGTCGTAGGTCACTCTCCCAGTTAGCACCGTCAAGCATCGTCAAAAGAGCTCGTAGCCTGTAAGCAGGGCTTTTTTGTTCAGGGCAAAAAGTTTGCCCTTGCTCTCCATGGTACTTCTCAGGACTTTAACCACAGTGTTAATGGAGACTAGATTGCTTCTCTTGGTGAATGCCCCCAGCATCACCATATTCGCTGACCTGGGACTGCCCAGTTCTTCGGCAATCTTATTGGCGGCTACCTTGACAATCTCAACATCACCCCGTGTGATTTCAGCCTCTATCAGCGAGGAATTAATAAAAACGACACCGCCTGACTCAATCTGGTTCTGAAATCTGATGAGCGAGGGCTGATTCATAGCGACCACGAATTCTGGCGAAGAAGCTACCGGCGAAGCAATCTCCTCATCTGATATAGCGACGGTGCAATTAGCAGTGCCGCCACGGACTTCTGCACCGTAAGCGGGCAGATAAGTAACATTCTTGCCCTCAATCATTGCCGCCTGAGCCACATTGAGTCCCATAGAGAGCACACCCTGACCGCCAAAGCCGGCGAATATGCTCTTAATCAGCATCTTTGGCTCCGGTGATGTCCTTGATTACTCCCAGTGGGAATTCCTTGCTCATTACTTTATCAATCCACTGCCAGGATTCTATTGGCGTCATCCTCCAGTTGGTCGGACAGGGTGAAAGTACCTCCACCATAGAAAAGCCGAGGCCATCTATCTGTGTCTGGAGGGCTTTGCGGATTGCCCTCTTTGTTCGCTGGATATGGGCCGGTGAATTCACGGCGGTGCGCTCAATATAGACAGCGCCTTTCAGCAGGGCAAGCATTTCGCTAATTCTGATAGGATAACCTTCTATCTTGGGGTCTCGACCGTACGGAGTGGTGGTGGTCATCTGGTTCTCCAGGGTAGTGGGTGCCATCTGCCCACCGGTCATTCCATAGACGGCGTTGTTGATGAAAATGGCAGTGATTTTTTCTCCTCGGTTTGCGGCGTGGATAGTCTCCGCCGTACCGATTGCCGCCAGGTCACCGTCTCCCTGATAGGTAAAGACGATTGCCTCAGGGTACGCTCTTTTGAAGCCCGTTGCCACCGCGGCACCTCTGCCGTGCGCTGATTCCACCATATCAACGTCAAAATAGTAGTAGGCGAAGACCGAACACCCTGGCGGAGGAATACCGACAATCCGTTCCTGGAGGTTCATCTCATCAATCAGCTCACACATCACCCGGTGGACGATAGAGTGTCCGCATCCGGGACAGTAGTGGAAGGGTCTTCTCTTCAGTGACTTTGGTCGGGAGTAGACTACTTTCATTTTTTAGCATCCAAACCGTTCTGGTAGTAAAGTCGGGCAATTACCCGGAAGACCTCGCTGGGAGTTGAAATAACACCACCGGGTCTTCCGTAGAAGGCGATTTCGCCTTTATCGCCCAGTGCCAGTTGCACATCTTCGAGCATCTGGCCCATGTTCATCTCAAAGACGAGAAAATGCTTGGTTGTCTTGGCTAATTCCTGAAGCTTCTCGGAGGGGAAGGGCCAGAGTGTGATGGGTCGCAACATGCCCACCTTCATACCATTGGCGCGTGCGTTTTTGATAGCACCTTTGGCAATACGGGCGGCGATGCCAAAAGACACGACAATCAGTCGGGCATCTTCCACCATAAAGGTCTCGTGGGTGGTTTCCTCTTTTTTGATTAACTGGTATCTCCGGAACAGGCTCCAGTTGATTTCTTCCAGCTCAGCGGGATTTGAGGTGAACGTTTTAATAAACCGACTGGGTCTGCCTTTGGCACCTCTCAGGGCACGACTTCTCACCGGGAGTTCTTCAGGCGCTTCGTGTTTGAATTCTACCGGCTCCATCATCTGCCCGATCATACCATCACCAAGGATGATGACCGGTATCAGGTATTTGTCGGCAAGCTCAAAGGCACGGTGAGTGAAATCAGCCAGTTCCTGAACAGATGATGGTGCCAGGACTATAGTGCGATAGTCGCCGTGACCGCCGCCACGGGTTGCCTGGAAGTAGTCTGACTGAGCGGCAGAGATGCCCCCCAGTCCCGGTCCACCCCGGGACATGTTGACAATCACGGCAGGCAACTCGCAAGCCGCCAGATAAGAGATACCCTCCTGCTTCAAACTGATTCCCGGGCTGGAAGAGGAGGTCATGGCTCTCACCCCAGCCACGCTTGCCCCATAGACCATATTGATGGCAGAAATTTCGCTTTCCGCCTGAATGAAACAACAACCTTTCCTGCGGCTCAGGTATTTCGCCATATATTCGATCAGTTCGTTCTGCGGCGTGATGGGATAACCGAAATAGCACTGACACCCCGCTCTGATGGCGGCTTCACCAATGGCACTATTGCCGTTCATCAGGAGTTTACTCACGGTATACCTCTATTGCCACTTCGGGACAGACGATGGCACAGACACCACACCCGTTGCAGTTACCATCCTTATTGAAAGTGACGGGCACATAGCCAGCGGCGTTCACTTTGCTGTGAAGAGCAATCACAGCCTTGGTGCAGAATGTCAGGCAAATCTGGCATCCTTTGCAAAGCTCCTGGTTAATTTCAATGTATCCCTTCATTGATGCCTGCTTCAACCGCACAACTTGCTAATCTACACTTTACGAAGACGAGGCTTGTTTTGTCAAGCCTGATGAACTTCTGTATTATTCTCAGGCATGTTTCACATGTTGGAGCTTGAGTTTAGTCCTTCTCTTGACCCTGTCAGTCCCATCAAATAGAGACGAACCCGTGGGTGTGCGGTGGGAATAGTAAAGGTGGATGCTTATAAGTGTGAACGATGCGGGCATGTTTGGTTGCCCAGAGATTTGCCTCTCAATTGGGATGGTAATTTGAATACATTAGACAAAGCACCACCAAAGGTATGCCCAAAGTGCAAAAGTGCCTATTGGAACACACCAAGAAAAGTGGTATAATAGATGTGGGTGATGGATGCTATGCTATGGGAGTAATGGGAATCACACGAAGTTCTTTGGCGACTTTCATGAACCATAGTCTGAGATGAGAGAACGGATAGCTAATCTGACCTCTAATATTCTCAATCCGTTCTTGATTGGGCTGATATTAATCGTACTAGCCTCCTTCGAGGCGACCACAAGTGGATTCGATACCATTAAATGGTCGCTGATTCTAACCGCGCTAAGTGTATTGTCCATCTTCCTGTTTGTCGTTTACCTGGTTCGACATGACCGGCTGGATAGTATCTTCGCCAATGTCCGTGAGCAAAGGACAAAGGTCTATGTGCTAGCAATTGTCTTGGCCGTCGTGAGCTGTATCATTCTCCTTTCTCTCAAAGCACCGCTAATGCTGCTAGCTGCATTTGTTGCCAGCCTGTCAGCAAATGCCATTTTTATGCTGGTCAACCTCCGTTGGAAGATAAGCGTTCATACCGGCTTTATCACCGCGGCAGTAACACTACTGTTCATCCTCTATGGCCTTACGTCTCTGGCATCTATAGTGCTAATCCCTTTGGTAGCCTGGGCCAGGATGCAGTTAGAACACCACTCACTGGCTCAGGTATTTACTGGGGCTCTTCTGGCAATCGTGATTGTGGTAGCAGTGTTTTACCTTTTTGGTCTGATTTAGCCTAAATTGCGTCTGAGTGATAACATAACACTACAAGGCGACTGTTAATCAAAGATGATGAACGAGACTGCGGGTATTTGGACGGCAATACCCAGGCGAATTAGCATTCGTCATTATGAGAGAAGACCGGTAGCGGAAGAAATCCTGAGGGCTGTGGTCAGTTCCGGAGAAAAATCAGTACCTCTCGATGATAGTATTCCGGTTCGTTTCCATCTTGTCAGGGAAGGTAGGCTAATTGCTGACCGTATGACTATCTTGACCGGCACGCGGCTACTATTCGGTTCGGCGCCACACTTCATTGTAGCGGTTTCAGAGGAGAGGCCCTGGTTCATGGTGAATATGGGCTTCCGCATGGAACAAATGATACTTTACGCCACTCAGCAGGGTCTTGGCACTTGCTGGATCGGTGGCATGTTCAGTGAGGAACGAGTTGGTGCCATGATGGGTTTGGGAAAGAACCAACGTGTCATCGCCCTGACCCCGGTTGGCTATCCTGATACCTCATTCTATGGTCGGTTTACCCACGATGCCATCGAGCTGGGAGCAACAAACTTCGGGCGCACGAAGCTCCTAAAACAAATAGTCTTTGGCACCCGATGGGGCTTGCCACTTGAGACTGAGGATAGCGAACTTCTTGGAGCCTTGGAATGTGTACGTTTAGCGCCATCCTGGGCCAATACGCAGCCCTGGCGTTTTCTAGCTAGCTCTAAAGAGGTGGTAGCGGTGGCTGACGCCGGAGGCAAGTATGGTAATGTCCGTCAGGGCAAGCACTACTACCGCCTCGATGTTGGAATTGCCATGGCCCATTTCTTCCTTGCGGCCAGAGAAATGGGATGGGTGGGAGAATGGCATGTAACCGGATTTGACCCTGTGGAGGTAGCGACGGCGAGGGCTATTCCTGACGGGTATGAAGTGCTCGGAGTATACCGGAGATAAAACGGTGCGAATTGTTTCGGGCTCTTTCATCAGGTATACTGGTATTCAAGCCGGGGTTGTCACTCACTCCAGCTTTTTATAACTTTCTCGGAGCATGTCCGTGAAGGTCACCTCATCGAAGGTTCCCGATTCCTGTTATCATCTTACGGGATGAGCTTAATCAACTATCAAATCGACGAATTTATTTTGCCTTACGTCTACCAGTCCTTGTTCGCATATTCGCCAGAAGGGTATACCTCCGGAAGTTAGGAAACCCAGGGTATTAAGTATATCAGCCGTAACACAGCCCAGGTCGGCTGCCGCTTGCTGTACATTCCGGAGTTGCCGGGATATGGTTTCTATAGGTTCAGGGGAAATGATACCGCCTATGGGAAGCGGGGTTTCAGCTAGTATTTTGCCGCCAGCACATACCACAATGTCACCATTCAGTTCTCTAATCCTGTTCACCGCCTGTGCCATGTCAGCTTCGCTGGCGCCCACCACCACCATATCACAGGAATCCCAGCCAGTGCTGGTGGCAACAGCGCCGTGCTTTAGTCCGATGCCTCTAATGAAGCCAACGAAGGTCTTGCCCGGTTGATGAGTTCGCTCAATAGCGGCTATTTTTATAACATCTTTACTGATGTCTGGTTGGGCCAAACCATTTGACACTGGTAGGCTTAGGATAGCTTCCCTGGTAAGTAGGTCAGTTATCAGGTCTATCACTCTTACTTTCACTTGCCGGCGCCCGCTTTCAACTGGAACGGCAAAATCATGGGCATCAAAATCCCTGGTGAGGTGAATAGTGTTTCGAGTTGATTTGGGGTAAGTTTGTCTTCTTGGCTCTACCAGCAGTTGCCCATTTTTAGCTACGACCCGCCCATTACTTATGACATACTCGGGCCGGATGGTTTCTAGGTCTGGAATGATAACAATATCAGCATACTTGCCCGGGGCGATGCCACCGATAATGTCATCAATAGCAAAGTGCTGGGCGATATTTATTGTTGCCATCTGTATCGCCAGAATAGGATTAAA
>Ga0315279_10010579_pt1 | contig 10834 bp, 10 predicted proteins | sample YL17G06_20_MG_FD_203694 | JGI IMG/M metagenome (GOLD analysis project Ga0315279, IMG submission 203694) | Sediment microbial communities from Yellowstone Lake, YNP, Wyoming, USA - YL17G06_20 | ecosystem: Environmental > Aquatic > Freshwater > Lake > Sediment | place: USA: Wyoming | collected...
CCGGAGCACTTCAGCCCCCTCAGGGTCGTCGGCGGCGGGACCGCCGGCCAGAGCGAGTTGCGCTTCGGGGCAATAGGGCTTCAACAATTGATACGCATGGATCACTCCCAGAGGGTCCTTGAACCGGTCAAAACGAGATACTTGGAGCAAAAGCAACCGCCCCGCGTCGATGCCGAGGCGGGCGAGCGTCTCTAGCCGTTCCGCCTCGGGAATCTGGCAGTTTTTGTCCGCCAGCGGGTCGATCGAAGGGGGGATGATGAACATGGGGCAGCCCAGCGGGCGCGCGAAAGCGGCCATCGAGAAGACGGTGGCCTGATAGTGGGGAATCGCACCTTCCAACTGCTTCCACACGGTTCGCTGCGGCCGGGAGGCGTCGATATGGCATCGCCATACCCAACGTCCCACCCGCCCCGGGGGCGTGAACGCCGGGAGATAGATCGGCTGGGGATCATGGACGAAGACCACATCGGCCTCCAAGTTGAGTCGCCCGGCGTTCTCTCGATTGACTTCGCGGAGCAAGTCGAAGTCGCGATCCTTCAGCGACACGGGCAGCCCCTGCAATCCGTTGTGGATGGCCTTCGTCACGCGATAGAATTCCGGCGGTCCGGAGATCACTTCCCATTGGGCGTCGATGCCCAGTTGCTGCATGAGCGGGATCATCCACCCAAGGATCTCAGCCACCCCGCCCCCGGTGCGGGTGGAGTTGACGTGGATCACGCGCTTTCCGGTGAGCCTCGCGGCCAACTGCCGGAGCCGTTGCACCTCGCTGTGTCCGACCACTTCCTCATAGCGATCCAGCAGGTTCATGCGGTTCCTCTCGCTGGAAGGGTGGATGCCACCAGGTGCTGGTCAAACACGTGCAGAATTTCCTGGCGGAGTTGGCTCAGGTTGAGGAAGTAGAAGTCGATCGCCCGCAGCTTCGTCACTAGTGGGTCGCTGACGCCGACTTTCTCAAGCCAGAGCGAGAAATCGTCCGACTGGCCGCCGGTTCTGCGCCGCGCTTCATGTACGTGATAGAACAGACTTCGCAACGACATGCACTGGATGGCCTCGGCCAACGCGGTCGGGGTGGCAATGCGCTCGCCCGTGTCGTAGGCGATCAACCGCGACTCCACGAGGGGTAGGTCCAGCCCCGCGCGGCACCACGGCACGCGATCCAAGTCCCAGAGGCGGCCCTCAATGAGATTCACCAGCGTCGAACGCACTGCCGAAATCGACGGCTCCTTGTACGGATCGACCAGGCCGAGCTGTTCTCCCAGCACCTGGTCCCCCAGACCGCTCCAGCACCACCGCGCCAGATCGTTGGGGAACTCATAAAGCTCGAAGTGGTCCTCCAGAGCACAGTGCATCATGTGGTGTTCCAGGACGAGATCAGGCGTAGAGCGGACGGCCTCCAGCAGTTCGCGCAGGTTGGTGCAGACCCGCCCCGTGGCGCAGCGCGCCAGACTGCAATCGTACACGCCGAAAGGTTCAACCGCGTTCATGATTTCGGCACCTGTTCGCTTCAACGGTTTTGCGCATGACGGGAATCGGGCGTTTCGCCCCCGGCCTCTACTTCCGTCCCGGCATTTTCACCCCATCCACTTCCACCTGAAGTTCCAGGTCAGTCGGATTCACCGTCTCCCGCACGGCCGCCAGGGCTAGAGAGAGAAGGTAGTACGAGTTGACTCTTCCTGACAGGACGACCTTTCCTCCACGGACACTGATATCCACGCCGCGGATCCGACCGCCACTCCGCTGCTCGATCCTGTGCAGCAACTGATGCCTCAACTCCGCGTCGGTGAGGCTCCCTGGGACGAAACCTCCCATGGCATCCTCCTTGCTCGTTATCAACGTCCTCACGTAGGCTGTGGCAGCCTGCAAACTACACTCAGCGTGGCGGGTGCAATTGCCCGCGCTGCGGCTTTGGCACCAGTTCCGAAAGCCGTTTCTTGGCGGCGTCGGCGACAGCGCCGCCCACGTTGTCCCGTTCCATCGCAACCTTCCAGCTCCGGGCGGCGTTGCCCTGCATCCCGACCCTCGCGAACAGATCCCCGAGCAACAGACACGGCGTCGGCAGGTCTGGCCGGACCCTCGCGACCTGGGCCAACTCCCGAATCGCATCGGTTAGCATTCCCATGGCGTCGTAAATGAACGCCGTATGGAGCGCGTCGGCCACCTGTTCCGGCTCGCCTGCGAACGCGCTTCGCAGCAATTCGAGGCACGTTTCATACTCGCGCAGACCAGCCTTGCAGCGCGCCAGCATGATCGCCGACCGCCGTGGGTGAACGCCAGCCGCGGGAATCGCATTGAAGATCATTGCGGCCTCTTCGTACTGCCCGGCTCTCAAGAGGCAGTAACCCTCGAAAAACGCCCGTTGGGGACTGAGGCTGTATGTCTTGTCGCCAAGGCGGACAGGCACGTGGCCGTTGGTCGGTACAAGAACCTCGAACGTGGGCTTTGCGCGAATCATGGTCACTTTCCTCTTTCGCGGCCCGTTTGACAAACACCATGACTGGATAAGATCCTGCGAATCCGTTCCGCCAACCGCCTCGCAGGAAGCGGTTTGATCTGGTAATCCGCGATTCCGTAGGGGGCAATGCTGTAAAGGACTGCCGGGCTACAGCCGCGCGTAAGGATGACCACAGAAGGCAAGGGAAGGTCAGCCTCTTCGTGCATCATCGCCAGCACCCCGTCTCCGCCTCCCCAGGGCATCACCGGCTCCAGGACAAGCACGTCGGGGACGAACGTCCGCAGCTTCGCCAGGCAATCCAAGCCGTCTGCCGCAATGTCCACTTCAAAGCCTTCGCGTTGGAGATGGCCCCGATACGAGTCCGCGAGGTACTCGTCCGGGTCGGCTATCAACACGCGAACACTCCTTGTCGCACCCTCAATCGGCACCCGCGCCGTTGGAGCGCGGCATGATCGTGGAGTTGCGCTCGCGGAGCCCCGAGCGTTGTCTTGTTGCACGGGCGTGGCTATTGGGCCACCAGGTCTCACCGGCATCGACTTCACCTTGATCCGAGCTAGAAAACCATCAGTTCAGCGAGCCGTCTTGCTATGGCCGTCCTTCAATCCGAGGCCGGGCTTCTCGGTCGCCAAGCCGCAGATTCGCCTCCACACTTCAGCGCGATGAACCACGACGCCGGGCGGTGCAGAAACGCCAAACCTGACCTTGGACCGCGAGATCTCCAGCACGGTGAGCGTTATCTCGCAATTCGGCACAACGATTTCCTCGCCTTGTTTTCGTGTGAGCACCAACATCACATTGCCTCCTTACCGACTTCGTGGCCTCAGACGCGCCGAATACCTCAGCCGCCCCGTCCTTCGCGCGGACTGCTTCTTCCCGCCAGCGTCGCCGGTCTCGGGAGCCCGGACTCGGCCGGCTTGTGCCGCCCGTATTTCGGGAGGTCGTCGAGTTCGTTCCGCACGACCAAGTTTCCGTCTTGATCCGCAAACAAGAGCATCGCGGGCTCGGTTGCCCGAGGATAGCCCAGAAGGCGTTCGCCTCCGCGCACGTCTAACAGCAGCATGTCCGTCAGGTAGTACGCTTTGCGGGGTTCGGCGGAGCGGAAGTAGTTGGTCGGGCCTTGTTCGCCGCTAGTGCCGGAAGGAGTGTCCGTCCCGCTTGGGACATAGGTGCGGCCGGGATAGTTGAGCAACTGGCCGCAACGAACCTCGAATTCCTCGCAAGCGTACTCACCAGCTTCCATGTCCAGATGAACGAGCATTACCGTGGCCCGTCGCCAGCGCGAGTCCCCGGCAACGGCCAGCACTTCCGTGTCCGGCGGCACGGCGACGATTGAAGTCGGCTCGCTCCAAGGCGTCTCAAGGAACTGAGGTTTCGCGGCTCGTTCTTCTTCGAGGTACTGCGCCGGGACGCGGGAGTTCGGATTCGCCAAAAGGAGTTTTACTCGGTACCGATAGTGCATTCCGGGTCGGACATCATGGTCGAAGAATCGCAACAGGTACTCCTGTTGACCCTGGTTTTGGCTCTCGACAGATACGCTGGCATCGCGGGGGGAATCTGGAGAGTACCCGTCGCCCGGTAGCCCGAAGTCGCCGTTGTATGCCCAGGCGAATCCCGTCCTTGGAGGGCTGCCGCCATAGTCACCCGGATCCGGGTCAGTCCGCAGCGGGATTCGCGGGTGCGACACCTCAGGTCCCCAGGGGCAGTCCAGGCGCGGAGCCAACGGAAATGCGAGGCTGATTCCACGCCCGGGCGGCGGCAGATACTGCTTGTCGAGTATTGCCTCGGCCGGTTCCGTCCAGTACCGCTGCATGTCGAACATCCTGCGGACGTTCTGTCTCACCCACCTCAACCCAGCGGACGGGCGTCGCGGATCGACTTCCGCACGCTCCACTCGGAAGTACGCATAGTCGGGATAGTCTCTCCGCGGATCTCGGAACGACGCGCCCGCGAATGCCTGTTGGAACGCCTCCACTTGCTTGCGGTGCACGATCAGACCGGTGACGACCACCCAGCGCTGACCCAGACGCGAGGGGAAGCCGGCTGGCCTTGTCCCACCGCCACTCGCCATGGCAAACACGCCGTGGCCTGCGGAGGCCACGAGTTCCTCGACGGGAAAGAGGCGCGGCGTGGGCCTCGTTCGCGTCTCCCAAAGGGGCGGATCAAAGGGCACGCGGAAGGCGTAATCGTCCGCCGAGATCGGCTCCATTATCCTTCGGATGATTTCGTCGTAGGGGGTGACTTCAGGGGCGTGCGGCTCGGCGTTCCGGACGTGCTGCTCGGCCGCGGCCACCAGCCTCGCCAAGTCTTTAGGAGTGAAGCCGAGACCCTTGCGTCCGGCTGCACGATACGCAGAGACCAGGAGAACCACCATCGCAATCGCCACGAGGAGCTTCTCCCAGTGACGCACCAGCCAGGACCAGGCGAAATCAAGCACCTTGCGTCTCGAATTCATCGGTCTGTCACTCCATGCGTGGGATGGCCCCATAATGTCGCGGGCCAACACGACACAGCCCGCGTGACGCACGACCGCGGGCATGTGTCGCCGTGGCGGCCTACGTCTCCTTGCCTGCACCTATTCTTTGCACAGCTTCCGCCGCTGCCTCGCGGACCGCCTCATCCTCGTCTTTGAGCAGTTGCTTCAGGGTCGGCCCCGCAGGCTTGGCGGCAGGCCCGATCCGCCCGAGGGCCACGGCGGCAGCATAGCGCACACAGGCGTACCTGTCCCGAAGCAGCTCGATAAGGGCAGGTACCGCGGCCTTGGCCGCTGGCCCGATATTGCCGAATGCCCGCGCCGAGGCAACGCGGACCGTCCAATCCCTGTCGTGGAGTAATTCCGTGAGGGCTGGAATTGCAGCCTTCGTCTGCGATCCTATCTGACCCACGGCCCAGGCGGCGGTCGAGCGGAGAATCGCGTCCTCATCTCGGAGGACTTCTACGAGTGCGGGCACCGCAGCCTTGGCCTGCGATCCCATCTTTCCCAGAGCGTAGGCGCCGACCCGACGGACCCGATGGTCCTTGTCACGAAGTGATTCGGTGAGGGCCGGTATGACAGCCTTAGCCTTTGCCCCCATCTTCCCCAAAGCATCGGCCGCCACCAGTCGGAGTTCCGCGTTCTCATTCCGCAACTGGGCTATCCATTGGCCGAGCGGCCTGCCTTGATATTCAGGCTCCTCGCAATAGGCGCGGCAAACGACAACTGGGAAAAGACCGAAAATGAGAGCAGACGGTTTCATGCCTCGGCTCCTTCAACGGAAGCCAAACGCCGCTGGGGGCAAGGTGCGTGCCAATTGGGCCCGAATAGAAGTGAAGAGCACGCAAGACGTTTTCTGGGAAGGGGTTGCAGGAGAGACCAAGTTCCGCCTCGCCAAACGGACCAAAGGTCCGTGGGCAAAACGGCGGACAGATTCTGGCCGCGAAGGAAAGTCGCTTTCCACGACCGAAAGCGCTCGCGGATGAGATCGCCGCGAGCATCTGTGACCGTAACATCTTTGGCAGACATCTCTTACGTTGCTCCGGTGCCCTTCGAGCGGCGGGAGGCTTCGGTGGGCATTGTTGTTGCTGGGTGCCAATGTCGCCCCCGGCGCACGGAGGCAATAATGAAGGAAGGGCCGGCGGAGCTTCGGCTTGCCGAGTTCCGGCCGTAGCTTGGCAGGGTACGCTCATGTGGAAAAAAGTCGTAGCCCCGACAATCCTGGTCAGCATTCTGTGGATTGCGGGCAGTAGCATCACGAACTACTACATCCACAGGGTCTACGAGTCCCACGCCCGGGTGCTAGCAGAGAACGTCGCCACGATCCGCGCCGGATGGGCCATACAGGGTACCCTGTGGCGGCTCGAAGCCGTCGTGATGGAGGCCACAGGGAAGGACCGTCGCGAGGCTCGCATCGAAGTAACCGAGCTGGAATCGGCCTTCGAGCAGCGCCTCGATGAAGCCGAGAAGACCAGCTTCACGCCCGAAGAACAGGTCCTCGTCAACTCGGTTCGAGAGCATTTCGCCGTCTACCGCGATCAGATCGAGGCCCGCCTGCAACCTCCCGGCTTGGCCGGCGTGCTCACTTCGCAGACCGCCGAGAAAGAGAAAACGATCCGTTTGGCCCGGGCGGTGGCCGAGCCTTGCCGTCAACTCATTGAACTCAACGAGCGCATGCTCGCCGACTCAACGGCGCGGAGTGCCCAGCTCGGCACGGCGGGCAACCTGATTCGCCTCGCGTTCTTGATTTTGGGACCGATCGTAGGGGTGCTTTGTGGTCTTTGGGTCGCTCGTGGGCTGCACCGTTCGATTTCGCAGATCAGTGTGACGCTCAAAGATGCCACAGGCGATCTGGATCGCGAAGTCGGCTCCGTTGAAGTGCGTAGCCTCGCCGATCTGCCCGGACTGCACCAACAGGTCCAGGCTGTAGCAGGCGGTATCCGGCAAGTCATGGAAGAACTGCAACAGACCCGCCGCCAAGCGATGTCCGCCGAGCGGCTGGCAGCCGTGGGGGAACTGGCGGCGGGCATCGCCCATGAGCTTCGTAACCCGCTCACTTCGATCAAGTTGCTGATTCAGACGGCATCGCAACGACAAACCAGCACGGCGTTGGCGGGGAAGCAACTCCACGTGGTGCAGCAAGAGATCGCGCGGATGGAGAGCACCATCCAGGGGCTGCTCGATTTCGCTCGCCCACCCGAGTTGCATCGAGTGACTCATGACCTGCGAACGACAGTCCGCCGCGCTTTGAATCTGGTGGAGGGTCGTGCCAGGCAACAGGGAGTCACCGTTGCCGAGAAGTCGCCCGATTTGCCCGTCATCGTGGACGGCGATCCGGAGCAACTGCACCAGATACTCGTCAATCTGCTGCTCAACGGCATCGAAGCCATGCCCGAAGGCGGGGCACTCGACGTCGTGATTCAGACCGGCGACGGGACCGCTGGCGCTTGCCGCGTCTGTGTGTCCGATTCCGGGACAGGTATTCCGCAGGAAGTTCTTCAGCGGATTTTCGAGCCATTTGTCACCAGCAAGGAGCACGGCACGGGTTTGGGGCTGGCAATCAGCCACCGCATCGCCCAAGAGCATGGCGGCACGCTGCTGGCGGCCAATCGAGCGGATGGCGGCGCGGTATTCACTCTGGAACTCCCCTTGGGCACGCAGGGCACGCATTCTGCGGCGGCCCGTGACGGCGGAAGGGCCACGGGCCGAGGGACAGCGTTCAAAGCGGCTACGCAAAGCGATTCGGAGGCAACCGATGCCAAAACTCCTAGTGATTGACGACGAGGCGAGCATTCGTTTCAGCATCGAGCAGGTGTTCGCAGACGACGACATCGACGTTTTCGGTGCCGAGACCGCAGAAGACGGACTGCGGTTGGCTACGGAAGAGTCGCCCGATGTCGTGCTCCTGGACATCCGCCTGGGAGACCGCTCGGGGCTCGACGTTTTCCACGACCTGCGCCGTCTCGATCCCAAGAGCCTCGTCATCTTCATTACCGGGCATGGAACGACGGACACCGCCATCGAGGCCATGAAGCTGGGGGCCTACGATTACCTGGTCAAGCCGCTGGACGCCGATCAGCTTCGACAGGCGGTCGATCAGGCCATGGCGATCAGCCGGTTGATGCACGTTCCAACTATCGTGGACGAGGGAGACCGCCCGGAGGACAGGCCGGACCGATTGATCGGCAGCGGCGCCGCCATGCAGACCGTGTGCAAGCAAATCGGCCGCGTGGCGCCGCAGGACGTGAACGTCCTTATCTTGGGAGAGAGCGGCACGGGCAAAGAGTTGGTCGCCCGCGCCATCTACCATCACAGCCGCCGCAGCCAGGCGCCGCTCTTGGCCATCAATTGTGCGGCAATTCCTGAGTCACTCCTCGAAAGTGAGCTTTTCGGGCACGAACGAGGCGCGTTTACCGGCGCAGACCGCCGTCGCATCGGCAAGTTCGAGCAATCCCACGGGGGCACGGTTTTGCTCGATGAAATCGGCGACATGGCCCCGGGGACGCAAGCCAAGATCCTGCGGCTCCTTCAGGAAGGGAGTTTCGAGCGCGTGGGCGGCAGCGAGGCTATTACGGCCGATGTCCGCGTCATCGCTGCCACCAATCAAGACCTGGACGCCCTGATCGAACAAGGGCGGTTCCGCAAGGACCTCTATTACCGGCTGCGCGGCGTGACGATCCACCTGCCGCCTCTCCGTGAACGTCGCGAAGACATCGCGGAACTGGCTTACTACTTTCTGTTCCGCTACAACCGGCAACTCGGCACCGCCGTTCAATCCATCTCGCCCGAGGCGCTGGAAGTGCTGGAGAAGTACAGTTGGCCGGGAAACGTGCGGGAGTTGCAGAGCGTCATTCGCGAGGCGCTGATCGTCTCGGCCGGTCCGACGCTGATTCCTGACTTCCTTCCTGCCGAACTCCACCGGGACGGCAGCGCTGAGCCGGAAGCGGAATTCGAGGCCAGCCCGATGCCCAATGTAGACTGGGGGACGCTCCCTGATTTCGTGGAAACGGCCGCGGCTCAGGGTGAAACAGACGTTTACCGGCGCGCCCTGGAGCGATTCGACCGCCTGGTGATCTCCTGCGTCATGCGGCACGCTGGCGGACAGAAGAATCGGGCCGCGGAAATCCTCGGCCTCAGCCGCGTTACGCTCCGGTCGAAGCTGCGGCACATGCAACTATCTGTCGAGAAAGTCCTGGCCCCCCAGGAGCCGGAAAGCACCAAGGAGTAAGGCGCATGGAACACCTCCAAGTGCCCCAATTCTTCGGGCTGTTGGTAGTGCTGTTCGCGGCGGCAAAACTCCTCGGGGCCCTGGCACAAGGGATAGGCCAACCGGCAGTGCTGGGAGAACTGCTCGCGGGCATCGCGTTGGGCACCTCGGTCTTGGGATTGCTCGACGCAGAAAACGAGGTTTTCCATTTGCTCGCTGAGCTGGGAGTGGCCATCCTCCTGTTTGAGATCGGACTGGAAACCGATCTGCGGCGGCTTTTACAGGTCGGCGGGGCCGCTTCGGTGGTGGCGGTCGTGGGCGTCGTCCTGCCATTTGCCCTCGGATACGGCGCATGCTGGCTGTTGGGGCTGAGTAATCTGGTGGCCGTCGTCGCCGGCGCCAGTCTGACCGCCACAAGCGTCGGGATTACCGCCCGGGTTCTCTCCGACCTCGGTCGCCTCCAGCAGCAGGAGAGCCAGGTGATTCTGGGTGCTGCCGTGCTGGACGACATTATTGGCTTGGTGATCCTGAGCGTTGTCGCCGGCCTGACCGAGGGGCAGGAGATCACTGTCGGGACAGTGACCAAGACGACCGGGATCGCGTTCGGCTTTGTCGTCGCAGCCCTTTTGGTGGGGAGCGGGCTCATCCCTCCTCTGATGCGCCGGCTGGCAAAAGCAACCTTCGCCCCGGGCACGCTAACCATGCTTTCGCTCATGTTGGCTCTTGGGATGGCGTGGCTTGCGTCGCTCGCAGGCTCGGCGACGATTATCGGCGCGTTTGCCGCGGGTCTGCTCTTGGGACGAACAGAGCAGGGACAGGACATTCGGAAAGGAGTGGTCCAGCTTGGCCACTTCTTCGTCCCGATCTTCTTCGTGATGGTGGGAACTGCGGTAGACGTGCGCCTTCTCAATCCCTTCCATGCCGCCAACCAACAGGTGCTCTTTCTGGCGGGCCTTCTCGTCGTGGTGGCCGTGGTGGGCAAGTTCTTGGCAGGCTATGCTCCCATTTGGTTCCGCGGTCGGAAGAGCGTGATCGGCGTGGGAATGGTTCCACGCGGCGAAGTCGGCCTGATCTTTGCTCAGATGGGACTCAGCACTGGCGCGCTCGACCCCGGGATCTTCAGCGCGATCATGCTCATGGTCATGGTGACGACCTTGATGACCCCGCCGCTGCTGAAACACTTGCTGACCCGCGTCCCAGGGGCCGAACCACCGCCACGACTGGAGGACGTTCAAGAGTTGGTGTCGTAGTCTCCCTCGTAACCCTCCGATGATCGGGGCCATGCCGTGCGGTCAGGACGATCCACGTGAATATGGGTAGCATAGGCAAGGCAGCACGGTCGGTGCTGGTTTTGTCAACGCTGCGGTTTATACGTCCGATAGCGAGAGTAAGGGAAATTCGGGGACTGCCGATGAAGGCGACTCGCGCGGACGCGCGCGTTGTGCCTTGACGCCCCGTCCGCCGATTCTGGTACGCCGCCTCCGAGACACGGACGTGAGGAACGCTCATGCGGCAAAGCCCTTTATGGATACGGATATGCGGTCTCCTGGCTGCCACCTGCCTTTCGGAAGGGTGCCGTGCCTCAAGGCAAATCCGCGATCCTGAGTATGCTGGCGTGGTCAACGCCACGGCCCAAGCGCCGGGCATTCACGCGCAAGCCGCGGTGCCGCCGGTCGCCCCGCCGCTTGCCGGCCCTCAGCCGGTC
>Ga0315279_10010581_pt1 | contig 10833 bp, 3 predicted proteins | sample YL17G06_20_MG_FD_203694 | JGI IMG/M metagenome (GOLD analysis project Ga0315279, IMG submission 203694) | Sediment microbial communities from Yellowstone Lake, YNP, Wyoming, USA - YL17G06_20 | ecosystem: Environmental > Aquatic > Freshwater > Lake > Sediment | place: USA: Wyoming | collected...
GTCGCGTACGCGACGCACCCCGCCGTGTACGATTGCGGGCCGAAGAGCTCGCCGAGGCCGATCACGCCGCCGATCGCGGGCCGCGGTATCCAACGGATCGGGCCCGACTTGCCCTCGTAGACGTCGTCGAGGTCGATCCCCGCGTCGGGCGGGAGCGTCGCATCGAGCATGGTCCCGTCCGCAACGACGAACGGCGCGACGACGTGCCATGCCGGCGGCACGCCCGGCACGGGGCGCGGCGTCTCCCAGAACCCGGTCGGCTGGACGCGCTCCCGCCGCATCGCCTCCGGCTCCGGGGCGACCGTGAGCCCGCCGGTGGCGAGGATCTCCCGGTGCGCCTCGCGCAGCACGTCCTGCATGAACGGGTACATCGCCCAGCCTATCTTCCCCCCGCAGAGGAACGAGATGAGCCCGCACGCGCCCTCGCGGACGAAGTCCTCCATCTGCTCCCGGACCTGCTCCGCCGTCGGGATCGCCGGGCTGGTCAGGCGGCTGCCCTCGAACGCGGCGTCGAACGTCTGGTAAATGCCGGCGAAGGCAACACCCGGCACCTGCGCGCGCGCCGAGGCCATCATCCACTGCACCTGGTGGCTCGTGAGGAGCCGCTCGTACCCGACGGCGCCCACAGGATACCAGTAGATCAGCATGATGTCGCAGACGTCGGGGCCGAAGTTCACGAGCGAGCCGGCGCTCCCGTAGCCGGCGCAGACCGGATGCGCGGGGTCGATCCGCTTGATGATGCGGTACATCGCCCGCAGCGCCGACAGCGCGTCGCCGGGGCTGTCATCGAGCACGTAGTATCCCCACAGGTTCGGCGAGCCCTTCGCCTCCTCCACTTCCTTCGCGCACTCGTCCGGGTAGAAGAGGATGATGCCCTCGTGGTGCGACGCCGGCCTCGTGCCGCGGTATCCGCGCTCGCATCGCAGCAGCTCCTTCTCTCCGCGGGCGGCGTAGCGGATGAGCTCGTCGTCGATCTGCACGACGCCCGAGTCGGGGAACGCCAGCTCCTGTGGCGTCATGCCGATGACGGGGATCGTGGTCTGGCCGGCGGTGATGAGCGCGCCCAGCCGTGGCTTGCCGTAGACGTGCTGCACCATGTGGTGCATGATCTTGATGCCGTTCTTCCGACAGAACTTCCCCGTCGGCGTCGTCGGGTCGAGGTCCGCGTGGCCGCCGATGACGACGTTCATGCCGACGTCCTTGACGAGCGCCAGGTTCTCCACCGTGCCGGCGACGTACGTGCCCAGGATGGGCCTCCCGTCGACGGTGTACCGCATGTCCAGTTTCATGGCGTGTCTCCCGTGGATGGTCATGAGCAGGCCCATGAGAAGTCGGCCCAGCATGGTGCGATCCTGCCTCGGATGTGGGCTGTCATACGATTCTACCTTGGAAACGCTACATGGTGGCCGTAGGGGCGAGGCATGCCTCGCCCCTACAACTACTTGTGAAAACGTATCATACAACCCAAGACAAGGGCGAACCCCGTGTTCTCCCTTGTAGCATTTTCGGGGCGAATGCGTATCAGATGACGTGTCCGACCCAACGCTGCCGGCGCGTGAGCGTGCCGGTCCCGATCTCCTCGCGCAGATGGTCCGGGACGGTCACGAGGTAGACCTGTGGCAGGCCCGTGCGATCGGACGCGAAGACCACCTTCGTCCCCTTGCGGTTGAACGACGGGTGCGGGTGCGTCCAGTCGCCGTTGCTGCCGAGCGTCTTGCAGAGGCAGCCGTACCGACCGCTCTCGACGTGGATGAGCTGCACTCCTTGGTCGGGCCAGTTCGTGTCGGCGACGATCCACTTCGCGTCGGCGGTCGCGGCCGAGTGCCAGAAGTAGGGCCCGCCCCGCGCGATGACGGTCGGCTCCGTCTCGTCGGAGGCGATGCTCGTGACCGCGTGCTCCGGCGGCAGGAGCGTGCCCTGCATGCGGCCCGTGCGGCCGAGCCACGCGCAGTGGGCGAACCGCTGGAAGGAGAAGAACCGCACGTTCGTGCCGTCGTCGTCGCAGACGCGCACGCCCTGGTGGTGCTCCGGCGTGCCCTTCCCCGAGAACGTGAACTCCGGGCGGCCGGGGTTCGCGACGATGTGGTTGTACGGCAGCCCGTGGCACATCGTCACGACCTCCTTCCCGTCCGTGTCGAGGCGGGCGATCGCGCTCGTGCCGTCCTTCAGCGTGCAGACGGCGAAGAAGTACCTCCCGTCGCCGGAGAGCGTACACGCACCGAAGCCCGTCGCCTCGTCGCAGCAGGCGATCTCCGTCTCCTCGAACGTGTCCGGGTCGAGGCTGATGAGCACGTTCTTCCGGAAGCCGTAGATGAGCCGGCCCTCCCATGCCGGGATCGGATGGCCGAGCGGGTGCTTCTCGTCGGTGAGCTGCGTGAGGTTCCGCCCATCCTCGTCGATGCGGAACAGGTCCCACGGCACGCCGCGACCGGGATAGCGCTGGGAAAGCAGCAGCAGCGATCGGTCGTCGCCGAGGAAGGAGTTGTGCTCGAAGTAGAGGTTGACGCTGAACAGCGGCGCGGACGTGAGCTGCATGATCTCCGCGCCAGTGACGAAGTCGGCGATCTCGACCGCTTCCCTGCCGAAGGTCTGCCCTCGTTCGGACATTGCATGCCTCATCGTGGGTGTGGTGGCGCGCGAGTGACACCTATCCTCGTTAGAGATGCTGCATCTGGCGCCTGTAGAGGCGACCCGCCGGGTCGCCCCTGGAGTGGGCGCGCGGGCCTGCCTCTGCGGCAAGATGAGTTCGAACGCGCATGATTCGCCCGGAAGCTACGAGTCGAGGGCCGCGGGACAAAGGAACGGCGCGGCCGCCGGGGATGCCGTGCCAAGACACCGATGCGTGCCGCCTCAGAACGTCACCGGCCAGGTGCGGCCGTCGATCGTGACGCGGACGGTCCCGTTCGCGAGGGTTGCCTCGACCTGGGGTGCCTCCTCGCCACGGAACGGCACGAGCACCATGACGAACTCCGCCGGGAAGGCCGCCCGGCGCACGGCGGCGACCTCCCACGCCGGCTCGATCTTGCCGTAGACCGGGCTGTACCAGCCTCGCGGCGGTTCCTCCTGCCCCTTCGCGCAGTCGAGCGCGAGGCCGGCCGGATCGACGAACCGCACGACGACGTTCCCCCGGTCCGGCCCGTAATCCGAGCGGACGACGCCCTCGCCCTCGTCGCACGCGATCTCGCCGGGGAAGAAGTGGAGGAGGAACCGCAGCTCGTGCTCGCCGTCGCCGTGGAAGGCGTCGCGGATGATCCAGAAGCCCAGCCGGCCGGAGGTCCCGGCCGGCCTGTGGAACGCCATCCGACGCTCCCAGACGACGCCGGCCAGGTCGCCCGTCCACGGCCCATCGTAGCGGCTGTACGCCACGTCGAGCTCCGGCGTGCTCGTCCACGGGAAGTTCGTCTCGCCCGTCGCGACCCACTCCGAGCGGTCGGGATGGGTCTTCTTCATGAGCTGCTCCTGCCCATCGATCGTCACCGTATTGTGCCCGCGGCTGTTGACGAGGTAGAGCCGCTTCGGCACGTGGACGTAGGTATAGCGGCCCATCGTTCCGATGAGGGGTTGACCGTACGCCATGATCTCGAACGTGAGCGCGTCCTCGTGCACGTGCCCCGCGCCGAGAGGAGCCGCCTCGAGCATGGCGTAGAGGGCGTCGCGGTCCCATCCGCTTCGCATGACGGCGCGGCGCACCCACGGGAAGCGGTGGCTCGTATCCCTCGGCGGCGTCCCCTCGGCGCCGTTCGTCGCGGCGTAGATGAAGTCCGGCCGCCCGTACCGCCGTCCCGCGGCGGCGAGGCCCGGCGCGAGATGGTTCGTCTCCCCGTCGTTCAGCATGGGAAGGTGCCCGTCCGGCCGCATGAGGTACATCCCGTACTCCCACATCGTCACGATTCGCTCGCGGTACGCCTGCGAGACCTTCGGTCCCGGCGCGCGATCGGCGCGATCCATCGCGCTCGTGAAGCTGGAGAGGCTGTAGAAGTGGTAGCCGCTGCTGTACTCGATGTGCGCGCCGTCGGGATGGACCGAGCGCATCATCTCGCCCTCGAACCGCTCGAGCGCCGTGCGGGCCCACAGGTCGGCGCGCTTGAACTCCGGGAAGAGGAGGCCGCACGTCAAGAGGCCGTTCGATTCGGCGAGGAGCCAGTTGTTCGTCTTCGGGTACGCGAGGAGATGCTCCGCGTGGTCGTGGATCGAGCGCAGGTAGTAGAGCCAGGCGTTTCGCGTGATGCTGGGGCTCGCCTTCATGGCGCCGAGGGCGCTCGGCCATGAGCCGTACATGCGGATCGCCGCCTCGAGCGTGCGCCACGCCGAGAGGTCGTCCACCGAAGGCGGGTGGCCGCCGACCCAGCTCTTGACGAGCATGTCGAGCTCGCGCGCGTACCTCTCGTCCTTCGTCGCGAGGTACGCGCTCGCGAGCGATGTCCAGAAGACGTGCCGGTTCAGCGCGTAGACCCATTCCCAGTCCGCCCCGGGCTTGTACGTCCAGTCCCATTCGCTGGGCGGGACGGTCCCCGGCTCGTTATAGAAGACGAACTCGCGCCGCATCGCCCGGTCCGCCGCGGCGATGGCCCCCTCGTCGGCCCGCGCGAGGAGCGACGGGTCCGGCTCCTTCCGGCGGCGGAAGTGCGCGACGACCTCGGTGAGCGCCCGGCTGATGTCCAGCTCGTCCGAGGCCCGCTTCACCTGCTCGAGCCCTTCGCGCTCGAGGTCCAGCGATTCCAGAAGCGGATGCAGCGGATACATGACCTCCCTCCCTTCCATCGCGGTCCACGGGGACGCGGCCCGACGCCACGGATGACCCGCGCGTCACAGAGCCGCGTGATCAGTGTATCGCCGCGCCCGCAGCGGACAAAGGACGGCGGACGCCAGCCACCCCACGGATGTACGGCGGCGCCTATGCGCCGGATGCCTCTGGGAGCCCGTGCGTCGCCGGTGCGGCGACCTGGGTGAAATTCCCCAACGTGGGCCGGCCGCCCCTGGAAAGGCCCCATCCAGGCCGCTTGCCCACCGATCCGCCGGGACGCCAAGAACTCCGGCGCAGCGACGCAGCGACGCAGCGCCATGGGCGAATCGGGTGAGAGGACGCGGTGCGCGAGAGTCCGTACGTCCGGTACGATGCGGGAGAATGACTTCTCGTCACCTATCGGGAGAATCGCGGCCGCGCCCCGAGCCATGGGCGCCTTGATGACGACTTCCGTCGCGGCGTCGGATGCGGGGCGAGGCTCCGCCGGTCGGCGACAGCGGGTGCGGGGCAAAGCTTGCCAAGCTGGCGATCAGCAAGAAGATATGCGGGCGCCGTGCTTCCCCGCACGCGCGTCTCCGACGCGGCCCCTCCTCCGCAGCACCCGCGCGGGGCCGCGTTCCGCGCAGCCGCAACCGTGGAGCAGCATCCGGTGACGGAACGCCTGCGCGGCAACCGTCCTATGGTGCGGTGCTCGCGCCGCTCTGGTGCCATAACTGGAGATAGATCAGGAGGTAGTCGATCATGAGGCTCATAGGAATATTGCTATATGCAAATGGTCTCACGATTGCACAACTATGTGCCGTTGGCATGAACTACCCCTGATACCAAAAACAGAGGCGTTCGTGCTCCGAGTTCCCGCCGTCGCGATGGCACCGCGCGGCAGGAAAGGGCGACCGGGCAGGGCTGCCGCGTCATGCGCGGCGGGCGTCCGCTCGGTCGGGGGCTATGGCCTACCAGCTATGCGTGACGTGCGAATGGGTGGAGCAATTCCTGCGGGAAGCTCGCGCCATCGCTCGCATTGAACGTGCCATTCACGCCATGCCGCGTCGCCTGCGACCGGTCCGCGGCCCCGGGATAGCGGCCGCGACCTCCGAGACGTCGTGTCGCACCGGACGCACGTCCATCGTCGGATGACCGGCCGGCCGAGCCGACAGCGGCCATGGCATCGGGCCAACTCCAAGGGAATAGGAGGTAGGGGCCAATCCAGATTCGTTGAGTGCCGCTGAGGCCTGCTGCCGGCGCGCCGGCAGCAGGCCCCATCGGCAGGAGGGGGCACGTGCAGCGCCGGGGCTCTTCGACCCCGCGGGACACGCGGGGCACCGCGCCGCTGCATCAATGTGGGGCTAGGCCAACATGAACCGGGGAGGTCGAAGATGACCCGAACTCGCAACCTACTCGTGGCCGCCATCGCATGCCTGTCGCTCGCCTCGTCGGCCGTCGCGGTCAGTACCTACACCATCGGCACCGGCACGACGACCGCCGATGGCGCGACAAGCGCGTTCGCCGGCATCATGCCCGGAGACATCGTGCTGATTCAGCCGGGCACGCGCGGCCGCATCATCATCACGAACTTCAAGGGTGCCCCGGGGAACCCGATCATCTTCAAGAACAATGGCGGGAAGGTGATCGTGCAGCTCTTGAACAGCGCCGACTCGGGGAAGGACGGCATCGCAATCCGCAATTGCGCGTACGTGCGGCTGACCGGCACCGGCGGCGCCGACAAGTACGGCATCGTGAGCACCGGGTACCTCATGGGCGTCAACGTCGCCTTCCAGAGCACCGACGTGGAGGTTGATCACGTGGAGTGCTACGGCACCGGGTTCGCCGGCATCATGGCGAAGACGGAGCCCACGTGCGCAGACCTGACGCGGCCGACGTTCGTCCAGCGCAACACCATCATCCACGACAACTACATCCACAACACCACCGGCGAGGGGATGTACATCGGCAGCTCGAAGTACCTGGGGCAGTCGATGAGCTGCAGCGGCGCCACGAAGACGGTCTACCCGGCGCTGCTGGAGGGCGTGTGGATCTACAACAACCTCGTCGTGGAGAGCGGGTGGGACGGCATCCAGTTGGGCTGCGTCGTCAAGGACGGCTACATCCACCATAACACGATCCTGCGCGACAGCCGCGGCAACGTCAGCCAGCAGAAGAGCGGCATCTTCATCGAGCCGGGCACCGTCGCGAACATCTACGCCAACCTCGTCAAGGATGGCAACGGCCCCGGCATTTTCTTCACCGGCGTCGAGGGGAAGATCTACAACAACATCATCATGAACGTCGCCGGCGGCCCGACCTCGGGCAATGGCGACGACGGGATCTTCATCGACGACCGGACCACTGAGGCCGGCAGGAGCCTTCACGTCGTCAACAACACGATCATCGGCCCGGCAAGGAACGGGGTCCGCATCTACAATCAGCTCCTCAGGAACAGCCGGGTGCAGAACAACCTCATCGTCAACCCGGGCGCCTACGCCACCTGGCAGAGCGACGGCGTGGGCTGGACGACCGCCGAGCAGTCGTACATCGCCACCAACCACGGGCTGATCGACCCGAGCAACTTCATCATCTCGAACAACCTCTTCACGCAGAACATCGCCGACGTGAAGTTCGTCGACGCCGCCGCGCCCGAGAAGGGCTTGGCTGAGGGGTCGCCCGCCATCGACGCCGGCGTGAACGTGGCCGTCATCGGCGTCACGGACTGCTTCCTCGGGAATCCTCGGCCGCAGGGCGCCGCGTACGACATCGGCGCGTGCGAGTACAACGGCTCGGTGGTCATCAACCCTCCGCCACCACCGCCGCCGCCGCCGCCACCGCCACCGCCGCCACCACCACCGCCCGTCGACACGAGCACGTTCGCCTCGGCGAAGAACGTGATCCTCCTCATCTCCGACGGGTGCGGGTACAACGACGTCGTGGCCGCCGATTACTACCAGTACGGCAAGACCGGCTCGCAGGTCTACGAGCAGTTCCCGGCGAAGTTCGGCATGAGCACGTACCCGGCCCGTAGCGACGGGACGACCGCGGGCTACGACGCCAACCGGGCCTGGAGCTGGTTCAGGTACGTCATGTCGAACTACACGGACTCCGCCGCGGCGGCCACGGCGATGTCCACCGGTACCAGAACGGATAACGGCAGCATCGGGGTGAGCGTGAAGGACGTCAAGCTCACGAACCTCACGGAGCGGGCGGAAGCGCTCGGCAAGGCGACGGGCGTGGTGACCACGGTGCCCTTCGCCCATGCCACGCCGGCCGGCTTCGTCGCCCACAACACGAGCCGGAACAACTACGGCGCCATCGCCATCGAGATGGTCTACGACAGCAAGCTCGACGTCATCCTCGGCGCCGGCCATCCGAAGTACGACGCCAGCGGCAAGCTCCTCGGCAGCCCGGTGTACACGTACGTGGGCAGCCAAGCAATCTGGAACGCGATCGCCGGCGGTGCCTCCAGCTACAGCGGGAACTCCGTGGAGGACGCCAACGGCGACGGCACGGGCGACCCGTGGACGTTCATCGAGACGAAGGCGCAGTTCGACGCCCTCACCACCGGCTCGACCCCGAAGCGCGTCATCGGCGTGGCGCAGGTCGCCAAGACGCTCCAGGCGGACCGAAGTGGCAGCGAGACGAAGCCCTACGGATCGCCCCTGATCGGCACGGTGCCGACGCTTGCGACGATGACCAAGGGCGCGCTCAACGTCCTCGACGACAATCCGAAGGGTTTCTTCCTCATGGTCGAAGGGGGCGCCGTGGATATCGCGGCGTCGGCTGGCAAGCTCCCCCGCGTGATCGAGGAGGAGATCGACTTCAACCGCGCCGTCGAGGCCGCCGTGGCCTGGGTCGAGGCGAACAGCAACTGGGACGAGACGCTCGTGATCGTCACCGCCGACCATGAGACCAGCTTCCTGCTTGGTCCCGGCTCCGGCCCGACGAACGACGTGGAAGGCGACGCCATCAAGCCGGTCTTCAACCCGGTGGTGAACAACGGCGCCGGCAACATGCCCGGGTTCGAGCGCTTCAACGGCGGGACTCACACCAACTCCCTCGTCCCGTTCTTCGCGAAGGGCGTCGGCAGCGATCAGTTCGCCACGGTGGCGAACGAGACGGACCCCATGCGCGGCAAGTATCTCAACAACACCGAGTTGCCGCAGGTCATCGGCAAGCTTTGGCAGGGCTCGGTCACGCCACCGCCGCCGCCACCGCCGCCACCGCCGCCACCGCCGCCGGCCGACACCACGAAGCTCACGCTTCCCAAGGTGTCCGTCACCTCCGGCGCGACGGTGCGCGTGCCCGTGACGGCGACCGCGAAGAACGTTCGATCGGCGGACCTGGTGTTCCTTCTGGACTCGAAGAAGCTGACGCCGGGCACGCCGTTCGTCGTCAGCAACGCGTTCTCCGGGGGCACGAGTCCGCAGATCATCACGAGTACGCACGGCGACACGGTATCGGTGTTCCTGGCGGCGGGAAGCGCGATCAACCTGAGCAATCAGTCGATCGTGGAGCTCTCGTTCCAGGCCAACTCGACCGCCAACGCGACCGTGCCGCTGACGTGGGTGGCGTCTCGCACGAACCTGAACGAGCGGTCGGCGTCGCTCGTCAACGGGCAGGTGACGATCACCGGGGTGGCGCGTGCGCACGGAGACGTGACCGGCGACGGCACGATCTCGGCCCTCGACGCCTCGATGGTCATGCAGTACAAGGCCCAGCTCATCCCCACTATCGACGTCACCGCGGCGGATGTCTCCGGCAACAAGGAGGTGTCGAGCTTCGACGCGGCGCTCATCATGGTGAGGACGCTCAACCCGGCGTACGTCTTCCCGTGCGATGGCGGCGCACTGCCGAAGCCGGCGCAGACGCCTGTTCGCACGCTCTCGTGGGTGAAAGACGGCACGGGGTGGGAGCTCACGGTGAGCGACGCGACCGGCCTTTTCTCGCTCGATCTCGTGCTCAGCGTCCCGCAGAACGTGGCGGTGACGCTGTCGAGCGGCGACATGCTCGTCGCCAACCAGAGCGGCACGACGGTCTACGTCTCCTACGTGCGCTCGGTGCCCGGAGGCACTCAGCTCATGCACCTGACGAGCAGCCCCGCCATGACGGCGGCGCCGCAGATCGCGTCGGCCAAGCTCAACGAAGGGCTCGTCCCCTTGCCGGTGGCCGATGCGGACCGTCCGCTCGCGTTCTCGCTCGCTCAGAACGTGCCGAACCCGTTCAACCCGACGACGACGATCCGCTTCAGCCTCGCCCAGGAAGGGCGCGCGAAGCTCGCCGTCTACGGCATCAACGGGCAACTCGTCCGCACGCTCGTCGACGAGCGGATGAGCGCCGGCGAACATGAGATCTCGTGGGACGGCCTCGACGCGTTCGGGCATCCCGTCGCGGGCGGCGTGTACATCTACCGCCTCACGAACGGGCACGACGTGGCCGTGCACCGGATGGTGCTCGCCCGGTAGCATGATCCCACCAGGTTAGCGTCCGACGGGGCGATCGGCATCAGGTCCGCCGATCGCCCCGCTCGCTGTACGCGTCGCGGCGGTCCACCTCTCCCACGTGTACCATCCCGACGGCGCGACGCCGGTTGACCGCGACATGCCGCGGCCCTATCCTGAAACGACGACGTCGCCACGCTCGGGACGGGAGGCCCATGGGAACGATGACATCGAAGGAACGCGTCCTCCGCGCCGTCCGCCGCGAGGAGACGGACCGCGTGCCGGTGGACGTGGAGCTCACCGGCGAGATGCAGAAGATCCTCCTCGCGCACTTCGGCCTGGCCGACGCGGAGGACCTCTTCCGGCTCTTCGGGCGCGATTTCCGGCGCGTGGGGACGCGCTACGTCGGGCCGAAGCGCTACGCCCCGGACGGACGGGACGCGGACATGTTCGGCGTCGTGAGCGGCGGGCCCACGTACGCCGATACCCTCGGCTGGCACCCGTTCGCCCACGCCGAGACCGTCGCGGAGATCGAGCGCCACGAGTGGCCCACGGTCGAGTGGTTCGACTATTCGGAGATCGAGGCCGCCTGCGACCGGCACCGCGATTTCGCCGTCACCGGCGGCGAGTGGGCGCCGTTCTTCTGCACCGCGTGCCACATGA
>Ga0315279_10010582_pt1 | contig 10832 bp, 10 predicted proteins | sample YL17G06_20_MG_FD_203694 | JGI IMG/M metagenome (GOLD analysis project Ga0315279, IMG submission 203694) | Sediment microbial communities from Yellowstone Lake, YNP, Wyoming, USA - YL17G06_20 | ecosystem: Environmental > Aquatic > Freshwater > Lake > Sediment | place: USA: Wyoming | collected...
ACGAAGGAAATAGAGAACATCATCGAATAGAATATCGGTTGCACGAGGTGGCGAACGTCGTCCTCGCGTTCGCTGATGAGCATAAATCGGAAATCATCCTCGAAGACCTGACTGGAATCAGACCTCGGATGGGCAAGCGCATGAACCGGCGGATAAGCATCTGGCCGAGGAGGAAGCTTCACCGGATCATCGAATACAAGGCCGCTTGGCAAGGAATTCCAGTCATCAAGGTCGATCCGCGATACAGCAGCAGGAAGTGCCCGGTGTGTGGGAGGAAACAGGGTTCCCGAAAGGGCACGGAGTTCGTATGCGGATGCGGCTGGCGTGCGGATCGGCACATAAACGCCAGCATAAATCTGCTGCAAACAGCCGCCTCGAAGAAGGCGGCAGGGGGTCTACGGTTCGACCCCGGCGCGTTCCAGCATGACGTCGTGATGGTCCTCTGCGGTTCAGGTAAGACCGTACGGCCGGAGCCGAATGGAACGAGTAGCATGCGGGCGGCGGTATGAGCGCCGTCACCCGGTTATGTTACAGAACCTGGACTGCTAGCGGGAGGGATATCAATGACGGGTTCCGTTGCGGAGACGGGAGATTCGTTGCATCCATCTTGGCTATTGCATGGCGGGAGGCACCGTCAAATAACCGCCCATTATGGTGCATATTCCAATATCTTTTCCAGTTCATCCCGAGGAATGTGAATCATGAAACAAATGAGATAGAATATGCCAGCAAATATGATTAATGTTGACACTAAAGCGAGGCCGTTTGTAATATCAATGAGAATCTGGTTACCTGATAGGAAATTGGAAACAAGGCACAACACTGCGACTATGACAAAAAATGTTGCAGGCACGATGAAAAACCATACTAACCATTTTTTAGCAATAAACGCCTCTACAAGTTTTGCTGAACTATTGAACAGCTTTTCTTTCATCGGCAATCTTTTTACATATACAGAAGCTAAAGGCAATGCTGAAATGAGGCCAAATAGAATTACGAAGGCTATTGAAGAGAAAACGAGGAGGGAATCAAATGAGACGACCAGCATTCCACCACCCATTGTACTCCTCAATTAGGGAGTTGATCAGAAAGCGGCTCTTGCAGTCAATGACTAGATTGCCTTGACTGCGGCTTTCTTTTCCAATGTGTGGCTTCTCCAGTCGGACATATCTTTCGTCGACTATCAACCAATGTGGTATGTTATTCGGACTTTCTCTGATAGTGATTTTATTCATCCTAGCAAGCTCTTCTATCCAGGGAACCTGATCCTTAAGAGCATCCCATTTCGTGGTATTATCCAAGAGCAAACGAAACTCCTTCGTTCTATTTGCTGCGGCTATCATCTGTTCTTTGACTCTTGGTCGATTGTAGAAGTCCATCGATAGGCGCGAACTCATGTAGATTTTATCACGCGCCTTCCCAAGAAGATCAAGTATCACATTTTCGGGATCATCCCCCGGGTTTAATTCCCACAGTTTAACATAATCCAGCGGCATGAGCATTTCCCCATGATGGGTGGAAGAAGCTTATAAATGGTTATAAAGTTGCCGCTTTGCCTTACTAGCAACATAGGTTCTTCGAGAGGAAAACGACGCCTTTTTAAATAAAGCGACTCCCTCTCACCCGGCCTTCTTCTCAGTCGCCAGGGCTGTCAAAGCCTTCCAATCAGTAGGGAGGCTAATCTTCGCCAATTGCGCCGGAACCATCCCGCCGAGGGCGGAATGAGGCCGGACGAAGTTGTAATAGAACCGCTCTCCGTCGATGATCGTCTGCGCCGTCTCCTCCGAATCGAGTCCGCGCATGACCTTGAGCCTTTCCCGCCATGTCCCGTTCAGCCTCTCAAGGACGTTGTTGTTGGGGTCGTGCCGGATGCTCTCGACGCGATAGTGATAGACAGGGGCATCCTGGGCTTGATTGCTGTAGAAAACGCTCCTAATCGCATCGGGATAGGCTTGGTGGCCATCCGAGAAGATGACCCTCGGCCTCTTGTTCGCATATTCCTTCCCCTCTCTCAGAGCTTTCTTTGCCTCTGGCAATCCCCTCTGCTTCGTTATCCTCGAAGCGAGAAGGAAGCGCGTCTCGGAATCCATCAACTGCCAAATCCATTCGCGGTTGCCGTCCTTTCCCTTCTCCCTAATATTGACGCTGGCTTCGTCAATATTCCAAAGGTCGCTGACCTCTGGTGTAATGTTGCTGACATAATCCGTCAGGAGCTTGACATATTTCTGAATCCAGCGCAGTACAGTTGAGGCGTTGACATCGACGCTATAGAATTGCTTGAGATGGTGGACGATCTTCCTGAGCGATACGCCTTTGAAATACAAGTCCATGACCACGAGGATAGCCTTCGGGTCGGACTTCATCCGTGAGAATCCCCTGTCGATTGCGAAGCGGTATCCGCAGGATTTGCACTCGTAACGCTGGACTGAACCCCTGCCCGTTTTCCTCTGCCCGCTCCGGATGACCTTATTATCGTGGCACGAAGGGCAGACGATTATCAGATTCTGAATCGTCTCGGAATCCTCTACAATTCTTTTTCGAGCCTCCAATCTAAGCTTCTGCGAGAAGAACACTGCGAAAATATGTTTGCAGTCGGTATGTCTGGCCTTGAAATCAGGACAGTCACATTTCCAGTTGATGCCGTCGTTCCAAACGCGGTATTCGGCATCGACGCTCTGCGACCTGACCATGTAAGTCGAATTGTCTATCATTCTGATGGCATCGCCTTTCGAGAGCAATGCTAGTCCTCTAAGCTCGCGGGGGTTTTGAAGTGTTATTGTCGGCAACCTCTATCACCAATGGAGCGACCGCATTTCGCCCTTAAATAGGTCGTATCAGGGGGTAAGCGAAACTACCATATGGGCATAAATTGGATATAATAGGACTACATTATGGGCCAATATAGGTCGTTCTGATGCTGTCGGTTGGCGAGAAAAAGGACAAGATTCAGAAGATTCTGGCAAATGGGGATTTTCTCGATATAACCATGAAGGACATCAGCGACAAGAGCGGGAAGATCAGCGTTTCCAAGAAGTATACTAACTGCAAAGTCATCGTCATAATAGAGAAGCCAGAATCTCCAGAGGAAAAGAAGGGGCGGGGGAAGAACAATGCTTAATGGAAGGGGGAAGCTTCAAGCGGCATCTTCTATCACCAATGGATCGTGCCGAAGCCAACCCCTTCCACCAACGATTCTAGGTGAGGAAGGGGTAGTGGATTACCCTCTGAGCGGGACTAAAGAACGAGTCGCCGCTCTCGATATAGCGGAGCATAAAGTAAAACTCCAGATGTTCGATGATACCGTTTACGCCTATGAATTCGCCTTAGCCAATATGGAAGTCGAAGGGATTACCGGGAAACCCAATTTCTCTCCAGGTCTACTCGAAGGTGCATTTGAGATAGAAGCGAGTATGGAAGTCCAGAGAAGATTAATCGCACGGCTGGCATACTTTGAGCGGGTCAATAAGCATTTCACTCATCAGAAATTCTTGACAGAAGTCACAGGCGCGGTCACAGGAAATCATGCCAAGGCCTACATGACTCACTGGATGTATCCGTACAAGGGTAAGTTCCATCCTCAGATGATCAGGGCGATCTTCAACATAATCAATGCTCGAAAGGGCGATGTTATTCTTGACCCCATGACAGGCTCTGGTACGGTCAATGTAGAAGCTAAATTGATGGGCATCGACTCGATAGGTTTCGATTGTCTCCCCATTGCTGTTCTCACTTCTCGCGTCAAGACTCAATCTCTTGAGTCAACAGTAGCCAAGGATATTTTATGGAGCGAAGTGCCAGTACTCAAAATGCCACGGAAAGGTCTCGACGCATTTGGAGACTCAGTCGATCAAACCGATGTCAATCTGATAGATGTCGATTTCATAAAAAACGAGAAAGTCAGGGATTTCTTCAGACTCCTTGCTTTTGAAGTTACCTCAATCTCACGTCTGCCGAACAAGAAATTTGATGAGGTTTGGAAGAAGATGCTGGGTCATTATATTCAGACGATCAAGAGTTCAACCGAGACTATTGAGAAGCTCGAACTCAGTTTAGGTCAATCTGAAATAAAACTGGGGGACGCCAGAAAATTGGATCTCGATGACGAATCTGTTAATCACATTGTGACCTCGCCACCGTATGCCATCGCAATAGATTATGTGGTGAGAAACACCGAGCAATTGAGACAGATGGGCTATTCTGTCGATGAGATTTATGATGAAACGATAGGTCTGAGGGGGAAAGGCGACGCCAGAATCGATAACTACTACAAAGACCTCAAGAAGTCAATCGCAGAGATGCATCGTGTTCTAAAGGAGAATGGGAAGTGTGTGATCATCATCGGAGACACACAATTTGATAAAAAGTCGCTCCCGACGATTGCACGTTGCATAGATTTCGCAGAGAAGTCAGGGTTCAAATTATTGAAGAATGTGCCTAAGGTTTCTGCTGGAAGATTCGGACTCTTCAGAACCGAAAGAATGCTGTTCTTTGAGAAGCCTAGTGTCTGACCTCGCCCGCGAGCCTTTCAAACGCCTTCATATTGACATTATTCAATACGCCAAGGTCATCTTCCATCGTGGTCGAAATAGCCCCGGTTTTACCCCGATTCCATACAGGTCTCAGAGTCTCATTCAGTTTGACCCCGCTGACTTCCGCGAAAACTTCAGTGTCTTCAACAGGAAGATTAAATGTCATCTTTGTCCTCGTCTTTCGTCCTTGTCCTTCATAGGATCGCTCTTCCTTCTTCCCTTTGGTTAGCACTGTGTCCGTCGTCGCTATGAAAGCTCTGTCGAGTGTGAACCACACGATCAAGCTCCCGATTGGCTTTACACGTGAGTGCCAGATTTTGTATCTTTTTTTTCTCTCTTCATCGATGATAAAATTCACATGCTTCTTCACATAGTAACGGAAGCTCACTTTTGCCTCTAGCGCGACTCGTGATTTTTTGACTATCGCAAGCAGTCGTGGGTCATTATCGGGCAATTTCGTCAAATCGAGTTGAGCTGGATCGATTCCTTTAGACAACAATCCGGCAATCGCTCTTCTTGAAACTATAAGTATGTCAGGTCTATTCGCGGCGTCGGTCTCAGCTCGTTTTCTGCCGCCCCATCTCTCTCCGTAGTGGTACGCAATATAATCCGGGTCGCTGGAGAAATGATGTATTAAAGTTCTCTCCGCCCATTCTCCGACCGCTTGTCGAACAGCAAACGGCATCCCCCCAAAAGCCATGGATATAGCATAAGAAAACGAATTTAAGACGCTTTGTCAACGATTTCATATAGAATGAATGGAAAGATCGTGCTGATTGCAGCCTTATTACTTCAGAAGAAGAATAGGATAACTCCCTTCGGCGCAACATCCTTTAGATTCGGGAGATGACGCCCGTCTCCGCAACTGAACCCAATGACGACAGGGTTAAATACGGCACAGTGGTTTTATGAGCTGTTCCAGAGTCGACAATATCTCTTGCTGTTATTGGTGGTGAGCTTATCCTGTCAAAGCGGTCGAAAACGCCCTCAAATAAGAGCTCGGAGGATTCCGTTCATTTTTCACTCAAGAGAAAGAAGTCTTGGGACGAGAACGGGGTTGCCTCAACGGTGGGAACGATTTTGTCCATAATGGTCTTCATGACGTTCCTCGGGATGTTCACCAACCAATACGTCCCGATTTGGATGAAGGAGAACGAGACCAACCACATGAACAATGTTGTCGGGCAGCTCTCGAACCTGAAATCCGGGATAGACATGCAGGTCCTGAACAACAACGAGCAGGTGGCCAGCGCGCCGATTTTTGCCCCGATACAGTTGCATGCCGAAGGGGTGCCGGTTTTCGCCAGTCCGACGATGGGGGTCTTGGCATTCACTTCCGACGGAGGGGTCGGTGGCCCATCTGTTCAAATCAATTATACCTATAAGGTCAGTGGTACTGGCCCTTCTTACAAGCTCAACTCGACGAATGGGGGATTAACCGGCGGCAGTCTCGAGTTCTATGGCCCGAACAGGTACTACATACAGCAGAATGTGACGATGGAGAACGGCGCCATCATGCTCAAGCAGGTTGACGGGGAGACGATACTGAGCGGTATCGCGATCCGACTGGTCAACAACAGCGGTCAGTTGAGCGTGAAGATCACCCTCACGTCCCTCACCGGGGTCAGCAAGACCATCGGAGGGTTCGGAACCAAGAGCATCACTTCGACCCTAGAGTACACTTATTATCAGAAATTAGCGAACCCGAGCGGCTATTACCTTAACCTTACAATCAACACGAAATACCCCCGCGCCTGGTCACAGTATTTCTCCGACCTGCTCAATAAGAGCGGGGTTTCTTCTAACAACGTCAAAATATCGGGTGTCATTCCATATTCTGGCTACCGGACGGTCACCGTGACAATCCCGGGAGTGGACGTCCTGGAGTACACGAAAGCGGTGGCGACCATCTCCATCGCTGACATAGGCGTGTGAATTCAAAATGACTGAATCTGTCATAACCCCAGCAAGCCAACCGACGAATGAAGGGATGATCGAGATCCAACCAAGGGACATGCCGGAAATCGAAGTCGAGAAGAGGAAGATCAGGGAAGCGGAAGAGGACAGCTTCTTCAGGAAAGCTTTCGCCGGATACCAGAGATTCCTCATGAAGATGAGGCGCAAGTCGCTCCCCAAGAAGATACCTCCAACGTCCCTGGGAGAATACGACGAGCAGACCGGCTCGGCGTACACCCAGATCCTTCCGCTGACGGACCCGACCTTGGAGCAGGTCGAGCTCTACGCGATCAAGAAGCCTTTCAGCTTCATGAGGGCGATACTCAACAAGAGCACCAACGAATACATGCTCGAGACCGTCGAGCCGCAGCTCAGCGACAAGGAGGAAAAGCTGCTGGCAATGGTCAAGCAGGCTCTCGACAAGATCCTCGCGTACGAATGGGACAAGCTGACCGCGATCGACAAGCAGTCCTACCTCGAGAACAGCGTGGAGTCCTTCCTGAAGTCCAGGGGGCTGAAGCTGGACAAGGTCACGAAGGAGAAGATCAGGTACTACATCATCAGGGACTTCATCGGCTACGGACCGATAGACGCGTTGATGAGCGACACACATATCGAGGACGTCTCGTGCGACGGAACGAACATCCCCCTGTTCGTCTACCACAGCAAGTACGAGAGCGTGAAGACGAGCGTGATCTTCGAGGAGGAGGATGTCCTGAACTCGTTCGTCGTCGCCCTGTCGCAGAGATGCGGCAAGCAGATCTCGGTTTCCCTTCCGATCCTCGACGGCACGGCACCTGAAGGACACCGTGTCCAGGCGACATATGCCAAGGAGATCACGACGAGGGGCTCGACCTTCACGATCAGGCGGTTCAAGGAGAAGCCTTTCACCCCCGTCGACATGATCAAGAACAACACTTGCAGCCCCGAGATGATCGCCTACATGTGGCTGGCTGTGGAGCACGGCGAGTCGGCTATCATCGCGGGAGGAAGCGCGTCCGGCAAGACAGCGACGCTGAACGCCATCTCACTGTTCATCCCCCCGACGGCAAAGATCGTCACGATGGAGGACACCAGGGAGATCAACCTGCCGCACGAGAACTGGATCCCCGGTGCGACCAGGTCCGGAGTCGGCGAGAGGGGCATAGACGGGAAGGCGGCCGGAGAGATCGACATGTTCGACCTTGTCAGGGCTGCCTTGAGGCAGAGGCCCAACTACATCATCGTCGGTGAAGTCAGAGGCAAAGAGACCTACATCATGTTCCAAGCTATGGCCACCGGCCACACGACCTACTCGACCATGCACGCCGACTCGGTCAAGGGCATGGTCAACAGGCTCGAGAACCCGCCTATCAATTGTCCGAGGATCCTGCTTACGGCCCTGAGGAACGTCATAATCCAGATCCATGCGAGGGTCGGGATGGACATGGTCAGGAGGATCAAGCAGCTCATAGAGATCGTCGGTTTCGAGCCGGAGACCAACGAGCTTATCACGAACACCGTCTACGAATGGGACCAGGGGAAGGACAAGTTCCTCTACAAGGGGCACAGCTTCCTGTTCGACAAGATCATGGAGATGAAGAACCTGACGCACGAGGCGATGATGGATGAGTTCAACCGCCGCGTCGACATCATAAGATACATGGTCCTGAAGAACATGGAAGATCACATCGAGATCTGGAAGATCATAAAATCATACTACAAGGAGCCGCTGGAGACCGCGGCGATGGTGAGGACGGAGCTAGCGAAGATAGGGGTAGAGGAAGAGGCTGTCGAGCTCAAGGGGGCTGCTTGAGGATGTCCGAGGAGAGCGACCTTTTCAAAAAGATGGATACGACCAAGAAGCTCTACATCAAGACCCAGAGCCCCGAGGAGGCGAAGGAGAAGGAGATCCCGCACATAGTCAGGCTTCCCGTCGGCGCCGCGCCCGAGTACAACGACCTGACCTCTATCCAGCAGATGGGGTGGCGGGTCTTCGGCAAGATGGTCACGAACAAGAATAAAGTGGACCTGGAATTCGAGGACATGATGTCCAAATCGCACATGAGGATCAGGCCGGAGGAGTACCTGGCCTACGTCTACATGATGACCTTCATAGTGGCCATCGTCAGCGTCATAGTCGGCGTGATAGTCGGGCCTGTGCTGTTCGGCATGATGGGGGTTGGCATCGTCATGCAACTGATCGTGCTGATTGGAATAGCGGGCTTCATCCCGTTCATGACCTTCACCGTGATGAAGGGCTCCCCAGGCGGAAAGGCCAAGAGGATCTCCAGAGACATAGAGAAGAGACTGCCCTCCGCGATGAGTTTCATATCGGCGATGGCTTCCGCGGACGTGAACATCGACGTGATATTCAAGGAGCTGGCGAGACAGCCGATATACGGCGAGATACGGGCGGAGGCGGAGTGGATAACGAGGGACACCGAGCTGCTCGGCATCGACATCCTGTCGGCGATCAAGAAGGCCACTACGAGGACTCCGTCGAAGAAGTTCCAGGATTTCATGCAGGGCGTCATAACGACGTCGACATCGGGAGGCCAGCTGAAGCCGTATTTCCTGATAAAGGCCGAGGAGTACGAGAAGGATTCCAAGCTCGAGATGAAGGCGAGGATGGAAACGCTCGGTCTGCTTGCGGAGACATTCGTCACGGTCGTGGTCGCGTTCCCGCTTTTCCTTGTCGTCATCCTCGCGATCATGGCGATCGTCGGAGGCAACGCCTCTGGCACCATGTTGATACTCTACCTGGTTGTGCTGTTGATGATCCCGCTCGCACAGTTCGGCTTCATATTCATCATCTGGAACAGCGAAAAGGAGAGTGCGACCTAGATGGCGACGGTCAAAGTCCAGAAGGGGGGAGCGCTTGAGATACCTGGTTCCCAGAAGAAGGACCTCTCGAACAGGATCCTCACCATCTGCGCCATCGTATTGGTGCTGTTCATCGTGCTCGCATTGCTGGACTACACCGGCGGGCTGAAGCTCCCATTCGAATGGATAGACTGGATCATACTCGGGGTAATGGTCCTGGTCGGGCCATATGGATTCTACAAATCCGCCCGGTTAAAGAGGGTAAAGCAGATCGAGGACAGGCTTCCCGATTTCCTGAGGGACGTCGCGGAGGCGGGCAGGTTCGGCATGACCCTGGCCGATGCGATCGTTGTCGCATCGTCCGGCCGTTATGGTTCACTGACCCCGGAGATCAAGAAGATGGCCGCACAGATAGAGTGGGGCGTCCCGGCCAACGAGGCTCTGAGGCTTTTCTCGGAGCGCGTCAAGACCCCGCTCGTCCAGAGGATGATGTCGATCATCATGAAATCGTCCGATGCTGGCGGAAACGTCGCCGATGTCCTTACGATGGTTGCTCATGACGCGAGGGAGTCCATCCTGACCGAAAAGGAGAAGACCATCACGATGAGCACCTATGTCGCCGTCATCTACATCTCATTCTTCGTTTTCCTTTCGACGATCCTGATCCTGGCCATATCTTTCCTGCCGGAAATGGAAAACGCGGGGTCCCAGCTTCAGGAATCGCTTGAGGGATTGGATATGTCACAAGCCGGCTCTGTCCAAGCTCTGGACGTCTCGGTCATCCCGGGCGTGAATTTCGCCTTCTTGATCGCTGCTTTGGCGCACGCAATCGGAGACGGCATCATGGCTGGAGTGCTTCAGAAGGGTAGCATCCCCATGGGGATGAGGCACGCGTTCATAATGCTGATCGTAACTTTCCTGTTGCTCCGATTGCTGATGGCCCCGTCCTCCGGCGGGGACGCTACAACAACGGTGAAGGCTGTCCTGGAGGCTTTTGTGCCATGACCGAGGGAGTGACAACGCCGACCCAGGAAGAGAACGCCCCTGAGACCGCCGAGGCGCCCCAGGAGATCCTGGAAGAGAAGATAGGGATGGGGACCAGGATCATGGCGGGATACCTTGGCATGCTTCTTAAGCTCAAATCCAAACCCATGAGGGTCATGCTTCCGAAGTCGGAGATGCTTTCCGATGCCGACAAGGTCACCGAGATCCCCAAGATAACCGAGCCGAAGGTGGACGAGGTCGAGATCGTAACCGTCAGGGAAGGATACTGCTACGTCAGGATCGAATACGACAACGTATCGAACGAATACCTCTACAAGGTCATAGAGCCGAAGATGTCCAAGGACGAATGGGAGGTCCTGGACCTGCTCAAGAAGCTCCTGATAGCAGGGATCGAGATGATCGGGGGAGAAACGATCAAGGGGCAGACCGTCAAGGAGAAGGAGAAGTACCTCCGGGACCAAATCAGCAAGATAATGAAGGACATGGGGATCGACCTTCACCCCGTCTCTCGGGAGAGGGTCATCTACTACATCATCA
>Ga0315279_10010584_pt1 | contig 10831 bp, 6 predicted proteins | sample YL17G06_20_MG_FD_203694 | JGI IMG/M metagenome (GOLD analysis project Ga0315279, IMG submission 203694) | Sediment microbial communities from Yellowstone Lake, YNP, Wyoming, USA - YL17G06_20 | ecosystem: Environmental > Aquatic > Freshwater > Lake > Sediment | place: USA: Wyoming | collected...
CAACCCGCCCGCGCCGGACTTCCTCGATCTGTGTGACCGCATGGGCATGCTCGTCATGGACGAGTTGTTCGATGCCTGGACCGTCGGCAAGCCGCATGCCGAGCGGGGCTACAACGTCCACTTCACCGAATGGTGGGAGGCCGACGCGCGCGACACGATCCGCCGCGACCGCAACCACCCGAGCGTCATCCTCTATAGCACCGGCAACGAAATCCACGACACGCCCGAGCCCGCGCTCGCGAAGAGCATCCTGGCGAAGATCATCGGCGTGATCCGCGAGCAGGATCCGACGCGCCCGATCACGCAGGCGCTGTTCCGGCCCAACGTCAGCCACGATTTCGACAACGGTCTGGCCGACATGCTGGATGTGATCGGTGTGAACTACCGCGACGACGAACTGGTCGCCGCGCAGCGCGCAAAGCCGGGGCGCAGGATCATTGGCACCGAACAAAGGCACGAACTCGCAACCTGGCTCGTGGCCCGCGACAACCCCCAACACGCCGGCCAGTTCCTGTGGACGGGCGTGGACTACCTGGGAGAGGCGGATTGGCCATTCGTGGCCAACTCGGCCGGTCTGCTGGATCGCACTGGTGTGCCGAAGCCGCGCGCCTATCAACGGCAAAGCTGGTGGTCCGACCAGCCGACCGTGCACATCGCCCGGAACGAGCCAGGCCTGGCCGACAGTGATCCGCGACGCGACCCCGGCTTCGACCGGACCTGCGACTGGACGCCACGCGATCCGGCAACCTACAAGGAGGCCAGCGTCGAGGTCTACAGCAACTGCGAGGAGGTCGAACTCGTGCTCAACGGCAGGTCCCTCGGCGCGAAACCGCTGCCGGCTGACGCCTCGCCACGCGAGTGGACCACGCCCTTCGAGCCGGGGGCAATCCGGGCGATTGGCCGGATCAGCGGGAAGATCGTCGCCAGCGACGAACTGCGCACCGCAGGCGTACCCGCCCGGCTGGTCGTCGAGACCGACCGCGACACGATCGCGGCACACTGGGACGACATCGCGCACGTCACCGTGACCGTCGTCGACGAACACGGCATCCTGTGTCCGTGGGCGGATGACCTCGTCACCTTCACGCTCGACGGACCGGGCACACTCGTTGCTGTCGACAACGGCGACCGCACGAGCCACGACGCGTTCCGGACGGTGCGTTGCAGGGTGTTCCAGGGGCGGTGCCTGGCCATCGTGCGCGCCAACGCGTCATCGGGCCGCATCACGCTGAAGGCGTCTGCGCCCGGCCTTGCCGGTGCGGCCGTCACCATCGGCGGACGATAGGCCGTATTTCATCAGGGCCGTCCCGTCTACCCGGCCGCGTCCGCCGAATTCGCGGCGAGTCCGGGCCGTGCGCGCGGCCATGGCCGCGGCCGCGAGCGGCCCCCTGACGGGGACTGCGCGTCTATCGGCCTCCGCCCGCGCGGTCTGCTCGCGGACGAGCGCCGCGCGGTCCTCCTCGAGACAAGATCTGACACCTGACCGCAAACGCCTGCAGCGCGCTGGTGCGCCGTTCGGGTTCGACGAGACACCCGGTTGTGTCCAATTCTGAACAGCCCGGCCATGAGCTCTGCGATATCGTCCCGTATGGCGACGTTGCCGCGAGCCGGCTGTTGACCGAGGGGCGAGAAGGCAGGGGTCATGACACAATCCTCCACGTGGCGGCGGTTTCGGCGCGTCCTGGTGGCGTTGGCGATTGGCGGCGCCGGCGCGTGCGCGTCCGCGGGTGGATTCAACCTGTCCCAGGGGAGTTCGCCGCTTCAGCACTTGACGAAGCCGCAACGCCTCGCCGCCATCGAGCGAGCTCAAGTGTGGGCGGCGACCGACGTACCCGCGATGGACCTCCGCGAGGGACCTCAAGGTCGCGGTGCCCTGGCGCCGTTTGCGGCCGTCACGTGCACCTACGTTGAAAAAAAGATGAGCGGCCGTTCGCCCAAGTTCACGTGCGAGCTGGCGCCGGGCGACGAAGTGAAGGTCAAGTACGGCGCCGACAACGGGGAAGTGTACGGCGTGGTCGCGGCGAGCCGGTTGTTATGGGCGCTCGGCTTCGCCGCCGATCGCTGGTATCCCGTCAGCGTGACCTGCCATGGATGTCCCGCCGACCCGCATCGCGATGCTCGCCGAACCGACGGCGACGTCACCTTCGATACGGCGGCCATCGAGCGCAAGATGCCCGGCAAGACGATGGGAACCCTGCCCGACGAAGGCTGGAAATGGCCGGAGCTCGAGACGGTGAACGAGAAGGCCGGCGGCGCGCCCAGGGCTCAGGTTGACGCGCTCAAGCTGCTGGCGGTGATACTCCAGCACACCGACAGCAAGCCAGAACAACAGCGGCTCGTCTGCGGGGACAGCAAATCCGGCGTCGAAGACGGCCAGGGGTGCATGGCTCCGCTCATGCTCATCCATGACGTCGGCTTGACCTTTGGCCGGGCCAACCTGTTCCACCGGAACTCCGTGGCCGGCGTGAACTTCGCCGAGTGGTCCAGGACGCCGGTCTGGCAGGACGAGAAGCGGTGCGTCGGCCACCTGCCCGGGACGTGGGGGAGCACGCTGAACAACCCGACGATCAGCGAGGGGGGCCGCAAATTTCTCGCGGACCTGCTCGTGCAACTGTCGGACGCCCAACTGCGCGACCTTTTCCTGGTCGCGCGGTTTCCGCAGCGTTCGCGCGCAACCGTCGAGGACTGGATCGCGGCATTCAGGAGCAAGCGGGACGCGATCGTGAACGCCACCTGCCCGTCCTGACGCGGGCGGACGTGATCGGCGGGCTCCGGCTGCTGGAGTCGCTCGAGCCGGCCCATCGCACGCTCAGCGTCGAAACCACGGATGCAATCAGGGTGCGCCCCCATGTCGAGCACGCGCTGCGGCGTGCGGGGTGCTCCAGACGTCGCGCGACACCCCGTTCGGAGTCCACCCATGAATCGCCGGCCTGTCGCGCAACTCCTGGCGGTACTGGCCCTCATCGGCGCGGGCTGGCTCGTCGCTGCGCAGGACGTGCGGCTGCCCAACGCGGCCGCGTCGGTGAAGTTCGCCGTCATCGGAGACTCCGGCACCGGAGACCGGCGCCAGGTCCAGGTCGCCGACCAGATGCTGCGCTTTCACGGGAAGTTCCCGTTCGACCGGGTGATCATGCTGGGCGACAACATCTATGGCGCGCAAGGCGGGCAGAACTTCGTCACGAAGTTCGCGCAGCCGTACAAGGGACTGCTCGACGCCGGCGTCGCCTTCTACGCGACGCTGGGCAATCACGACAGCCTGGACAACCGCCAGTATCCCTCGTTTCACATGGGCGGCGAACGGTTCTACACGCACGTGATGAAGAACGTCCGGTTCTTCGTGCTCGACACCGATCAACTGGACCCGAAACAGCTCGCCTGGTTCGAAGGCGCCCTCAAGGCCTCTCGAGACCAGTGGAAGATCTGCTATTTCCACCATCCCCTGTACTCCGACGGCGCCAGGCACGGCTCGGATGTGAACCTGCGTGTCGCGCTCGAGCCGCTGCTCGTGGCCTACCGTGTGAACGTCGTGTTCTCGGGGCACGATCACATCTACGAGCGGCTCACGCCACAGAAGGGGATTCAGTATTTCGTGGCCGGTTCGGCGGGGTCGCTGCGACGGGGCGACCTCAGGCGCTCGGCGATGACGGCGGCGGGCTTCGACCAGGACAACGTCTTCCTGCTCGTCGAGATACTCGACGCCGATCTCTCGTTCCAGGCGGTGAGCCGCACGGGGCAAGTCGTCGATTCGGGCACGCTTCACCTGCCGGCTCCGCCGCGGGCCGACCACCGGCCCGGACGGCGGTCCGACTCGCCGAGGGCCGCATCATGAGAGGAAAGGCGCTCAAGTTACCGTCGTTCATCTTCGACTCGCTCCTGGTGTTGCCCCTGGGCTGCGTGCTGGCGCTCGTCTGGGCCAATGCGCTTCCGGAGAGTTACTACCGCTTCTCCCACGCGCTCGAGTTTTCGGTGAACGACGTCGGCGTCGTGTTCTTCTTCGCGCTCATGACCAAGCAGGTCGTCGAAGCCACCCTGGCGGGCGGCGACCTGCATCCGTTGCGGCGTGCCGGGCTGCCGATTGCCGCGGCGGCCGGCGGCATCATCGTCCCGGTGATCGTCTACCTCGCGTTCCTGAAACAGGTGAACGAGCCGATGCTCGCCCAGGCGTGGGTCGTGACGTCCGCGATCGACGTGGCGGCGTGCTACGTCGTCGGCCGCGTGATTTTCGGACGCCATCCGGCGGTGCCGTTTCTGCTGTTGCTGGCCATCGCCTCGGACGCCATGGGGCTGGCGATCCTCGCGAGCGCCAATCCTGCCGCCACCATCTACGTGGTGAGTGGCCTGGCGCTGGTGGCGCTGGCGGTGGTGCTGGCGGGCGTCATGCGCCGAAAGGGCGTGGCGTCATTCTGGCCGTACCTGCTGGTGCCCGGCGCCTTGTCCTGGTGCGGCCTGTTCCTGAGTGGCGTGCATCCGGCGCTCGCCCTCGTGCCCATCGTGCCGTTCATGCCGCACGCCAAGCGTGATGCCGGTCTCTTTGTCGATACGGCACCGCAAGCCCAGGATGCCCTGTCGCGCTTCGAACGCTGGTGGGCACTGCCCGTCCAGGGCGTCTTGTTCCTGTTCGGACTGGTGAACGCCGGCGTGCCGCTGCATGGCCTCGATGCCGGCATGTGGGCGGTGCCCGTTGCCACACTCGTCGGTCGGCCGATCGGCATCCTGGCGGGCGCCGAGGCCGCCGTCGCGGCCGGATTGCACCGCACGCCTCGCGTTGGCTGGAAGGAGCTGCTCGTCATCGGGTGCACAGCCTCGATCACCCTCACCGTCGGGCTGTTCTTCACGACCGCCGTCATGTCGCTTGGACCGCTCCGTCTCCAGCTGAAGACCGGCGCGTTGCTCACGGCCGGGGGAGCCGTTCTCGCATTCCTCACCGCCCGGTTGCTCGGCGTGGGCCGATTCCGCGCGGCGCGCTGGGCCGGGCCGCCGAACTGAACAGAAGGGCGCCTTATGCGACGCCGCTCGTGCGCCGACCCCACGTGTCCCTGACCCGCGCGCCCAGACGCGCACGACTCCGCTGTCTCGGCTGCCACCGCCACTATCGCACTATCGCCGACGCGACACTCCAGCCCGCGCGGCCGGCTCACACACCGGACGTACCCCAGACACCGGACGTACAGCACCTAGGTGATCCTGCCCCAGGCCTTGCACCGGACGGATCGGCGGCTGGCAGCGGCTGAAGGTGTCGAAATCGGCACAGTCCCACAGCGCCCGGCGCGCAGTGAGCTCGCCGGGTCCACGAGAGCGGCCGGGAACAATCCGCCACACTGGGAGCGTGTTGGGCACTGCTCAGACACGCTCCCAGCCGGGGAACCGGGGGCGAGCCAGGGGTTGGGAACCAAACGCCCCCTTGACACGTATCGTTTATCGAGGTATCGACTATCCATGGGATTCACCAGAAGCGCCAGACACAACGAGTTCCTGCCGGGCACGCTCGACATGCTGGTCCTGCAGACGCTCACGCACGGTCCGATGCATGGGTACGGCATTGCCCAGTTCATCCGGCAGCGTTCGGAGGAGGTCCTGCAGGTTGGCGAGGGCTCCCTCTATCCGGCTCTGCAGCGCCTCCAGGTCAAGGGCCTGGTGGCCGCGGACTGGCGGGAATCTGACACGGGCCGGCGAGCTCGGTACTACCGCCTCACTCGCCTCGGGCGCGAGCGGCTCGAGGCGGAGCTCGAGTCCTACCAGCGGGTGAGCCGCGCCATCGCGCGGGTGCTGCAGCCGGCCTGACGCCGGAGGAACAGGATGACGCGACTGTTGGCAATCGTGAATCGGCTGAGGGCACTCGTCGGCGGGCGCCGGCGCGATCGTGATCTCGACGAGGAGATGGCGTTCCACGTCGCGATGAAGGTCCGCGAGTATGTCTCGGCGGGCATGCCGGAGCACGAAGCCCGAGTGGCGGCGCGACGCGCGTTCGGCAACCTGACCCTCGCGGTCGAGGACAGCCGTGCCGCGTGGCGGTTCGCCTTTCTCGAGTCGATCCTCCAGGACGTACGCTACGGGACGCGAGCCCTCCGGCGCACTCCCGTCTTCACGGTGGCGGTGGTGTTGACACTGGCGCTCGGGATTGGCGCCAACACCGCCATCTTCACGCTCCTGGATCGCGTGCTCCTGCGGTCGTTGCCGGTGGACAACCCCGACGCACTCGTGGCGCTCGGTTCGCGGTCGGAGGCGGGAGAGAGGCAGAGCGATGGTCCGCCCGAACGCGACACCACCCTGTTTTCCTACCCGCTCTACCGCGACTTCTGTCGGCACACCGACGTCTTCTCCGACTTGGCGGCGGTCAGCAGTTTTCCGGTCACGGCCTATCTCGGGCCCGGCACGCCGGGGCGCGGTCGCCAGCTGGAGCAGGCCGACGCGTTGCTCGTCTCGGGCAATCTCTTCGAGCTGCTAGGAGTGACGGTGCCTGTCGGCCGCGGGTTGACGCCCGAGGACAACCTGACCACCGGCGGTCATCCGGTGGTCGTCCTGAGCCATCGGTTCTGGACCAGTCGGTTCGGCCAGGACCGCAAGGTCCTGGGCCGCACGATCCACGCCAACGGCACGCCGTACACGATCATCGGCGTGGCCGGGCCCAGCCTTCGCGGACTTACGCCCGGGTACGACACCGACTTGTGGATCCCGATGGCGATGCAGCCGCAGCTCATGCGGGACGCGTCCTACCTCGACGACCGGAACTTGATGTGGCTTCGTCTCATCGGCCGTCTCCGACCCGGTGTGACTCGCGAGCAGGCCCTCGCGCGAACCAACGACCTCTTTCGCCGCCTCGTCACCGAAGAGGCCGGCCGGGATGTCACGCCCGGGACGAGAGCCGCGATCGCCAGGCTCGCGACCGAGCTGGTGTCGTTTGCCGGGGGCTTCTCTCACCTGCGAGAGCGATGGGAAAAGCCACTCCTCGTGCTCATGACGATCGTCGGCCTGGTGTTGCTCATCGCATGCGCCAACGTCGGCAACCTCCTGCTCGCGCGCACGGCCAGTCGGCAGCGGGAGCTGTCGGTTCGCCTCGCGCTCGGGTCTGGCCGGCGCCGGCTGGTCCGCCAGCTGCTGACCGAAAGCTTCATGCTGGCGGCGATCGGTGGCGTCCTCGCGCTCGTCGTGGCGCAGTGGACCGTCCAGTTCCTGCTCGGGTTTCTGTCGGCCCGCGGCGCGGACGCGATCGACACGAGCCTCGACGGCCGTGTGCTGCTCTTCACCGCAGGGGTCACCGCCCTGGCGGCGTTCCTGTTCGGCCTGATCCCGGCAGTCCGCGCGACGCAAGCGGAGGTGCATCTCGCCCTCCGCGACCACTCCACAGCAGCGACTGCCGACAGCCACGGATGGAAACTGAGCAGAATGCTCGTGGTGTTCCAGGTCGCCGTCTCGATGTGCCTGCTGGTCGGCGCCGGGCTCCTGCTCCGGAGCCTCGGCAATCTGCGAAGCCAGGACATGGGGTTCCGCGCCGATGGCGTGCTGCTGGTCGAAATCGATCCACAGGGCGGCGGAATCCCTGAGAAGCAGCTGCCCAATCTCCATCGCGAACTCCTCGACCGGATCGGGGCGCTCCCCGACGTGTCGGTGGCGAGTCTGTCGCTGTATGGACTGCTCGGCAATGCCCGGCGGATCGAAGCAGTGTCGGTCGACGGCTATGCGGCGCGGCCGGACGAGGACACCCGGGCCCAGATGCTGTGGGTGACGCCGCGGTACTTCGAGACGATCGGCGTGCCCGTCGTCGCCGGGCGTGGGTTCGACGAGCGGGATCGGGATGGCGCGCAGCGCGTCGCGGTCGTCAGCGAGTCGTTCGCGCGCCGTTTTTTCGGCGGGCGGCCGGCAGTGGGCCGGCATTTCGGCGTCGACGGACCGGAATCCAGCCGGGGGATCGAGATCGTCGGGATGGTGCGTGACATCAAACCGATCGATCTCTGGGAACAGCCGCCGCGGCTGATCTACCAGCCGGCGGCGCAGGTGCCAGGCTACCTGAACTCGATCGAGGTCCGCACCAGCCGCGACCCCGCGACCATCGCGCCGCAGCTGCGGCAGGCCATCGCAGACGTGGCACCAAACCTGCCCATCCTTGACATGACGCCGCTGACCAATCGGATCGACGCCAGCCTCCGCGGGGAACGCACGCTCAGCCAGCTCACCGGTGTGTTCGGCCTGCTGGCGCTGCTGCTCGCGTCGATCGGCCTGCACGGCGTGCTCGCCTACGGCGTGGCCAGGCGCACCGGCGAAATCGGCCTCCGCCTCGCTCTCGGCGCTACACGGCACCAGGTGCTCTGGATGGTGCTCAGCGACGCGCTCGCCTGGGTTGGCGCCGGCGCGGTGGTCGGCCTGATCGCCACGCTGGCGCTCGGCCGGCTGCTGTCCACCCTGTTGTTTGGCCTGGATCCGATTGACCCGACCACGATCGTGGCGGCTGGTTCGACGCTGGTCGTCGTCGCGGTCGCGGCCGCCTACTGGCCCGCGCGCCGCGCCGCGCGTCTCGATCCCCTGAACGCGCTGCGCTGCGAATAGGTCCGCTGCGCGCGGCAGTGAACCGGGAGTCCAGCCCCGATCCGGAAGAGCGCAACCGTCTCGAGGAGAGCGTCGTCAAACGGAGGATGCCCCGTCCAACTCCGTGCGGCGCACCGCGAAGCGGTTTCGTTCAATACGGCCTATCGTCGACAGCGAGATTGGATCGGCACCGCGCGGCACAACGCGTGGTCCCACGCCAGGAGATAGCGCACGCGATGCGGGAGGCTCATGAACGTGGTGTTGTTCACAGAAGCGGCCGCCGCGTTCGAAGAGCTGACGCCATCCACTCGCGCCGCCAGTTCCGCTGGCCAGCCGGCGAAGAAGACCACCCGCGCGCGTACCGCGGCGCCGGCGCGGCCGTCGGTGCTGATGGAAGAGATGACCATGACCGAGGTGCGCGACGCCATCGCGGCCGGCAAGACGACGGTGCTCCTCTACAGCGCCAGCATCGAGGCGAGCGGGCCGCACATTGCGCTTGGGAAGCACCTGTACAAGGTGCGACATCTGGGCGAGCGCATTGCGCACGAGCTGGGGACCGCGCTCGTGCCGCCCGTTATGCCGTTTGCCCCGACGAGCGATCAGTTGAACAGGTTCCCGGGCACGATCAACCTGTCGGCCGACACGTTCTCGAAGGTGAACGAGGAGGTCGCGGAGAGCCTCGTGCGAACCGGGTTCCGCTGCATCATCCTGATGGGCGATCACGGCAGCATCGCCGACACCTCCGAGGTGTGGGCCGCCGACCCGCGCAGCGTACGCCCCGACAAGATCGCGATGGGCGATCCCATCCAGCGCACGGCAGCCGGAGCGGTGATTGGACCGAGCCGGGTCGAAGGAGACCCGCGGCCCTCGTCGGTTAGGGTCAGGGCTTTGAACGGACCTTTGGGCTCCGGCAGCAATCCGGGCAGAGCATCGGCACGATATCGCCGACGACGGGGTGGGTGTCTTCCAGGGATTTCCAGCCCGACAGGATCAGCTTGTCGATTTCTTCTTGAACCACGAAAATCTGGCACTGGGCGCAGCGACCTTTTACCATCGGCTTGTCGACTTTCTTGAGATTCGGACCCCGATTCCTCGGGATTCGGACTCCGACACTTCGACTTTGTACTAGTTTATACCTAGTAAGACGCCGGGCGAGCCGAATCGGTTGCAACATGACGTTCAGGTGTCGGCGTAGAATCTCAGCCGACGCTGGTGGCCGAGGCCGGCCGGGGACCGTTCCTCACGCCATCGGCCATCGAAGACGCCCAGCGAAAGGGGACCCAATGGCGTGCTCGCGGAGAGATTTCCTCGCTCGTTCGGCGCTCGGCATGGTTGGCGCTGTGAGCGCCGGCGCCGCTGCGTGCACCGGGCGCACACCCGGCACGCCGGCGCCCCCTGGCAGCGCGGCTGCGTTGCCGCCCGGCACGCCGCCGGCCTTCGGCACCGCCCCGCCGGTGGGACCTGAAGTCGGCGCCGCCACGATTGCCGAAGCCGAGAAGCTGGTCCGCGTGCAATACACCGCCGCAGAGCGCGCCCAGGCGGCGAGCAACTGGCAGCGGGCGATGGCGCCGCTCTACGAACGGCGCACCGGACCGCGGAAGGTTGCGCTCGAGCCTGCCGTGGCGCCCGCCGCGGTATGGGATCCGATGCTGCCCGGGCTCGCGCCGGGACCCACGAAGGACCGCTTCGTCCGCAGCGCGCCGGCGGCGGCACCCCTGCCGGCAGGGGACGCGGACATTGCCTTCGCCCCGATCGCGTCGCTGTCGCGTTGGATCCAGTCGCGCGCGCTCACTTCCGAGCGCCTCACGCACATCTACCTCGATCGCCTCGAGCGATTCGATCCGAAGCTGCGCTGCGTCATCACGACGACGCGCGACCTGGCCCTTGCGCAGGCACGCCAGGCGGACAAGGAGATCGCCAGCGGACGGTACCGGGGCCCGCTCCACGGCATTCCCTGGGGCGTGAAGGACCTGGTGGACACCGCGGGCATCGCCACCACCTACGGCGCGGAGCCGTTCAAGAACCGCGTGCCCGCTGCCGATGCCGCCATCGTCACGCGGCTCCATCAGGCCGGGGCCGTGCTCGTCGCCAAACTCAGTCTTGGCGCGATGGCGCTGAACGACATCTGGTTCGGCGGCCAGACCATGAACCCGTGGTTGCTGGAGGAAGGGTCGTCGGGGAGCAGCGCGGGACCCGGCGCGGCCACCGCGTCGGGGTGCGTAGGGTTTGCGATCGGCAGCGAGACGGGAGGCAGCATCATCGGGCCGTCGATGCGCTGTGGCGTCACGGGCCTGCGGCCCACGTTCGGCCG
>Ga0315279_10010585_pt1 | contig 10831 bp, 9 predicted proteins | sample YL17G06_20_MG_FD_203694 | JGI IMG/M metagenome (GOLD analysis project Ga0315279, IMG submission 203694) | Sediment microbial communities from Yellowstone Lake, YNP, Wyoming, USA - YL17G06_20 | ecosystem: Environmental > Aquatic > Freshwater > Lake > Sediment | place: USA: Wyoming | collected...
TTAAAAGGATTAAACAAGTACAAGATATGTTGAACGATCGACCGCGAAAAACTTTAAAGTTTCTAACACCCCATGAGGTATTCCGTGAATTGTTGCACTAGAAACTTGAATCTACCCTGTCCCCTTTGATGTCTAACGAAGCCGACGAACGAACACCGCTCCGTTGACAGGTATTCCGCGATAGGTATAATTCGTTATGAAAAAAGCGGTCATCGCCCTGGGCGGCAACGCGATTGCCGTTTCCGGCAAGGAGGATATACACGCGCAGTTCGCCAATACCCGGAAAAGCCTGGAAGGCATCGTCGAACTCATCCAGGAAGGATATAACCTGGCGATCACCCACGGTAACGGCCCCCAGGTCGGCAACGCCCTCCTGCGGGTGGAAAGGACGATCAAGGATATTCCCGCCCTGCCCCTGGGCGTGATCGTCGCCGACACCGAAGGCGGCATGGGCTACATGATCGAGCAGAGCCTCCAGAACAAGCTGCACCGGCTCGACATCAAACGGGACGTGGTCACGATCGTCACCCAGGTGATCGTGGATCCGGAGGATCCCTCGATCATCAACCCGACCAAGTACATCGGTCCCTTCTACACCGAGAAACAGGCCCACGCGCTATCCGCGCAATTCAACTGGGTGATCAAGGAGGATTCGGGACGGGGTTTCCGGCGGCTCGTCCCTTCGCCGATACCGGTGCGGATCATCAACCGGCATATCATCCAACAGCTTGTCGACCAGGGAGTCATCGTCATCGCCGCGGGCGGCGGCGGTATACCGGTTTACATCGAGCAGGACGGAACCTACGAAGGCGTGGATGCGGTCATCGACAAGGACCGGGCGACCGCGGTGCTTGCCCGGGACATACGGGCCCGGACCCTGATGATCCTGACCGGCGTAGACTATGTTTACCTGAATTTTAAGAAACCCGATCAAGTAAAACTCGAAAAGATCACCACTCAAGAAGCCCGGAACTTCATTGCCCAGGGTCACTTCCCGGCCGGCAGCATGGGCCCGAAGATCGAGGCCGCGGTTGGATTTTTGGAGAGCGGCGGCGAAGAAGTGATCATCACTTCTCTGGAAAAAGCGAAACCGGCGCTGCTCGGCAGCGCCGGCACGCACATCGTTAAATAAATCCCGTCCGAGAACCCTGTACTTAAATGTCAATGCGCGAGCTGACCGTATTGGCTCGATTAAGAGAAAACCACCGATTAAAATCGGTGGTTTTCTCTAATGGAATAAACGCAGGTATTAAAACTTGATCATCGGCCGCCAGGCCATATTCAGAACGAGACCCGAGAGCGCAGCGACCACGAAATAAACAACGATGTAGATCACGATCGCGACGATCAGATAGACGACGACCTTGTCTTTCGGGGTCTCCATCATCGGCGCGAATCCTAGATAAAGGATGTACAGCCCGTATAAACCGGCCAGGAATATTAAAATCGACAGGAGCGGGAAGACCTGAAGTATGCCCGCGATCCAACCCGGGGTCATGGAATACACGACCAACTTGAACGCCTTGACCATATCCGGTTTCGAGGCGAAACTCGTAGCCAGCGCGTTAATGACCAGGGCGAACGCGTAGAGCGCGATTAGAGACAAGACATAATAAACGATCGCCCAGGCGATAGCGTAGGCGAAAGGGATCCGGAACGTACCCAGAATGCCCAGGTTGACGCCGATCAGCGCGCGCCCGATAAAACCGAAAAGGGCCGGGATCAAAGCCAGGGGTATGGCGTAGCCCGTGAAAACCTGCGCGATGCCCGCCGGCTCACTCTTGATCTTTACCCATTCGGTTTTAGGTGAGATTAAAATATTTTTAATTCTTTCGATCATCCGTCCTCCTTTTTATTGATATATTATAACAACCTTTTCCGAAAAGTCAACTGTCGAGTACTATGCTTCGCCCCGTTAGAAACTTTAATCATAATTGAAGAAGTAATTAGGATTAATATAGGAAGCGATAGTAGAATTCTAACGGGGCTTCGCATGGTAAGTATACTTCGTATGGTAAGTTGCTACGCAGGTAAATTTGCTACGCAAGGTTAGGCGCTTTTTGCGCGGTTTAAAACCTTTCACGGAGTGAAAACTATACCATCCCGCACCTATGCAACGGCGGTTATTGGCGATTATCTGCTATATATGCCGTTCAGGATATGATATAAATTATTACTTGTCTGCAATTGCTTGGCAAAGGTGCGGGATACTTACCATTCCGAAGGAATACTAACCATTTTTATATGTGCCGTGAGGCTTGACTTCCATGATAAAATAATTATTATTGAGATTGATGATCGTGGCGCTTTTTACCCTGTCCTTCGCCCTCATTACATTCGTTTTTTTCATCGGCCTGCTTTTCCTTTATAAAGAGAACGCGCATAATCAGACTTTCCTCTGGACGGCGCTCATTTTCCTTTGCAGCACGGCGGTCCTCATCGGCGAATACATCTTCCAGGTCAACACGACGCCGCCCGCGGTCGTTTTTTGGTCGCGCATCAACTATCTGGGTGTCTTCGGTTTCCTCTTCGCGTTCCCGCTTTATGCCGCTTCAATCACCGGGAAAAAACCCAGTTGGAAATATATCGCCGGATTTTTAAGCCTCACCCTCGTTTTTATTCTGCTCACCGCCTTTACAAACCTGATCATCACCAATGACGCCGCGCCGCAGCTGGGCATCCTTCACGGCGGTAAGGGTCCGCTCTATCCCTTCGGCCTCGCTTTTTTAATCGGCGTCTGTTTATTCGTATATTTCCAGGTCATGGTCGCGATCCACAGCGCCCCCCGGGGAGAAGTCAATTATTACCCGATGATCATCGGTCTGGGCCTGTGCCTCGCGACCGGTTTCCTTGATTATCTCAACATCCTGTATGACCGCCCCCTGGTCCTCGGCATCAAAGAGCCCTTCATCTTCGGGATTTTCTTCATGTCCCTCACCTTCGCCGAAACTTTCTTTTCCCAATTCTCGTGGGTCTTCACCGCCTTTACCAGATCGGAACGGGAGATCGAACAACTGGTCGAAAAATCCAACAAGAATTTCCTGGAATTCGTCCAGCTGATCGCCCGGACCCTGGACGCCAAGGACCACTATACGGCCGGCCACTCGCTCCGGGTCATGAATTACGCATTGCAGATCGCCCGGGCTTTGAACCTGCCCAAGGACGATATCGACATGCTCAAACAGGCGTGCCTGCTCCACGACATCGGCAAGATCGGCATTCCCGACGGCATCCTGAATAAAAGATCCGCGCTCAATGATAAGGAACGGGAACACATTTTCCGGCACCCGGCCGTCGGCAAGCAAATCCTGAGTTCGGTGGCGGATTTTCAAGGGATCCTGGAGATCATCCAGACCCATCACGAACGGGTCGATGGGAAAGGATATCCCCAAGGTCTTAACCAGGATGATATCCCCCTCCTCGCCCGGATCCTGGCCGTCGCCGACACCTATGACGCGATGTGTTCGGAACGGCCTTACCGCAAAGCCAAGACAAAGCTGCAGGCGATCGCCGAACTGCAAAATGTGAAATACAAGCAGCTCGACGGGGCGATCGTCGACAAATTCATCGAAGTGCTCTCCTGACCGGTTCCGACCCCTAATGCCGAGGGTAAGCTCGATGAAAAACAAATCACCTTTACCCCAAATCCATCTGGACTGGACCGTCGACGGGCTGCGCTTCGCCCTGCGTGAAGGCCGGATCGTCGCGGTCGCGGATATCCTCCGTTTTAGCTCGGCGGTGACCACGGCCGTGGCCAATGGATTCACCATCTATCCGGTTGCCGACCAAAGAAAAGTCACCGCGCTCGCCCGGCGCGTGTGCGGCCAGGCTGCGGGCCGGTCGGGCGAAGCCCGTTTCTCGCTTTCTCCGTCCGGTTATCTCGGCGCTCGCGACATCCGGAATAAAAAGATCGTATTGTGGTCGCCCAACGGCGCGGCCTGCGCCAGCATGATCAAAAAAGGTCACCGCGCGTATGTCGGCTGCCTGCTGAACGCCCGGGCCCTGGGCGTTCATCTCACCCGGATCGCCATCGAATCGGGGCGGAAAGTGACGCTCATCGCGGCCGGCGAACAACAGGCGTTCGTAAACGGGGAAAGGATCCTCTACGACGTAAAATCCGCGCGCCGCGTGTTCGCCGTCGAAGACTACCTGGGCTGCGGCGCAATACTCTCGTATGTCCGCCTGCCCAAGACGCCCGAGGCAAAAGTCTGCGAACTGGCTTTCCGGGCTTCCCGCCGCTACTTACGGAAATTTTTGATGGGGAGTTTCAGCGGCCGGTTCCTTCAAGGGCGGAAGTTGTCACGCGATGTCGCCTGGGCGAGCCAGCTCAACAAGTACGACGTCGTCCCCGTGATCCGCGCGGGCCGGATCGAAGCCGTGCGTGAAAAATAACCCGCATCGTTCATGGAGGAGGTTATGAAAAAAATATTCGTTCATTTGATCATCCTGTGCGTCGTGTTCCCGGCCTTTGCCGCCGAGGAACCGGCGGCGAAACCGGTCGATGTTTACGTCGGGGTATATATCAATCAGATCTACGACGTCAGCCTGAAGGAGAACAAGTTCAGCGCGGATTTCTACGTCTGGTTCCGCTGGCTCGGCGACAGCGTCAATCCGATCGAAAGTTTCGAGGTGGTCAACGGTCGCATCGATTCCAAAGAGGGTGTTTATAAAGACGTGATCAAAGGTTATAACTATGCCTCCTGCCGGGTGAACGCGACGATAACCAAGTTCTGGGAGATCTCGACATTCCCATTGGATAACCACGTTCTGACCCTGGAGATCGAGGACAACGAAAACGAGGATTTTAAATTACGTTATATCCCGGATAAGGAAAATTACGGCATCAACCCCCAGGTCCAGATCCCGGGCTGGAAGCTGGGCGGCAGCTGGGGCGAAGTTATTCCCCACGCGTACAAGACGAATTATGGCGACATATCCCTGCCGTCGAACAACGAATCCGTCTATTCGCGTTTCGTGTTCTCGCTGCGGGCGATCCGCCCCGGTTACGGATATTTTTTCAAATTATTTTTTGGGGTGTTCGTCGCGGCCATGATCGCCTTCCTCGCCTTTTTCATCAAACCGACGGACCTTGATCCCCGATTCGGCCTGGGCGTCGGCGCGATCTTCGCGGCGGTGGCCAGCGAGTACGTCATCGCTTCGGCCCTGCCCGACACGCATCTCCTCACCCTGGCCGACAAGCTGCACATCTTGGCCTTCGCGTTCATCTTCCTGTCGCTCGCGGAATCGACCCTATCGCTCCGGGTATTCGCCTCGGGGCGGGAAAAACTGTCGAAGATCCTCGATAAGGTCTGCCTGTATGTCTTCTTGGCGCTCTACGTCATCCTCAGCCTGCTGATCATAATCTTCAGATGATTACGATGATTTTCAGTTTTCATCACTGTAATCGTCTTTTATAATCACTGTAATCATTCGTATCAGGAGTGCTGTTTCGGTATCTGGGGTATGAGCCAGGACAGGAAAGCGTCCTCGCTCCGGGTTTGGATCATGATCTTGCCGGGGCCGGTCAATTCGCAGACCAGGCCTTCGCCGCTCAATAAGGTCGATTTCAACCCGCCCACTTTTTTGACCCCGTAACCCACGCCTTCGGCGAATTCCACCATGTGACCGGTGTCGACGATGTATTTTTGTCCAGCCGCCAGTTCGATCTCGTGGATCGCGCCGTAGCTGCATATGAAGACATGACCCGTGCCGCTGATCTTGAGCAGGAACAGCCCCTCTTTGGAAAAGAAGGTCTTGGCCCCGCCCCATTTGGTATCGATCTGGACCCCGGCGGTCGACGCGATGTAGGCGCGCGACTGGGCGAAGACGGTCTGGTTCTTGAGCTCGATGCCCGCGATGTCACCGGGCAGGGGCGGCGCGAACGAGATCTCGCCCGCGTCCGCGGCGGTGAACGTGTTCATGAAAAAGCTCTCGCCGCCGAGCACGCTTCTTTTAAGGGCGCCGAAGAGGCCGCCCTTCATCTCGGTCTGGATGCCGATCGTGTTCGACATGCTGACCATCGCTCCGGATTCGGCCGTGACCGTTTCGGCCTTGGCGAGTTTCATTTTCAGAAGCGAATAGGACGGCCGGTATAAAATTTCATATTCCATACAACCTCCTTGGGATGTGATAATATTATGTGGGAAGGGAAGAAAGTCAAGATTATTGAATAATTAAATGCAGCGGAGCAAAGGAGATACGGAGAACCGGGGAAACGGAGATGAGCCAGCCAGACTAAAAAACTAAAAAGATTTTTTGCTTATTTTAAAAGGAGCGTCACGAAAAGCGGCACGAGCAGGGTCAACACGATGCCGCTGAAAACCGCGATCACGGCGTATTCCTTGCCGGAAAACCGGATGATCACCGGCAGGGTCGTATCCATAGCCGTGGCGCCGCCCGCCGCGATCGGCGCGAGTTTTCCCAGGTAGCGGGCCAGGATCGGCGCGGTGAGGAGGGTCGTTACCTCTCGGGTGATGTTGGCCAGGAGGGCGACCACGCCCAGGGCCGGCCCGCGGATCTGGGTGATGATCACGCTGGAAAGACTATAATAACCGAATCCGGAACCGATGGCCAGCAGTTCCCGAAATCCCAGGTCCCGGATGAAAAATCCGATCGCCAGTGCGCCCAGTCCGGTCCCCAGGATCACGGAAAGCGGCACCAATAAAATCGCCGGGTTCAGATTCCTGAACATTTGCCCGGTTCGTTCGTCGCCACCTAAGCTCACGCCGATCAGGAAAAGTAGAATGTACAGGGCGTATTGGCTGATGTCGAACTTGAGAACGAATCCGGCGCGGGAGAGGATCACTCCGGCCAGTATCCCGGCCGCGAAAAAAGCGACGATGATGAGGCTGTTCTTCATTTTTTATTTTTCGCGTAGAAAAAGCGGTATACAAAATAGGCCGGCAGGAGGCTCCCGGCCACGCACGCCAGGGCGATCGCGACCGCCTGGAGGCCGAGCCGGCCGAAGTCGGCGATGATCGCGCGGTTAAGCCCGACCGTGAGCCCGAGCAGAAATAAAAAAACGTAGATGAACCAGGTGGTCAGCCGATCGATGGTTTTCAGGAACCGCTCCCGGCGCCGGGTGATAACGCCGAGCGCGATCCCCGCGATTAGAAATAAAAGGACGATAAGCATTGTAACATATAGTTATTGGGTTGGGGTTTGGATGCTTGATTTTTCCAGCATCCCTAAACCTTTACGTATCATCCATCCTTTTCCAGCATCTCAACCCCTACCCAGCCTCCATCTTTACCTTACCACCACGACTTTCCGGGAGCCGGCGAACCGTCCGCCATCGTAGACCGCGATGAAGTAGACGCCGGGGTTGGGGATCGCGACCCGCCTCCCGGTCCGGCACTGGACGACCCGACCGCTGGCGTCGAACACCCGGAACGAACAGTCGGCGATCGGCCCGTCGATCGTGAACTGGCCGCGGTTAGGGCTGGCGACGTGCCATGTTAAACGCTTGATGCCGGTTGCTTCTACGACGCCGGTGCCCATCGTGTTAAGGAACAGAAAATTACCCCGGGCCGCCACCCAATTCGTAACGATCAGGTCGAGGTCGCGGGAATAAGTGTAGTCGATCCAGATCGTCTCGGGCTGGGTGATCAGGTTCGTAATCGAAACCCAGCCGTCGGTATAGGAAAAACAGAACTGGCTACGGGTCAGGTCCCCGGCCGACCGGCGGACCCGGGTGATATTCTTGATCCAGCGGTTGTTCAGGTAGAAGACCCGCTTCGTGGAATCAACCACGTGCGCCTCGTTTGCGACCGATGCCGGCAGAGTATTATCGACATCGCCGAAGCTGATATTTTCGCAGACCAGGTCCTGGCTATTGGTAGGCAGCCAAGACCAGGTATAGGTCGTCGGAAAACTGCCGCCGCCTAAGTTCTCAAAGACGCCGATCGGCTCCCACCAACCGCCGGCGGCCAAATCCAGGTCGCCGTCCCGGTCCACGTCGCCGAAAGCCACGCACGAATAGTATTGGCGATTCGTACTGGTCCAGGCCGGGGTCGTGGCCAGGGTCGTGCCGTTGTTAAGATAGATGCGGCAGTTGCTCACCCCGCCGGTCTGCGCGTTGTTGGCGCAGGCCATGTCCAGGTCGCCGTCGTTATCGACGTCGCCGAATGCGATCTTCAATGTACCCATGGAGTCGGCCGACTGCCAGTAGGGCGTTGCTTCGAGGACGCCGCCCGTATTACGGTAGATCACGGTCCGGCGGTGGTTACCGGCCAGGGCCAGGTCCAGGTCGCCGTCCCGGTCGATGTCGACCCAAGCCGCGTCGTAATAGTAGGACTGGAGATTTGACTGCCAGACCGGCAGGGTATCCAGGACGCCGGCCTGGTTGCGATAAACCTTGGCCCGCTGTAGGGAATCGCCGTAGTCCTCGCCGCAGGCGATGGCCAGGTCGAGATCGCCGTCCCGGTCCACGTCCCCGAAAGCGCAGGCGAAAGAATTGTCCCGGTCGTGGGGCCGCCAGGAAGGTGTGCTCTGGAATGTGCCGCTATTATTAACGTAAAGCTTGTCGTACTGGGGCGTCGAGGGATCACCGTAGTTGGCGACCGCGAGTTCGGGATACCCGTCGTAATTGACATCACCCAGGGCGATATGCGCGTTGTAGCCGACATCGGAGGAAGACCAGGAAGCGACATGCTGCAGGGTATCCGACCGGTTATAATTGACACGGTTCGGATTCTGCGCCATATCGTTCCCGTTGCCGGTCACGAAGTCGAGCTTGTCGTCCAGATTTATATCGACCAGGGCGCCGCCGGTGGAATAATCGTTATCCGTCGATTCCCAGTTCGGCGCGGCGGGCAAAGGTATTGTCGCGCAAAGAAAGATCATGACCGCCAGCATATGCCTCCTTATTAAACCTGCGACTACCGGCCTTTTTTCAAACGCCGCATAAGGTTGATGGCGCTTGTGTCCTGGGGATTTACCTTCACCCATTCATTCAAGATCGTGTAAGCGGAATTCGTGTCGCCTTTGCCAAGGTGAGCGGCGACCAGACCGATGTAAACCTCCGGGATCCGGGCGTTCATGGTCAGGGCGCGCTGGAAAAACTCGATCGCCCGATCGTAATCGCCCACCTCATTATAAATCAAACCGATCTTGCCGTAGAGCCCGGGGTTCTTCACCTTGATCGCCCGGAAATAATAATCCGCGCTGTCGAGTTGGCCCATCTGGGCGTAGGTGTAGCCGATATAAAACTGCATGGCGTAGCTTTCCTGGGCTTCAAACAACATGGATAGGCGCCAGGCGTTGATCGCGCCATGAAAGTCGTTCCTGGCCTTAAGCGCCAGGCCCAGGTTATATAGTTCGATCTGGTAGTTGGAGTACAAGATCCGGGTGTTCTCGTCCTTGACGATCTCAAAATCGTAGAACTCGCCAGCTTTCCGGCGCTTTTCGAAATCAACCAGGATCGGCGCCAGGGCCCGCTGTTTTTCCGGTCCAAAGATACCGGTGTACCGGCAGTCCCGGAAGAAGAAATCCCGGGTCCGCTTAACGTCGATGTTCTCGGGGTAAGGTAAGCTGTCGCTGACGACGCGGTACACGATCCCCTCGATCCTCAGGTAGGGCATGAAACCCTCGAAATTGTCCGGCGAAACGGTGGTCGCGAAATATACCGGCCGTTTGCCCTTGTATCCTTTAAGGTATTTGGCGGCGAACTCGGCGCCCGGGGTGTAATAGTCCTTGTCTTCGAGCTTGACCCCCGCATTCGCGGCCAGGATCTCGCGGATCATGATGTCCTTGACGTAGACGATCCTTCGGTCTTCGGTGAGCGCCGGCTGGAGGCGCTTGATCGTGTAGTCGCCGAACGTGACCGGCGCGCCCCACGACTTGATCTGCCGGATGTACCAATCGGTATTGATCAAAGAGAGGTTCGCGATGATCACGCTCCGCTTGAAACCCATTATTTCCTGGGCGAACCAGAGCGGGAAGGTATCGTTGTCGCCGTTGGTGAAAAGGATCGCGCCTTCGTCGCAGCACTTGAGCATGTTGTAACCGTAATCCTTGGGCGCGTAATTCTTGTAGCGGTTGTTGACGTGCAAATTTGTAAAGAGGGGTGCGACGGAAAACACGACGATCCCGCTCAGACTCGCGGCCTGAGCCAGCCGGTTCCCCTTGGTTTCGTTCCGCACCCATTCGGTAAAGGAATACAAACCAAAACCCGCGCAGATGATGAAGTAAACGAAACCGGTATGGAAGAAATAATCACGTTCCCGGACCTCGTGCCCTTTATGCCGGGGGTCCGGGTCGCTCGGGGAAAATTTCATGTTCAGGTAGCCGACAATGGCGAAGGACAGCATGAATAGAATGAGCATGATCATCATGAATATTTTCCGGTCGATGCGGAAGAGCTGGATCATGCCGAAGATCCCCGCCAGGTAGAAGATCACGATCAGCAACCCCCGGAACAGCCGGTTGATATCTTCGGGCGCGACCTGCTGGGAAAGGTACCGGACGAACATCGCCATCTGCCAGAAATAACCGACGACGGGGTTGGAGCCGGTCTCGTCCTGGGTCTTGCGGGGATATATCTTCTGCGGTCCGTACTGGGAGCGGTGGAGCACCATATTAAGAGACGCCCAGTTTTCGCCCGGATCGTTCTCGTTGATGCGGGGGGAAATGTTCTTGCCCGCCAGATACTGCTCCTGCGCCCCGCGGTCCCGGTACAACCGGGTCAGCACTTTTCCGCGGACGGGTAGGTAGATCTCGGTCGTCACCGCCATGAGCACGAGGAAAACGCCGGCGACGAAGAACTTCCAGTTCGTGTAGCGCCGCGGATTATTGAGGATCAAACCCAACCCGATGACGACCGGCAGTAAGG
>Ga0315279_10010586_pt1 | contig 10829 bp, 10 predicted proteins | sample YL17G06_20_MG_FD_203694 | JGI IMG/M metagenome (GOLD analysis project Ga0315279, IMG submission 203694) | Sediment microbial communities from Yellowstone Lake, YNP, Wyoming, USA - YL17G06_20 | ecosystem: Environmental > Aquatic > Freshwater > Lake > Sediment | place: USA: Wyoming | collected...
CAAAGACAAGGGCCTCAGCGGGGATCTCGATCGCCTCCCGATGCTCACCTGGATCATGTTCCTCAAGTTCCTCGACGACTTGGAGCGCATTCGCGAACAAGAGTCGACTCTCGCCGCAGCGCCCTACGGGCAGATCATCGAGCCGCCGTACCGCTGGCGGGACTGGGCGGCCGACGATGCCGGCATCACCGGCGACGAGCTCCTGACGTTCGTCAACCATGAAGAGGCTAGGCTTCCCGATGGCACAAGAGGACCGGGCCTCTTCGCCTACCTCCGCGCTCTGCAGAGCCACAACGGCCGGGACCGCCGCGACGTCGTGGCCACAGTCTTTCGCGGGGTGGTCAACCGGATGATCAACGGCTACCTCCTGCGCGACGTCGTCAACCTGGTCGACGGCATCCACTTCACCGGATCTGACGAGATCCACACGCTCAGCCTCCTTTACGAGTCCATGCTCAAGGAGATGCGCGACGCGGCCGGTGATTCCGGCGAGTTCTACACGCCGCGCCCCGTCGTCCGTTTCATGGTCGAAGCGACGCATCCCCGGTTGGGCGAGACGATCCTCGATCCGGCGTGCGGGACGGGCGGATTCCTCGCGGAAGCCTACACGCACCTCGAGAAGGAGTGTCGCACCGTCGAGGATCGCGAGACGCTCCAAGAGCGAAGCCTCTTCGGCGGCGAGGCCAAACCCTTGCCGTACCTGCTCGCGCAGATGAACCTCCTGCTGCACGGCCTCGAGTATCCGCGCATTGCCTACGGGAACAGCCTGGGAACGCCCCTCCGCGAGATCGGCGAGAAGGATCGTGTGGGCGTCATCCTTACCAATCCCCCGTTTGGGGGCGAGGAGGAGGCAGGAATCCTCTCGAACTTCCCAGACGATCTCCGCACGTCCGAGACCGCTCTCCTCTTTCTCCAGCTCATCATGCGCAAGCTCAAGCGGCCCGGGAAGGGCTCTGAGACGGGCGGCCGCGCCGCGGTCGTCGTCCCGAATGGCGTCCTCTTCGGCGACAACGTCTGCGCCCGCATCAAGGAGGAGCTCTTGGAGGAGTTCAACCTCCACACGATTGTGCGCCTCCCGAACGGCGTCTTCGCGCCCTATACGAGCATCCCCACGAACCTCCTCTTCTTCGACCGCTCCGGGCCGACGCGCGAAGTCTGGTACTACGAGCACCCGCTCCCCGAGGGCCGGAAGAACTACACGAAGACCCAGCCGATCCAGTTCGAGGAGTTCGCCCCGTGCCTCGCTTGGTGGAAGAAGCGCGAGGAGAACGATCGCGCGTGGAAGGTTCCCGCCGATGAGCTTCTCGCGGCCAACTGCAACCTGGACCGCAAGAACCCGCGAGGGAAAGAGGACATCGCCCACCTGCCGCCGGAGGAACTCGCCGAGAGCATCGTGGCCAAAGAGCGGCGGATCCTCGAGATCATGGCGGAGATCAAGAAACAACTGGAGAGAGGGCCATGGACTTCGACTCCCTGATCCAGACGATCGCCGGACTTCACGACCGCTTCCAAGCCGAGGCCCTTAGGGCCGTCAACGTAGGGCTGACCGCACGAAACTGGATGATCGGCCTCTATGTCAAGGAGTACGAACAGAACGGCGAGGACCGAGCGGTGTGCGGGAGCCAGCTCTTGGGGCGCCTGGCCGTAGAGCTTGCGGACAGGCTGGATCGGTGTTACACCGAGCGGTACCTGCGGCTCTGCCGCCAACTCTATGAGACGTATCCCCAGATTGGGAAACCACTGATTTCCGAAATCACCGCCCTGCCGATTCGGAAATCGACGATTTCCGAATCGGACCCACTACCGCGTGGGACGACCGGGTTGCGGGAGACAGCGTCTCCCGGATTCGGCCTTCCCGGCGAGCAACTGATCGCGGCCCTGTCCTTCACGCACCTTGCGGAGCTGGTCAAGCTCGAAGAGCCCCTCCGACGCGCCTTCTACGAGATTGAATGCGTCAAAGGCGGCTGGTCGGTACGGGAGCTGAAACGCCAGATCTCGAGCCTGTACTACGAGCGGTCCGGCCTGTCCCATGACAAGGCTGAGCTGTCCCGTCTCGCCAACGAAGCGGCGGAGATCTCGCCGCCTACCCTCGCCATCCGGGACCCGTACGTCTTCGAGTTCCTCGGGCTGAAGCCTCGCGAGGTCATGAGCGAGTCCACCCTGGAAGAGGGTCTGCTCGACAAGCTCCAGGACTTCCTTCTTGAGCTCGGCCGCGGGTTCTGCTTCGAGGCCCGCCGGAGGCGGATTCTCATGGGTGACGAGCACTTCTTCGTCGACCTCGTCTTCTACCAACGCATTCTCAAGTGCCACGTCCTCGTCGAGCTCAAGGTGGACGGCTTTCGCCACGAGTACCTCGGCCAGCTCAACACCTACGTCAACTGGTACCGCGAGCACGAGATGGCCGAGGGCGACAGCCCGCCCGTCGGGATCCTGCTCTGCACCGAGAAGAACCACGCCCTCGTCCGGTATGCCCTGGCCGGAATGGACAACCGCCTCTTCGTCTCCAAGTACGAGCTCCAGCTCCCCGACGAGGCGAAGATCCGCGCGTTCCTCGAGGCCCAGTACCGCGAACTCCGCGGAGGCGACGCCTCATGACCGAGCGATCCCCATGGCCGACCGTGCGGCTGGGAGAGGTGGTGGCGTGCCGCAAGGATTCCGTCACCATCGAGGATCTTGCGACCTACAAGCGGCCTCGAGTCCAGCTTCACGCCCAAGGCATCGTTCTCCGTGACGAGATCCTTGGCGCAGCCATCAAGACCAAGAAGCAGCAGGTCTGCCACACCGGGGACTTCCTCGTTGCCGAGATCGACGCCAAGGTCGGTGGCTTCGGAATCGTTCCGGAGTCGCTTGACGGGTCCATCGTCAGCAGCCACTACTTCCTCTACGCCATCGACGAGACGAAGCTCCACCGAAGCTTCCTCGACTACTTCATCCGCACACCAGCGTTCCGCGAACAGGTCGAAGCCCAAGGCTCGACGAACTACGCCGCGATTCGCCCTTCGGATGTCCTCGGGTACGAGATTCCCGTGCCGCCGTTGGCGGTGCAGCGTCGGATCGTGGCGCGGATCGAGGAACTCGCCGCTCTGATTGACGAAGCCCGGACCCTCCGCAAGGAGGCTTCAGACCCGACGGACTCGCTTCTCGACGGTTGTGCGACCAGACTGCTCGGGGCAGAGGGCTCTCCGAAGTGGCCAACGGGTGAGCTCGAATCGTTGTGCTCGGTCTTCATTGACTGTGACCACCGCACGCCAGACTACCTCGACGAGGGAGTGCCGCTTCTGCGTCCTCGCGACATCCGCCCAGGCGTTCTTCTGACGGCGGGCACCGCTCGAATTGCCAGGGAGGAGCACGAACTGCGTTGTCGGCGCCATCTTCCAGTAGCTGGTGACATCGTGTACAGCCGAGAGCTTTCGCTTGGCAACGCCGCCATGGTACCTGAAGGTTGCGAAGTGAGCCTCGGGCAAGGGACGATGTTGATGCGCGCCGACTCCACATCGGTCAGCAATGACTACTTGTCGCGCGTACTCAACTCGCCAGTCATCAGGCAGCAAGCCTTGCGGGCAGCCAAGGGAGCAGCCCACCCTCATCTGAACATTAGGGACATTCGGGCATTTCGTGTCCCCGTCCCTCCCCTCCCCGAGCAACGCCGGATCGTGGCGCATCTGGACGAGCTGCAGACGCAGGTGGGTGCATTGAAGGACCTGCAAGCCGATACCGCCGCCGAACTCGACGCCACCCTACCGTCGATCCTCGGTCGCGCGTTCAAGGGAGGTCTTTGATCATGGCCACTAGCTTCACTCAGCCGCGTTCTCGGCTTCTCCGATGGTCGCCGAGTCTTGCCAAGCTCTCGGCGCTCTCCGTCCGGCAGCCGTGGGCGTGGCTCATCGTGAGCGGGTTCAAAGACATCGAGAACCGCTCCTGGCACATTCGATGCCCCAGGACGCTACTCATCCATGCCGGCCTGAACCACACCGACTTCGACGACGACGAAGCCGAGAGACTAGAGCGGCGACACGGCATCCGCATCCCTGACGAGATGCCGATCGGCGCAGTTGTCGGGGTCGTGGACGTGGTCGATTGCGTGGAGCGGCATTCCTCCAAGTGGTTCGAGCCAGGCGGCTTTGGGTGGGTCCTCGCGAATCCACGTCGACTGAAGCCTCGCCCATGCAAGGGAGCCGTGGGGCTGTTCCGACCGGAATTCGGCAGTGACGAGGGCGCTTGAACAGGAAGGTCCGTAGTTGTGACGAAACAGACGCGCTGAGCTGGGCAAGCGACAGGAGTTAGGGGGACATGACATGGATCTTGCCTCGCAGGGAGCGGGATTCGGGGTGAGCAGTGCTCGTTTCAACCCGCAGATCGGTGTTCTGTCCCCAGATCCCCCGACCCTCCAGCCCCAGTTGACGATCGACGAACCATGGGTGTCCAAGCTGCAAAGGAGATCATGATGCCGTCCGCAGTGGAGGCCATCTTTGCGCGTCTTGTGGGTGGAGGATGGGCGCTGATCGAGGGACTCAAGGATCGGGAATATGATGAGACCCTTCATCTCGACTTCAAAGTGACCCAAGATCGCTCTGGCAAGCTGGACAAAGACGCCAGGAGGAATCTTTCCAAGGCGCTCAGCGGCTTTGCGAACTCCGAGGGCGGCCTCCTGATGTGGGGCGTCGATGCCCGGAGACAAGAGAGCACCGGCCCTGATAGGGTCGTGGGAATCCAGCCAATCGAAGACATTCGGCGTTTCCTCAACGAACTGGACAGCGCAACCCCTGACCTGGTCTCGCCGTTTGTCGTGGGCGTGCGGCACACGGCCGTGGAGATGCCAGACAAGCCGAACGCCGGCGTCGTCATCACTCTGATCCCTGAGTCCGACTGCGGCCCTCACATGGCCACCGCGAAGGATCTCTATTCGTACTTCCGGCGAAGCGGTTCAACTTTCCGCATCCTGGAGCACAATGAAGTGGCTGATCTCTTCGGCCGAAGACCGCACGCAGTCCTAAAGTTGAGCGCCAGCGCCCGTGTAGAGCTCGGCTCCTTTGGCCCCAGCGGTCGCAGCGCAAGGCTGGTCCTAGAGCTAGTGGTTGAGAACCTCGGCAGAGGTCTAGGGCGATTCGTGTCACTCTCTCTGGGCACGCTTGGCGCATGGCGCAACCTTACGGCGCCGCACATCGGCACCGTCCAGTCACGCTTTCGACATGTCGGCGGCAGTGGCGGATGGTGGCTGAGGTATGCAGCGCCAGCGGACGAAGTGGTCTACTCGGATGACAGCGTGGAGTTCGCACGCCTCACGTTTTACCCGGGAAAGGACCAACTTCCTTCAGAGGATCTCGCGCTGGAGTATCGACTGGACGCAGCGGACTTCCGGCCCATTCTTGGAACCGTGACGGTCTCACTAGACCGGATCCACAAGGCAGTCCACGCCGTGGTGGACGGTTTGGATACCTCAGTAGTGCTCGCGACGACTGTGGTTCCCTCCGACTAATCCGTTCTTTCACGGTGTGCGCCTGGTCGTGGGGATTCAGAGGATACAACACTGACTTGCCTCGCCTTCTCACCTCACGTCTTCTCGTAGGCTCGCCCAGCGGTCAGGATGCCGGTCCGGTCCGCGTTCTCTCGACGAGCGACCGGAGAAGAACGCCCGCACCAAGGCACTCGTGCCGCCAGGGCCTGCGCGAGGTCAGAAGATACCGGACGGCGTGAGCCGCCGGACACGGCATCACCGGACTACTTCGCCTCAAGCGAGAAGCCGGACCGGGCGATCACGCGAAGACAGGCCTCCACGACCGCCGCGTCGTAGAGCCGCCCCTTCCCGGACGTGATCTCCTCCACCGCCTCGTCGAGCCCGCGCGCAGTTGCCGGCACCCTCATCGCAATCGCGGGCGTCGCGATCCTCTTCCTCGCGTAGCCGCCCCGCGCTGGCAGACGACTCCGGAACGGGCGCAAGGAGACCGGGTCGTCGCGCCGGCCGGGGACCGTGGAGTAGCCCACTCAACCCGCAAACCAGTCCATCACGGCGGACTAGTGTTCCGTTCTCCGATTGCGCCAGCCCGCCGGCCTGCGAATGTAAAGTGCTCTTGACAAGAGGGTGGCTGCCGGTAGAATGTAAAGCATCCTTTACACCGGGAGGAGCCGATGCGTCTGGAGAATCGTGTGCGTGAGGCACGCAATGGGCAAGGTCTCACGCAGGAGGAACTGGCGCGAGCCGTTGGGGTCACGCGGCAGACGATTATCGCGATTGAGAAGGGCGGTTACGAACCTTCGGTACGGCTCGCGCTTGCCCTCGCGTCGTCGTTGGCGGCCTCCGTAGGCGACCTGTTTTGGCTAGCGCAGGAAAAGGGAGGAGAGATCTGACATGGGAATGCTCTACGCCGCTTCGAGAGCCGCCCTCGCGGGTGTCTTAGCCGCCGCGCTCTACTTCGGGGGCCTGCCGTGGTGGGGTGTCACTCTCTTGGGGACTCTGACTCTCGCGTTCTTTCTCTGGGCACCTAGGTCCGGCCGGTATGTCGTCCAGGAGAAAGGCGGAACGACCCCACTCCGCCGAGATGAACGGGCGCGAGCGATCCGCGACAGGGCAGCTAGGAACGCTCTTGTGGTCACGGTCCTTGCCATAGCGGGGCTGACCATCGTCTACGGCCGGGTCTTGGACACGATGATCCCCGTCTCGGCGCTCGCCGGCGTTCTCGGGTTGGCCGCCATCGTCTACGTGCTCTCCGACTTGTTCCTGCGGCGTTCGGCGTAGCTGATAGCTCGCGAGCGAGCTCATGGAACCCGTAGGGGACCAGCCGTACGTTGCCTCAGGCGACTTCGCAGATCCGCTTCGCGGTGGCGGCGGCGCATCGACCCGAGAGAGGCGGGGAGGAGCTGCTTCGCCAGGGCTGCGCCGTCCTCTTCCCGCTCGATCCGGGCACTCGTGACGGTCATCTGGATGCGGGGGATTCCGCAGGACCGGACGACCAGCTGCTTGGCTTCGGGTCTCGCGTCTTCCTGCACCTGCAAGCCAGACCAGCCCGCTCGAGAACCTGACGAGCCCGTCTCCTCGGCGTCAGAATGGATCAGGGCATGGCCCCTTGGCCGACCGGCAGACTGAAGCCCTTGCCAGTTCAGAGCCGTTCGCGATCGGTGTGGCGTCCATGGAGCCGCCTTGCTCTCTCCCGGAATCCCGTGATGTCGAAAGAAGTGAGTTTCAGGGCGGCCGAACCGGGGCAACCCTTGCGCGGTGGCGACGCATAGTCCTCTCTCCCTTCGGCCCGCCGCTTCCGCCCCCACCTCGGTTCCGATCCCAGCGTCCACCTTTGGCCGGCCCGAGAGGGACGACTCAAGCCCGGCCAGGGCCTCCTACGGCCCGAACACGATGGTTTTAGGGCTATTGCCCGCTGGGAACGTGGCTGTGACGGTGTCCGTCGCGGTGTCAAGCACCGAGACGGTGCCGTCGCCGGAGTTGGTCACATAGACCTTGTTCCCGCAGATCGCGATGGACGAGGGGTTGTTGCCCACTGGGATAGTGGCTGTGACCGCGTTCGTCAGGATGTCGATCACCGAGATGCTGCCATCGTCGTAGTTGGCCACGTAGACTTTGCTCCCGCAGATCGCGATGGCACAGGCGTTCTTGCCCACTGGGACGGTGGCCGTGACCGTCTGCGTTAGAAGATTGATCACCGAGACGGTGTTGCTAAGACCGTTTGACACATAGGCCTTGCTCTCGCAGATCGCGATGTCCTCGGGATGACTCTCCACCGTGATGGTTTGCGTGACCTCGTCTGTCGTTATGTCGACCACTGAGACGGTGCCGTCGAGGCCGTTTACCACATAGGCCTTGTTCCCGCTGATCTCAATGTTGCTGGGGCCCCCGCCCACTGCAATGGTCTTCGTGACCTCGTCTGTCGTTGTGTCAATCACGGACACGGTGTTGTCACGGTAGTAGTTTGCCACATAGGCCCTGTTCCCGCTGGTGGCGATGGCAAGGGGGCCCCAGCCCACTGCGATGGTCCTCGTGACCGCGCCTGTCGTTGTGTCAATCACGGAGACGGTGCTGTCGAGGTAGTTTGCCACATAGACCTTGTTCCCGCTGATCGCAATGGCATAGGGGCCACTGCCCACCGGGATGGTTGTCGTGACCTTGCCTGTCCCCAGGTCGACCACCGAGACGGTGCCAACCTCGTGGTTTACCACGTAAGCCTTCTCGAGGCCACTCCCTCCGTAGCTGCACGGCGGGGGGGTAGAGTTGACCCGCATGAACTCCTTTGGGGACGGTGTCATCTGGCCGGTGATGGTGCCAGAGACGATCAGTGGGGCTCCTATTTCGGTTCCATCGTCGATGCGGAAGTTGGGCATGTCCACAGCTAGCTCAAGAGTCGCCGAGAACTTGCCTGTGTCCCAGTCCGCAGTTCCCTTGAAGTCGGATTCATCCACCAGGTAGAACTTGAGGTCCCCAGTCTCGAAACCGTTTGGGAACCTGATGGATGATGCCGTGTAGGTCACGGATTCAGGCTGGATAATGCAGTGAGCAGGGTCCGTGTAATCCAACACGAGGTGCAGTTCATACTCCTCTGGGGTTGTATACGTTCCCGGTTGGAGTACCGGCACCCCGTAGTCTGTAGACGATGCGGCCGTGTCGTCCAGCACAAGCGTGAGGGTATTCGTGCCTGGAATCGAGGAGATTGTGCACGAGTACAGCTTCCGCTGGTCTCCTTGCGACACTGGTCGTGGCACGATCGTAACTGTAGCGGAGCCGAATTCTTTATTGTGGATATAATAAGTTACTTTCGTCTCTTCCTCGCCCTTAAACAAACAGGACTCTTCGGGATGGTCCTTGGGGCATGGGAGTTTGGTGCCGTCGGGCTTCACTACCACACATCCACGTGGCACCCAGACCGACCACTTCGTTCCTGCCTCGAGTGTGATGGTGTGGTCGCTGGCCCCGCTCAGATCGACTCTTCCAGAAATCGCCCCTCCAAGTACGCAGTAGAACGGCACAATCAGGATGGCCGCCACAACTGCTGCAACAGCTCTTAGTTTGGTCATTGCACTTCCCTCCTTCTGCAGCTACCGCATGATGCATCCTGTTCCCAAAGAGCGCGGTTGGTGCGGCATTGCGGGGGGCACTGCCACTCGCCAGGGATGCTCCAGACTGCCGAAACCCGAGCACCCGCCGTGCTCCCCCAGCATGGGGCCTTTGAGAGACTCAGAGCTGTCAGGCGCCCCAGAACATGACTCAGCATCGATTACACATCACGATATCATTTATGTGCAGGTAAATCGAGTCCTTCTTTCTGGGCTCTGTGACCCACCCCCGGTGAACGGTCCACTCCCTCAAGCTGATCTAACTCACCCCCAGTGGACGCAGGCCACCGCCTCCGGCGCGGGCGGCGAGTAGCCCAAGCTGCTGTGTGGACGGATCGTGTTGTACTCCCGTCGCCAGTCTTCGATCAGCACCTTCGCTTCCTCCAGCGTGTAGAAGATCTCCCGGTTCGACAGCTCGTCGCGAAGCTTCCCGTTGAAGCTCTCGTTGAGAGACTTCGGGGACGCAACACTTATTTGCCCGCCTTCCAACCCCGCGTTTTCCTGGATTCCGGGGATGGATTCCGGGGATGGATTCCGGAGACGCCACACCCATTTGCCTCGCCTTCCAACCCCGCGTCTTCCTGCAAGCCCGGCCAGGTCGCCGGAGAACCGGACGGGCCGTCTTCTCCGCGTCAGAGTGCATCGAGCCATCTCTCGCGCACTCGCGCACGGAGGACGCATGCCGGCTCAGAGCTGTACGCAATCGACGTGGTGCCCCGGGAACCGCCCCGGCCTCTCCCGGAATCCCGTGATGCCAAAAGAAGAAGGGATCACCACAAAAAAAGGGTCCGCGGCGTAGAGTAGAGCGTGGGAGACCGGGGACAAGTCTCTTGAGCTCAACCGCGTTCCATTCGCCTTCGCAGTTCCGCTCGCCTACTGTCCAAGCAGCGGCGGACAGTCTCGTGCCGGATCTCCAAAGGCTGCGGGCCCCAATCGTGGGGCCCGCAACGGGAGGTACTGACAAGGAGGCCAGGGCTCTCGTCTCTTGTCTTCGGTCAACCTCCTCATCCACTTCTAGCCCAGGTCCTCGGGCCGACCGACCGCACCCGGAGAGGCGGTCGGCGGGCCACGAGGCACACCGAGAAACGGCGACGCAAGGAGACTTCACGAACGAGACAAGGCGACGAAGACGCAGGATTGCGTCTTCGCCTTCGGCGGTCCGGCCACCGTGGGAACCCTTCCGTTAGGTCCGTGACTTTGCGTCCCCGGCTTTCGCCGGGTTTGCCTTTTCGAGCTGGAAGCGATAGTAGCGGAGAAGGCCATCGAAAACAAGTGGCCAGCGCCTCCTCCACCTGGAGCACTGAGGAACACAGCCCGGCACGAGGGTGTTTGGGGCCGGATCCTGCTATGAAACGTCGGCGCCTGCGGCGCTTTCGCGCCGGACTTCTTTGCCACTGGGGTAAGTCCGAGCAACGTAGCCACGCTCCCGCGTCGCCAGGGTGTTGCCGAGCGATCGGGCGAATACCTGGTTGGGTGGTGCCCTCTGCGAACGACGCGGTCAGGTTCCACTCTCTGGCGCGTTCACGGGAGCGGAGGGCGAGGTCTGTCCCACGTGAGAGCTTCGGGTCGGTTCCGGCTTCTGGAAGGGTCGAGCCGAGGCATGTCGTAACTGCCATCCGCTGGCCGGAGATCGCTTGCCCACGCGGCACCGCCAGACTAGGATCTCGCAGCAGACTTCTTGTCAGACCCGATCAAGGGAGGGAGCATGGCGAAGGAGCTCCAGGCCTACTGTGGCCTCGTGTGCACGAAGTGCCCGGCGTACGTCGCGAAGAGGA
>Ga0315279_10010587_pt1 | contig 10829 bp, 11 predicted proteins | sample YL17G06_20_MG_FD_203694 | JGI IMG/M metagenome (GOLD analysis project Ga0315279, IMG submission 203694) | Sediment microbial communities from Yellowstone Lake, YNP, Wyoming, USA - YL17G06_20 | ecosystem: Environmental > Aquatic > Freshwater > Lake > Sediment | place: USA: Wyoming | collected...
CTGACCACCTCTACGAACAAATCCGGAAGAATAGCAGCATTCTGAGCTCGGAAAAGGCAGATGGTTCAGAAGTCAGGTGCTTGTAGTCCCGATAGAAACATGAAGGCGGTATCGGTTTTCAGTTCTTGAGCAATTCTGCGAGAGCTATATATTCCCAGGCTATACGCATAGATGATCACCTTTAGCATCATCGCTGGATGATAGGCTGGTGCCCCGCCACCTTCATACTGACCAAGTAAAAGCGACGAATCAAGAGTATCCACCACATCACTTATAATACGCACTTCGTGATCCTGAGGTACAAACTCATCCAGCGAAGGAGGGAATAGGAAATTCTTATCTTGTCTGTATTCCTTAAATATCTTCATCTCGTGGCCTCCAACGGAAAGACCTTCTTGTGGAAGATTATACCCTACTTTGCCACGTGGGCGTGATCTCAGGGGGACTTTTTAGACAGCCTGATATTCTTTTAGTCAATGGCTCCAGCACGATATCGCTTCTGTTTTATCTTCACATCGGTGGGCAGACCCCAGCCTCTCTTTACCTGGCTCCCAATTTAGCGGTTAGATACGGGATCACTTCTCAATGGAAGGTCCCATCATACCTCATACGGGTTTGGCCAGGAGGGCAGGGGCACCATGTTGTGCACACGGGTTTGCTCAAATGAGCCCCCAAAATAGCGATCGGCGTCTCCCTGCCCACCCTGATGCATTATCGTTACCTCCAATATTTTAGACTGCTACCAGCGTTAGTTCTGGTTTTGAAACCTGGTAATAGGTCTGATTCTTAACCATGGCAAAGGCCAAACGCAACAGCCTATTAAGTGCTGCCCCGACTACTTCCCTTCCATTGAGGGGGTTGGCATGAGCTGGCCGCTCTCGTCTCTGCTTGGCCCAAGCACGAAAATCTGGATTAAATCGTAGCATAGGAATAACCGACGTCCAGGCGCAGTATCTTAATACCGGGCGCCCTTGCTTGCTCATCGGGGTGTGAGTACCCCTTTTCCCTGCTGATTCTGATTCTGTGGGATTGCTGCCAGCCATCTTTATCATTTGCTTTGCGCTCCGGTATGCCTTGAAACAGCCGAGTTCTGCCAGTAACCCGGCTACAGCAATATAGTTGAGTCCCCTTATCGAGAGCATGTACTTGCCTTCTTCTGTTTCATCCACCAGCTTGATCAGCGTCCCCTCTATGACGCGAATGTGCCGCCTAATGAGCTCAAGTTTCTCTACCAGGAATGAAATCTCAGTGGCTACCGATTGGGCGCCTGCCGCAATGCCGATTGATGTTCTCGCTGAGTAATGAAGTGCCCTGAGTTTCCTTCTCATCAGGCGGCCCTGGTGTTGTGCTTCGATTGTAGCCACAAATTCATCCTCCATCATCCCGGCAATCACACTGGGTATGGAACAGGTGGAGAGTATGCTTAGAGCTGTCAGCCCACAAGGGTCTTTAAAGACATGGGTGAACTCTGGGAAAAGCCCGTCCAGAAGCCCTTTCGCCAGGTTTATTATCCTGGTCCTTTCCTTGACCAGCCGGCGATAGGCATTATGGGCGGAACGCAGTTCAGAATAAACTCCCTGCGGTATTTTACCCTCGGTAAACTCCCCGGTACATAAGAGCTGCGCTGCCACCTCGCTGTCGCGATAGTCATTTTTCCTACGATTAAGATCCTTCCCCTCTCGCCTCCGCTTCAGGGTAAACTGGTTGATGAAACGAAACGGAATGCCTTGCTCATCCAGGAAGTAGGCCACATTTCGCCAGTAGTGGCCCCCCGTCTCGATAGCGAACATGACACCCCGGCAGCCGGATTTCATCATTTCCATCCTGGCTCGGCGTAACAGGAATTCGAGACCTTCTCTGGTATTGTCAAACTTGAATTTGGCCTGGGTGGTGAAATCTTGAGTGATAGCGACCGCGGCATGCCTCTTCTTATGCGGGTCGACTCCTACGACCAAGTATTCCTCCGGCACTTGCTTCCGTTTTCTTGCTGCAGTATTCTGCATTTGTGATGGCTCCTCCTACTTTAGATTTGGCGTTTGCGTTTACACCATTCTACTGTAGCCGGAGCCATCTCCTTTTATTATTCCATATACTAAATAGCGAAATGTTCAATACTTACAGATATGTAATTCAGGTTTATCAGTTCACATAAGCGGTATGCTCTATATGGATGGCTAAGCATAAGTGCCCCACGCCTATCCCGCTGCTTTACCACCCTTTAGAGTCAATCCCCCTCCGGTTAGCTTTCCCTTCAAAATAGTATCTGCGGTGAGAAGCCCGCTACTCATTGCTCCGAACATGCCCACCCCTGGTGAGGATTTTGCCCCTGCTAGATAAAGGTTTAATATTGGTGTCCGGTGTGGTCGGTGAAGATTGGTTTGCCCCGGGGTTACTGCCAAATCATACCAAGCACCATTGCTGCTTAGAGTAAATCGCTCAAAGGTTAAAGGGGTAGCAATGTCCGTGACCTCGATGTGCCGGGAAAGCTCAGGAATTATATTTTCGGCAGCCTTTATCAACTTAGCAGCTAACTCATCTTTAAGCTTCCTGTATTCTGTTGTATGCCTTCTCGCCTCACCACTCCTCCAGTAATTCTCAAAATTATAGGGCACCGGATAGACTATAAGAGCAATGCAATGCTTTCCTTCGGGTGCTAGCTCAGATATCCCAGATGCTAGGGTAGGAACGGAAATGCCAACCCCCATTGAGGGGGTTTCTGTGATTATCTTGCCCTCTTTCGCTAATTTATAGGCGTCATCGAGTGTATTGTAGGAAGGGAAATAGAAAACTGTGGCATAATTTAAATCGTACTTCTCCAGGTCCATATCAACTCCGAGGTGCACCACAAATCCTGAAAGCGATACCTCTTTACTTTCCAGTTCTTGGACAAATTTACTCTTCAAATGTTCCCTACCCACAAGCTCAAGGAAAGTCCTCTTGGTGTCAGCATTAGAGATGACATACTCCACCTCAACTATCTCCCCGTCATCAAGCTCCACCCCAGTTGCCTTTCCTCGTTCAATCAATATCTTTCTTACCCGAGTCTTCAGGCATATCTCTCCTCCGAACTCCTGTAGCTTTTTAGCAAGGGCATCAGGTATGTCTTGAAAAGGTCCCACTGGACGGAAGGCACCATCATGATAGCTCATTAGCATCCCTACCATGGTAATGGCAGAAAGCTGAGAAGGGTGGACTCCTATATAAGGCCAAGGGGTGGAAATAATGGTCTTAAGCTTCGAATCCTCAAAATGCTCATCGAGTAGATTTTGAAAGGTTTTGTTAAGGTATTTGAGCACCCTGGGGTATTTTATAGGGAACGATGGCATTTGAAGAGGCTTAGGGAAGATTGGCATCATGCAAATCTCATGCCACATCCTCTTTATGGTCTCAAAATATCTATGAATATTTCTCGATTCATGGGGAAACTTTTTGCTCAGTTCCTCCTCATATTTGTCTACATTCGTCCATACCTTTATGCTATGGTCTGGGTAGATAAACTTTAGGTATGGGTCAAACTCGATGAGCTTGATTTCCTTATCAAGCCCCATATAGGAAAATAGCCTCCCAATATTCTTACTTGGTCGACACGCACTAATGACATCGGGGATATCAAAGGTAAATCCCTTTCGCTCATAGGAGGTAACATATCCACCGGGCTTGAAGTGCTGCTCGAATACCACAGTCTTCAATCCATTCTTGGCAAGCAAACAGGCACAGGTTAGTCCACCGATGCCAGCACCGACTACTATACAGTCATATTTCTCAGGCATTCCAACCTCCTCTTCACTTTTGTCTACAAGGCAAGATGGCATAGGGGAAATCACGCAGGGTCCAATCCATCTTGGCTATCAGCCTCGCTGAGCTGTGCACAATCCTTCTTCCATCGGACATTCTACACACCTTTCTCTTTCTGTAATATCTCAGGTCATGTTTAACTTTGCCCCGGGGGCTCAAATTCTGCATTAATCCGCATTAATAAGGCTAACTCTTGAACCCCATTTTATCCTATAGCCTGCTCGCTTGCCAATTCTCCTATTTGGCAAGCAAGAATGTGAGTCGGCTGTACCCCACTTCCTACTGCACATAAGTCCAAATTGTTATTCAAGGTAACAAAGTAGTAGAAAGTGAAATCACAAAATGGTATCTTGTTCAACACGGCCGTCCGCTGGACATAGTAGATTACGGCATCCAGGGGGGAAGTCACCCTTTTTGCTGCCGACGCCCGGCCTCTCACCATAAATCTTTTGCCCATTAGGTTTCAAGACCACGCTCAAGGTATTACTCATTACTTACAGACTCCACGCATAGGTTATTACTCAATAGACCTGACCGGCGTTCCACAAGGAGTTCAAGTCGTCTAGGTCTGCCGTCCTCTCGACATAGCAGACTACGGCGGTGAGTGGAGTTCCGTCCTTTTGCTTGGAAATGCTCAGTTGCTCCGCTATGGATCTGAAAAGGTCGGCTTGGGATGGGATGGCCGGGTCGCCCTTTTCTGTCTTGGATTTCTCCTCAGTGGCTGGTGGTTGAGGCGGGCTTGTTTTGGTGACAGTTTCGATGACAGTTTCGATGACAGTTTTAGTGCCGGGAGGCGTTGCCGTTCCTTCCTCAGCCTTGATTTCCGCAGGTGGATTCGCCTTATATTTCCGCCCCTTTTCGGTAATCCGATGGAGGTTTTTGGTCTTGTTGGTCGACTCAATTGACGTGCTTGTCCGCAATTCTTTAGGCAGTTAACCAGCATTGAATGCGGCCATTGCGATAAGCTCGCCGATGGCCGCATTGGTTCGGTGATGGGAAAGCGCCTTCAATAGCAAAGTTGAGGCGGAGTCCGCTTGAAAGCTCCCTCGCTGGGGCTGTCTTCCAGCAGGCGGCGAATGGTCTTTGCTTCCCTGTCACTCACACTAGGCTGACGTGACCGAAGCAAGGTTGCTACCTCTTGTGCTGGTCGACTGCACGAAATGATGCTTTGTTCAGCTCTGCCGCCCTCTGGACACGGTAGACTACGGCGCTGAGGGGAGTTCTGTCCTTTTGCTTGGAAATGCCCAGTTGCTCCGCTACGGATTGGAAAATGTCGGCTTGGGAAGGGATGGCAAGATCATCCTTTTCTGTCTTGGTTTTCTCCTTAGTGGCTGGTGGTTGAGGCGGGCTTACTTCGGTGCCTTTTTGGGTGCTTTCTTCGGTGCTTACTTCGGTGCCTTCTTCGGTGCTTTTCACGGTACTCGACGCCGCGGGTAGGTGCTTACTAGGCTTGATTTCAGCAGGTGGGGCCGCCTCAATTTCCGCCGGTGGATTCGCCTTGTATCTCTTCCCCTTTTCGATAATCCGGTGGAGGTGTTTTGGTCTTGTTATTTCCCTCATCTAACTTGCTCAACCGTAATTCTTTAGCCAGTTGACCCGCATTATATGCGTCTATTAGCGTAAGCTCGCCAATATCCGACGGCCTCATCGCCTCGATGGCCTGGGAAAGTACCGTCAATTGGAATGCTGAAGCGGACTCCGCTTGAAAGCTCCTCGCTGGAGCTGTATTCCAGCAGGTGGTGAACGTTCTTGGCTTCCCTGTTGGTAACATCGACGTTGTTCAATTGTTCGTTCAGTCAAGTGAGAGGTTCCCACATGGTACTGGACTGCGATAATGTGCCTGTGGTGATCGCAGGTGGGTAGGATTGTCCATGTCTGCTGTCCTCCTTGACATTTGGTATTACATCGCTTACTATTGAGATATGAAGACAGGGAGACCGAGAACAGGTAGAAAACCAAATACCAGCATAAGAGTTGACCTAGACATTCTTCACCAAGCTAGGATTGCTGCTGTTACCCAAAAAAAGACCATGGGGCAGTGGCTCGAAGAGGCAATACTGGAAAAAGTTGAGAGGGAGCGAAAACTTGGAAAGGAGGAGCAAGCATGAGAGCGGCACTTTACGCCAGAGTCAGTCAAGACAAGCAAAGAGAGAACTACAGCATTCCCACCCAGCTGGAGGCGATGAGGGAATACTGTGCCAAGAATGGCTTGGACATTGTTAAGGAGTATATCGAGGACGAAAGTGGAGCTAAACTTACCCGCCCCATCCTTGACCAGGTAAGAGAGGACGTTACGCAGGGATTATTTGATATCCTGGTATGCCACGATGTTGACCGCTTTGGACGTAACCTGGGGCATCAAATCCTTCTGGAAGAGGAGTTTGCCAAGCATGGTGTTGAGGTGAGGTACGTCCTCGGGGACTATAAGGACAACCCAGAAGGAAGGTTAACCAAGCATATCAAGGGCGTCATAGCTGAATACGAGCGAGAGAAGATTATCGAGAGAACGTTCAGGGGCAGGCTCGGGCGAGCTAAAGCCGGCCAGGTGAATATCAGCAGTCGTGAACCCTATGGATACGTGTACAAGAGAGAGGAGAGAAGGGGCTGGCTTGAGGTTATACTTGAGGAGGCAGACATCGCCAAGGAGATTTACCGTCTCTATGTCCAAGAGCGGCTATCCTGCCAGGAGATAGCCGCGGGATTAACTAGTAGGCAGGTTCCAACAAGGAGCCCCAGCATGATTGGATACTCAAGAGGCTGGAACAAAACAGGCTAAATTCTAGGCGCAACAGGAAGTGGGACTATCTGCTACGGGGGATGATCCAATACGAGGGTGATAACCTGCGCTACTATGGACGGCATATCCGTGGTGAATCATGGTGCTATGTCTACTCGCCCCGTGGCGAACGAAATGGCAATCCTAGACCATATCTTCCTGGCCGGAAGCTGGAGATGCAAGTCGAAACACTAGCGAGAGAGGTATTGACTGGCCAGGAGGTGCTGGAACAGCAACTTGGCTTGCGACAAGGAGCCATCGACCAGAGTATTACTAGTCTCGAAGAGGAGCTGCGGAGGCTCGACCGAGAAGAAAACTTGAATCGCAATGCAGAGGCTGAACTCATCGGGTTGCGGGCTCGCTACAAGGACAGAATTTCAGACGAGGCCTTTGAGCGTCAGCTAACCCAAATTGAGACGAAACAGCGGTGGATTACACAGGAGCGTGAGCGGACCCTCGAGCAGCTTTCGCAGCTTAGGGCTAAATCCATTTCCCTGGTGGGCCTTGAGCAGCTGCGAGGAAAGGTGGAACAGAGGCTGGCGTCAGGGGAATTCGCAGACCGCCGCTACGTACTGGAGGCCTTGGGAACCCGCATTATCGTGACAACAGAGGGAACCAGTGAGGTTGAGTTTACTATACCAGCCAAAGCAGCAAAAGATGCAATTGCATTAAGCGTACCCCTGAACGCTTGCCCACGATATTCAGTTGTTCCAAAAACAACCCCCTTTTGGCTATCTGGCTAGTGGGCAAAACTGCCAGCTTCACCTAGTAGTCAGCTTGTGTTTAGCTGCGATACGCTAGCCTAAACGTGCTGCCACTATATAAGTCGCCGAAAAGGGCTTAAAACCTTTCCACTAAATTAGCCTTTTTTGCTCTTTTTTTCGCCACTTACACAGGTAAATCATATCGGCATTGGTAAGAGGATAACCGCCTTTGAGCTTATAGGCTATCGCCACCAGTCTAGGCTTATAGCCTATTTCCCAAGTGCTATCGCTAACCCAAGCGTCTAGCTCCATTGCCTTATCATCAGCTATCAGCTCCCCTAGCTCGGTTAGATTGCCTTCACCATCCAGTATGGGCTTGTTTAGGCTTTCCAGCTTGATAGCCTTCGGACATTCTCCGTATGACCAGTCCTCTTTGCACTTGCGCCGTTGCGTCGTGCTACAGTGGCGACAATCTAACCCCATCGTGAGCTTGTAGTAGGCTCTCCAATAGTCGGCTTGCGCTCTGCTGGCTATCCGATACATGGCAGCTTCTGTGAAGGGCTTATGACCGTTATTACGCTCGGCTACGGCTAGGGTCAAGATAATATCGTGGAGTAAGTCCTCTGTGTCCTCTACCTTCGCCTTGTGGGCAAATCGTGAAGCTACCTTATAATAGGTTAGCCATTCGCCCTCTAGCTGGTGATAGCCGTTACCGTTACCGTTGCCGTTAGGTTGCTTTTGCCTTCCGTTTGACCTAGACTTGATATGGCGGGGCTTTGCTCCATTGGCTTGGGAGACCGTAAGTTTACCACACCACTGGCAAATGCCCTGCCTTTCGTTTAGTGTCCAGACTTTACCGCACTGGCTACAATGCCCCTGCGGTGCTGGTGCTGGTGCTGGTGCTGGTGCTGGTGATGTTACCGCCATTGTCATCGCTTACCCCCTTTCTCTTATTTGCCCAAAAGAGGGCTAGCGTTCAGGTCGGGCTTTCCGCTATTAAATTGTTAAGGTGCGTTTTTATGTTTCCAGCTTCATAATCACACAAAAAGCGCTATTGTGATATGCGTAAACATAGCGATATAGACATCTGCCTGGGGCTATGGGCTAATTTGAAGAAACGGAAACTGCTCTGGGGACATGATAGACATATGAGGCTAGGGCAAGAGTGAGCGATGATTGCAGTATCCTTCCACAGGGGACAGGGCAAAGGGGCAGCCGTGGGGTAAGGGACAGCCCCAGCAATTGAGGCTCTGTAGTCAAAAACGAGGCGGGTTTTGGGGCGGGCAAAGGTTTCCCCCAGGCAGGGCTGATGTAACAGAGAATAAATCCGGTATGCGGGAAGATTGCGCTCCGACAGACTTTCTGCCGCTTGGCCCTAGCGGCTGCCAGCTACACCTTAGCGGCTAGACCTTTCAGTCCAGGCAGGAGTGATTAAATCCAAGCGGGACTCGCTATCTTCTAAAGTTAGGGTTCCAGAGATGTGTGGTTTAGTGTGCATCATGTCGACTCAGGCCGGGTACTCTGGATTTGTAGTAGCTTCACACTGCGCCTCTAACCAGCCGGCGAGCCGGAGTGAGTGCACACTGAATCATGTTCTATTCTCCAAAGCTGGCCAATGGCCTAATGTCCTGGGTTCTGTATCTCTATTTGAAGTGCCTCCAACTTAGGTATGTGGAAAGGGTAGATGGTGCTCACTTTGTATCTACCCCCCAGTTTTACCTTGCCGTGCCAAAACCGGCATCCTGAACGGGAAAACCTTTTTGCTATTACGTTCACTCTGCGATATTAGACTTGTCCTGCGTCTAAATTAACGTTTAGTCTGGTTGTCGTCAGTTGCATAAGACAGTAAGGGGGTCAGGGGGATAGGTTACCAAACAATTTCCCGCGCTATGTTTTGTTACCCACTGTAGTCCCTGGCGGGACTCTACTGCCTGGTTCTAATTTACAACCGCTAACCACGGTTGCATTATCACCCAGCACCGAGCCGTTCACGATACTCCGGGCATTAAGGCAGCAGTTGTCGGCGACGATGGAGTCCTTCAGGCTGACACCCTGTCCGACTAAAGTATTTCGCCAGATGACAGAGGACTCAATCACGGCATTTTCTAGAATGGTGCTACCAGAGCCGATAACCACCGGGCCTATTAGCTTAGCCTTGCCGCCAATAGTGCAGTTGCTGCCTATCAGCACCGGTCCTTTGATTTGAGCCGTATGGTCTAGTGAGCTTTGCTCCCCAATGACTACCTCCTCACAGACCGGGTGATGGTGGCGGACGCTACGGCCACAAAGCAGGTCTCGATGTAGCTGTAGGTACTTTTCTGGAGTGCCAATATCTATCCAGTAGGCGGTGGAGGGGTAAGCATAAGTAGGCTCGCCTTGGTCTAGGAGCTGCGGAAATAGTTCACGCTCAAAGCTGAATTTGGTTTGAGGTGGAATTCGGCTCAGGACATCGGGTTCCAGGATATAGGTGCCGGCATTTATCATATTGGTGGTTATATGCTCCCGGCTTGGCTTCTCCAGAAAACGGGTAATCCTATACTGGGCGTCAGTTTCTACCAGGCCATAGCTGGTGGGGTCGTCCACCGGAGCAAGGGCGATGGTTGCCTTTGCCTTTCTTGCCCGGTGAAAGGCGGTCATGGCGGCAATGTCGAGGTCGGTGAATACGTCCCCGTTTAGCACTAGGCAGGTCTCATCAAGGTACTTTCCCGCATTTTTCACTGCTCCTGCTGTGCCTAGAGGGACATCTTCTATGGAGTAGCTAAGCCTGACGCCAAACCGGCTACCGTCTTGAAAGTAGTCTCTGATAGGTTGGGCGAAAGAGGTTTGAGTCAGGACTATGTCTTTTACCTGATAATACTTGAGGTAGCCAATGACATGTTCCAGGAACGGTTGGTTAAGGACAGGAATCATGGCCTTTGGTATATTGTAGGTGAGCGGACGCAGTCTGGTGGCTTCACCACCCACTAGGATAACTGCCTTCATCGTCGACCATTATAGCATTTCTTGTCGGTAGTTTCCCTAGATGATAGAATTAGTGATGGAATTAGGCATCTTGGTCAGGTGGGGCATTAGCTCACCTGGTATTTGAGATAAGGCTGGAGGCAGGCATTGATTCTAAGGAGACTTGTCGTCGGTTCTATTGCTTCTAACTGCTATATAGTGGGTTCTGAGTCAAATAGGCAGGGGATGATAATTGACCCTGGTGCGCAGGGTAGAAGCATCTTGAGCAATGTCAGGGAGCTGGGGCTTGACATAATATACATTGTGCTCACGCATGGACACATCGACCATATCGGTGCGCTAAAAGAGGTCAAGGAGGGCACGGGGGCTGAGGTGGCTATTCATGCCGGTGATGCCAGGTTTCTGCGTCGGCTGTCATTTAGCACCATATATAATCGTTCTTTTCCGCCTGGTGTCGACAGGTTGCTTAATGATGGAGATAGTCTGGACGTGGGCGACCTGCACTTTGTCGTGCTTCATACCCCGGGTCATAGCCCAGAGGGCATCTGTCTTCTGGGACACGGGGTTTTGTTTTCAGGAGACACCCTGTTCAG
>Ga0315279_10010588_pt1 | contig 10828 bp, 8 predicted proteins | sample YL17G06_20_MG_FD_203694 | JGI IMG/M metagenome (GOLD analysis project Ga0315279, IMG submission 203694) | Sediment microbial communities from Yellowstone Lake, YNP, Wyoming, USA - YL17G06_20 | ecosystem: Environmental > Aquatic > Freshwater > Lake > Sediment | place: USA: Wyoming | collected...
GTACTTGATACGGGGGAATCCAGTCTTTTCAGCTGGATTCCCGTTCCCCGATCAGGTCGAGGACAAGTTTCACGGGAATGACAACCCTTATTATCATTGTAAAGAAGTTTTAGAGACATTACACTAGCAAACTCAATATTCCGTATAAGCCCCTTTACTGGCCGGAGCAGCGGATTGGAGATATCGTTTTAAAACGCCCGATCGGGAAGGAAGTATCGGCATCTTCCAATGCCTCTTCCTCTCGCTCAAGATCTGTTCAACCTTTTCTGGGTTCATCCATACGCCCTGAATCCCAATGACCTCCAATCTTCTTTGAGGGATATCGATTCGGATTAAATCGCCATTCTCAACCAGGGCAATAGGCCCTCCACGAGCCGCTTCTGGGCATACATGTCCAACGCAAGGCCCCCGGGTTGCACCGGAGTATCTCCCATCGGTGATAAGGGCGGTGCTTTTTGAGAGAAGAGGGTCGGTGATTAATGCCTCTGTGGTAGCCAACATTTCAGGCATCCCTGTTCCTCGAGGGCCTTCATAGCGAATAAAAATCGCGTCTCCTGGTTTGATCTTCTTCTCGATAATTGCCCCCAATGCTTCCTCCTCATGATCGAAGACGACTGCAGGCCCCTCATGAACTAACATCTCTTGGGTGACGGCTGAAAATTTCACTACGGCACCCTCCGGGGCCAAATTCCCTTTCAGAATAGCGATGGATCCTTTCTGAGTGGTATTCTCTGCCGATCGGATGACTTCCGTGCGGTCGATCTTATAATTTCGAAGCCAACCTTCATTTCTTTCGAAGAAGCCTTCCCTTTGCAAATCCTCTAAATCCTCTTTCAGGGTCTTTCCAGTGATCGTCAAGACATTGAGGTTAAGGAAGTCCTGAATCTCCCATTGGACTCTTGGCACCCCTCCTGCAAACCAGAAAAGTTCAGTTAGAAACTTTCCGCTCGGTTGTATATTCGTGAGATAAGGAACCGTTTGATTGACCTTTTCAAAATCATCGTAGGTGATCTCAATGTTCATTTCATGGGCAATGGCCGGGAGATGGAGTAATGCATTCGTCGATCCACCAATGGCAGCATGAACCTTTATCGCATTAAGGAAAGCTTCTCTTGTAAGGATATCGGAAACACGGACACCTTTTTCCGTAAGTTCCATGATCTTTTGGCCTGCCTTCCGGGCATAACGGTAGATCTCCCTGAGGGTTGCGGGGACCAATGCTGACCCGGGGAGGGCCATTCCAAGGGCCTCGGACATACATTGCATGGTGCTGGCTGTTCCCATGAATTGGCAGGCGCCACAACTTGGATCACACGACAGGATGGAGGATCGAATCTCTTCTTTTAAAACTCTTTTTTGCTTATATCCTGAAGTTATCTCTCCACTTTTAACCGAACTGGTCATATCCGGGCCCAGCCGTGCACTCCCCCCAGGTACATGGATTGTTGGAATATTGATCCGGGCAGCTGCCATGAGGTGAGCAGGAATAGCTTTATCACAGGAAGAGATGAGAACAATTCCATCCCATGGAAGGACGGCTGCGTGGACCTCAACCATCTCACAGATGATCTCCCGGGAGAGGAGGATATAGTTCATCCCATCGTGCCCCATGGCCCATCCGTCGCAAATATCCGTCACATGAAACTCCGATGGCTTTCCTCCTTTTTGATAGACCCCTTTGGAGATTTCATGAGAAAGGGTATCTAAATGAAAACTGCCGGGGTGGCTTTGGCCAAAGACATCGTCGATGAGGATCTGGGGTCTTTCCAAATCCTCTTCAGACCAGTCCATCCCGCACCTCAGGGTATCAATCTGTAGCCAATTTTCTCGAAATGTTTTTGCCTTTTGCTGAATGGTCATAGGTCCTCCTCCCTACGATAATGAAAGAATTTAATGGAACCCCACATCCAGGGCTGTATTAACTTTTCCAACGCTTCTGTGGGGCGACATCCCGACCACCGGATGAATACATCTTCACCTGTCGGGATAAGATGCTATCAAATATTTTCTTCCGAATCAATGAACTTTATCTTCTCGCCCACCCCAGTTTTTGTGGTTCGTCGACGGCCTGGGAAGAACTCTACCGGGGCAAGCCACTCGGAGAGGCTTCATCGGCCGCACCACTTAATGGTTGGGCACCTTAGCTCCAATTCCCATACGGAACCCCAAGAATGTTGGGGGCCAATTACCCATCGATCTAAGACGGCCTTATGAAGCCTCGAGGAGGGGCTCGCCCAGGTGACAAAAGGATCCATCTAACCCAACGGGTTCGGATGAGAGAAAAACTGGGGGTGGACAAGACTTTATCTCTGTCCAAAAACAGGTGGAATTTTCTAAAAAACTCTTGTATATTTGAAAAAGCATGAAGTCTGAAGATATTGATAAAAAGGTAATCCTGAGTCATCTGAAAGATAATGTCGCTACGGCAAAGTCTCCCATAAAGCCGGGAACCCTTCTTATATTCACAAAGTACAAGATTATCGCTAAAGAAGAAATACCTTTCGGTCATAAAATCGCTCTTCGAAGGATATCTAAAGGTGGAGCTGTGATCAAATATGGGGAACGGATTGGGAGAGCGATTCGAGAAATCAAACCTGGAGAATTGGTCCATGTCCATAATGTGGTCGGCGAACGGGGAAAGGGGAAAAGTAAAAAGAAAGGTTGAGGCTAAGGCTAAGGTTAAGGTTGGGGGTGAGGTTAAGGAAGATGAATTTTCTCGGTTATAAGAGGCCGGATGGAAAGGTGGGCGTAAGAAATCATGTCGTCATCCTTCCGTCTGTCGCCTGTTCCAATGAAGTCTGCAATGCCATTGCCCGGAAGGTGAAGGGCACCATCTCCATCCCGCATCAACATGGTTGTGCCCAGTTGGCCTTTGATGCGGAACAGACCGCGAGAACATTAATTGGCGTTGGTAAAAATCCTAACGTGGCAGCCGTTCTGGTCATCGGCCTTGGATGTGAGGTGGTTAATTCTTCAATGATCGCATCGAAGATCGCTGAGTCTGGGAAGCCGGTCAAAAACCTCATCATCCAAGAGGTTGGAGGAAGCCCAAGGACAGTAAAAGCGGGTGTTAAAATTGCCAGAGAAATGGTGTCTTTCGCCCTTCGACTCAAAAGAGAAAAAGCGAATATCGATTCATTGATTCTTGGAGTGGAATGCGGAGGCTCGGATGCTTGCTCAGGTCTATCGGCGAACCCTGCCCTTGGCGTTGTGAGTGACACTCTGGTTAAGGAAGGTGGCACGGTCATCCTTTCAGAGACGACAGAAAGTATTGGAGCCGAGCACATCCTCGCCAAGAGGGCAATTAATCCGACAGTAAGAAAAAAGATCTTTGAGATCGTAAAGCGTACAGAGAGGAGAGCACTCAGCCTGGGTGTGGACATCGGAAAGGCAAATCCAGCTCCAGGGAACTATGAAGGAGGCATCACCACGCTCGAAGAGAAATCTCTGGGATGTGTGATGAAGGGTGGAACGAGCAAGGTCATGGAGGTTCTCGAATATGCCGAAACCCCAACTAAAAAAGGCCTGGTTCTTATGGATACCCCTGGTCACGATGCCGAATCCGTCACAGGACTGGTAGCCGGAGGTACGCAGATCATTGCCTTTACAACAGGCCGAGGGAACCCCTTGGGCTCTCCTATTACTCCGGTAATTAAAATAGCCAGCAATTCCTATCTCTATTCGAAGATGAAAGATAATATGGATATCAATGCCGGTGAGATCATCACCGGAAACAAGACCGTTCAGGAGATTGGCGAGAAGATCTTTCATGAAGTCATAAGGGTCGCTAATGGAAAATTGACCAAGAGCGAAATCTGGGGCCACAGGGAGTTTGCCATCAATCGAATTGGACCGTCTTTTTAGAAAACACCCCCCTCACCCCGTCCCTCTCCCCTTGGAGACTGTGTCGTAATCATGAAGGAGAGTGGATTCCGACGGAACAGGCAGTCAGGTTCCTCAGCTTTAGAATGCGGTTGTTTAGAGTTATGGGTAATTGGCCTTCTTGGAAACGCGATTCTTTTCATGGGCTTGGAACCCCAAATCTGAGCGTTGAAAGGTTTCCGCTCTAAAGCTTCATCACCCGACCGCCTGTTCCGTGTCGAAGCGGAAGTAGTTTCTCGTTGATTGCAACACAGTCTCTTGGGGGAGAGGGGAACGGTGAGGGGTAAATGTCCGATATGATCAAAACAATCCCTTCTTTGTGCACAGGATGCAGAATTTGTGAGATGATCTGCTCCATCGCTCACGAAAGCGCCATCGCACCCAAACGGTCAAGAATCCGTATCCATTCCAACTGGCCCGAAGAGGAAAAGATCTTTCTATGCATTGCCTGTGAACCCAAGAAATGTATTGATGTATGTCCGGAAGACGCCCTCTCCTGGAATGGCTATCTTTGGATTGACGAAGAGAGATGTACAGCCTGCCTTCTCTGTCGAGAGGCCTGCCCTTATGGAGGGATTCATACAGAGACTTCCAAAAAATTCCCGTTCTTCTGCGACACATGCCAAGGGGAATTTCAATGTATCAAATGGTGCCCAACCAAAGCCGTTATTAAGGTAGCATAAGATGAAATTTGAATTCGATGGTTATGCAGGAAAAATACTGGAAATTGATCTCACCCAGGGCAGGATAGAACGAACCTCTTTAGACGGGGGTCTGGCATCCAATTATATCGGAGGAAAAGGATTTGCGGCAAAATACCTCTATGACCACCTTCCTCAGGGATGTGATCCCTTTGGGCCTGAGAATCTATTGATCTTTGCTACTGGCCCCCTGACCGGAACCCTTGCTCCTGGAAGCGGTCGGTGTATCGTCTCAACCAAAGGCCCTGCATCGGGTTACTGGCTCGATGCCAATTGTGGAGGATCTTTTGGTCCAGAAATGAAAATGGCCGGACTGGATGCCCTGATCATAAGGGGGAAGGCCCCCTACCCTGTCATGCTTTTGGTGGATGATGAAGAGGTGCATCTCCGAGAGGCCAACGATCTATGGAGAAACGATACCTTTTCAACTCACCGATGGATCAAAGAACATCTTGGAGAGGAGTTTCGGGTCGCCTGTATTGGAGAAGCGGGTGAGAAAAGGGTTCGGTTTGCCAACATCATCTCTGAGGCAAGAGCCTTTGGAAGGGGAGGTGCTGGGGCCGTTATGGGGTCGAAGAATCTGAAGGCCATCGCCATCAGAGGTCACCATCCGATCACCATTGCCAAACCGGAATATTTCATGAGAGTATGCCGTGAGGCTTTTAATGAAATGGCCATCCATCCTGACTCCGGAGGGGGTCGTCAGAAATACGGGACGAACACCATCCTCTCTTGTATGAATGAGGCTGGAGTTCATCCTGTCAGAAACTTTCAAAAGGGCGTCTTTCAGGGTCGATCCACAGTCGACGAAGAGGGAATCAGAGAATATTATATCCGAAATAAAGCTTGTTACGGATGCCCCATCTATTGCAGTAAGATTTCAGAGGTAAGGGAAGGAAGATATAAGGGGGCTTTTGTTGAAGGCCCAGAATATGAGAATGTTTGGAGCTTTGGGGCTCAATGCGAAAACACAGACATCCCTTCGATCATTCAAGCCGAATATCTCTGCGACCTCTACGGAATGGATGCCATCTCCACAGGGAATGTCATTGGATTCCTTATGGAATGCATGGAAAAGGAGGCCTTGGAGGAATCTGACATCGGTTTTCCCTTGAGGTTTGGTGACGATGAAGGGATGATCCGGGCGGTCCATCTCATTGGCCGAAGAGAAGGGTCAGGCCTTCTCTGGGGAGAAGGGGTTAAGAGGATAGCCAAGGAGATCGGAAAGGGGTCCGAATCTTTTGCGATGCATGTGAAAGGATTGGAGATGCCTGCTTACGACCCGAGAGGCTCAACAGGAATCGCCTTAGCCTATGCCACCAGCGACCGTGGGGCCTGCCACCTCCGCTCATGGCCGATCGGAGCAGAACTCCTCTCAGCAGAAGAACGGATTGATCCCTTTTCTATCGAGTTCAAGGCAGAGTTTGTAAAAAGTCAGCAGGATTTATTTACCATCATCAACTCCTCGGTCACCTGCCTCTTCACCATCTTTTCCCTCAGCTTGAGGCACCTTGTCCAATTCCTCCACTCTGCAACAGGAATAGAATCATTCTCCTCTTCTGAGGAAGTCCTCCGCATCGGGGAGAGGACCAATAATCTGGTGAGACTTTTTAACCTCAGGGAAGGACTGACAAAGGATGATGATACTCTACCAAAAAGGTTTCTTACTGAGTCCCTCAAAGAAGGGCCTTCCAGGGGTCGGGTAGTCGATTTAGAAGGGATGTTGAGAGAATATTATTTCGTGAGAGGATGGGATGAGGAAGGAATACCCAAGTTGGAGACATTAAAGAGATTGGGGATCCCTTGAAAAAAAAACGAATAAAACAAATGACAGCGAATTGGGCGAATATCTTCGTTCTCATTTATATATAAGGAGAGAATTCATGTTTAAACCGGAAGGAATTTATGTGGCGATGATGACCCCTTTTGAAGACGGCTCGGTCAATGAAACCGTTGTCCGTCAGATGGTCGACTTCGTGATTGAGAAAGGGGTCCATGGAATCTTTCCAATCAGTTCTGTGGGTGAATTCATCCACCTCGATTTTGAGGAAAAGGTTTTTCTTATGCAGATGATCCATGATCAAGCCCGGGGAAGGATCCCTGTCACACCTGGGATCGCCTCCACCCGTCCAAAGGAATGTATCCAACTGGCGCAGAAAGCTCAGGAGATTGGTTGCGAGGCCGTGGTGATCGCCCCGCCCTATTATTATCCCATCAGTCAAGAGAATATGGAACGCCATTTTGAGATGATCAGTGATGCCGTCGATATTCCCGTCATCCTATACAACATACCCTTATTTGCCACTCCGATCAGTTATGATGTGGTCAAACGCCTTTCGCGCAAAAAGAACATCGTGGCCATGAAGGACTCCAGTGGAAGCATGGTTGACCTTCTCCACTATATGGATAAGATCCGTTTAATCGGAGAAGATCTTACCATTCTTATTGGCCGAGAAGACATCCTCTTCCCTGCTCTGATGGTCGGGGCAAAGGGATGTATGACAGCCACTGCAGGTATTCTGCCAGAAGTGATGGTTGGGATTTACAATGCCTGGCGAGAGGGAGAATACGATAAGGCCCGAGACCTCCAATTCTCTATCCTGTTACTGATTCGGGCCATGTTTTCGATCCCATTTCCCCTCGGCTTTAAAACCGCTCTGGAAGCGAGGGGTTTCAAAATGGGTCCTCCTCAGCAACCCCTTTCTGATGCCGAGTATTTTCGATTTGCAGGCACAAAGAGTCGCATTGAAAAGATCATGAAACCCATTCTTGATAGCCTCCCGAGATGAATTCCCAATCAGTCACCCCCACCCGCCCCCTCCCCCGTCAAGGGGGAGGATAAAGGTGGGGGGTAATTAGAACCTTCCATTCCTACCGTTGGTGGAGATTGCGGGCTGCCACAAAAGCGAGGCCTTTCTCCGTCAGCGCTCTTGCTGTCTGATTGACGGCATCGTGCTTATCCAAATAATTCCTCTCCAGATGGGGCATATCTCCCGAAGAAAGGATCTCCTCTTTATCCCGAAAATAGTCCAGTATGTCCGAGGCATGTTCCCTTGTCTGTTCCACCTCGGGGTCTCCTCCCTCATGTTTTGCCGAGATGTTGGGGATCCGTGAAGCAACTTCCAGGAGGTCACACCGCCGATTGTAGGGCTGCCTGACAATGCTCTTCCAGGTTTCGGTGATATGATGCTCAATCCGGACCCTGTCCTCCAACCCGAGTTTCCGACGTATTTCAGCCGACCATTCCAGTGTCTGACAATCGACAGAATTGCTCAGGTTGAAGCCGACGAGTGGCGTAGAACCATCTTCCCGGGAAAAGAGTCGTGCTGCCATCAGAGTCCAAAGAACAGAAAAAGGGTTATCATTACCCATGAAGACAGAAATCTTAAACTCCATATCGATTCCCAATTTGTGAAGAAGGTAACCGAGAAAGACTGTTCCTGGATTGATATTGAGCACCTGCTGGATCCCATATCGGGTGTAATAATATAGATATTCGTCAATCCACTGAAGGGCATGTTCATTGGGTTGGCCAATCCCTCCAAAATAGCCTGTAATCGTCTCTGGGCCGCCAAGATGAACATTCGATCCATCGGTTCCTTTTGTATCCAGAGTCTCAACATAGCTTGCTCCGATGATCTGCATGGTAGCCGCCACAGCGAGAATATCCCCCTGGTCTTTCTCTTGTTCCTTCATCTTACGGACGCGAATGTATCTCGAAGGCATAACCTCCTGTTTCTCAATGGCCTGGCGGGCCTCTGTGACCAACCATGGAAAGTATTGAAGGGCGCTGATTTCCAATGTCACTGCTCGTCTTTCATCAAAGGTCATCCCGTCAGCCCGCTTTCCGAGAACTTTCCGACGAAACGCAGAAATTGAAATAAAAGAACCTCTATCCCGTTCAGCGATGAGCCATTCCAAATCTTTGAGATAAGGGGATTCCATATTCCGAAGTTTTCCGATGAGGTTGGGAAGGTGCTGCGCTTCTCGAGCCTTTGCATTGATTTCCTCTGGCGTTCCATATTTTGCCACCACTTGAAGCATGGCATTAATGATAGAACTGTCTGGATCGAGAAGGAACCGATTGATCTCCTCTACTACAGAAGATCCAATTTTTAAGCGTTCTCTAAGGAATCGATCTCCGCCTTTGGTCATATCTCCCTCCATAAACCCAGATGTTCCGTAGAAAATAAAAGTCTTTGGTTGAAAGGTTAGGGTAAGGATGCCAGTTTTGTCAATGGGTTATGTGGTTGGTATTTAAATCTTGAACCTTAACCCCTTGACCCTAAACCAAACGGGCTTCCTAGCCCTAACCTAAAGACCATTTTCATCGTTCGCGGGTGACGAAGCCGTCATGGACAGTTGCATTGATAAGGCAGTTGGGTATGCTTCCGAACCTTTACCAAGCGATTCTTTTATAGGTTTTATGGGTAACATACGCTATAAACTACAGTGACTTCTACAATATGCTTGGAAACGGGGTAGCAAAACGTCCGAAGGTGCCGCCCTGCCTTCGCCGAAGCGGCTACGCGCAGGCAGGTGTAAAGGTTTCTCAGCACACTCACCTGCCTCTTGGAACGTTTTTTATCAACTGGTCTGTGAACTTTAGGGATATTTTTTTATCTGATAAAACTGACCCAACATGGCCGCTCCCAAGAGCGAGGATTGGTCCTGATACTTGTACTCAAAATCACCGGTCCAACGCTTTTTCGTTTGCAAGAAACCTCTGATTTTTGCCGCACCCCCTGTGGTCATCACAATCTGGGCTAATTTGACCAAGCCTGCCACCTCCTTTAGGTGTTCTCTGTGGTAGACTGCATTGCCCTTGATCAAGGCCAGGAGGATCTTCTCCCGCGTTGTCTCCAGCGTCAAGCCTGAAAAACTGGCGGTCAGCTGTTCAAGACTATAGCGGCATCCCTGCAAGTATGGCACGTATTCAGGAAGGTCAGCCTCCAGGCTATCGGGATCGTCACTTTGAAGAAAATTTTCCAAAACTGTTGGGATATAGTCGTCAAAGAATTGATCGAGTGTCATGTCCCGACAAAATACGGAATGGAACCATTCAAAAGCTAATCCTCCTGTGTTGAGCACAAAGAAAGTCACCCACCGATTAGGAATAACATGACAGCGGACGTTGAAATTCCTGGAGCTCACTGGCCTGTCCACACACACATTCGTTATCTCACACGTGCCGCAAATAAAGTTAATATCCCCGGGGGCCGTGAACCCCCCTGATAAGGCAGCAAGGACGGCATCATTTCCACCACACAGAACATCGCAATCCTCAGGCAGATCCAACTCGGCGGCGACCTCAGGTGAGATGTTGCCAACCTTATGATAGGATTGAATCAGAGGCGGAAGTTTGTTTTCGGGTATCCTCGCGATAGCTAAAACATCTCTATTCCAGGTCAGGTCATGCCGGGTTGTATTATAAAGACCGGTGATCGAAGTAGTGGAGGGATCGATGGCCCACTGACCTGTGAAGCGTCTGGTCATATAGGTATTACAATGGCCGAATTTTGCTGCTCGATCCCAGACCTCCGGCTGATTTTCTCGTATCCAGAGGATGGAACAGAGAGATGAGCCACCCGAGACGGGCAGGTTGCAAGTCTCGTTTAGAAATTTTTTCTCCCCGACCAGTTGCCGAATCTCTCTGGCCTGTTTATGAGAACGGCCATCCAGCATCAGAATTGCCGGACCTATTGCCTTTCCATCCTCTTCCATGGGCACCAGTCCAGGGGTCGTCACAGAAAAGGAGATCACCCCCACCTCGGTTAGATACTCTTTTATCTCAGCACAGCATTCTTTGAGAGCCCACCACCATTTTTCAGGTTCAATATCTGCCTTTCCATGATCATAGAGATTGATCTGGTATTCCCTGGAAGTCTCACCCCTTTTCCCGAGATCAGGACTGAAGACTCCTATCTTGAAGGCGGTGGTGCCAACATCGATTGCAAGAATGTCCTTTTTCATAAGAAAATACCTTTCCCTGTTAAAGGGTTTTACTTTTTCAAAGCGGCCAGAAGTCTTGAAAGTTCCCCCTTGGGCTTGACCGCATCCACTCTCGCTTCTTTAAAATAACGACCTGCATTTCGAACGGCTTCATCGATATTATTAGTCAGTCCATAATACCCCATGCCCGGAGGGCACCCTCGAACCATGAAAATGATTTATATTATACTTTCTCAAGTTATCTCCATGGCAGAAGGTCGGTTTCAAATTGGTGCTATTGAGCCCGTCCATAA
>Ga0315279_10010589_pt1 | contig 10828 bp, 12 predicted proteins | sample YL17G06_20_MG_FD_203694 | JGI IMG/M metagenome (GOLD analysis project Ga0315279, IMG submission 203694) | Sediment microbial communities from Yellowstone Lake, YNP, Wyoming, USA - YL17G06_20 | ecosystem: Environmental > Aquatic > Freshwater > Lake > Sediment | place: USA: Wyoming | collected...
CCGAGGATATGTCTTATTACCTGTCGCGGCTCAAACAGCTTGCAGATAAGCCGGTCCAGGAAATCCCTAAGCTATCTGCGATTTTTGAAGAGCTTAAGCAAATTCAGCAGGAGTTCGGCCAGATAGACTTTGACAAGGAAACTAATACGCTCTCAGTGATAACTGAGCCTATCACCTTGGAAGAGGTCTATCTTGGCCCATTCAAGATTCAGCTCAAGATAGACAAGCTCATCGACCTTTACGGTAGCTGCCCCTATTATTGTATTGCCCTCGACCCGCATCCGGCAGCCACATCTGAAGATGTTACGCATCCTCATGTAAATAGTGACAGGCTCTGCGAAGGCGAAGGCAATGCCGCGATAAGGGCGGCCCTTGAGCAGGGCAGGCTATGTGACTTTTTCACCATAGTAGGAAGCATCCTGAATACCTACAGCCCGGATAGTCCATACGTTCGGCTGGATGAGTGGGATGGCACAGCCTGTTATGACTGCGGGCATGTTGTGGATAACGAGAATAGTTACTGGTGCACCTTTTGTGATCAAAGCTTCTGTGAAGAATGTTGCAGCTCCTGCCGCAGTTGCAATGAGACGGTTTGTAACAGTTGCTCCCAGTTGTGCGCCTATTGTGAAGAGAGTGTCTGTCCTAACTGCATAGAGGAATGCCCAAAGTGTAAGCGTTTGCATTGTAGCTCATGTCTTGAAGAAGATTCATGCCCAAATTGTAAAGCAGAATTGGAGAACGAAAATGAACAACACCCAAACCAAAACACAAGAACCGATAAAGACAGAAGTCCAAGACAACCTGAAACAACTCAACCAGAAATCCAGCATTCAAGCTGAAAAGATAAAGGATAAACAGCCCCAAAAACTCGCCTTGAGATTCAGTCCTACTGCATGGGCGAAACTACTTTACTTCAGGGATAAATCCGACAACGAAATCAGCGGTTTCGGAATAACGCAGCCAGAGGACCTATTGTGTGTTAAAGAGTTTGTGACAGTTAAGCAGCAGGTTACCGCCGTCAGTATAAAACTTGACGATGAGGCTGTAGCAGACTTTTTTGACCAGCAGGTAGACCTTGGCGGAAAACCCGAACAGTTTGCCCGAATCTGGTTGCACACGCATCCGGGCAATTCTCCAGGACCAAGTATCATAGACGAAGAAACATTTGCCAGGGTCTTTGGCGGCTGTGATTGGGCAGTGATGTTCATCCTGGCTCAGAACGATAAGACTTATGCCAGATTAAGCTTTAATGTTGGCCCTGGAGGTCAGGTGCTGATTCCTGTTGAGATAGACTATAGCTGTGATTTTGGGCCAGCTAACCGCCAGCTCTGGGACACTGAATATCAGGCCAACGTAAAAGCCATTGAGTGGCTCACTAACTTCAGCAGCGGCGCAAATAGTCTTACCAACCAGAATGTTGACAGCCCAGCTTTGCCCTATGACTTCCTAAACGAGTTTGAGAGGCTGGACCCTGTTCAGAGGCAACTTATCCTGGATGAACTTGCTGAAAGACCTGAGCTGTGGAACCAAGAAAGTGAGGCGATGCTCCTATGAATGCTGAACAGGTCAACGATAGATACAGTCGCCAGAGCGATATTGTACCTGCCGACAGGCTTGCCTGCTGTAAAGCTACCGTTGTAGGTGTTGGGGCTATTGGCAGGCAGGTGGCAATACAACTTACAGCCATGGGGATTGCCTGGCTTCAATTGATTGACTTTGACGTTGTTGAGGATACTAACCTTGCCAGTCAGGGTTATCTGGAAAGTGACCTTGGCAAGCCAAAAGTTGATGCAACAGCAGAACTATGCCGCAAGATTAACAGCAACCTTGAACTGGAGGTAATACCGGAACGTTTTCGCAGGAGTATGGATGTTGGAAACATAGTCTTCTGTTGTGCCGATAAAATTGACATTCGACGACTTGTCTGGGAAGCAGTGAAAGATAAGGTAAATTTCTTTTGTGATGCCCGTATGAGTGCTGAGGTTCTGCGAGTAATAACCGCTTGCGATTCGCAGTCGAGGCAGCATTATCCAACGACCTTGTTTCAGCAAGAGGAAGCCTTTGTGGGACCCTGTACAGCAAGAACAACAATCTACTGTGCCAATATCGCAGCAGGATTTATGCTCGCTCAATTTACAAAAAAACTACGGAGATTACCAGTTGACAGTGATATTCAGCTAAACCTTTTGGCTTCGGAGCTAAGTGTTAACCAAATTGGTGATGGAAAACCAGGGATTAGAATATGAGCCAAAAAAGCATAGAACAAAACCAAATAATGACAGTGGCAGATTTACAGAAAATATTAGCCAAACTGACCAAAGAAGTTAGTGATGACTTTGAGATATGGCTCTCGTGCGATGAAGAAGGAAATGAATTCCTGCCTATGTTAAGAAATCCCAAGTTTAGTCTATCTATTGATAAAGATACAAACAGGATAATATTCTTTCCTTCGCACAGATAGCAGACGTCACGTATGAAGGAAGTCAGATGACTTCTCTACTTCTTCCCGCGGCCTTTTTTGGGCCGCGGTTTCTTTCACCTCTTAGCGATAGCTATGCCAAAGTTCAACGGATATATAAAACGGTTACATTTTTTTATGTTTTTTATAAGCACTTAGTCTAAAAGTACTTATAAAATACGCATTCTTGCTGAATTGGCAGATAATGGGTTGTATGGTTGTAGAAAATATGGAACGACCGGCGCCGTGATTGTAACGGTCGTCATGAGTCGATAAAGCTTATGCGACAAGGTGGTGCGTTGCCACCAACAATCGCGGATTACTGCCTGGCGGCAACAGAGCCGCATACAATTGAAAGGAGCCGGCCGTGGAAAAGGGTATAACATACGTAGCAATGGATACACACAAGAAACAACATAGGGTTGCTTTGGTCTATCCGAACAATGAAGAGATCCTCGAGTTTTCAGTAAAGAATGCGCCAGCAGAACTCAGAAAGATGGTTGGGAAGATCAGAAGAAATGCTCCTGGTAAAGTGATCTTCTGTTATGAAGCCGGGATATGTGGATTCACACTGCAACGAAGAATTGAGGCATTGGGATGCAAATGCAGCGTAATCGCTCCATCACTGACTCCCCGTAAGCCAGGTGAGAGGATAAAGACTGACCGCCGAGATGCCAAGAAATTGCTTGGTTTGTATATGGCAGATATGTTAACGGAGGTCTACCCGCCAAATGAGGAAGAGGAGGCAGCTCGTGAGCTTACCCGATGCCGGGAAGCAGCACAGGAGAATCTCAAAAGAATTCGCCATCAACTGCAGAAGATGCTTGTCCGCCACGGATACGTATTCATTGATGGCCAACACTGGACACAAAAGCATTATCGGTGGTTAGATGCTGTTGAATTCAATCAACCGTTGCTGCGCGACGTATTCGACTGCTATCTTACAGAGATGCGGCATTGCCTGCAACGCGTCCAGACGTTGGACAAGGAGCTGGAAAAACTGGCGCAGAGCGAGGATTACAAAGAAGTGGTGGGTATTTTGCGTTGTTTCTACGGCATAAAGACGCTCACTGCAATTAGCGTAATCGCTGAGGTATTTGATTTTGGCCGTTTTGCATCGGCTCGAGCATTTATGAGTTACCTTGGATTGACGCCTTCGGAATCTTCCAGCGGAGAAAAGGAGCATAAGGGGCGGATCACCAAAACAGGGAACAAGCGAGTGCGACGACTGCTGACTGAAGCAGCCTGGCATCATCGCCACGCCTATGTTGTAAGTAAGGCATTGAATAAGCGAAGGGAGGGGCAGCCTCAGTGGGCTATTGACATCGCGGACAGAGCAGGGGTACGGCTACGCAGGCGCTACCGTAGACTCGTCAATCGGGGCAAGCTGCCCTGCAAGGCAACTACGGCAGTAGCCAGGGAGTTGGCGGGATTCATATGGTCAGCATTAGTAGAATATGAGGCACGAAGAAAGAGGAAGGTTGCGTGAAGGAAAGGTTTCTTTTATCACTCCTCCTCCGAAGCTGTTCTTTGATACTTGAAAACTGGAAAAAGGATTGGCACTGACAGGTGCAGGCACGATAAGAGTGATATGCGACCTGGACTTGCGATAGGTCCGCCTGCGGCGGATCGAATTCGCGTTTGTAGAAAGCATAGCTCATGACGGAGAATATCAATGTCGGCTCTGGTCCGCCAATGGTGGACTAATCCACGGATATCAGACTGATTCATCGTCGAAGCAGCCTGCACCTTGAAGTGTCATTCGGGAAATGTAGAAAAAACGAAGATAATTGAATATTGTGACTTGACGAGGGTCGTTCCATATTAGTCCAGTTGTAGGTGTGCCAAGCCCAAAAAATCTGAGAAATAGGGAATATAAACTATGCCAAAATGAGAGAGCTATATTATGTCTACTCGACTACTTTTTAGTCTCTTTTTCTCAAGACCACGTCACCATGTCAGCAGTTCATAGTTCATAACTCATTTTGTACGCATTCGCTTTTTTAGTCTATTGCTAATAACCTTACCCTTGACGGTGTGTACTTCGGAAGAAGGGAAAGCATCCTGAAAAAGCGACAAGAACTTAAAATAAAAACACTTGAGAAAAAAGACGTTTTAACAATAATATTATTAACGAACTGGAGCTAAATCAGAAATGTGTTTATTATTAAATTGTTCCACTTTTGAAGAAGACATACATTGGTGGCGTACGGAGACAGTTGTATACTGTGTGACCGTGTAGATGGGGAATGTCAGATTAAGCACATTAGATTCAGAATCGATATGACTCGAAGCAATTATCCACGCTGACCCAAGGAAAGGATCGACAAGTGGCAAACCAGAAGAGCGAACCAGCAAAGGACCAGGGCGCGTTTCATGGTCGAAGAACATTTCTGAAAGCAACGGCGGCAGCGGTGGCACTGCCCTACTTGATCCCGGCGTCCGCGATGGGGAAAGACGGTAACACCGCGCCAAGTAACCGTATCGTGATGGCCGGCGTTGGCATCGGCAACATGGGCCGGGGCGACCTGGGTACATTCCTGGGTCGGGACGATGTCCAGTACGTTGCCGTGTGCGACGTAAGAAAGGACGCTCGCGACGGCGCAATGAACAGTGTGAACGAGAAGTACAGCAACAAGGACTGCAAAGCTTACAACGACTTCCGCGAAATTATGGTACGCGATGATATCGACGCGGTGCATTGTGCAACACCGGATCACTGGCACGCGATCGTAGTGATCGAGGCATGCCGCAACGGAAAGGACGTCTACTGCCAGAAGCCCGAGACCAAGACGCTCCGTGAAGGCAAGCTGATGGTCAACGCAGCCCGGCGTTATAGTCGCGTGGTATCCGGTGGCAGCCAGCGTGTGCTTGAGGATTACAGGGGCACGGTCGACTCCTGCTGGAATGGGAGCAAGGGTATCATCAAGTCGATCAACGTTAACGTTGGTCCGTTTCCGATGGACTGCAACAAGAAAGGGGAACCAGTCCCCGACGGCTTCGACTGGGACATGTGGCTTGGTCCCGCCCCCTGGGCGCCGTACCATCCCCACCGGTGCAGCGGCAGTTACAACATCGACGGAACATGCTGGCGTTCGTTCAAGGATTACTCCGGCGGCGGTATGACCGACTGGGGCGCCCATCATTTCGGTGGCGCGACCTTCGCCATTGATGTCAGGGAACTGGAGCCTGAGGAAGTCATCTTCCATAACGAAAACGGCAAGAAGTTCGCAACCTGCCGCTATCCGAACGGCAAGCTTCTTCACCACAATTACCCAGGTCGAGACAACCTGGACGTAGAAGGTACGAATGAGAAAGGCCCCTCGAAGCCGGTTCCAGGGTACGCCGGAAGCGGCGGCATCTACGGTGACTTCATCGACTGCGTCAAGACGCGCAGGAGGCCGTTCCGTGACATCGAATACGCGGTCCACACGGCAACAGTATGCCACCTGTTCCTTATTGCCTACGAACTGGAACGGTCCCTGAAATGGGACACGGTGAAACAGCAGTTCATTGACGACGACGAAGCCAACCGTCTTGTCGACGTTGCAAGAAGAGAGCCCTGGGTGATTTAAGAAAGCGATGGTTGCGACAAGGAGACTTGATTATGACGAGTAACGAAACTAATAGAATGACACTGGTGGCTGGTGCGGCTACCGTAGCCGTTGCCCAGACGGATTCACCCGCAGTAGACAAAGCATTAGAAACGCTTAAGACCTATGACTGGGGCGCAGACCGCGAGGCCTTGAAGCCGATCGACCAGGCGATCGTCGCCACGCAAGGCGATGCCGCTGCACGTAAGGTGCTGGAAAAGAGCCTAGTGGACGCACTTGCCAGCGGCATCTCACGATCTGCACAGGACTATGTGTGCCGCAAACTGAGAGTCGTGGGCACGACCCAGTGCATCGAGGCCCTCGCCGCTCTTCTGCCAGCTGAGGAGACCTCGCACATCGCGCGGTACGCCCTGGAACGCATTCCTGACGAAAAGGCGGCCGAGGCGATGCGGGACACGTTGCTGAAGGTCAGCAGCAAGCTCAAGCCGGGCATTATCGGTTCGCTGGGCGTACGTCGCGACAAGAAGAGCATTGAGGCCATCTCGAAGCTTCTCGGCGACTCCGACATCCAAGTTGCCCGGGCCGCGGCCCAATCGCTGGGCCTGATCGGCACTTCGGCTGCGGCCAAGGAACTGAGCAAGTTCGCTAAGAAAGCATCTGCCAACATGAAGATGCCAATAGCCGACGCCTGCCTGATCTGTGCCGAGCAGTTGCTGGCCGACGGTAAGAAGTCCGAGGCAGTAGCTTTGTACGAAGAGCTCAAGGGCAATGACCAGCCCACGCACGTCAAGGTTGCCGCCATGAAAGGTATGCTGACCGCTGCGACTAAGAAGTGAAGCCCCACAACAAGCAAACAGATGATTCAAAGAAGAAGCCTGCACCGCCACTCGGTCGGTGCGGGCCTTTCGACAAAAGACGAAATCATGAAGACTCAGAATATACGACGCTTGAGGCGAGGCCGAAGCTGTGTAGGGTACAGAGACTCATCCGGGCTTAATGCGAGTGATTTCAAGGCTTCGGCTTTCAAAGCCTTATCCAAGACGGAACGCGGGAGCACGAGCGTGCCTTGAATGTCACTTGACTTGCAACTAATTGCGCTTGTCAAGCATGCATGGGACCGTGACGACGTCTGAGCTATCCTATTGAAATACAAGTGTTTACCTGCCTGGGCTTCTCAGTCGCACTTTCGTTCGTTTTGTGCTACAATCACACCCACAAATAGAGTGTCCACCTGGATGGTCTTCGACCTGATGATGCTTATTACAGCCGCAAGACCGAGAAGCCGCATTATGTCTACTCGACGCTGCGATTGGCCTTTGAAGGTTGGTTGGACTGGAACCTATCCCAAAACCTAATGTTAAGTTGTTTCATCAACCGACTTAAGGTCTATGGATCTTACAAACGAGCAGTGGCAAGTCAAAGTTCAACGGATATATAATCCGATATCCAGGCCCATACTCCTTCCGAACCTCACATCATCCAAAAATACAGGTGGCCGATTAAGTGAAGCAAACCCACACTCCACCTTGTATTTACAGAATGCCGTTACCCCCTGTAAACGAATTTCACAAATCTACTTTGCCAACTTGTAGATGCCTCTGCGAACTCTTCTAAACCGCTTATCAGCCTTTAGTGTTTGGCTCACAATATTATCAAAATGCTTTGATTTTGTTTTATAACCGGCCTCAAGAGCCATATTTGCCACGTCTTTAACTCTTATGCTTCCTTTACCTTTCAGGGCACGTTCAAGGATGTCACCCAGGCTCACCGCGGCCTTTCTGCCTTTACGTATCCTCTTTGCACCTGCGGAGATTATCGCTCTTGAGGTCTTGCCTAACAGTGCAGTGATTTGCTTATCGGTTTTAGACAGTTGCACTGCCAACTTGCCTCTCTTTGCCTCAAGTTTTTGTAGCAATCTTTCTTTTGTAGCAAGCTCTCCTCTTAACTCAGAAATACTCTTCGCCATGACAATAGTCCTTTCTGGAAAATGAAATTAAAAACAATTTTGATATTAGACTACGTTCAAAAAGTAACCCCAAATCAAAATAAATCATTGGATTTTCTTAGTTGTGCACAATTGCTTTTTACGGCCTCGTTAGCATTAACATCTGAATATACTATAGTTTGTACTCACCTTCAATGTCAATGAATATTTTCGCTTGGCTGCTCGGATTGATTCAAGTTAGATTGTGTGAAGGCGAAGGTTGTAAACCGTCTGAAATTTAATCCGCTTGGGTTCATGGCGGCTGTTGGGTGTTTGAGCCATGAGCTACCTTTTGCATACATCCATCCAGAATTCCAGAGTCTGACGTATTTATTATGAGTTTTCATGTCGTTTGTGGATTTTGTAAAATATATTCCCAAACGTTGTATATTCGAGCATAAAAAACCTTAAATACTCCTTTGTCGTTATCATTTAGAAATGACACCAAAAGAAAACCCCGCCGAAAAAGAATGTAAGTGCCTTAACAACCTCGAAGAGATCTGCGAAAATACCCGTGCTATCCGCCGGGTCGTCAACAGAATCTTAGATCATTTGCATGAGTATGCAAGTGACGATGATGACGACCACAATGATTACGACCCCGACAGCATTTCATGGCGAGACCTCGACAACGGGGATGATATGTACATGTAAAACAGAAAAATATTTATAGTATCGCTGATTTATCTTTTCATGAACCAAATCCAGCAACTAACAGCGCAGTTAATACAACTCAAAAATACCCTCGATGATGCAAAGGCTATTCTGGAATGGCATAAACTGAAGGTCTTTGAAAAAAACTCAAATCCATCATTAAAGGTATTTTTACAGGATGATACTTTTCAGCAGCTCACAGACAAGCAGGCGGCCTTTCAGATGCTTTGGGCAAGAACGAGTATGCTTTTGAAGGATAAAACAATAAAACTTAGACAGGACAAGAGGATCGAATTCCAAAAAGAGCTTAATAAATTGTCTCTGCAATTTTCTTATCTCGGCAGCGATGTAAGGATATATTGATATTTGTAAAAATGGGATTATTTGACTTTTTTATCAGGAGAAGGCCAAAAACAGCCAAAAGAAGAAAATCAAAGGGACCTAATATTTTAGGGCAGCAAATTATCGGCATAAAAGGTCAGGTTGATTCAATAAATAGTGTTCTGCAAAAACATCAAAAGGATATTGATGAAAATTCAGCCCTTTTAAAAGAGCACAGTCAAAAACTCACAAATCTTGAGGATATCCTGACCAATCAGCCGATGGGTCTGTCGCTAAGACAGACCAGTCCGACACAGCGACCAGACTGGACGGCCAAGCCAGTCCAACCGAATGGGATTCAAAGTTGTAAATTCGATATCAATAAGTTCAGCAACCAGGAAAAAAGGATTCTCTCGGTATTTTTTGAGCATCAGGATATGGCTCTTTCATACAGGGATGTTGGCAGCATGTTAGGCAAATCTGCAAATACCGTAAAGAACCAGATCCATCAGATACTCATAAAGGCTGACTTGTTTGAAAGAATCATAGATAATGATATGAGAAACAGATTCAGGTTCAAAGATGGCATAAAAATTGAAAAGTACCTCAACGTAGACCGACTGTCCGACCAACCGGTCGGAACCGGACGATTAAGTTAGACGTATTGTCGACCAGCTACGCCTGAGTAACCGAATAATCGCATGACCACTCAACTATAAAATCTTCAACTCTCTGCCCAAAAACAACAATTATTTATGCTATCGCATCAGGCGGATTTAGATAAAGCATAAGTTGTACAGTGCTCATCAATTCTTCATGAGTTTTTAACCTGTGTTTAGGCACTGCACGGGGGTACAAATAGAAGCAAAACAGTGTTTTTTATAACCCGTCGACTGTACTTACTGCTCCGTTCTTCAAATCGGTGAACCGAATATCGAATGGAGCTGATACTTTAATCTGTTTTGTAAATTTTCAGATGCGATTAGACCGGCTTTTGATAGTTTATGCGTCTGGGACGGTTTATGCGCAACATAATTTCCAGACGAAAACTTTATAAAGCCGCAGCACTTTATACGTTCGGTAGGGTTTATGCGTAAGATGGATATCGAAAAATATCTCAAGGATAAGCAGTCAGACCTTGAAAAATCCAAGACGAGAATTGCTAACTCGAATGTCTTTGATTTTAATTATATCCCCGAAAAACCCCTCATGCGTAACGAGATCAAACCTGTAATTGATGCCCTGCTTCGTTACCAACAGACCGGAATTGCAAATAATGTTTTAATCCTGGGTTCCAGAGGTTCCGGTAAGAGTCTTGCAGCCAAATACTTGATGAAGCTGCTATCTTCGCAGAACCAGTTGAAATTTGTTTATGTCAATTGCCGCCACCATAATACCAGCTTTAAGATTCTCGCCCATTTACTCGGCCTGAGGGCAAGAGGCAGAACCCTCGATGAATTATGGCATCTATTTACAGATGCTAATCCGGGCAAGACAGTATTTATCCTTGATGAAATTGACCTTATTAACGATAAAGACAGACACCTGGATATTCTATACCTCATAAGCAGATCAGATAAAAATGACATGGCTATTCTATTGAGTAACAATCCTAAATTTACAAATACCCTTGATGAATCCATAATGAGCACACTGCAGCCGGAGATAATTCATTTTTCAAGCTATAATGCCCTTGAAATCGGCCAAATTCTTACAGATCGGGCTAAGACATATAATACTCCCCAAAAATAGGACCAGTATATAAGGTGTGAGTTGTGTTGTAATTCTGTCGGGAATATGACTGAGAAAGGATTCGGGATTATGGCACAACACAGGCACTTTGGGAAGGACTTCAAG
>Ga0315279_10010592_pt1 | contig 10826 bp, 10 predicted proteins | sample YL17G06_20_MG_FD_203694 | JGI IMG/M metagenome (GOLD analysis project Ga0315279, IMG submission 203694) | Sediment microbial communities from Yellowstone Lake, YNP, Wyoming, USA - YL17G06_20 | ecosystem: Environmental > Aquatic > Freshwater > Lake > Sediment | place: USA: Wyoming | collected...
TGAGCCTGGCCTTTCAACTTTGATGACCTCGGCTCCTAAATCTTTTAGCAGCAGTGTGCAGAACGGGCCGGAATATACCTGCGTGAAATCCAGTACTTTGATGCCTTCCAGAACGCTGGTCATGTTTCTCCTCCTGAAGGATTGTTTGTAGAGCTGTTTCGGTTGCGGTAAGTGTCCGCGGTCTGCGTCAAGTAATTATAGCACTGTCAATGCTCTGATTCCACATCACGGAAGAACCGGTAGTAGCATTGAGCATGTGCCATGAAGCACCAGCGAGAAAAAAAGGTTTAATTCCTGTTATGAACCAGCTATAATATAGTGATTCCATGAACTTATTCGAATACTAAATACAAAAGCAGGAGGATTTTCAATATGGCAGAAGCAAGATACGATAAATACTTTTTAAAGTACGAACCGCCACCGGGACGCCCCTTTATCATGGGGCCGATTATCCAGCGTATGGATAGCAAAACCATTACGGGGAGCAACTTCTATTTCATACACTGGGTGCTGCCGCATGCCGAGCCCAGGATGAAAGTCGGGCACCCGCCGCATATACATAGTGAAGCCGAACTCCTGATACACGTCGGCACCAACCCTGATGACCCCATGGACCTTGGCGCGGAGGTCGAACTATATATGGGGCCGGAGCTGGAAAGACACGTGATAACTAGGTCTACCGTGGTCTTCATCCCGCCGAATTTCATTCATGCGCCCTGGAATCCTTTAAAAACGGTCAAGCCCTGGATATTTATTGAAATCAATCAGGGACTCCGCCACACCGAAAAATTCTATCCGCAGCTGTTGACCAGGGAACAGAGGGCTGAATTGGACTGGAATTTCTGGCATGACGATGCCATGAGTGAAGGATATCCTAACATGGTCAAACCGAAAGGCAAATAAGTAATATTGTCAATAAAGTATTAAGGAGGTGTAATAATGGCAGCATATGTTGGACCGATTGAAAAACAGACTTTAAGTAATAATTATTTCAGGCAAGTATTGTTTACCGGGAAGCATGCTCAGCTTGTAGTGATGTGCTTGCAACCCGGTGAAGAGATCGGTAATGAAGTGCATGCGAGTGTTGACCAGTTCTTTCGCATCGAGCAAGGTGAAGCAACGTTTGTTTTCGGCGGCAAGGAAAAGCATACGGTAAAAGATGGCGATGCAGTTATCGTACCGGCAGGCACATACCATAATGTTATCAATACTTCGAAGACCACAGCAATGAAGCTATATACGATATACTCTCCTCCCAACCATCCCGATAAGACCGTGCATAAGACGAAGGCCGAGGCTGAGAAGGCTGAAGCGGCAGAGCATCATTAGTAAGACGGGGCAGGTCACCCTCCCTTATCGCCACGGGTCTATTTCCACGATGCTTTTCAGGTGAAAGTCCCCGCCGGCGACAAAGTAAATCATGCCTTCTCCGGCTACTATAAAATTAATTTGCGATGGGGACCGGAACCGTTTTATCACTGTATCTCCGGGCATGGACAGGCGCTCTTTTACTGCCTTCTGAGCCTGCTGTCTTTCCGGCGTCGGAGCGGGGAGTTCAAGGTGCGGTATCGCGAATGTCTGTATCTGGTCGCTATCCAGCCACTCTTTAACCGTCATCGTGCTGTTTTCATAAATATATTGCCGGAATTGCTCCTTGGTGGTGAAACCGAAATCTTCTTCGAGCATTTTCGCCGAAAGAGGGGTCAGAAGCACCAGGGCACCATCCTCGGGTTCGACATTGTCCAGTACCTTCAGGGTGAAGTCGGGCACGTTGTGGCCGCACCGCTGGCGTAAGCCCCTGCCTTCCCAGATACTTACGACGCTATCTTTCGGGTCGAAGCCCTTTTCTACATAGAAAGGCTCCCAGGGTGTCATCGGGTTATCTGCATTCTCGGCGAAGGTCAGGCTGTTGTACTGGAGGTTATTCCCCCAGTCGCCCATTATCGTGACACCGGGAATTGCGTAGCACAGACAGCGTCCCATCAGTTGCCAGGCGCGTCCGATAGTGGCGTTGGCGTGATTGTAGGGGCCCATGCAGCCATAGCCGGATGCCATGCCAATTTCTTTGGCTATCGGTCCGTGGACGATGGCTGCGCCGGTGAATGATTGTGCGGAACTGAAATACGGAGGTCCCTTCGAGGCCAGGGCGAGGAGTACCGGCAGATATTCCGGTTTGCACCCCGCCATCACAGCGATAGTGGCAACCTTCTCGACGGTAATATTCCGCCCCTCCCGCTGGCCGTTATCGGTGATACCCATCCTGAAGGCTTCGGCCACTATCTCATCGGGCCGATGGCTGGTTCCCGTCAGCATTTGCTTGACCTTTTCCTCCGTGGGAATCACTACCGGCAAACTGTCCGTCATCTTGTGGTCGAGAAAGTATTGCTGTATCTCGTCATAGGTGCCGGTAACGGGGAGAAACCTCGGCTCAACGGGATGCGTGAGTTTCCCTGTCTTTTTTTCTTCTGACGTCAAAGGTTCGGTCAAAGCATCGATAATTGCCTCCATTAGAGGCTTGCCGCTTATGGCGTCTTTTCCTTTGACAATCCTCTTTATCGCCTTATCGCCCCGGAGTGCGTTAGGCTCACTTAAAGCGACCAATCGTGGGTGAGGCCACCCCAGCTCAAAAGCGCTGTCCCGGGCCGATGCGACAAGGTAAGGGCTGAGTATCGGTATGGCAGGGGTGCCCTGTTTTTCCATTTCGAGTGCCTGCCGGACGACCGCCGGTCCGCAGGTGCTTCAATGCGGTATCCCGATCATGGCGGCGTCAGCTTTCTCTCCTACTTCCCTCCACAAATCGGTATCATTGACCGCATAGCTCCCCAGCTTGACTCTATAGACGACGTGTATATCACGGATATTATCTTCGAGCCATTTCTTCATCGTCAGGAGGAGGGGTTCGTGCGCCTGTGTTCCGCCCCACCTCTGGTTGATGATATATACCGTCTTTCCTTCCAGCGTGGCTGGGCGCTCTACAAGGGGTACCATGTTCCATTCTAGCTTTTGCTGGGCCATAGGGTTCAGTATATTTGTATAAACCTTATCCGCAATTGCTGGAGGGGAGGGGTTTGCTCGTTTCATCTTTTCGTCTCCTTTCGGGTTTTCCTTCGATAAATGGCCTGTTAAAATAATAAGTACATAATAATATTATACGTGAAATAAGAAAAGGTGAGTTGACTCGGGAAATTGATGTAAATTCAACTGTGACCTATAAAAATGAGGTGGCGCCGGTCTGTGAGGTATCGTAGCCGCCGGCTTTGTTAACGACCGCTTTAAATTCATCGCTGATAACCGTGCTTAATATGGGAGAAAGTATTTCGCTGCGGTAATTGGCAATAGGTATCACCAGGTCGTATCTCTCTCTGAACAGGGGGAGGAAATCGAGATTGCAGCTGCGGGCGGCCGCTTCGATTCCCAGGGCAACATCAGCTTCCCCATGGGCAATACTCAGCCCGACGGCAAGGTGTGTATCCAGCTCTCGCTCATAGCCCTTGATTCTGGAAGAAGGGATACCGAGCTGATGCAGATGTATATCAAGAAGCACTCTGGTGCCGGCTCCTTTCTGACGATTAACAAAGGTTATATCCGGACGCTGCAAATCAGCAATTCCTTTTATCTGCCTGGGATTGCCGCTGGCAAACATCAGACCCTGAATTCGGTAGGCGAGATGCACTATGGCAACCTCTCGGCCCGGCAGTACTCTTTTAACATAAGGATAGTTATATTCACCGGTTTCCTCGTCCAGCAGGTGAATGCCAGCCAGGTGGGCCCTTTCTTCCTGGATAGCGATGAGCCCCCCGAGGCTGCCGGCGTGGGTAACCTGAATTTTGATTTTGGCGTCGCGCTTCTTGACCAGGTCCACCAGGATTGTTAAAGCCATGTCGTCGCTGCCAACGATACGAATAGTATCTTTATCTTCGATAATAGCCGGTTTTTCTACGGCCACCTGTCTTTCTTCACGCCAACGAGCTAATTGCAGATAGAAGGTCGCTTCGATATCTTCCGGGCTGTAGCCCATGCTGAGAGCTTTAAGTATATCATTACTGACTACATCCGAGAGGCGTCTCTGGCGTTCTAAAAGAATTTTCGGGTCATCCGCCTTGGCGGTAACCACGGTACCGCCGCGCCTGCGGGCCACAATAACTCTCTCCTGTTCGAGTAACAGGTAGGCTCTCAATATGGTGTTCTGGTTGACATTAAGGGAAATGGCCAGCTGTCTTACCGGGGGCAAATGGTCTCCGGGCTTAAGCTTCTCTGTGGCGATAAGCTGCCTGACCTGTGCTGCTATTTGCAGGTGCAGAGGGTCCTTGGAATGCTGGTCAATCTGTAAATCTGTAATATTCATTTTTTACATTATAATTATTATATTATAAAAGAGATAAAAGTCCAGCTTCTTCACCAACCCTTTTGCTGTCGTGTCACTATCGGCCCTTTAAAAGCATAGTCTCATCTTGCCGTCAAGCCCATACTTTCTGGCCAGCAAACTGACGGATGATATCAGACGCTCTGAATATTCCCTTCTGCTGATTTCGTCATAAAGAAGCTTACGGTAGACCTCGATGAGGTCGGGGAAATGCTTTTGAAGCATCCCCTTGAGCGATTGCCAGACTCCGAAGCGCGGGTTGAGCCTGTCGACATAGAAATAATCGATGCCGGCATCCTTGATGGCCCGGAGAAGTGAAGCCACGCTGGTTTCCGTGTCCGATAGGCCGGGCATTAGCGGCCCCAGAAAAGCATGGGTTCTGATGCCTCTCCTCCTGGCTTCCTGCAGTAGATTCAGGCGCTCCGCCGAGGTTGAGCTTACCGGCTCGATAAGCCGGCGCAGTCCTTCATCGAGAGTGGTAATGGTCACCCCGAAGTCCACTAAATCTTTAGATGAAGCCATAAGGTCGAGGTCGCGTCCCGCCAGTGCGTTTTTGGTGAGAATAGATACCTGAAATCGGTAACGGAGCAGAATTTCCAGGCATTGTCTTGTCAGGCGGTAGCTGGCTTCTCTCGGCTGCCAGCCGTCACATACTGAACTGAGGAACACCATGCCTGTCTTTTTTCGCTGAACCTCTCGCGCCAGGACCTGCGGCGCGTTTATCTTGACGTCAACAAAGCTGCCCCATGGCTCACCGGGATGAGAAAACCTGGTGACAAACCGGGCGTAGCAATATATACATCCGTGTTCGCAGCCGGCGTAGCAGTTTACGGCATAGTCGGCCAGTCCCGATTTATTGAGCACCGACTTGCACTGGACTTCGCGCGACCGGCAACTTACGCTGGATAATGAGTCCATTGTCTATCTATTCTCCCGTTATCCATCCAGTGATAGACCGCGTATCATGAAAGGCCCCGGACGATTAACCACGGCGTAAAGTGGAGGAAAAGCATTGATATGGCGGTTGGTATATCTTAATTTTGAAATTGAACAGCTATTTGCCAGGGTGTTTTTTGGGTTTCTGCTCCGCCTCTTGTTTCTGCTTCGGCTTTGGTTCGGGTTGCTTTTCAACTCCGGCCAGTTCCAGAGTCCGGTTGGCGATGTCCGTGGCTTGATTGACGATGCTCACCCATTTTTCCGTTGCTTCGGTCTCGGCTTTATCTACCAGTGTCCTGGCGACCTGTTCCGCATCCCGAACGATTTGCTCAGCCTTTTTCCGGGCATCGGTGATAAGGTTGGCTAATTCCGCTTCGGCTTCAGCTTTCGCCTTGGCCGCCGCCTCGGCGACGGTCTGGTCGGCTTTGCCTACGATTTGTTCAGCCTTTTTCTTTGCCTCGTCGATAATCTTTGCCGACTCGACTTCGGCGTCTTTTCTCACCTTTTCTTTAGACGTTAGGTCCCGAGCGGTCTTTTCCGCTTCGCCGACGATTTGATTGGCTTTTTTCTGCGTATCGGCGATAATCTTTGCCGACTCGGTTTCGGCGTCTTTTTTCACCTTTTCTTTAGACGTTAGTTCCCGGGCGGTTTTTTCCGCTTCGCCGACGATTTGATTTACCTTTTTCTGAGCGTCGGCGATAATCTTTGCCGACTCGGCTTCGGCGTCTTTTCTTACCTTTTCTTTAGAGATTAGTTCACGGGCGGTTTTTTCCGCTTCGCTGACGATTTGATTTACCTTTTTCTGTGTATCGGCGATAAGTTTTGCCGATTCGGCTTCAGCATTTTTTCTCACCTTTTCTTTAGAGATTAATTCACGGGCGGTTTTTCCCGCTTCGCTGACGATTTGATTTACCTTTTTCTGTGCCTCGGTGATAAGTTTCGCCGATTCGGCTTCAGCGTCTTTTCTCACCTTTTCTTTAGACGTTAGTTCCCGGGCGGTTTTTTCCGCTTCGCTGACGATTTTTTCTGCCTTTTTCCGGGCATCGGTGGTAAGCCTGGAGGATTGCGTATCAGCTTCAGCCTTGGTCTTATCAATCAATTCTCTGGCAGCTTGCTCCGCTGCCTGGATAACCTGCTCGGCCTTTTGCTGATTATCGGTGACAATCCTGGAGGATTCCGCATCGGCTTTAATTTTGGCTTTGTCCATCAATTCTTTGGCAGTTTGTTTAGCTTCATTGACGATTTTCTCGGCTTTTTGCTGATTTTCGGTGATAAGCCTGGCCGACTCGGCTTCGGCATCTTTTCTCACCTTTTCTTTAGACGTTAGTTGCCGAGCGGTCTGTTCCGCTTTCTGGATAAGCTGCTCCGCCTTTTTCTGGGCGTCGGTGATAAGCCTGGAGGATGCTGCTTCGGCGTCTTTTCTCACCTTTTCTTTAGACGTTAGTTGCTGGGCGGTTTTTTCCGCTTCGCTGACGATTTTATCTGTCTTTTTCTGCGCTTCGGCGATAAGCCTGGAGGATTCCACAACGGCTTCACTTTTGACTTTGTCTATCAATTCTTTAGCAGCTTGCTTTGCTTCGTGAACGGACTGAACTGCTTTTTCTTGAGCATCGGCGATAATCCTGGCCGACTCGGTTTCGGCGTCTTTTCTCACCTTTTCTTTAGACGTTAGTTGCTGGGCGGTTTTTTCCGCTTCGCTGACGATTTTTTCTGCCTTTTTCTGAGCGTCGGTGACCAGTCTGGAGGATTCCGCACCGGCTTCGATTTTAGCTTTGTCCATCAATTCTTTGACAGTTTGTTTCGCTTCATGAACTAGCTGAACTGCTTTTTCTTGAGCGTCTGTCGCCAGCCTGGATGATTGCGCATCGGCTTCACTTTGAGCTTTGTCTTTCAATTCTTTAGCGGTCTGTTCCGCTTCATGAACGAGCTGTATTGCCCTTTGCTGAGCATCGTTGACAATCTTGGAGGATTTCACTTCGGCTTCAATTTTAGCCTTGTCTATTATTTCTTTAGCGGTTTGTTCCGCTTTATGAATGAGCTGTTCGGCCCTTTGCTGAGCATCGGTAGTGAGCCTGGACGACTCGGTATCGGTTTCTTTTCCTACCTTTTCTCGAGACGGCAATGGCCGGCTGGTTTGTACAGGCGGCTTGACAACCTGGAATGTGCGTAACTGAGCTTCTTTCATCGCCGTAAGGCTACTTCTTGTTAAAGGTTTGTGACACCACACGCATACGGTGCCGACAGTATCATGTCCGCAATTAGGACACCTTTGGGGTGTTTTCATAAGATACCTCTTGTGTTTTTATCCACAGGAAACAGAATCCCTTGGAGAATGAAACCAACCACATTATAACACATCACGGCAATCGTCTGAAACATCCTGATGGACGGTCGCCCCATGTTGTTAGCCGGCTCATCTATGCTAAGATATAATCGTTAAAAATATCGGTAATCGATATCTATTTAAGAGGTGGTAAAGTATGTTCAAAGTGAGATGCAAACTTATTTCATTTGAAGCCGATGAGGTGAAATATCCCTGCCACTTTAACTACAAAATCGGCGATGAGTTCTATTATGACGGGGTGAATTTTACCGGCAGGATATGCCCGGGACTGCTGGCTTCGATGATGCCGGTTGTTCACGGCATTTACCTTTTAGGAAACAGATATGCAGAGAACGTGATGTATCGATATCGCGGTCATGATGCCAGAGACCCCGCTATGGCGAAATATGATGGCGCAGGATTCCGCCCCTTAAAAAAGCCGGAAGGGAGCACCTCAAAAGCCAGGGGAGGGCATTTTTTATGCGGTGACAGCCGGACCCTGGCGTATTTCTCCTGTGAGCCGGTCGACTTAAGTGATAGCGATTACGCTCAGCCCTTTTATAGAAGGGAGATTGCCATACTTGAAAAAATAGAGAAGGAAGCCGGGATTAAAACCGGTGAAATTCTTGATAGGTTCACCGACTTCGATAGAGATAAAATCTCCCCGCCGCTGACCCCCGTCTTGCTGGAAGTCCTGCTGGATGCGCTGGTTGACATGAACTATATCGAGATTCGCGACGGCAGGGCTTATGCTACTGGCAGAGAGCCGCCGAGCCGGCCCGGAATCGGTTAGTAAATAAATTATTTGATAATATTTATTTATTGTTTGATGTCATTCCCGCCCCGATGAAATCGGGGTAAACTCCAGCTGTAATCCATAACCTCCCTACTGTCATTCTGAGCGAAGCGAAGAATCTCGGGGTGAAGAGGAGGCGTCTTGGATTCTCGGGTCAAGCCTTCAGGCTGAAGCGTTCAGGCTGAAGCCCGAGAATGACGTTTATAAGTCATCTCTCATTTTGGAGCTTCTCTATCGAGAAGCGCCTTTAGCCTAGCTCTGCGATTATCCCTTTTCTTCGCCACCAGTCTGAAAGCCCGGGGAATATCCGCCATCAGGACATCCGATTGCTTGGCGGCATCGTAGTAAAACCGTGATATTTTTTCCTCTATCGCACTGGCTTTATCCAGGGCATCGGAGCGGCTTGCGTCCTGCGCCGGCGCGGCTTCGAACGTATAATCGTCCGCCTCTATATCGAAGGCGAAACCGCCCTCGATGGCGTCGGTAATAACGCCGTAATACGCCCTTTCAATCTGGACGATATTCGCCTCATTCTCTCTGGCAAAAGCGGTAAAAACATCTCCATCTTTAACATATCTCCGGGAAAGGTCCCGGTAGAGCTTCGCGGATTCATTTTCAAGCTTCTTGGCAAGGCTGATAACCTCGGAAGCAGTGTGCAGTTTCATCTATGAGTTACCCCTTTCCTATAGCCACCTCTGGATAACAACCTTGCTCTCCGTAAAGAAGCGGACGGCTTCCTGGCCCTGCGTGTGCAGTATCCCGAAGAAAGAGTCCTTCATGCCGCTGAACGGGAAGAATGCCATCGGTGCCACGATACCGATATTGATGCCGATGTTGCCGCTGACTACCCGGTACTGAAATTCCCTGGCGCTTTTACCGCTTGAGGTAAAGATGGCGTTGCCGTTGCCGTACTGGCTGGCATTGCACATCGTTATTGCCTCGTCGAGGTTTTTCGCCCGCATAACGCTCATTACCGGCCCGAAAATCTCCTCCCTGGCTATCTTCATATCCGGGCTGACCCCCTCGAAAATAGTAGGTCCCAGAAAGCATGTCTGGGGGTAGCTGCCGGTAATCTTAAAACCTTTCCTCCCATCCAGCCTGAGTTTGGCGCCTTCCTGTATGCCGCTTTCGATATAGCCTGTAATCCTGTCCTTTTTATCTTTACTGCGTACCGGCCCCATCTGTACCGACTCGTCAAGTCCATAGCCGATGATTATCTTTTTAGCCGCGTCGATAACCTGGTTTAAAAAGTCTTTGTAGAACTTTTCGTCTTCACCGACGATAAGGAGGTTGGCACCCGATAAGCACCGCTGGCCGGTATTGCCGAAGAATGACGTCATCATAGCCGGAATGGTTCTCTCTATATTACAGTCCGGCATAATGACCATAAAGTTCTTGGCCGCCCCCTGGGCGATAACGCGTTTACCCGTTTCTCCGCATCTTTTATAAATAACGTCCCTGGCTGTGGCTGTGCGCCCGACGAAAGCTATGCCCTTAATGTCCCGATGGTCTAACATGGCGCTGACCACTTCTCTTTCTCCGTTGACCACATTCCAGACGCCGGGCGGGAAACCGGCTTCTTCGATTAGCTCCGCCAGCCTCGTTTGACTGTTGGGGACCTCCGGTGAAGGTTTGACAACGACGCAGTTTCCCGTGGCTACGGCGTACGGCCCCGACCAGAGAGGTATCATGAAGGGGAAGTTAAAAGGGGCGATTATCCCGAAAACGCCCAGGGGCTGCCGGATAACATACTCGTCGATACCCGAAGAGATATCCTCCAGGTTATAGCCCATCATCAGGGTAGGGGTGCCGCAGGCGACTTCCACGTTCTCGATGCCGCGTCTCGTCTCTCCCCTCGATTCGTCTATCGTCTTACCGTGCTCCTGCGTCTGGATTCGGCTGAGTTCCTCGAAATTCTGTTCCAGCAGCTCTTTAAGTCGGAAAAGACACCTGGCTCTGGCAACCGGAGGTGTCGTCCGCCAGCCGGGGAAAGCTTCCCGCGCTGCTTTCACGGCAGCATTCATTTCATCCCCGGTGGAAATGGGCACTCTCGCTATCAGCTTACCTGTAGCCGGATTAATCACGTCTTGAATCACACCTTTTGACTCAACCCATTCTCCGCCGATGAAATTCTTTATTGTTCTTACCTCTTTTATTGTTTCCTCTAAAAGTGCCATATAGAGTTATTCCCTCCTTTTAATATTAGATAATACAGGTATCACCTCCGGCAGCCGTGTTCACTTATGTACACATATAATCGGACTCTAGAAAAGTGACGATGCAGGGTTTGAATCTTTTCCGGGAAAATCGTTCGTGTTAAATTGTTACATTCTGTGTCAGTCCTTGTCAAATAACACATTTTCTCCTGAGTTTTGCTATAATACGGTGACTGGTTTATATATACTCGT
>Ga0315279_10010593_pt1 | contig 10825 bp, 9 predicted proteins | sample YL17G06_20_MG_FD_203694 | JGI IMG/M metagenome (GOLD analysis project Ga0315279, IMG submission 203694) | Sediment microbial communities from Yellowstone Lake, YNP, Wyoming, USA - YL17G06_20 | ecosystem: Environmental > Aquatic > Freshwater > Lake > Sediment | place: USA: Wyoming | collected...
GGAACTTCGCGGCCGTCTGTACGGTCTGACCTGGCCTTCCGCGAAGTTCCTGGTTTACGACCTCGCCAAGAAGGAACTCAACGATCTTGGGTTCACATCCGAGAAAGGCGAGAAGGGCCTGGGGCCGGCGTTCCGGGTGGTCGGCCGCTCGATCGCCCTGGATCCCGTGCTCGGCGCCGCCTACTTCACTGTCTCAACGGGTGACATCCTGCGTTACGGCGACCCCAGGCAGAAGAACCAACTCCAGAAGCTCTCGGCCTGCTCCATGAAGCGGGAGGTCTTCGGGACATGGGACCCCAACAAGCCCGGCCATATGGGCTACCACTGGCGGCAAACAGTCTGGTACGAGCCGGAGAAGGTGTTTTACGGCAACCACCCGAATACGGGTTTCCTTTTCCGTTTCGATCCCCGCGGGGAGCAGCTCGAGGTGATCGACAGGATCGCGGCCGAGAAGTCCAAGCTCAGCGGCTTGTTCGATGCCTTCGACTATGGCTACCTCGGCTTGACGCTGGGGCCGGACGGCCACACCCTGTATTTCCTCACCGGGACTCCGGCGGGCGAAGAAGTGCGCTTCGTCACCTACCACATCCCCACCCGCAAGTACACCGATCACGGCGCACTCGCGCTGGACGACGGAAGGCGCCCCACCTGGGCGCAAGCCATCGCGGTGGGCCAGGACAAGCGGGTTTATACGGTGTCCAAGATCAAACAGGGCGACAAGCTGAAAACTGACTTACTGAGTTTCGCCGATCCTCTCCAGACCCCGCCGGCGCCGGAGCCGTCCTACAAGCTGCTCCGCTCATGGCTGAATCCGGGCGGGATGCCCAACCCGCTCCAGGAGGCGCATTCGCTTTGTTTCGACGAAGACGGCAACCTGATCCTGGTGGACAGCGTGGGCTCGAGGGTGCACCGTTTCACGCCCGAGGGCGCCTGGCTGGGCGAGATCGGGTCCGGGCCCGGCCGGCAACCGGGCCAATTCAACGCGCCCCGCGAGGCACGGGTGCATAAGAACGGCGAGATCTTTGTTTCGGACGCCAACAACCACCGCATCCAGGTTTTCAGCCACCAGGGCAGGTTGCTGCGCATGTTCGGAGAGAAGGGGAGCGGTCCGGGTCAGCTCCTGCGCGCCCACGGGCTGGCGTTTTCACCCGACTTCACCAGGCTTTACGTGGTCGATGTGGACAACAACCGGGTGAGCGTATTCGACCCGGCCGGCAACTTCCTGCTTGCTTTCGGCAAGAAGGGCGTCCGCACCGGCGAGTTCCGTGATGCCCACGGTTTGGGGGTCGCGCCGAACGGTGACGTGATCGTGTCGAATTACTACGGACCTGCCCAGCGCTTCACCGCCGACGGCAAGTTCCTCTACGACTTCGCGCCGGCGGGGTTCCGAGGTTGGGTCCACTTCCACAGCATGACCACAGACCGCGCAGGCAACACCTACCTGGCCGCCCGGAACCAGGACGGCCGGAACGCCATCGTGAAATACGACCACCGCGGAGCCTATGTCACGGCCTGGGCCGCCAGCACCGCGGAAGGTGAGCAGGGCGTGAAGACCGCCGCGGTGGATGCCAAAGGGCAGGTTTATGTCGCCGTCGAGAGCCGCGCTCTGCACGGCGTGCAGGTGTTCAGCATGAGTCCATGAACCCTCTCCTGCGCATTCTGTTGGCCGTACTTCGGAAACCTTCATCGCGCTACTCCGCGGAACCTCAACACATTCAGACCGCAGGGTCGGCAAGTTGCAGGCCGGTCACCCGCTGAAAGTGACGGCGGTTTCGAGTCAACAGAATCCCATTGTGCGCCAATACGATTCCAGCAATCAGGCTGTCCGCCTGCAGTGGCAGGGTGGGTGCCACGCGCGCCGCCGCGGGCTCATGACCAGCGAGAAAATCGGTCAAGACGTCGGTGTCCGCGACGATCATCGCCAGAAATCCCGCAGCCTGGCCACGTGCTGGCGGAGCCGGTCCGCATCCTCGCGATTGAGCTTCCCACGAAGCCGCAGGGCCCTCTTGCGAAGACGTTTTCTCGCAGTCCTCGCCTCCAGGTAGGTGTCGATCGCTTCACCAACGACGGAGGAAAAACCCTTCTCTCCGCGCAAGGCAGCCACTTCGAGCAGTCTGGCTCGATGCTCGGGCTTGAGATCTATGGTTGTCCTCACACTCCGATTCTACATGCACGAGCATGCCCCCCTACTCCCCCGTAATTAATCTCCATCCGCCGGATGCGCAGGCTGGCCAGCAGGACCACCAGGGCAGTCAGCCCCAGCAGGCCGGCGTGGCACCGGCCCTTTGTGCCGACGCGGCATTTTCGCACCCCCGCCCTCTGTTTCAACGGTGCCGATAGCCGCGGGTCGAAGGGATCGTGTGCCAGTTCCAGAAGCCGCAGTCGGCAGCGCCTTTCCAGCGCGCGATCCATTCGGTCAAGGATCTTCTCAGCCTCAGCCGAGAGGCTAAGCCGCTAAGTCACAAACCGCGCTCTCGCTCATACTGCTCAAGCGGCTTTACGCGGCCGGCTTGAATGTCTGCCAGACCGCGATCCAGCGACTCCAGGGTTTCCGGATGGAGTGACTCGTCGTCAGCTTCCGCCGCCGCACGCAGATCCTCGATGAACTCGCGGACCTCCAAGAGATCGTCCTCCCTCAGTTGGTCCACCAGCCGGTGCAGCTCTTCTTTGACCGCCCCGGTCGAAATATTCCTTGACCTCTTACCCGATTCGTGATAGGATTAGCCATACTGCCGTAAAGGTGGCAAGATGGCAGAACAGCTTCCGTTGGTGCCCACGATCAAATCGACCTTCCGCCTCCCTAAGGAATTATATCGCCGTCTCAAGCATAGGGCTATAGAGGAAAACAGGTCCATAGCCGAAGTTCTCATTGATGCAATTGAGCTTTACCTTTCCCGACTGCGAACAGACCACGATGAATCCACAGATTCTCGCTAAGACGGCACCGGAAGTGGCCGTCGTTCAGCCGAAAAACAGGGGAGCAGGAATGGAAAAAAAGGACGCGCAACTGAAGCTGGTCCCGCGGCGCAACAAGGAGACGCGGGGCAAAGCGGAACGCTCTTGGGCTCCGTTGTCCACGATTGATCTCTTTTGCGGGGCTGGCGGCATCACGGAAGGATTCCGCAAGGCCGGGTACCGCTGCCTGTACGGTAACGATTGCATGCCGGAAGCGGTCGAGACGTTCTCGCTCAACCATCCCGAGGCCTGGGGAGAGGCGCGCGATATTGAAGAAGTTGACCCCGCGCAAGTGCGGGCGCGGCTCGGGTTGAAGAAAGGCGGTCTGGATGTGCTTGTCGGCGGTCCGCCGTGCCAGGGCTTCTCGATCAACGCCCCGGAGCGGTTCCTGAGCGATCCGCGCAACAAGCTTTTCAAGGACTACCTGCGGTTCCTCGAAGAGTTCGAGCCCAAGGCTTTTCTCTTCGAAAATGTCCCTGGGCTGCTGTCGCTGGGCGATGGCGAGGTCTTCCGGCAGATCCTGCGCGAGTTCGACGAGCATGGCTATTACGTCGCCGTCAAAATTCTTTTCGCCGCTCATTACGGTGTTCCACAAGAGAGATGGCGTCTAATCCTGCTCGGCTCGCGCGTGTCGGCGATCGCGCCGCCGGAGCCGACGCATTACGCCACCGGCCGCGCGAATTTCCGCGGCGGCGGCACTTTGACCTTCCAGCTCAGCGCAGCCGATAAGGAAAGGCTGTTGCCGGCCGTGACCGTGGGAGAGGCGATCGGCGATCTTCCGCGCCTTCAGATGGGGGAGGGTTCGGAGACCGTTAGTTACACGGTTGAGCCCCATAGCGATTACGCGCGAATGATGCGGAACCCGGAGGGGGTGACGTTCAATCACTTCGGCGCGAAGCTGGCGAAACAGAACATTGAGCGCATGAAGTACGTGAAGCCCGGCGGCTCATGGCGCGACATCCCGCACCGGCTGCTGCCCAAGGGCATGCAGCGGGCGCGCAAATCAGACCATACGAAACGCTACGGCCGGCTGCGGAATGACGGCCTCGCGGGCACGGTGATGACAAAATGCGATCCGCATTGGGGAGCGGTGTTCCTGCCCGATCAGGAACGCTCTCTGACGGTGCGCGAAGCCGCGCGTTTTCAGTCTTTCCCGGATACGTACAAGTTTCTCGGTCCCCGCGTGTCTCAGTATGAGCAAGTCGGGAACGCGGTTCCCGTGCTGATGGCGAAAGCCATTGCGCTGCAAATCCGCGCGCATCTTGAAGCACATGGAGCCGTTCCGGCGGCTCTGCCGGAAGCGGCTCATGGCTAGCCGGATCATTGAGTTCTTTGCCTACAGTCCGGAGGACCGCTCTCCTGCTGCTACCGAAGCGCGCCGCAACCTGCAGTGCCCGTTTCTTGGCAGGCAGTGTGTCAAAACGCTGAATGATGGCTTGATCAGCGGGGCCTGTACGCTCAAGCCAAGCAACGGCGGGCCGGTCATCTGCTTCCCGATCCGTCTCTATGCGAACAATTACGAAATTCTCCGCGATGTCGCCCGGATCGCTTTCGGCCCTGTCATTCCGCTGGTCCCCGCCAATGCGATTACGGACCAAACGGGCGAGTGCGTGGCCGTCTTCGGCAAGGGGTGGGGAAAAGAACTGAGGCTCCCTACGCGCGGCAAGAGCGGCGCGTATTTCGTGGATTGGGTGCTCGCACGTGTGAGCGCCCGGGGCGAGCTGATAAATTTCGTCGCGGTCGAGGTGCAGTCCATCGACACAACGGGCAACTACCGCCAGGAACGCGAGACGTACCTCAGAGAGGAAGCGTTTCCCGGTAAGAGCACGGCGGGGTTCAATTGGGAGAACGTGAATAAACGGATTCTCCCGCAGATCATCTACAAGGGCCACGTGCTGCGGCAAGAGCCGCTGTGCCAGAAGGGCCTTTTCTTCGTCTGCCCCACGCCAGTCTATGCGAAGATCAGCGAGCGCCTGGGCGGCGGGCTGCGCCCGTATCCCATTCAGCCGGGCTCGTTGACAATCATGTGGTACGACATCGGGCCGCCGGTGCCCGCTGGAAGCCAGCGTGAGCTTGTGAGGGTGGGGCAGTTCACCACGACAATTGACCAGGTGGCGCTTGCCTTTACCGCGCCGAGCAATCTTCCGCCGGCGCAAGTTTACGAGAAAGCCATCCGCGCATCGCTGGAGCGCCGCTGAATGGACCGCAGCGCCAACATGCGGGCCATCCGCAGTAAGGACATGCTTCCGGAGCTGGCGGTACGCCGCCTCGTTCATGGGCTCGGCTACAGGTGCCGGCTTCACCGGCGGGATCTTCCCGGAACCCCCGATCTCGTCTTCGTCTCGCGGCGGAAGGTGATCTTTGTTCACGGGTGCTTCTGGCACGCGCATGGCTGCAAGTCGGCGCATATTCCAAAGTCTAACCAAGCCTATTGGGCGCCAAAGCTTGAACGCAACCGCGCACGGGATGTTGAACACCTGAAGGCGTTGCGTGCTGATGGGTGGGGATACCTAGTGCTATGGGAATGCCAACTAAAAGAAATGCGGCGAGTTCGCCAGCGGCTCTCAAAATTCCTGGGCTAAGAGAATTCCTGTAGACCGGATCAACCAGCTTTTAGCGCACGACCGCCTGATGAAATGTGCCCGCCCCCCTACTCCGCCCCGTAATTGATCTCCATCCGCCGGATGCGCAGGCTGGCCAGCAGGATCACCAGCGCCGTCAGGCCGAGCAGGCCGGGGATCGCGATCCAGGCCGGGGTCGGGTCGGCGGTGATGGCGAAGATGGCGCCCCCTTCGCGGAAGGGGACCTTCACCGGGCAGAGCGATTCCAGGTAGAAGATCACGCTGAACTTCTTCAGCAGCGGCGGCACAAAGATAGTGATCGATTCCCAGACCAAAACCGTGATGGCGGGAATGATCGGGTTGCGGAACAACAGGCCCATCACCAGGAACACCGCGCCGTAACCCAGGCAGGCCAGCAGGGTCACGCCCAGGTAGGCGCCCAAGTGCCCGAGCGCCGGGCCCGCGAACAGGTCCTGGTTTCTCAGCGAAGCCACGTGCCAACTCACGATGAGAAACGAAAGCAGCGTGCTCAGGCAGAACAGGAGACCGCAGGTCACCAGGCCCGAGAGATACTTGCCGGCCACCAGCACGTCGCGGCGCACCGGCGCCAGGAAGTAATAATGCAGGCTCTTCTCGAGCACCTCGCCCCGAAACAGGTTCATGAAGATGGCCACGCAGCCGAAGAAGATCGCCAGCCGCAGCGTGAAGACCTGGAAGACTCCGGCGTAGGCCATGAAGTCTTCCGTGCCCGTGCAGCGGCGCCGTCCGCCCTCGATACCGGCAGCGTGCGCGGCAAACAGCAGCACCGGCAGCGCGGCCAGCAGGTAGACCGGGATGGCCCGCTTGCCAGTGAAGTTCTTGCGCAACTCCAGCCGGAGGATTGCCAGGATCTGGGTCCACCTCATGCCGCACCTCCATCGGAACCAATCAGGTACTCGTAAACCGAGTGCACGTCGTCATCGGCCGGGGCGACGGACTCGACATCCACGGCGCCCTCGAGCACCAACTGGTTGAGCAGATCGTAGAACCGCTCGCCATCGCGGGTGGCCACCAGCAGGCCCTGCCGGTCCTTGTGCATCTTGATCTCGGCCACGTGATCGTGCTCGAACAGCCGGGCCGCCAGCACCCCCGGGTTGCTGCACCGCACCAGCACCTGCATGGGGTGCTCGTGCTGCATCTCGCCGCGCACTGCCTGGATCTGGCCTTCCGCCACCACGTAGCCGTTGGTCAGAAGAATCACGCAGTCGGAGATCCGGTCCACCTCGTGCAAGATGTGGCTCGAAATGATCACGTGCGAGCCCTCGCTCGCCAGCGTGCGGAACAGCGCGATGGTCTCGGCCCGGGCCATGGGGTCCAGCCCGTTGAGCGGCTCATCCAGCACCAGCACCGGGGGCTCGTGGCAGATGGCCTGGGCCAGCTTGACGCGCTGGCGCATGCCCTTGCTGTAAGCCGCGATCCGCCGGTGGGCCGCCTCCACCATGCCCACCCGCTCCAGCGCCTTCCAGGTGAGCTGCTCGGCTTCGGTGCGCCCTTTGGCGTGCAGCCGCAGGAAGAGGTACAGGAACTGGTACCCGGTGAGCCCCTTGGGAAACGAATCGAACTGTGTGCAATAGCCGGCCTGCCGGAACATGCGCTCCGGCTCATTGGGCGAAATGCCCAGCACGCTCACCCGCCCACGGCTAGGCTGCACCAGCCCGGTCATCAGGTTCATCAGCGTGGTTTTCCCGGAGCCGTTCGGCCCCACCAGCGTGGTGATGCCCGGCGGAATCGAGAGCTGCACCCGGTTCACGCCCAGCACCTCTCCATAGAACTTCGAGACGTCCTCGAAGACGATCTTGTCAGCGCCGTTGCCGTTCATGAGCGCACCACCTCGTAGGCCTTGACCTTGCGGGCCAGCAGATACAGGCAAAACGCGCAGATGCCCAGCAGCGCCTCCCACGCGTCGAATTCCGTAAGCCCGCTGACCGGCGTGGTCCGGAACAAGCCCGCCCAGATGGTGCCGATCAGCTCGACCAGGTTGATCAGCTTGCCGTAGTCGGTGTGCAGGATATTGTTGATGGCCTGGCCGAATCCGGCCGCCACGAAGAAAACGGCGAACAGCAGCGCGGCGGCCGCCAGCTTCCATCTCACCCAGGCGGACAGCGCCAGCCCCAGCAGCGACAGCACCAGTATCCAGATCCAGGATCCCAGAAAAATGCCCTTCGTCATCCACAGGTTATCCCAGAACCAGGCGCTGCCCTCCAGCACCGCTTCCAGCCCGAACAGCAGCAGGCCCGGAATCCAGGTGATGGCAGAGAGCAGAATCACCAGCACCGCCATCTTGCCCAGCACGTATTCCGCGCGCGAGAACGGACGGCAGAAATACAAAGGCAGCGCGTTATTGCGAAGGTCCGATGAAATCAGCCCGGGACTCACGAACGCCGTCAGCAGAAACGCCAGCGAACCCTGCCAGACCATGAACCGCAGGAAGAAGTTCCCGTTGATGGGGATCAGGTTGCGCGCCGAGGGATGTAGCAGGGCCATGGCGCCGGAGTTGTGCGGGAAGTAGATGATAGCCGCGCAAATGGCTGGCCACACCAGGCAACTTACCAAAAAGGTCAGCAGGAACTTGGAATCGAACACCCGCTCATAAGCATACCGGGTGATGATCAGGAACCGCGACCAGCCCGGCGTCAGCCTGCCTTCGTATCCCTGGTAGGTTCGCTTATAAACTGCCATGGCCGTTCTCCATCGCCTTGAGGAAGATGTCTTCCAGGCTGTCGCGCTTGTAATTCAGGCGGCGGATGCGCACGCCCCGCTCGGCTGCCAGCCGGTACAGGTCGCGGATCTCAACGCCCTCGGACAGCACCGTCTTGATGCGCCGCTCCCCCGCCAGCGCGCACTCGCAGCCCAGCTTCCGCACCCCTTCCGCAAACGCCTCCTTGTCCCCGTCGGCTTCCATTTCAAGAAATCTGCGATTGGACCGGCGCTCCTCTTCCAGGTTGCAGTACTCGACAATCCGGCCCTGTTTGAGGATCAGCACTTCCTCGCAGCATTCTTCCACGTCGCGCAGCAGGTGGGAGCAGAGAATCAGGTGCAAGTTGCCGCGTTCCCGGACGTCCCGGATCAGCCGGATCATGCGCTGCCGCGCGGGCGGGTCCAAACCGTTGGTGGGTTCGTCCAGGATCAGCAATTTCGGCCCGTGGGCGATGGCCTGAGCGAGCTTGGCAAGCTGCTTCATACCCAGCGAGTACTCTTCCAGCTTGCGGTAGCGCGCCTCGCCCAGCCCCACATAGAACAACGCCTCATGCGCCCGCTCCAGGGCCGCCTCCCGCGGGAGCCCCGCCAGTTCGGCCATGAAGCGGACAAAAGAAACGGCGTTCATGCCCGAGATGAACGACTCGTTCTCGGGCATGTAGCCGATGCGGTTGCGCACTTGCCGGATCTGGGTGCGGATGTCGTACCCGAAAATCCGCGCAGTGCCTTTGTGCGGGGGGTAGAAACCCATCAGGGTGTTGATCAGGGTCGATTTTCCGGCCCCGTTCGGCCCTAACAGCCCGATGGCTCGCCCACTCAGCGAGCCACACAGGTTGTTGAGGATGGTCCGCTCGCCGAAGCGCACCTCCAAGCCCGCCAACTCGATGACAGGTTTCACGTCCATAGTGTTCAACGTTTCTTCTTCTTCACGCTCATGGCTGGCCAGGAGCCTGCCCCGCCTGGCAGCAGCAGCTTCTCGATGCTCAGGCCGAGGAACGAGCCGGTGCTGGCAAGCTGAATGCGGTCCCGCTCCCCGTAGGCCAGCACCAGGGTTGGCCCGCTCGTGGGCACGGCCGCGGCCAGCGCCTTGCGCTGTTCCGGATTGAGCGCCCCTTCGATCATCTTGACCGCCGGCCCCACCACCGAGCCCAGGTCGTGGTAGACCAGCCCGGAGAAATTGGCCTGCCCATCGTGCGGCAGCAGCGCCATAAACTTCGAGGAACGCCCCAGGGTGTAACCGGTCTCGCGGGCCTGGATCGCGCGCAGCACCAGTTCGCGATTGGGAGCAGCCACCAGGTAGCCGCCTGCAAACGTGTAGTGGGCTTCGCCGAACGGCATCCCGCTGCGCAGCGCATAGAAGGTCCGCCCACCGGCTTGTTCCTTATCCACACGCACCGCCGCTGCGCCCGACTTCTGGGCCTCGCGGTTGATGTTCTCGACCATCTTCTCGATGGTCCACTCGAGCCGGGCCGGGTCGTAGACTTCGACCACCAGCTTCCAGGAGGGCTGCGGCAGCAGCGGGCCGTCCGTCGCAAAGGCGAATTCTCCGCCCAGCGGGCGCGCCAAGTCTGCCCGCAGGTTCACCCCGCTGGCGGCCTCAAACTTGGACAGTTCCGACGCCCCCATCATGTTGACCAGATCGTCCACCAGCAGAATCGGGCTCTTCACCACCAGGGCGATCACCAAACTGGCTTCCGGAGTGATGAAATCCAGGGTGCGCATCGGGGCCGGAGAGGCCAGCCAGGAGGCCACGCCGTGCCGGGCCTCCGCGAAGGTGACCAGCGCCCGGTTCTCCGTCTTTCCGGCCACGTCCTTGCGTTGCGCGATCAGGTAGCGGACATCATCGAAGCCCAGGCGCTGGGTGGCCTCGGCCGGACCCGAGCGCGTCACTACCGCCTGCATGTCGGCGCAGAACAACCAGCCGATTCCCTCGCGATACGCCTCTGCAATCCGGGTGTAGAAGGCGCTCTTCGTGAAGCTGTTCGAGCCGGGCCGGTCGAGCAGCGCAGCGGCTTTCTGGATTTGCGCCGGTTCGCTCGAGGCGGCCAGAAGGTTCCCGCGCAGCAGAACCAGCAGCGCGCCTTTCTGCGGCGCCAGCCGGGCAGGATCCTCCACGATCTGGATGCCCGCGCCCGCGTTCAGCTTCTTGATCTCGCCTTCCAGAAACGCCCGAAAGCCCGTACGGCTCACTTCCGCCAAAAACAGCGGCGTGTACTGGCCGGCCGGATTGGCCGAGAACGCCAGGGCGATCTCCGGCCCCAGGTACTCGCTGAAGGCCCGGATCTGATTGAGGATCTCATCGAACTGCGGCTCGCTTCCTGCGGACTTCGTCTTCTCGGCCCACCACTGCCGCAGCACGTCGCTTTGACGGACCTGCTCGGTGAACAGCCGGTGCGCCTCCCCCAGCGTGGCGCCCAGGTTGGGAATCGAGGCGTAGAGCACAGTCCCTTCCGGGACCAGCTCGACAAGCTTGGTCGAATAGCGCAAACCCGGGCCGGGGATGGCCTCCAGCTTCTTCCGCAGGGTCGAAAACTCATTCAGCAGGGCGATATGGGAATCGACATTGCGGCTCC
>Ga0315279_10010596_pt1 | contig 10823 bp, 7 predicted proteins | sample YL17G06_20_MG_FD_203694 | JGI IMG/M metagenome (GOLD analysis project Ga0315279, IMG submission 203694) | Sediment microbial communities from Yellowstone Lake, YNP, Wyoming, USA - YL17G06_20 | ecosystem: Environmental > Aquatic > Freshwater > Lake > Sediment | place: USA: Wyoming | collected...
GTCAAGAAGGCAGGGAGTGATTTGCATGGTGGTTCGTATTCTCATGGTCAAAATAATTGATTATGAAAGCAAGATGGGAAATTCCGGTCGGAAGATCCGGCATTTCCAATGCCTGCTGATCCGGATGTGAATGGAAATTCGGGATTGAAGACGAATATCGGGGCCCGGGAAAGCAAGAGATTAGCCACGAATCTTCACGAATTTTCGCGAATCCTATAACCGCTCCCCATTTTTGCCGTCGAACAAATACACCTTGTCCACCGGCGCGTGGAAGACCACCTTCTCCCCCGCTTTGAATGGAGCGCGGTTGAGCAGCTTGGTAATGAAGCTGTCCGATGATTGCAGGGAGCAATAAACGAGGATTTCGGAACCGAGCGGCTCGCTCAACTCCACAGTCCCGCGCAGGGTGATGGCCGGACCGTTTGCGGCAAGCAGCAGGTCTTCGGGCCGGATGCCCAGGATGATCTTCGATCCCGCGGCTTTCTTGACTTTTTGCAACAAATCGGCGGATATCCCCGCAACACCGCCATCGAATTCAATCCCGTTGTCGCGCGCCATGCACTCAAAGAAATTCATGGGCGGCGAGCCGATAAAGCCGGCCACGAACCGGTTCGCCGGTTTTTCATAAATCGCCATGGGCTCGCCCACCTGCTGGATGCAACCGTTGCTCATCACCACGATACGGTTCCCCATGGTCATGGCCTCAATCTGATCGTGCGTCACGTAAATGATCGTGGCCTGCAAACGCTGATGCAGCTGGCAGATCTCCTTGCGCATTTGAACGCGCATCTTCGCATCCAGATTGCTGAGCGGTTCGTCGAAGAGAAAGACCCTGGGTTTGCGCACGATCGCGCGTCCCAGCGCCACGCGCTGCCGTTGACCGCCCGAAAGCGCCTTGGGCTTGCGATGCAGATAATCGGTGAGTCCGAGGATTTCCGCGCTTTCTCGCACTCGTTTATCGATCTCCGCCTTTGAGAATTTTCTTAATTTCAGCCCGAACGCCATGTTGTCATACACGCTCATGTGCGGGTACAGCGCGTAATTCTGGAAAACCATGGCGATATCGCGGTCTTTGGGTTGCACGTCATTGACGCGCTTGCCGTCGATATAAAGGTCGCCGGCGGTGATGTCTTCCAGCCCGGCGATCATGCGCAAGGCGGTTGATTTGCCGCAGCCCGACGGCCCGACAAGCACCAGGAACTCCTTGTCGTTTACCGTCAGATTGAATTCCGACAGGGCCGTTACGCCGCCGTCGTACACTTTTTTCGCATTGCGGAATTCTACAGCAGCCATGGTATTATCCTTTCACTGCGCCCGACGACAAACCTTTGACGAACAGGCGCATGGTGAAAACAAAGATCAGCACCAGCGGTATCGAGGAAATCGTATAGCCGGCCATCATCTGGCCCCAGAGCTTCACGTATTCGCCGTCGAGTTTGACCAGTCCCGCCGCAAGCGTGAGCAGCTTGTCGTCACGGATGAGCACCATCGGCATGATGAAATCGTTCCACACGCCGATGAATTGCAGTATGGCCAGTGTCGACACGATGGACCCGGACATGGGGATCACGATATTGATGATCTGACGTATCGGTCCGGCGCCGTCGATTTCGGCGGCGTCGAACAGGTCTTTGGGAATTTCCTCGATGAAATTACGCAGAATGTAAATCTGGACGACCTGGGCGCCGGCAATCCCCAAAATGATAAGCGCGAAAAGCGAATTAAGCAGGTGCAGATTTTTCATGACCATGAATAAAGGAATCAGGTTTGCTACGCCCGGCATGAGCATGAGAATAAGAAAGAAATACCAGAGGGCCGTTGAGCCGGGCGCCTTGTAGCGCGCGAAAAAAAACGCGGCGGGAATTGTAAAGCAGAACGTTAAAGCCACGGCGCTCATGGCGACAAATACGGTGTTGAAAATATAGTCTTTAACCAGGTTCCAGGCGATCGCCCAGTTTTCGAAGTGCAAAGGGAAGACGAAATTAAGCGGGTTGAGATTAAATTGGGCATTCGTTTTGAAACTGATATTGAGCATTACGTACAAAGGAAAAAACGAAAAAAACAGAATAAGCCAGATAAAGGCATGCTTTCCGATTTCGGATGCAGACAGCTTTTTGCTCGCTAATGCCACTCGCCCACCTCTTTCGCCATATGGTCGTTCCATCACTGCCGCCGCGATCATTTATCAATTCTGACAAAACGGTTATTGAGTTCGGTCAGGATGAGAATGAACAGGAAAAGGAGAATGCCGATTGCGCACGCATAGCCCGCGCGCTGCTGCACAAAGGCATTGACATACATATACAGCCCCGGCACCATGGCTTTGCCGTTCGGCCCCCCCTCTTTACCGAAGAGCACCAGAAACAATCCGTAATCCTGCAATGTTCCTATGATCATCATCACCAGATTGATTCGCACCTGGCTGAGAATAAGCGGCAATTCGATATACCACAATTTTTTGAAGGAAGTGATGCCATCGAGGTCCGCGGCTTCATAAATGCTCTTTTCGATATTCTGAAGCCCCGCAAGATAGATCAACACGCCAACGACGCCGACCCACGGGAAGCCCCAGAAAATGACCGAAGGAAGCACCAGATTCGCATCGCCGAGCCAGATCGGATTGACGCCATTGATGAAAATACCCCAATGGAAAAATGAATCGACCTTGCACATAAGCGGCAAGACCCCCGTGCCCTTCAGCAGCATATTGAAAAGGCCCGCGTTGGGATCGTAGAAAAATTTCCAGATGAGGAGGGTTACCATTCCGGGAATAATCATGGGCACGACGAAAAGGACTTTATAGAAATAGGCCGATTTTTCGCTTTTCAGCCGGTTAATAACAATGGCCGTTATAATTGAAGGGATCATCTTGACAATATTAAAGGCCACCAGGAGTGCGATCACGCCGAATCCATACCAGAGGATCGGGTCGTGAACGGCCTCCGAAAAATTGGTGAACGAGATAAATTCGTTGATATAATCGCCGTTCCACCGGAAAAACGCGTGGTACATGCCGCTTGCCGCCGGGAAATAGGCGAACAGGGAAACCGCGACCACGCTTGGCAGCGCAAGAAAATAGATATACCAGTAGGCGGGCAGCCGTTGTACGCTGATTTTTCGCGCTATCATGGGTTGGGCCCCCGTGGCTTTTCCTGTGCGTTGACAAATTGATCGATAAACATCCTGTATTGAAGCTCTTTTTTAAGCGCGCGCGTCCGTTCGTTGTCGATGTTCATGATCATCAGCAGCTGATACACCGTGGTCTGCAGGTTGGTCCAATACGAAGCATAGCTCTCAGCCGCATTTGTCAACCTGAAACGGAGATGGTCCCGCTCTTTTTCGTCCGCGGCATACCGCAGCCTCAGCGCGAGACTCGACAGCGCCTGGCCCGACGGGACAAGCCCGTTTTTATACAGCGCGGTATTATAATTAAGGTCTTTTGCGCCCAAGGGGATCAGTTGGTTTACATAGCGCTTAACAAATTCATCAAATGAAATTTTTCCCATGTAAAAATCCCACTTCAGCTGCTCTTTGAGCGTATAGGTCTCGTTGCCGATGATCCACGGATTTCCCAGAAAACTGTACCCGACATAGGTCGGCTCGAATCCTTCGATAAAATCGACGTCTTTGGTGCCGCGGATCGCGCACATCCAGCCGCACCGCTCGCAAAATCCTTCGGCAATCTCTTTTGAACTGTAAAACCGCAGAAAATCAATGGCCACGTCCGCATGTCGCGATAACTTGCACACGCCAAAAGGCATGTTGAAATCCTTGTATTCCCCCGAAACTCCTTCGGCATATTTGCCGTATTTCGGGTCATTGCCATCGGGAATGGGAAATTCCATCACTCCCAATTCAAAGCCGGAGGCCCGCGCCTGCACTACCATGCTGTTCATGTCCCACGAAGCCGTAAGGATCATCAATGCCTTTTTCTGGGAGAACGAAAACGCGGCGTCCTGGCGGTCCTTGGCCATGAACCCCGGCTCAACGTACGGCAGGAGTTCCCTCGCCGGCTCATTGGATATCCGGGCACGATCGTCATCCAGTTTAAAGCGCCCTTCAAGCCACCCGAAAAAGGGTTCGATCCCCGGATCGCCCTGGGCGTCCATGTTGCGGTCGATCGTATCGCGTCCATGCGGCACAGTCAGGGATGTCCTGAGTTTTTCAACGATGTCTTCGTATTGATATTTTGCCGCGGCAAGCGCATACACCTGCTGCCCGGTGCTATCGGAGTATTTTTTAACCTGTTTGCACATGTCAAGAAAAGCGCGGAAATTCGACGGAGGAACGTCCCGGCCCGTGATTTTTTTCAGCAGCGTTTTATTATAGACAAGCCGACGGGAAATGCCGGTAATGCCTATGGTATAATAATCAAGATTGGCGGCATCCCAGTTCCATTCCAGGTCATGCTTGAAGGTATGGATCCAGGGCACGCCTTTTAGCTCGTTGCCATCGTTATAAGGATTCGGCTGGTAGACAAGCTCGGACAGCCCGTAAAAATAGCGGGCAATCGTGCTGTTCGTCGCCTCGCTGCTATTCGCCAATTGTCCGGCTTCGATAATATCGGGCGCCGTGCGGCCCACGAACTGGGTGACGATATATTGCTGATATGCTTTATCGGGTATCGCGAGCTGAATTACTTTCACATCGGGATGGATTTTTTCATATTCCCCTATCACCCAATCGAACGCTTCGCGGAAGCCGGTTTCGAGCTGCCAGTGACAGATCCGGATGACTTTTTTATTGGTCCAGGTCTGCTCCTGACCGGTCCGGAAAACATTGGTGAGGGCCGCTATATAGGAAATAACGACAAGGCCGAAGCCGAGATAGGCGCCCCATGGCCTTTTTTCCCTATCGTCCATTATCACTTTTCTCCCAGTTCACGCAGACGAACTCGACAAAAGTACGATAAATAGTCGGAAGGATAGATATCGAGCAATTTGCGGAAATACACTTTTGCCGTTGCCCGATCACCGAGCTTTTTATCGGAAATCTGGCCTATCTGGAAAATAACAACTGGCCGTAATCGTTTATTGTTCACCCCTAAGCTGTCCGCGGCCATCAGATTGCCGCGCGCCTGCTCCCATTCGCCAAGCGGGATCAACATGTTGGCGCAAAACATATGCATGGTGCTGGCCATCGTATTGGCGGGGTATTTTGCGCAATAATCCTGTACAAACCGGAGTGCTTTGCGAAAATCGGGTTCGGTCTGGCAATACGATAGAATATATGCCTCTTCCAAGGCCGCCTGGTCCGATTCTATTGATGCGGGATAGTCAGCGATTATTTTATTAAAGCAAACTGTTGCCGAGTCGTGCAGGGGCTTTTTCATCTGGACGTATGCGCGGCCAAGAAGCAGGAGCACATTCGCGCGCGCCGAGTCCTGCCCCGGCAACGAATCCAGTACCGCCCGGTAAAGGGGTATCGCGCGCGCCGGATCGGCGCCGGGCATCCGATATTGCATCACCATGGCAATCCCCAGACGGGCTTGCAGCTTTTCATCCGGCGCGGAAATTTTGCTTTTAAGCACTTCGCCGAAAATCCGCGCGGCGCCGTCGAAATTCTGATAATCATACTCACGCCAGGCGTCCTCGACAGTCTCCCGCGCGATCAGCGGCGTGCAGAACGCAATGCAGGCAAGAATAAAAAGATATCGGCGGAATTTCATTATTCGAAAAGGCTCCGGCGCGGGTTTAAAGAATGAACTAAAATAATTTCAGTGGATGGCATGAGCAAAGGAAATCGGAATCTTGCCCATCCCCGCATTTCAACCATTCGCCCGATCGAGCAGCGATTTCGGAAAGTCGGGATGCCGTACTCGTTGCCATATCCGCAATATTTTCGCTTGTTTTGGGGGTTTAGCAACAGCGGGCATGCCCGCTGTTGTCGCGAGAATGCCCGCTGCGTAAGAAAAACAGAATCTGGCAAATTGGTGACTCGCCGGTATAGCTGCGAGTCACTCCAATCCCCTTACGGCAACGCGATCTGCTTGCGATAGACCGCGTTTTTCTGCGTCACCGTGACAATGTAGTTGCCCGATATCGCGGGGAAAGCAATAATCGCCGTCCGCGCTCCGAATGCCTGATGCCATACCAGCCCGCCGTTCAGGCTGTATACGCGCACCATTCCTGCATCGGCAAAATTGCTCAATAGCAGCGTCCTGCCGGCAACCGTGAAATCCGGCGACGTACCGGCAAGCCGTTTGATCCCGGCCGCTCTCATCGATGGGGCCGCCACGATCTGTACGCTGACCGTCTGATCGGCGGTCCCGCGGGTCGTTATGGTGACCGATTTGGTCACATAATTGGAATCCTGGACCCGGATGGTATAGTCGCCGGTGACGACACTGTCAAGCACATAGGCGCCGTCGACGCCGGTCGTGTCCCGCCTGAGGATCGTGGCGCCTTGACGCAGGGTAACGATCGCTCCGCTGAGATGCGTGCCCAGGCTTGAGTCGGAAATCACGCCCACGATGCGCGACACCTGGAGAGGAACAAGCGTGATGTCGACCGTCTGGGCGCCGGCCGCCGTCACGGTCACCGAAACGGTCCGCGTGGCATAGCCGCGGCGCGTGGCCGTGATCGTCCATGCCGCGCCGTTGGTCACGCTGTCGAGCGTGTAGACGCCGTCGGCGCCCGTGGTGTCGCGCTTGGAGACCAATCCGCCCCGCGTTAGGGCGATCCTCACGCTATCGAGCTTCGTCGCCGGATTCGTGGTGTCGGTGACGGTCCCCGTGACCGTCGCGTACACGAGGGGCACGAGCTGGATGTCGAGCGTCTGGGTCGCGGCATTGGCGGTCACATCGACCGTCTTGGTGACGTAACCCGCGCGCGTGACCGTCAGGGTATAGTAGCCGTACGCCATGTTGGCCAACTGGTAAACGCCGTCGGCCCCGGTCGTGTCGCGCCTGGCGGCGGCCCCGGCGCCCGTGGAAACCCGGACGCTGTCAAGCAGCTTGGTCGAAGTAAGCGAATCGGTGACGGTCCCACTGATCGTCGAGTACAGTATCTTGACGAGCGGGATGTCGACCGTCTGGGTCGCGGCATTGACGGTCACGTCGACCGACTTGGTGAAATAGCCCGCGCGCGCGGCCGTCAGGGTGTACGTGCCGTACGGCACACTGTCCAGTTGATACGTCCCGGCCGTCCCGGTCGTGTCGCGCTTGATCGTCGCTCCTCCAAAGCCACCGACCGTCAAGGTGATCCTTACGCTATCAAGGTTCGTCGTAGAAGTGACGGAGTCGGTGACCGTTCCCGTAACCGTTGCGTATTGCACGCGCGCCATCTGGATGTTCTGATTGATGACCGTGCTGCCGGCGGTAACGGTCACATTCACCGTTTTCGCCGCATAGGTTGGCGCCATCACGACCCTTAGCGCGAAGGTCCCGGCGCTGAGCGCCGTGTCGAACGAAAATACGCCGCCTGCGCCGGTCGTAGTCGTTTTAATCGTTTGTCCGCCGCCGCCGGTCGTTCGCAGCGTGACGGTCGCTCCGACTAGATGAGTAGCGGTATCAGTCGTATCCTGGACGATACCGGTAATCTGCACAGCGTCCGCCGATGATATGAGGCCTGCCGCCATGAAGGTCAGTGCGGCGAATAGTATGCGTCTCATTTTCTTCTTCTCCTTGTTTTCTCATAAAATATCGAATTCATTATATTGCCCGATTTTGAACGTAAGGTTGCATGATCATTCGCATAAGTCGTAGCGCGGGCAGGAGTCTATCTGCCATTCATGAGTATCATCCCACCTCCCTTCGGCGAGATCCGGCGGACCGCGCTTAAATGAAATTACATTAAAAATGACCTTATATCGGAATTGATTTTATCGGGCGAAATTCCGTCTGAGTTCCATAAATGATAAAAAGCTGCTATAACAGCAAATAGAATGCCACCAGACATACGCGCATGTTTCCGGCATGCGCCACGATCAATCACAAATCTCATTTATTATCAGCAGGTTCAAGCGGCTGTTGATTCAGAATATAATTCAAATGGTCCGGCGAGATGGCATCACCGTCCAGTTGGTGAGATAGAGCATCCTTTTTAATGGATGCTTTCTTGACTAAATAGTCATATTACACAATTGAATATAGAAAAGCCGCGGAGTTTTTCCGCTGATCCCGGCGACAAGACCGCGCCGCGAGGGGCGGCTGGTCTCCCGCATCGATGCGCGGGGAAGGATCATCGATCCGATATCACGCTTTTTTGCCATGTCCTTAATGCGTGACCGCATTCCGCGGCTTCTTTTACCATCAGCACTTTTGTTAGAACAAATCCATTGCTGCAATACGCCTTTGCCAGATACATTCCGGGCCGCAGAAAAACGGACATTTTTCCCGTCAGTTCCCGGGCGTCGGCCTGCGCCACCGAACGGCCGGATAGGGAGTAGACGGAAATATGCGACAAGGTTGCATGCGCCGGCATTTCCGTGCGATGAATGACGCCGACGACCATGGAGGTATCGTAGGCGAGTTTGAATTCAAAAATCGACCACCCGACCGGAGCGTCCGCGGTAAGGGTGATCCTGACATAGCGGGCGGTTTGCGTGGGAAAAACAATGCTGGTCAATCCGCTTGAACCGGCGCCGCTTGCAGCCGTGATGAAATTGGTCCCGGATACTTCCACGATAAAACTTCGCGGATATTCGTCGGGCGAAAGCGAATTGTCCATGACGATACGGTTGAACGCATAGTTTTTCTGCAAATTGACAAGGAATGCATCGCCGGCATGCTGCGGCGCATTGGAATACCAGCGGGTATCCATGCGGCCGTCGAGGGCCATTTGAGCAACCCGGCTGTTTGCCGTTGCCGAGGCGGTCGCCACGCGCCGGGTGATCTGCCCTGGAATCAATGATCCGAGCCAGAACTTCGTGGCCGAAGTGGCGCCCGGGACCCAGGCCGTTTTCCCGTATTCATAGGCGCCGATGTCGGGGGCCGCGCCGGTGTAGCCGTCGGTGTAAGGGGCGACCGCTTTTCCCGCGTCGACGCAGGGCGAAGCGGCTTTGAGCGTAAAGTCGCTAAAATCGGGATTCGTCATGCCGTGATCGGCGCCCTCATAGATGTTCTCATACGAGATCACCGCATTTCTCGATAATTGCTGTTCGTCAAGTATGTTGACCCACCGGGTGGAGGTCCAGTTGCCGGTGAAGGTCAGGCTTCTTGGAATAAGGTTTCCCCACAGCGTATTGTTGGCCCAGAGCTCATTGCTGCTGGGCGCATTGCCGCCCATGGGCGAAGACGATTGGCCGCGAAGGATGTCCCACACGACGTTGTGATGAATGATGTAGTTGTTGCTGCCATTGTCAAGATAGATCCCCGATGCGCCGGTGGTGCGGGGATAGGAGCCGTGGACCCAGTTATACGCAATTTGCGTCTGCTGGCCGCCGGCGCCGAAGGTATAGGTGCCGCCCAGATCGTCGGTCAGCATACCAAAAGTAAACATGTCATTATATTCGATCATGGCTTCAAATGTATTCCGATGCACCAGCATGCTCCGTCCGGCGTCGTACAAAGTATTGTGACTGATGGTTTGCCGCTGGCCCGAGACATTGATGCAGGCGCAATCGGTCCCCGACCAGTCGGCGTCATGGATCCGGCAGTTTGTTATGGTATTATCCGTTCCATACATCGAAATGCAGTCGCCCCAGGAATGCGCGACTTCGGTATTGCGGACCGTATTATGGCTGCCTCCCACCACAAGGCCTTTTCCCAGAGAATTGACGGTAATGCTGTTGTTGCGCACGAAGCCGCCCAAATCGCCGGACACATAAAAAATCGAGCCGGGATAATACACTTTGCAACTGTCAATGATGCAGTAGGTGGCCGCTTCCATGAGAATCGACGCGCCGAAGACGGTCACATTCTTGACCGTGATATAATTGCGGGATGAAAGGTCGAAGGCATAATCGCGGGTTTTCGTCTCCACTTGCGCCGTATTCGGGTCCTTCCGCCCCGGCGCCATCAGGTAGAGAACGTTGGACACCTGGCACCACTCGCCCGGAGCGTCAAGAAGACCTAATACGCCCATCAACACGCGTCCGTCACCCGAAGTGTTTTGCTTTAAAATCTGCGTCACCCAGCCGTACCCGCCGTCTTTAATAAGCGTGACGTTGGTCCAGTCTACATTTGCCGGAGGATTCGCGGTGCCTTCCTGCGGACGAAGCAGATCGTAACCGAGCAGCGAATCCCAGGGCATATTCGGATGGCGCGCCCAGAGCATATACATGCGATTGACGAAAACTTCCTTTACCGAAGGCGAGACCGTCGTTTTCCATATATTCCCGGAATACACGGTCCAGCCGGTCACGACATCGCCGCCGTGGACAACCGCATTTTCGTTTTGATAGCCGGCAAAAACGATTGGAGCGGCGGATGTCCCGGAGTTCGCGGGGCGGACGGTTTCATAATAAGTGCCGGTTCGGATATAGCAGATATCACCTGCCGTCATCTGGTTTGCGGCCTGGGAAATCTGCGGATACGGGTGCGAAATCGTTCCGTCGGCATTGGCAGTATCTTGTTTAGCGACATACCAGACACGCGCGAATAGTGGATTCAATGCGAGACAGATAACGATTATGGTTGCGCTGATAATAGTTTTGTGAAACATTTTCTTTTCTCCTGTTCAACGCAACCGGAAGTCCGGTTTTTCACTATGCGTTGAGCGCTTAAGGGAAATATCTTTGCCGGAACATCGCTATTCCGCCACAGCCAGTCCAGTTATAAGAGACCAGTAAGTCAATAGCAAAACCCTTTTTTAGGGATTGCTTGTTCTTTGAAATCTTTATCGCCTGTTCATTGTTTTAACTCCTAATGTATTGCGCCGGGA
>Ga0315279_10010597_pt1 | contig 10823 bp, 7 predicted proteins | sample YL17G06_20_MG_FD_203694 | JGI IMG/M metagenome (GOLD analysis project Ga0315279, IMG submission 203694) | Sediment microbial communities from Yellowstone Lake, YNP, Wyoming, USA - YL17G06_20 | ecosystem: Environmental > Aquatic > Freshwater > Lake > Sediment | place: USA: Wyoming | collected...
TCTACAAACCGGGACCGGTGATGACTTTCACGCCCGCCACCGACGTCAGCACCAACTATATCGGTTTCTCCAACGGTTACTCGATCGACACCCGGATCGGCGAGCCAACCCTGCCGGCGGATCTAAGGGTCGAAGAGAAAAAAAGCGGGACCGGTTATTACCTGATCCAGCTGAACGGCCCCATCTACCAAGCCTGGACTGACGCGCTCAAAAGCACCGGGCTGGAGATCACGACATACCTGCCCAACTATACCTACCTCGTTCGCGGCACTTCGGTACAGCTGCAGAACGCGCGGTCCCTTGAGTTCGTGAAATGGACCGGCGTTTATCAACCCGCGTACAAGGTCCAGAACGGGCTCCTCGACGCCTCGGGGAAATTCCGCGTCACGCTTCAGCTTTTCCCCGGCGAATCCGTTTCGCAGATCAGCCAAGCGCTGGGCGCGCTGGGCTTGAGCAGCGTGGAAACGATCGAACACGAGCTGTGCTCGACGATCGACGTGATCACAACTTCGGACCGGATCGACGACATCGCCCGGATCCCGGGCGTGCAGTGGATCCAGAAGTGGTTCGAACCCGTACTCTTCAACAGCAGCTCCCAGTGGGTCAACCAGACCGGTTACCGCGCTTCCACCCCGTCCCCCGACTCGGTGGCCCGTCGTTCCTGGTTTAAGGGCGTGCGGGGCCGCGGCGTCGTGCTCAGCACTTCGGATTCGGGCATTTATACGGCCCATTACCAGTTCTATGACGCAGCTTATCCGATCACGACCCCCGGCGTTTATCCCAACCATCGCAAAGTGGTCGCTTACAAGGTCTATTCGGGAGCGGCTTTCGGCGACGTTGCCGCCGCGTACTGGCACGGCACTCATACCGCCTGCACGACGTGCGGCAACGACACAACCCTGGGCACGAGCGCCTATGACGGTCAAGCCAAAGAAGCCCGTATGTACCACTGCGACATCGGCGATGCTTCGGGCGGTCTGGTCGTAGGGGTAAACCTGACGCCGATGTACGACACGATCTACCTGGGCCGGGGCTTACCCTATAACATCTACCAGCACTCGGGTTCCTGGGGCTGGGGCAGCACGATCGGCGATTACCAGACACAGGACGCGACCACGGACGCTTACGCCTATAAATATCCGCGGTTCCTTAGCATCTATGCGGCCGCGAACGCCGGACCGGGGGCCCGAACCATCGCCCATCCGGGTCTTTCCAAAGACGTTCTGACGATCGGCGCGACCGGAAACGGCACTTCGTCCAATACAATCGCGAGCTTTTCCAGCCGGGGTCCGACCCAGGATAACCGGATCAAACCGAATATCTGCGCGCCCGGCGTAACGGTCTATTCTGCCCAGGGCAACACGACCAACACCTATTGGTCCATGGACGGCACTTCCATGGCCACGCCCAACTCGAACGGCACAGTCGGCCTGATGCGCCAATACCTGCTAGCCGGTTATTATCCGTCCGGCACCGCCACGCCTGCGGATTCGATCAAGATCATTTACTCCGACCTTCTGCGGGCCATGGCTCAGGTTTCGGCCGATCCGAACATCGGGGCTTACGTCCCGCCCAGTTTCGACATGGGCTGGGGTCGGGTTGACGCGGAGAGCGTCCTCTACTATCCTAACGAAACCCGCAAACTGATCCTCCGCAGCGATACGATCGGAGTCGCGACCGGCAACTTCTATCTCGATTCGTTCCAAGTCATGTCGGCGATACCCGTGCGCGTCTGCCTGGCCTGGATCGACACCGCGGCCGCGACCGGCGCCGCCCGTACCCTGGTCAACAACCTAAACCTCGAACTGACCAACCCGGGCGGAACATCCTACCACGGCAACATTTACACGACCGGTCAGTCCACGGCCAATCCCGCGACCTGGGACACGATCAACGTCGAGGAATGCGCCCGGATCAACGCGCCGACGACGGGTAAATGGAAGATCTATGTGCGCGCCGTCAACGTCCCGTACGGACCGTCGGGTTACGCGTACGCCATCACCGGCGACATCCAGCGCTACATCATCGGCATCGACGAGAACACCGCGGCGGCGGTGCCCATCGAAGGATTCACCTGCAACACCATCAACTCGGGCAAGATCCGCTACAAGGTCGTCCTCTCCACTTCCGGCGTCGTTGAGTCCCGGATCTTCGACTTGAGTGGACGGATCGTCGAGCAGATCGGCGCGAGCCGCCTGCCGCAAGGCGAATCTTGGGTTGAACATAAGACCCAGCTGCCGAACGGCATCTATTTCCTCGAGATCAAAACCACGAGCGCCCACGAGATCGCCAAGATCCTGATCGTGAAATAACGAACGAAATCAATAAAAAAGGGAGCCGTTTAACGGCTCCCTTTTTTATTGATTCTGGGTGCTCTACGAAATGTCCTTCAGAAATTTATCGAATTCTTGTGGATTGATTTTTTTCTGCTCGGATTTTTTCATCTCCCGTAAAGTATAATACCCTTGAGTCTGTTCGTCGGAACCGTAGATAATGACGTACTCGGCGCGGACCCGGTCCGCCCTCTTCAGCTGATGGCGGAGGGAATCTTCGGGATCGCCGATCAAGCAGGTATTGCCCAGGCTTTGGATCCGCAAGCGCAGGCGCATAACCTCGGGGATGGAATCCTGGCCCATGGCCGCGATGAAAAATACCCGTCCGGGATCTAGTTCCGGCTTCGTCTCGGGCAGGGTGAGCAATAAACGCTCGACGCCCATGGCCCAGCCAATGGAAGGAACGCTCTCGCCGCCCAGTTCTTCCATGAGCCGGTCATATCGGCCGCCGGCCAGGAACGTGTCCTGGGCACCAAGGTCGGGATGTTTAAATTCAAAAACCGTCCGGGTATAATAATCCAAACCCCGGACCAGCATCTTATTTTCCCGGTAAGCGACAGCCATCCGGTCGAGATAGGATTTTACCGAACGATAGTGCGCGTTACATTCCGGGCAGAGACCATCGGTTATCTTCGGGGCGTCCCGGTAAATTTTCTGACAGGCCTCGACCTTGCAATCAAAGATCCGCAGGAAATTACGGTCGAACCTGCGGCGGCAGTCATCACAGATCCGCTCGGTATGCGGTTTCAACCAGGTAACCAGGCTGTTTTTGTAAGCAGGACGGCATTTTGAACAGCCGATGGAATTAAGCTCGATAAAAAAGCGGTCGACGCCGATCCCCCGGAAAAAATTGTCGGCCTGGGCGATCAGGTCCGCGTCTCGAAATGCGTTCTCTTCGCCCAGGATCTCAACTCCGATCTGCTGGAATTCGCGATAGCGGCCTTTTTGGGGTTTCTCTTTACGGTACATGTTCGCGATGTACAGGAACTGGCCGGGCAGCGGCAACTGGTTTTCCAGGACGGCCCGGAGTAAGGACGCGGTCCCTTCCGGTTTCAGCACGTATTTTTTCTTATCGTACTCGAAGACGTACATCTCCTTTTCGACGATGTCGGTGGTCGCGCCGACGGACCGAATAAAGAGTTCGGCAAATTCAAAAGTCGGGGTTCGGATCTCTTCATAACCGTTCCGGTGAAAATATTCCCGGGCGCGGGCGTTGATCTTTTCGATCCGGGCAAGTTCCCGGCCGTAAATATCCCGGGTGCCTTTAGGCTTTTGATAGATCATTTTTCCAACTCCTTTTCGGTAAAGAAATTAAGAAAAAAACGACCAGACCGACACAACCGGCGACCATATCCATGATTTCAAAATTCCGGCCCGGGATCAACAACTGCTGGCATTCCGCGATTAATACGAGCCCGACCCCAAACCCGAAATATTTAACCGGTCTTAGGATCGGCCGGGCGAAGAGCCCGAATATGAAAAATAGAATGAAATGACAGACCTTGTCGATCGGAAATGATTTGATTTTGGGCGTGGGGAGCGAAGGATATGCGGTCAGGAAAAGAACGATCCCGATCCAAGCAACCAGCAGCGCCGCCCGGACGCGGGGTTTCACGGCTGTTCCCATCGGCCGACGACCCGGATCAAATCGGATGGCGTAGCGGCGCGGAGTATTTCGTTGCGAAAATTTTCGTCGCCGAGCAGACGCAGGGACTGGCTGAGGATCTTCGAGCCTTCGGTCGCCAGGGGGAATACGTGCAGAAAAATTATGGATACCGGCCGGTGGTCGAAACTCGGCGCTTTTATGCCCCGAGATGCGACGCCGATAATGATCTCGGGCCGGTCGCAACCGGCGACGTGCGCCCGGGGTAAAGCGGCGCCTCGGCCCAGGCAGGTGGTCATCAATTTTTCATGCTCGATAACTTTTCGACACAGCGCCTCCGGATCGGGCACGCTGCTCCGAGTTGATAAAGAACGCACCGCATCGTTGAATTCGTCGGCTTCCAAGTTAATAACGACGCGTTCCTCGGCAAGACATTCCGCGATCATGGTCTTTCGGTCAATAATTTTCGGGCGGAAACCCTTCTTCTCCGGCGGCACCCTCTTCACTTATGAATGCCTCGAACAGGTCTTTTTCCGTGCCGCAGTCCGGACAGCCCCAGTTTTCCGGCAGTTCGTCGAACAACACGCCGGCACCGATCCCGGCGTCCGGATCGCCGATATCCGGGTTATACACGTATCCGCAAACCGAGCATCGCCATTTTTCCATGGTTACCTCCTCAAATTTTTCTCCCGGTTCATTTATGAAACGGGATTGAAAAATTTAGATCCCGTTTTTCGCCAGAAATAACGGGATATCATTGAAATATTTTCCGCACCTTTAATCAAGGTGCGGGGTTAGATCCTTCATCTTATTCCCTCTCCTAATCCTTCAACACCTTGCATACCTCCAACACGTGATTGATCAATCCATCCATACCGCGTTTCAGGTCGTCTTCGGTGACGTATTTGGTAAAACCCTCTCCCCCGCCGAGGATGTCGGAGACGAGGAGAAAAGACGCGGCCTGGATCTTGCTACGATTGGCCAAATAATATATCAACGAGGTTTCCATTTCCACGGCCAAGATCCCCCGGTTCCGGTACTTGGGAACGTAATCGGGGTATGGATTGTAAAAAACGTCCACGCTTACGATCCCGCCGTAATGGATCTTGAGACCCGATGTTAGGGAAAGATCCGCGCTTGCTTTCAGAATTTCAAACGTGGCCCAGGGCGCGTGGGGTTCTCCGTTCAAATAAGTCCGGGTCGCGCCGTCGTCCGGAGTGGCGGTCAGGGCGCAGACATAGTCCAGAGCCCGGATATGCTCGGCGATCCCGCCGCAGGTCCCGATCCGGATTATTCTCTTCACGCCCAGTTCGATAAGTTCTTCGACAACGATCGCGGCCGAAGGGCAGCCGATGCCGGTCGTCTGCACGGAAAGGGAACGGCCTAAGCGGGTGCCGGTGAATCCCAGCAAACCGCGGTTCGCGTTGACCGGCCGGGGGCCCTCAAGCATCCCGGAAATATATTCGGCTCGACCCGGATCGCCGACGACCAGGACGGTCGGCGCGTAATCGCCGGCCTTGGCTTTTAAATGAATTGGCATATTTATTTCCTCCTTAAAAAAAACTAAAAAGACAAAAAAAACCAAACAAACCACGGATATAAATCATTTCCCTTTCCCCCTCGCCGCCACGGCGGGCGCAGCGAACGCCTCCGTGATCACTTTCAAAAGGGAGTCTCGCTCGCGCGCGAACGCGGTCATGTATTCTTTCTTGACCGACGGGGCGCGGGGCAACTTGACGGTCGTGGGGTTGATCGGTACGCCGTCCTTATGCAATTCAAAATGGAGATGCGGGCCGGTCGAAAGACCGGTGCTGCCGACATAACCAACGATCTCGCCCATTTTCACGTGTTTACCATTGGTAAGCCCTTTGGCAAAAGCGGAAAGATGCCCGTAACGGGTTCGGAAATTATTTTTGTGCCGGATCTCGACGAGGTTGCCGTAACCGTCCGACCAGCCCCGGAATGTGACCACCCCGTCGCCGATCGATGATACCGGGGTTCCGGTCGGCGCGCTGTAATCCAAGCCGTGATGGGGACGCCATATTTTGAGAATCGGATGGAAACGGTTCTTGGTGAAGTACGAGCTAATGTAGGAATACTTCAAGGGCGATTTAAGCAGCGCTTTGCGCAGGGACTCGCCTTTCAAGGAATAATAATCGAAATAGTCGCCGGGATCGCAGTAATAGACTCCGTAAAAATCACCGATCTCTCCCCGGTAACGCGCGATGGGGATATCGGAATAACCGATGAAAGTGGAATCGCAGTATCGCTTGTTCATCATGATATAGAACGAGTCGCCTTTTTGGGTCTCGGTGGTAAAATCAATTTCCCAGCCGAAGATATCGGCGAAACGGTAAACGAGCTCGGGCGTCTCGCCGAGATCGATAAGGGTTTCGTAAAGGGTGGAATTGACCCGGCCCCGGACGATCCGGTTAACGGTTTCAATGATCGGCTGTTTCATGGCCAACACCAAGTGACGGTCGTTATAAAAAACGTAATAGATGGTGGTCAGCGACTGGCGGTAGGTGAACCTCTCGAATTTGCCGTCTTTTTTACGGACCTTCAAGGAGTCGCCGGGCAGGCACTGGCGGAAAGGAAAATCGAGCTGTTTAAGCAGGGCCTGGATTGCGGAAGCGAGCCGGGCGTCGTTCATCAGCGAGTTTAACGCGATCTCCAGTGTTTGTCCCTTGCGCAGGACGTAACAACTTTCGGTATAGGCCGACGCAGAAGGGGGTTTCTTATGACGCGGGCAGTTAATTGATAAAAGGACGCAAAAAATGAAAAAACTAGCTTTTTTCTTCACTGATGAAGCGTTTGAGCCATTCGTCATATATTTTGTTCTTGTAAGCGATCGAGCATCCTTCCAGGGTTATGCGCCGGGGTAAGCTCAGGGCGTTAACTACGTTTTGAAAATCGGAAAATCCCCAGACGTCAAATTCGATCTGCAGATACCGCTTTTTGTGGCGGGAAGTGACGTTCCCGGCCAGGCCCAGGGTAGTGAGGTATTTTCGCAGATCTTTAATCCGCATCTTGGTCGTAACGGCGAAATGGATATGGGAAAAATTCTGAATCGCGCTCCAGTTGAAATTAGGATAGATCGAAACCACGCCGGACCGGTTTTTCCGATGCCAAACAAGATGCGCCAGGCGCACTTCGTCCTCGGTCTCGGGTTTGTCCAGGATCGAGTAGATCCGCTGGTAGTTCATCTTGCCCTTGTAAAGATGGGCGATCGCCTGCCAGTCGTTTTTCAACAGGATGCGGGGTTGGTCGACGTTATATTCGCCGGCCTTGTAAAATTCGCAATATTTGACGCCGGGTAGTTTCTGAGCGACCTGGTAGGAATTCTTCAAATCCTGGGTATAGAATAAAAGCGAGAGGTTAGGCGCAACGCCCTGCGGATAGGTTTGATTGTATATTATCTCTTCCAGGTATGGGATCGTCTTTTCGGGTTCTACGGGCAAGGCGGCCTCGGCGAAGATGCAACCCCGCCACCAGCGGCCACCCAGAATGGCGGGTACGAATACTTTCAAACCGTAACCGGTGATGAAGCCCGCGTCTTCGAAATTTTTAACCCGGAGCAGGACTTGCTTGGTGTCGATATGGAACTTGCTGACGAATTCGCTTAACGCGATGCTCCCCTGCATCTCCAGCTGACGGATCAGCTTCAGGTCGATCGGGTCAAGTATCACTCAAGCATTATAAATAAAAACGACGAAAAGTCAAGATGATCTTAATCAATCCTGATAAACCCCTGTCCCGTGGAACCGAACACCTCGGGCGCGTACATTTCCTCGGCCTTGGCCGCGGGTGCCAAGAAACGACCGGAAACCGCGGCCCGGATATAATAAATCTGGGTATGCTCACCCGGGAAGAGTTCCTGGGCGAAGAAAAGCGCGCGGTCGTCGTAATATTCCTCGTGGTCGAACGAACCCCACCAGTGACCCTGCTCGTTCCATTGGTCTTCCCCATACTCGTTCTGCACGGCCCGGGATTCGGTGGCAAAAAATGTCTGGACCGGCTCGAACCCGGCCGGCAGGGGATCGTTGACGACCGCAAAAATCCTGGTTTCCGGAACCACAATATGCAGGATGACCTTGTAGATATCGCCCCGTTTGTAATTCCGGGCCGGTTTTCCGTCCAGGGTCATGATCTCCTTCCAGAGGTAAAAACCCTCGTCAAAGGGGATCGGGTTTTCCTTATAGGCGTAAAACATACGGAGCGTGTAGTAAAGACGGCCCGTGCCGGTTTTTGTGATCCGGAGGGGCAGCAACCGGTTCTTGGCAACGTCATCAAGCCCGAAATTGAACCTGCGCGGGGCTTCATTGCTCCGACCCTTGAAATTCTCGGAAAGGATTTCCCGGCCATCGAGGATTATCCGGGCGACAAAATCCGGCTCGTCCTTTTCGTATTTCCGGTAATAGGTCTGGAACGCGTCGAAAACAAAAGCGTTCTCGTGGGTCGTAGGACGGGTCTTTTTGCCCCGCTCCTGGACCAGCCACCGGATCACCTGGTCCTTGTACGGGAACGGGATGTCCAGTTCGGTGAACGCCTGGATGACAAATCCGGTAACCTTGGCCGGCGAAGGGAACGTCCAGCCCCGGAGCTCACTTTCCTCGAAATGGGCCGTGGTCGGGCTCAGCTTCACCTTGTTGGTGATGATCCGTGCCAGTTCCTCTTCGAACTGGGCACCCATCCCAAGATTGCGACCGGCCTTGAGCAGCAGGACTTTGCCGAAAACCGGGATCTGGCTCCGGCGTTCGAAAAGCCGGGATGCGTAGGCGACTTCCATGTCGCCCCAGATGCTCAGGGAATAAACGCAGAACGTCCGGGTCAATAATTTCGCGTATTCGTTGTATGGGTAAGTCCAGTCAACGTCACCCCAGGCTAAAACCGCCTTGAGGTACTGACGGCCGCGGCTTACCGACCAGGAATCCACTTTATAACCCTTGTCCTGGGCGCGTTTTAGAATATACATGGTATAAGCGGATAAATACGGACAAGGGTATATACCATCCTTGAAATAAACAAATCCGCCGTTTTCCAACTGGTATTCGGGGACTTCGTCCAGGACCTTTTGAACCGTATCGCGCAAAGCCGAACCCGTAACCGGCGCCAGTTTGAATTGGTTGATGATCTCCTCGCCCACGACGAGCGGCAGGATCCGGGAGAGACGCTGTTCAAGACAACCGTACGGATAGTCGAGCAGGTGTTCGATCCCGCGTTTCATGCCCGCCAAAACCGATGAAGACAACAAAATCTCGAGATTACCCAGTTTTTCGTAGATGTTGCCGGGTACGACTAACGCCTCAAGCGCCGAATCCGGGGTTGAGGAAAAAGTCGCGACCGCTTCGACAAACGGTGGAAGTTGCACGGGAACCGTCAGTTTAAGTGCGTCTTCGTCTCCCCCCATCCGCGCGACAAAAGAGAAAGTCGCCGTCCCCGTGGTCTCGGCGGACAATTCATACAGTACTTCCTGGCTGCCGCCCGGCGGGATGGATACTTCCCGACGGAAAGCGCCCGATATTTTCAAACCTTCGACGCCGGTTTCCAGAACGGCCCGGCCCGTGTTTTTGGTCCGGTTGTGGAGGACCACGCCGGCCATGAATTTATCACCGACCCTCAAAAACCGGGGGATCGAGGGCGTGACCAGGAAAGGCAGGTTGACGTTGAATGTCGAGTCAGTGGAGCCAAATTCATGGTTTTTCGTCTGGGCGACCGCCATGATCCGGAATTTTGTCAGGTTGTCCGGAAGCGCGAAGCGGACCTGACCCGATCCGTTGCGATCGGTGCGGAGCTGGGCGCCGTAAAAAACCGTGGACAGGAATTTCTCACGGTAAGCAATCCCCGGCGCGGCGCCGGCGGCGCCGCCACCGCCCCGCTCTTCGCCTTTTTCACCGTAGCTCCGTTCGCCTAATATGTTTAGGCGGGACTCGATGGTCTTTACCGACAGCGACCGGCTGCCGTAAAAATATTCGAAAGGATCCGGCGTCTGGAAATCGATAAGGTTCAGCACCCCGACGTCGACGACGAAAAGACTGATCTCCGTGTTGGTCGCGGGCTGGCCGAGGTAATTATTGACGTCGAACCGGACGGTCACGGTGTCACGCGGCCGGTAATCGGTGCGATCCGAAAAGGTCCGAACGGACAGATGTTTCTCCTTGGTATCGACTTTAAGGTTGGCATATCCGATCTTGAACTGGGGTTTGCCGAGATCGGCTTCCTTCTCCTCGTCCCAGCGTAATCCCGGGACCCGGCCGCGAAGCAGGGTCACGCAAACGTAACAGTTCGGAAGGTCGTTAGGGCCGATCGGTATGGAAACGTAATCCGCGTTGCCGCGCAGCTTTTTGGAATATTTCTTCAGTACCAGTTCTCGTTCCACGGTAACCAGCGCCAACGCCGAATCGTACGGTGACTTCACCAGAATGCGCGCCTCATCCCCGACCTGGTAAAGGTCTTTGTCCGGGACCAGTTCGATGATATCATCGTCGCGCATCTCCCAACCGGCATATCCGGATCCCGCGACGTAGAAATAAATGGTCGTGCGGGAACTCCGGCTCTTCTCGTCGCGTACCTGGGCATCGACGTAATAATACCCCGGGTCTTTGACGACTACGCGGACCAGGGTCGAATCCGACCGGGTCAGGGCTTGGCCCTTACCGACCTCGGATTCGGTCATTTCCGAAACCCATTCGTAAGTTCCGCCCAGGCGCGCCTTCTGTATGGACTTCCACTCTTGGCGGATGATCCGGTAATCGATCTTTTTACCGGCGACCTTAACGCCAGAAGGACGGATGGCGATCAAGCTGATCTCAACGTTCTCGCCGGTAAGATACAGGTACTTGGCGGTCTTCAAACCCGGGATCAGGTTCGACGGGAAAACCAGCCAG
>Ga0315279_10010598_pt1 | contig 10822 bp, 9 predicted proteins | sample YL17G06_20_MG_FD_203694 | JGI IMG/M metagenome (GOLD analysis project Ga0315279, IMG submission 203694) | Sediment microbial communities from Yellowstone Lake, YNP, Wyoming, USA - YL17G06_20 | ecosystem: Environmental > Aquatic > Freshwater > Lake > Sediment | place: USA: Wyoming | collected...
TGGGCTAGCATGCGCATATGACCTAGTTAGGATGGGATACCCCGTTACGGTTTTTGAAGCTGCGCCTAAAGCTGGTGGCCTAATGCGCTATGCTATCCCTGAATACAGGTTGCCCAAGAAAATACTAAACAATGAGATTAGATATATTGAAGAATTGGGGGTAGAGATCAAGACAAACACCCCAGTGAAAGACTTGAGAGAAATCTTTAGCAAGGGTTATGAAGCGATATTCCTCGGTACCGGCGCAGGTATGAGCCAGAGGATGGGTATTCCCAATGAAGATACCGAGGAGGTAATTTATGCACTTGATTTCCTCAGACAGGTAAACCTGGGGAAAGAGGTCAAAGTCGGAAAGCGCGTAGCAGTTATCGGCGGTGGTAATGCAGCGGTAGATGCCGCCAGGGTAGCCAAGCGCCTGGGAGCCGAAGAGTCTACAATGGTGTATCGGCGCTCTCGAGGCGAAATGCCTGCTCTTCGTACGGAGGTAGAGGAGGCACAGCAAGAGGGAGTAAAGATTCACGTTCTAGCAGCACCAGTTGCTATTCTGAGGGGAAAAGGCCGGTTAGCTGGCATACGATGTATTAGGATGCGGTTAGGCGAGCCTGACGAGAGTGGACGTCGACGCCCAATACCGATTAAAGGTTCCGAATTCGACATACCTGTTGACAATGTAATCATTGCTGTTGGCCAGAGTGTGGATAAGTCAGCGCTAGCCAAAGAGCTTGCATACACTAGTTTTGGGACTGTCTCAGTCGACCCGGTTACCCTGCAAACGAATATTGAAGGTGTTTTTGCCGGAGGCGATGTTGTCTCCGGGCCAGATGATGTTATTTCCGCTATTGAGGCTGGTAAGGAGGCGGCTATTTCCATAGACCATTATCTCAGGGGAGTTGATCTGAAGGAAGAAAGACCAGCCCGCCGCGAAAAGGTAAAAGAGGTCTCAAAAGAGGGCGTGGCAAGAAAGGCGAGAAAGACCATGCCGGTTCTCGAGCTGGACAAACGACAGGGCTTTGCTGAGGTGGAGTTGGGCTTTGATGAAGAAATGGCTATTGAAGAAGCCAAGCGCTGCCTGAGCTGTGCTGTTTGCTCTGAATGCTTGGAGTGCGTCAAGAGCTGTGAGCGCGGGGCAATCGATCACGCAATGAGAGATGAGGTGGTTGAAGTAGACGTTGGCAATATCATCGTAGCTACTGGCTATGACTTGTTCAAGCCCAGCGGTGCCTATGAATATGGGTATGGACGCTTTGACAACGTTCTCACCGCACTTGAGTTCGAACGAATAGTTAATGCTGCTGGCCCGACTGAAGGTCATGTTTTGCTCAAAGATGGTTCAGAGCCCAAGACAATAGCTATCATCCATTGTGTTGGCAGCAGGGATAAGGACTATCATGAGTACTGTTCCCGGGTGTGCTGCATGTATTCTCTGAAGTTTAGCCACCTGATAAGAGAACATTGCCCTGGGGCTCGTGTCTACGAATTCTATGTCGACGTCAGGGCCTTTGGCAAAGGCTTTGAGGAGTTCTACAACCGGATTGTCAAAGAGGGCACTACCTTCATTGAGGCTCGTCCCAGCGCGGTCATGAATGTAGCCGAAACACCTGAAGAGAAAGGGAAGCTTATTGTTCAGTATGAGGAGGAAATTCATCCTGGCTCGCCACGCCGTTTGCCAGTGGATATGGTTATTCTGAGCACTGCCATGGAACAACAGAAAGACGTTCAGAATGTTAGCCGATTGTTTAACATCAGTCGAAGTGCAGATGGCTTCTTCCTAGAGAGGCACCCCAAGCTAGACCCTGTAGCTACGAGTACCGATGGCGTCTTCGTGATTGGCTGTTGCCAAGGTCCCAAGGATATTCCAGATACTGTTGCTCAAGCATCAGGGGCGGCGGCTGAGGTTCTCTCAATGATTGGTCAGGCCAATGTGGAGATTGAAACCGCCACGGCTTCCGTTGATGAGAGAATCTGCTCCGGTTGCCAGCTTTGCATGCGTATCTGTCCTTATAGTGCCATTACCTTTGTTGAACAAAAGAGGGTATGCCGTGTCAATGAAGCCTTATGCAAGGGCTGCGGTGCCTGCGTTGGCGGTTGCTTTAGTGGTTCAATAAGCCTTAAGCACTATACAAGCGAGCAACTCGTAGCGGAAATGGAAAGCATACTGGTGTGAACATTCAGTAATTCTACGTAAAAAGCACGATTTTTGCGAGGGAAATAATGAGTGATGGGTCACGGTGGAAGCCCAAGATAGTCGGATTCCTATGCAACTGGTGTTCCTATGCTGGAGCTGACCTAGCAGGTACGTCTAGAAAAAAGTATCCGCCCAGTGTGCGCATAGTTCGGGTCATGTGCAGTGGCCGAGTAGCACCAAGCCTCATCCTGAAAGCTTTTGAGCGAAGAGCAGACGGTGTACTTGTCTGCGGCTGACATCCAGGTGAATGTCATTACCTGGAGGGTAATATAAAGGCTATGCGGAGGATACTGCTACTAAGGAAAGCACTGGCTCAATTGGGTATCGAGGAGGCGCGGTTACGTCTCGATTGGGTTTCGGCATCGGAAGGGGAGCGATTTGCCTTGCTCGTGAATGAAATGACCAACCAGATAAGGGAATTGGGTCCGTTCAGTCCTATAGCGGAGGGTAAATAGGAAGCATGCTGGTATGAGGCTTTTCTAGCCACCTCACTGAAGGGGTGAAGCGAGGTATAACAGTAATGGAACGTAAATCAGAATGGGAGCCTGCAATAGCCGGGTTCTTGTGTAAATGGTGCAGTTATGCTGGTGCTGACTTAGCTGGAACCAGTCGTAAGAAATATCCAGCTAACGTAAGAGTATTAAAGGTGCCGTGCTCAGGAAGAGTCGATCCCCTGCTCATCCTCAAGGCTTTGCGCCTGGGTTTTGACGGTGTGCTAATTTCCGGTTGCCATCCCGGTGACTGTCATTACCAAGCGGGGAACTACCGCGCTCGGAGAAGGATCGCTCTAACCAAGAAGTTGCTTGAGTATATAGGTATCCCGGAGGAGCGGGTTCAGGCTAGCTGGGTGTCGGCATCAGAAGGTGCGAAGTTTGCCCAGGTAGCTGCCGATGTAGCCAAAGATATAGAAAAAATCGGACCTAATAAGTTATTTGCCGAAGAGGGGCGATGATATGGAACAGGAGCTACGGAAAGAGGCCAGAAAATTGTTAGAAGAAGGGAAGGTCGACCACATAATTGGGTTTGCACCGGGGAGTCTGAAATTCAGCACCACTCCTTTAATTACCAAAGAAAAAGAGGAGGTTGCCTCTTTGGTAATTAATCGATTTATGGTAAATAATCTAGCGAAATTCTTAACTGAAATCCCGGGACGGGTTGGCATAGTTGCTAAAGGTTGCGATGGTCGCTCCATTGTCAGTCTTATACAGGATAACCAGGTTGTCAGAGAAAACGTCGTAATCATTGGGGTTCCTTGTTCTGGGTTGATCGATATAGCAAAAGTAGAGAAGTTAGTGGGTAAAGACAGAGATGAAATTGATGATATTGCCCTTCAAGGAGAAAAAGTAACAGTAACTGTTGATGGAAAAAGAAAAGACTTTCCCGCAAAGGAAGTCTTCTTTGAACACTGCCTTGGCTGTGAATTCTCCACCCCTCAGGAACATGATACCCTTATTGGAGAGCGAGTCGCTGCGGTTGGCCACGAGGAGTTGAACCGGAAGAGGATTAAAGAACTGAAAGATATGGCCCCGAAACAGAGATGGGCATTCTGGAAAGAACAGTTCACGCGCTGCATCCGGTGCTATGCGTGTCGGCAGGTCTGCCCGGCTTGTTTTTGTGAGCGGTGCTTTGTTGAGGAATCCCAGCCACAATGGGTATCGCCAGTTCCCAAGTGGCAGGACAATCTCGTCTTCCAGGTAATTAGAAATATACATGTAGCTGGAAGATGTACCGATTGTGGCGAGTGCGAACGTGTTTGTCCACAGAATATCCCGCTAAGAAGCTTATCTAAAGAGATGTCTGACTTAGTTGATGAGATGTTCCACTATAAGGCAGGAACAGACAAAAATGCACCATCGTTAATGACTGCCTATGAGCATGCGGAGGCCGAAGACTTGTTCAGGTAAAAGAGGGGCAAGGTGACTACAAAAAAGAAGATCAGCAAAAAAGATATAGGGAAGCTCCTTGGCATATGGAGCCAGTGGTTTAGCGTGCTCGTTCCATCCAAAGAGGAAAACGTCGCCAAGATGGTCGGATGGGACGGTAAAGATGTCAGCTTCTTAGTCTGGTATCGAAACACGGTCGTTCCCCCTAAGGCTAATTTTCTCCCACCTGTGGAAAAAATGTTTAGCTTCCAGCAAAACAGGCATGGTTACCATGTAGAAGTACCGCAAGATGAGCAAAAACGGCTCATTTTTGGCATTCGGCCCTGTGATGCCAGAGGCATAACTATGATAGATAAGGTCTTTGTTGAGACATATGAAGACTGTTACTATTTATCCAAAAGGAAGAACACCGTACTCATCGGCCTTAGCTGCACTAACCCCTATGATAGCTGTTTCTGTACTTCATTAGGCGTTAAGCCCACGGAATCGGCCGATGTCGACCTGATGTTTACTGATATTGGGGACGAATTCTTAATCGAAGAGGTTACCGATAAGGGTAAAGAGCTGCTAGCCTCAGCCGGGATGGTGAAAGAGGCCACCAAAGCTGATGATGCCAAAGCGAAGACAGTACAAGCAACGGTTTCCGGAATGGTGATAAGGAAGGTAGATACAAAAGATATCGCGAGAAAGTTACAGGCTTGCTTCAGTGATAGAGATTATTGGGAGAAAGTGGCTGCCAAGTGTATTAGCTGTGGTGTCTGCACTTTCCTTTGCCCTACTTGTTTCTGTTTTGATATCTGTGATGAGTTGGTTAAAAAACAAGGGGCAAGATATAGAGGGTGGGACAGTTGTAGTTTCAGGCTCTATACGAAGATGCCTATGGAAAATCCGAGAGAGGAGAAATGGCGGCGAGTAAGGCAAAAGGTATGTCATAAATACCAATTTTACCCAATGAACTTTGATGTTGCTGCCTGCACTGGTTGCGGCAGATGTATACGGTTGTGCCCGGTGAATTGGGATGTTACTCAAATCTTAAGCAGTCTGCCCGCCAGCGTCACGTCTAGGGGTGACAAATAATCAAAGCCAAAGTACTTAGAGAGTGAAAAGATGCCTATTACTGATATTAGCCAAAGAAAAAAATTTCTTGACCAGGGTAATGTCTACTTGCCACACATAGTGGTAATAGATAGAATCATTGAAGAAACGCCTTCTGTCACGACCATCCATTTCAATTTCAAGGATGAGAAGTTACGTGAAGGGTTTACCTTTGAGTCAGGTCAATTTGCTGAGCTTTCTATCTTTGGCATAGGAGAAGCCACCTTCTGTATTTCTTCCAGCCCTACCAGAAATGAGCATCTGGAGTGCGCCATAAATAGGGTGGGGTTGGTAACAAATGCTATGCATCGGCTCAGCGTTGGTGCCGAGATTGGTTTCAGAGGTCCCTACGGTAACAGCTTCCCTCTTGAGCTAATGCGGGGGAAAAATCTCGTTTTCGTTGGTGGCGGAATCGGTCTAGCTCCGTTGCGCTCCCTAATCTGGAACGTGCTAGACAATAGAGATAAATACGGAAATGTAGATATTATATATGGTGCCCGTAGCCCCGCTGACCTGTGCTTCAAATACGAGCTTGATAGCTGGAGTCGTGACAAAACGGTAAATATGATAACTACCGTTGATAAAGGTGATGGTAAGTGGACAGGAAAAGAGGGCTTTGTTCCCGCAGTATTGGAGCAAGTGGCTCCTTCAGCCAAGAATGCAATGGCTGTTGTGTGCGGACCCCCGATTATGATAAGGCTCACTTTCCCAGTTCTGGAAAAACTGGGCTTCATCCCGGAGCAAATGATAACTACTCTGGAAAAAAGAATGAAGTGTGGAATAGGTAAGTGCGGGCGATGTAATATTGGCAATTTATATGTATGCCGTGACGGGCCAGTGTTCACCTATGCCCAGATAAGGAACTTTTTGTCTGATGAATACTGAGCGCCCTCTGGTATAGTTACTTGTTTGCGCAACTATTTGGCCAGAGTTTTGCAGTTTGCGTCAATAATGACTGACCGAGTTCTTTTTCGGCTCAGGAATTTTGTACGTGAGGCTGTACGTATGCGTGGTCGAAGCCTAAAGATCGTATCCAGTTTCCATTTCTGGGTAGTGGTGATACTCTTCGCCATTGTCATAGTGCTGCATTACCCGCAACAGATACTCTCGATCAATTCACCATCTGTCTTCTCATTTCTGGGTCTAAGTCGGCACACCGTAGAGCGCATCCTGTTTCTATTGCCTGTCAGCTACGCCGCTTTTGTTTTTGGCATGAAGGCAGGGCTTGTTAGCCTAGTAGTGGCGTCTGCCATTATGCTACCCCGGGTTTTCCTGATCTCAGAACATACTCGTGATGCTTTGCTTGAGACCATTGCTGTTATCCTCATCGGCGGACTAGTGAATCTGTGGTTTGACAGCTACAGGAAAGAAAAGGAGCGCCGGCAACAAATGCTCTCAAGGCTGGAGACGGCTGACCGACAGCTTCAATCCGCATATCAGATCACAAGAGGTAATGAGAAACGACTTTACGGCCTATACGAGATTTCAGCCGTCGTCAGCCACTCTTTGGAGTTGGAGGATATCTTGAGCGTGGTCGTCGATAAGGTTAAGCAAGTAATGGGCCTAGACGTTGTCCTGATATTTCTTTTGGACGAAGATAAGCGAGAGCTTAAGCTTATGACCCCCCGGGAAGTATCTGAGGAGTTTGTTGCTGGGCTGAAAGGGCTGAAGGTTGGTGAAGGCTTCAACGGGCGCGTTGCCCAGACCGGGGAGCCACTGCTGATAGACGATGCCTCTCAAGACCCTAGACTTACCAGAGAAATAGTGAGACGAGAAGGAATGCAGGCTGAGATCATTGTGCCGCTGAAAGCCAAAGGCAAGGTAGTGGGCACGCTCGCTGGGGCTATGCGAGGGCCGAGACAATTTCTGGATGAGGAAGTAGAACTGCTTACCGCCATAGGCAGTCAGATAGGTATGGCTATTGAGAATACCTGGCTCTACCAAAGAGAACACTTGGCCGCACAACAAGCCTTGGCCTCAGAAAGGCAGTATCGCGAGATATTTGAAGGGGCGCACGATGCAATCTGGATACATAACTCACATGGTAATATCATAGCTGCCAACAAAGCCACCGAGCAACTGACCGGTTATAGCTCAAAAGAACTGCTGGGCATGAACGTGAGAAACTTCTTGGCGGGAGAAGGCCTCGGTTTGGCCAGACGAATTAGGCGTAAGCTGTTCTTGGGAGAAACGGTAGAACAACCATATGAGCAGCGTATGGTTAGGAGAGATGGAGCCGAGAGGGTCCTAAAACTGACTACCAACCTGATTAGAGAAGATGGCAGGCTAAAGGGTTTCCAGAATACTGCCAGGGACGTGACCAGAGAAAAAGAGATGCAAGACAAATTGAGCGCGGCTTACCGAGAACTCAGCGAATCGCATCGGCGGCTAAAGGAAAGCCAGGAGCAGCTAATCCAGGCTGAGAAACTGACTTCGCTTGGTCAGTTAGCTGCCTCCATTGCTCACGAAGTCAACAACCCTCTCTCGGGTGTACTCCTCTACACCCAATTGCTGGCGAAGAAGATAAGAGGTGGCAATATTCCCCAGGAGGTTGCGCTCGACCACCTATCCAAAATGGAAGCAGAACTCATGCGCAGCACAAAATTAATCCGAAATCTTCTTGATTTCGCTCGACAGTCTCCCCCAGCGTTCAGACAGGTGAACCTTAACGACGTTGTCAGCCAAGCTCTCGACCTCGCTGCACACTCGGCGGAGTTGCAGCGCGTCCAAATACTAAAAGAGCTTGACCCCTCCTTACCTAATTTGATAGCTGACTTTGACCAGCTTTATCAGGTCTGCACTAACCTTATTTTGAACGCTATTCAGGCAATGTCTCAGGGAGGCAAGCTGACCCTACGCACCTCAGTTAGCAACGGTCACCTCAAGATAGAAGTTCAGGATACAGGTTGCGGTATTTCTCCAGAAAATATGCGCAAGCTGTTCACACCCTTCTTCACCACTAAGGGTGAGGTAAAAGGGGTAGGCCTCGGTTTGGCTATATCTTATGGGATCATCCAACGGCATCATGGAAGGATAGAAGTACAAAGTAAGGAAGGAGAGGGGAGTACCTTTACCATCTATTTACCTTTACACCATGAAGAGCCTGAGAAAAAGGTTGAGGTCATTAAAGTTGATAGTTTAAAGGAGTAAAGGACTCGCGGCGTGAGGCCTCTACTGTTGTCAACTACATTCTTTGCACTGGAAACATCGAGTATATGTTGTAGATGACGAGAGTGGGTATTACAGGAGAGAGGACGATGAAAGTCAAGAAAAGGAAGATTCTGCTGGTAGAAGATGAGACAGTATTGAGAGATGCACTGCAGGAATGGCTAGCGGCTGATGGATATGATGTTGAAGTTGCTGAATCTGGTGAAGAAGCCGTAGAGAGAATCAAGAATAAAGAATACGGCGTTATAGTTCTTGATTTAAGGCTGCCAGGTATGGACGGTCTTCGTGCATTCGAGGAAGCCAAGGACATTAGACCTGAAATCAAAGGGGTAATCATTACTGCCTATCCTTCCAAGGAAACACTGGAGAAGGCAAATGAAATAGGACTTCTCGACTATTTACCTAAGCCTTTCAAGGTTGAGGACCTAGAAAAGATAATTAGTGGAGCATTGAACGAAGTTGAGCTAAAGAGGCTAAAGGACAAGCATGTCTGGCTAGAACTCGGAGCAGTATCTTTTCGACTATGCACTCGCAATTATGAGTGTGGTCACTGCGCGTTTGCCCAGGACATACAGGATAGATTTGGCACCATAGCGGTTATCGGTGAGGACGAAGTTGAGAAGCTCAAGCAGTTGCCGGGTAATCGAAGGTTATGCCGCTATACGTCGGTACATTTTGTGAAGAAGGAGAAACCTGGTCTGGCCTTAGGATAGTAACATGAAGTGAAACTTCGTATACGATATGGTGAGTGGGAAGGGAATTCATACACTACAATGATTAAACAAGAAATACATAACGTACCTTGAAGAAAGGAGGAGTGTTTAAACTGCCGTATACCAATATTAAAATTGGTTCAAGGCGACGACTGAGACTGGACACGGTGTGGGTCCCACTGAGTGTGAGGAGGAATTCACAATGAAAAGGATCTTGGTAGTAGATGATGAAGCCATTGTACGGGAGTCGATCAGAGATTGGCTAGAAGATGCCGGCTACGAAGTAGCTGTGGCTGAGAGTGGTGAGGAAGCCTTGGCGCTGATAGAGAAGCAGGACTTCAGTATCGTTGTTTTGGATCTGAGATTGCCAAGAATGACTGGCATCGACCTGCTGGACAGAGTGAAGACACTGAAACCGAAGATCAAATCTGTCGTCATAACTGCCTATCCAACAATGTTGACAAAAGATGAGGCGGCTAGGCTCGGCGCTATTGACTACCTGATCAAACCTATTCTGCCTGAAAGTCTTGATGAGCTTATCAGGGAAACCGTTGTCGGGGTAGGTGACGCATCGGTTCTGAAGGGGTTTGGACTCTTCAAAGGTCTAGATGGTAACGAGTTGGCCCAAATAGCAGAGCTTTGCGACGAGCGTGCCTTTAAAGAGGGGGAACGTATTTTCTCTGAGGCAACGAGGGCGACACATCTACACCTTTGCTGCAGTGGTAAAGTCGATATCATGATATGGGTTCGAGAGCCATGGAACAAAGATGTCACAGTCCATCAGGCAGAGGCAGGGGAACTCTTCGGATGGTCTGCTCTGGTAATGCCATACACCTATACTGCTTCTGCTACAGCTGTGGTAGATGGCGAGGAAATTCGTATCAAGGGTTCGGACTTGCTAGAGTTGTTTGATCGGAATCCTCATATCACATCTGTTGTATGCATGAATCTGAGCACTGAAATCAGTGCGAGGCTTACCCAAACCAGACAGAAGTTGAGCATTGAATGGTTAACCTCCGGGATACCGTCATCTTCAGGCCCCAGTCCTTGGGGTGAACCCAAAAGGAGATAAGGGGGGAACCAGAGCTAGCGCTGGCTTGAGGATAGCGAGGACAGAACGCCGCCCCTGCTGAGACTTAGCAGAGAGCTTGACCCTACCTGAGCATACGATATACATTTCATCGCCGGTGCCATTCTGCTCAAAGATTGTTTCAACTGTTTAGCACTAAACAACACAGGACAACACTAGAAAACATGAAGAGGTTTCCAACTGCTGAACAGGACAACACTCAACGGCACTAGAAACCACTGGGCGGCACAAGCGCATGTATCTTTTAATCAGATTGCCGCTGGTTGTAAGTCACCACCGGTCGCGACCACACAAAAGTCCAGAAAGTGTAACTTGTAGATTATGCTGCTGAAATGACGTTGGCGTAACTACTTCCCATTGCGAATGGCCTGTATGATCCCATCGAGACTTTGAAGGAATCGGGAACGGTCTCGTTTCTTGAAGGGAGCTGGGCCACCAGTCATTATCCCGATATCACGCAGGTGAGACATTAGATCCCGGGTCGCGAGGGCATCGCCGATGGAATCCTCAGTGAAAACGTGACCCTTTGGCCCTAATACTCGGGCGCCCTTTTTCAGGCATCGCGAAGCGAGCGGGATATCCCCAGAGATCACAATATCATTCTTTGTGATATACTCGACAATCCAGTCATCCGCCGCATCGAACTGGTCACTCACAACAACCAGTTCGAGCCAGTCCTCGCTAGGTA
>Ga0315279_10010599_pt1 | contig 10820 bp, 10 predicted proteins | sample YL17G06_20_MG_FD_203694 | JGI IMG/M metagenome (GOLD analysis project Ga0315279, IMG submission 203694) | Sediment microbial communities from Yellowstone Lake, YNP, Wyoming, USA - YL17G06_20 | ecosystem: Environmental > Aquatic > Freshwater > Lake > Sediment | place: USA: Wyoming | collected...
CCTAAGATTTTTCCCATCGTAGCGCCGGTACCGGCACCGACGCAGCCCTCCGCAACTTCCTTTTCCGTAGCAGCCAGACAAGCCTTGTAACCTTCCTCAATACCAGGCCTGATTTTGGAACTACCGATATTCAAGTCGAAAATAATGGCTGCCGGAACTATAGGCACCTTGGCCACCAGCGTTTCGTGACCGATGCCTTTTTCCTCGAGATAGCGCATGACACCTCCGGCGGCATCAAGGCCGAAGGCGCTGCCGCCGCTGAGAAGTACAGCATGAACTTTTTCCACCAGATTCATAGGTCGGAGAAGGTCAGTTTCTCTCGTTCCCGGTGCCGAGCCCCTGACATCAACCCCGGCTACCGCACCGGTCTCACACAGAATCACAGTGCAGCCGGTAGCTGCCTTCCTGTCGGTATAATGTCCGACTTTTATTCCCGGAACATCGGTTATGGTGTTATACATCGCCCCCTAAAAAGAAAGCCTTCTCAGCGTTGCCGAGAAGGCTTAACAGACTTCACTCTATTTCCCGTCTCGGTCATCGCTGATCCAAGCGGTCCTTATTTGTTTCTCTAAAAAATTTTTTGCTCACCGCCATTAAGGTCGATGGCAATAATAATGATAAGGAATTTTGCCCATCGTGTCAATAGGCAAAAGGTCATACCTGGCTATGAGATTGGTGGTTTGGAGCGGGAGACGGGACTCGAACCCGCGACAGCCTGCTTGGAAGGCAGGAACTCTACCACTGAGTTACTCCCGCTCGAATTGCCTTCATTTTAACTGTGGATAAAGACATTGTCAAAAGCATATCTTTATACAAATTTTATATATTGGAGTATTGTAATAGGCAGACGAAGAGAATAGAATGAGCAGTGAAAACATTATGCGCACCATATAAAAAGGCCTGAGATTGTTATTATAAAGGAGGTTGATGATGAAAAAAGCTCGCTCTAAGAAGATTGTTCAAATTGTTGTACCAATTATTGTGGTTATTATCATACTGCCTCTAATTGCTGGCTATGCTTGGTTTTACAACGTGACTAGGGAACCGCTGCCCCAGCATAATGGGGAATTAAACGTTGCTGGGCTACAAGATACTGTGGAAGTATTGCGTGATGAGTGGGACATTCCACACATCTATGCCAACAATACACATGACCTGTACTTTGCTCAAGGATATACACAAGCTCAAGACCGCTGGTGGCAGATGGAATTCTGGCGTCATACCGGGAGTGGTAGAATCGAGGAGCTGGTGGGCAAAAAAGATGCCTTGCTTGGTACAGATATCTTTCTCCGTACTCTTGGTTGGCGGCATGTGGCTGAGAGTGAGGTAAAGGTCTGTGATGAGGAAACTCTCAGCCGACTGCAAGCTTTTGCTGATGGCGTTAACGCTTATATTATGAACCGTGAGCCAGATAAGCTAGCTTTGGAATACAGCATACTCGGATTGACAGGTATCAATGTAAAAATCGAGCCGTGGGCACCCGTTGACTCCTTAGTGTTTGCCAAAATGATGGCGTGGGATTTGGGTCCTAGTAACAACAGTGAGGAGGACCGTGCCACGCTTTACGAGCTTTTAGGACAGGAGATGGCTGACCAGTTGTTAACGCCACCCTGGCCTTACGGCAAAAGACCGACTATTGTCCAACCGGAAGATTTGCCTATCGCTAGCCGAACAGCAGATACCCAAATAACCGGCGAAAAGAAATGCACCGATAAGGATATACTGGTCACTAATAATCCATTGCCTTCAATGGGTTTGGTATTCGACCCAGGCGAAGGCATAGGTAGCAATAACTGGGTAGTGAGCGGCAAGATGACGAAGAGCGGTATGCCGCTACTAGCCAATGACCCACACCTAGGTATTCAGATGCCATCTATCTGGTATGAAATCGGCCTGCATTATCGTCCCGCCAATGGGGAATCCGCTTCAGATATAGTAGGCTTTACATTTGCGGTTACGCCGGGAGTCATAATCGGGCACAACAACTCTATTGCCTGGGGGGTGACCAACGTAGGCCCTGATGTATTCGATTTCTATAGCATTCATGTTAATCCAAATAATCCACTGCAATATGAGTGGAATGGTAAGTGGCGCGACATGACGGTGCGCGACGAAGCTCTTACGTTCGGAGATGGCAAAGAACCAATCACAGTCAAAGTGCGTGAAACGCATCTTGGCCCAATCATTAATGATAACAAAATAGATAAACAAACCGGCAACATTATGGGCTTCAATAATGAAGACCCGGTGGCATTGCGCTGGACAGCGCTGGAACCAAGCACGCTGATGCAATCAGTTACGAAACTAAATAAGGCTACGAATTGGGAAGAATTCCGCGATGCTCTACGTTATTGGGATGTTCCTTCGCAGAACTTCGTTTATGCAGATACTAAAGGTAATATCGGTTATCAGACGCCGGGACGTATTCCAATACGCGCCAAGAATGACAGCGGGTTGGTACCTTCGCCAGGCTGGACTGATGAGTTCGAGTGGAAGGGCTTTATTCCTTTCGATGATTTACCCCGTATTTTCAATCCGGAACGTGGTTACATTGCTACATCAAACCAGGCTGTGGTTCCGATGGAATACTATGACCAGCTGGCAAAAAAGTTAGGTGAAGGGTTAAATTATACCATCAGCCGTGAATGGGATTACGGGTATAGAGCCCAAAGAGTTGTTGATTTGCTGAAAGAAAAGGCACTGAATACTGTCTCCACGTTCCAGTCTATTCAAGGTGACAATAAGCTAATCAGTGCTGAGGAGTTGTTGCCGTACCTGGCAAACTTGAAGCTTGATAACAACGAGCTGACTGAGGCTCGCGATTGGTTGCTTAAGTGGGATTTTCAGTGTGGAATGGACAACCCGCAAGCTGCACTATACGCCGAATTCTGGGCGAAATTGGTCAACAACCTGTTCGATGACCAATTAACTAAAGACATGATAATTCGTGGCGGAGTTAGGGAAATGTGGGCCGTTTTTCTGCTAATGGATGAGCCAAATAATGCCTGGTGGGATGATATAACGACCAAAGATGTGGTTGAAACGCGAGATGTTGTACTTGTTCGTTCTTTTAGTGAAGCTTACGCTGATACTGTAGCAACGCTGGGCAAAGACCGCAGTAATTGGAAATGGGGTGACTTGCATAAAGCGGTCTTTGTCAGTAACCCGTTGGGACAGAGCGGTATCGGTTTGATTGAGAACATGGTCAACCGCGGCCCATTTGCTGCTAGTGGCAGCACAGGTACTGTTAATAACACCGTCTGGTATACCGACTCTGGAGACTTCTCTGTAAAATGGGTGCCCTCGATGCGTATGATTGTTGACTTGGGCGACTTTGCAAAGAGTGTTACTATTCACACTACCGGGCAAAGCGGTCACCCATATAGCAAACACTATGACGACATGATTGAGCTGTGGCGCAATATAGAATATCATCCTATGCTGTGGACACAGGAGCAGGTGGAGAAAGCTGCTGTTGACAGGCTCATCTTAAAACCAGGCCAGTAACGAATATTATCCGTTACACGATTGACACGGCTAATATGCTAGCGTGTTCTTAGTAATTAACTTTTAGACAGAAAGGGGGGTGTACTTCAAATGGCAAAAACTTCAACTGGGCTGGATGAGAATGTTGCCGGACTATTATGTTATGTTCTAGGTTGGATAAGCGGTCTTGTTTTCTTTTTGATAGAGAAGGAAAATAAGTTCGTGCGTTTCCATGCCCTGCAGTCGATTATCGTCTTTGGCGTCCTCTTTCTTGCTGGCTGTATCATCGGCTGGATACCTATTATCGGCTGGGTGATTAAGTGGCTTATCTCGGTGCTGGCGCTTGTATTGTGGATAATTTTGATGATTAAGGCTTACCAGGGTGAGAAATTTAAACTGCCCTGGGCAGGTAACCTGGCCGAGAAGAACGCTTAACCTGCTAGATAATAATCTGATATTCCTGGGGACTTACTTTTGCTCCGTATTTTCCCAGGGTAGGCGCTTGCCGTCTGGGGTGTAGCGATAGAAGCCTTTGCCAACTTTACGGCCCAGGCGGCCTTCCTTTACCATCTGCTCGATGAGGTCAGAGCGGGGTATTAAGCTTTTCTCCCCGAGGGCTTTCATCGTCTGTCCTATAAGGACAGAGGTGTCCAAACCGGAATTATCGGCGATTTCGAATGGTCCGGCGTTCCAGCCAAAACCCAGTCGCATGCCTACATCTATATCTTCGGGAGTTGCTATTCCTTCAGCAACTAAGTCTACAGCCTCACGGAAGGCGGCAGAGAAGACGCGGTTCATTACGAAGCCTGGAATATCCTTGTGTACCCGGACTGGTGTCTTACCAAGAGATTTAACGAAAGCTATACCACGCTCGGATATAGCGAGGGAGGTCTTTTCACCTTGAATTACCTCAACTAAGCCCATCAGAGGAACAGGCCCAAAAAAGTGGAGGCCGAGAACTCTCTCCGGGTGTTGCGTTGCTTTGGCTATACGGGTGATGGGGATATACGACGTGTTCGTGGCTAGTGGGGTTTCTGGTCGAGAGAGGCGGTCGAGCTCCTTGAAAAGCTGCTTTTTTAGGTCTTCGATTTCTAGGGCAGCCTCGATTACCCACGATGCCTCGGTGGCACTTCTGAGGTCTTGTTCTGGAGTTATGCGTTCTATAATTTCCGCGGGCGTGTCTTTTAGGAGTCCTTTGCTGCCCAGCTTTCCCAATGACCATTTGATCTCGCTCATAGCTCTGTCCAGGGCTTCAGCTTTGACGTCCATCAGATGAACCTTGTAGCCTGCCTGAGCACATACTTGTCCGATGCCAGAGCCCATAAAACCGGCCCCTACAACTAAGACGTTTTCCAATTTTTGTTCTCCTGTTAATATTTGTCGATTAGCGTTCTTGGACTGGCTGGTCGTAGATATTCTGAAGCCAGCCAAGCTTGACCCTAGCTTGCTATTCTACTGCTGTGCCTTCGAGAAATCAATATGCGGTCAATTTTGGTTTTACAATCTTTAGAGTGGTTGACATAATATTTGCACCTTCAACATCGTTGTAATAATACCCGAGTCGTAGTCATGATTTGACATAATTGGCAGTAGGTAGTACTATCCTGATTTAAATAGGTAAAGCTAGGTAGTGGTCAGCAAGTTATAACCAGGCAACGAGACTACAACAAGCTTGCGTTAAGGAGCGTTTTATATATGAGAGCACTTCTGGTCTATCCACAGTATCCCGATACATTCTGGAGCTTCAAACATGCGCTTAAGTTCGTTTCTAAGAAAGCAGCCTTTCCACCGTTGGGCCTGCTAACCATAGCGGCGATGTTGCCCCGGGAATGGGATAAGAAGCTTATAGACCTGAACGTAACAAATCTAAATGACAGAGATATTGAGTGGGCAGATTATGTCTTTATCAGTGCTATGGCGGTGCAAAAAGATTCGGTCAAGAATGTTATTAAAAGATGCCAGAGATTGGGGACTAAGATTGTTGCCGGCGGCCCTCTTTTTACTACCGGATACGAAGAGTTTGACGAGGTAGACCATTTTGTACTCAATGAAGCCGAGATTACGTTGCCGTTATTTCTGGAAGATTTGAGGAATGGACATGCTAAGCACGTATATGTCTCTGATAAATGGGCTGATGTAAAAGAAACACCCATCCCGGAGTGGGAGCTTATCAATGTTAAAAAGTATTCGTCAATGAGCATCCAGTATTCCAGGGGTTGTCCCTTCGATTGTGAATTTTGCGATATCGTTGTCTTGAACGGACATACACCACGTACGAAAGGTGCAGACCAGCTGTTAAAAGAGCTGGACGAATTCTACAATCGTGGATGGCGAAGCAGCGTCTTCATCGTGGATGATAACTTCATAGGTAACAAAAGGAAGTTGAAGACAGAAATCCTGCCAGCCATAATTGAATGGATGAAAAAGAGGAAAAAACCATTCTCGCTTTTCACCGAGGCTTCTATCAATCTTGCCGACGACGAAGAACTCGTGCGCTTAATGGTCAAGGCTAACTTTAATATGGTGTTTATCGGCATTGAAACTACTAACGAAGATAGCCTGGCTGAGTGCAGCAAGCTGCAGAATAGGAACCGTGATTTGGTAGCTTCTGTCAGAAAACTTCAGAACCGAGGATTACAGGTGCAGGGCGGATTTATTTTAGGTTTCGACAACGACCCACCTGCGATTTTTGAAAATCTCATTAGTTTCATTCAAAAAAGTGGAATTGTTACGGCAATGGTCGGCTTGCTGAATGCTCCTCGCGGCACGAGGCTGTATCGACGCCTGAAGAAAGAAAAACGTCTATTGTCAGATTTTTCCGGTGACAACACCGATTGCACCATGAACTTCATTCCCAGAATGGAGTATAAAAGTCTTATCAATGGCTATAAGAAAGTCATCGATACCATCTATGCACCCAAACAATATTATGAGCGCATAAAAACATTCTTGAAAGAATATAAGCCTATGGGAGCGGAAGTATTTAGACCTCAGTTCGAACATGTGAAGGCATTCGTTAAGTCTGTCTGGTTTCTGGGTATAATAGGAAAAGGAAGGCAATATTATTGGAGGCTTCTCGCCTGGACATTGGCCAGACGTCCGCGATCCTTTTCCATGTCAGTAATTCTGGCCATATACGGATTTCACTTCCGCAAAGTTGTTGAGAGATACATTATGGCCTTGGGCCGAGACAATTCTTAGACACTTGACCTGTCCCCCACACCTTGTCCAAGTTTAAAGTTAGAATTATTGAACTTTTGCCTGTTGTTCAATCCGAACATTCCATCGTTATATTTGATAGGTTGTAAGTAACTGCTGCAGAGCAGGAATAAGCGCCTTCTTTTCAAATACGAGTTCGGAATGTGTAAAGACTGGCTGCCGAGCCAGGATTCGAACCTGGGCTAGAGGATCCAAAATCCCCTGTGCTACCACTACACAACTCGGCAGTTCTAAGCCTGGTGCCGAAGGTCGGATTCGAACCGACACGAGAGTTGCCCCTCAACAGTTTTTGAGACTGCCGCGTCTACCATTCCGCCACTTCGGCAAGAAATCTATATTGCTAGCTGCGTTGGAATTCTATCATCGTTACTGTGGCCATGCAACATAATTCGTGGTATTGAATGGAAAGACAAAATACTTTTGTCACTGTTTCGGGACGCCGATTTTCAATACGGCACTGAATGCATTAGCCATTTTTTTGCCCAGAAATATTATTCCATTTCCTATCCCATCAAGGCCAAGTCCAATTAAGTCTGCTGCCTTATCGATGGCAGGCTGTGGGTCCGCTGACGGAGCAGCATACTCACCTGGAGCTTCATTTTCCTTGGAATATGTTTCGGGCGGTACTAAGCCTAACTTAAATCTGGCTTCCAGGTTGTTCATCCCTGACCGGAAAATCTCCAGATCTCCTACCTTGCTTTCTATGTCCTTCTCGAGGGCAGTTTTTACAGCAGTTATCCTCGATATAGCATCCTCACACATTTTAGAATAGTCATCCTTCAATATGTTGTACTGAGCTTCTATAGCCGATGCCTCTGCCTTCAGTTTTTCCAGGTCTGACACTAACAGTTCGGCCTTTTCCTTTGCCAGGTAGGTCACTTTCAGCGCTTCAATGACTGTGTCACTCGTTAGCTTCTGACTTTGTTTGATCAGTTGCGGTCCCGGTCGAAGATGAGCTTTTCTGTTCATCTCAATCACAGCTGAGAGTTGCTTTGATTATACATCTGACCAAAACGAGGTTGACTATCATCATGTGTTGTCTCCAGAAGCGAGGATGGAGACATACACATCTCAATCAGTTTCGAGTTTTTAGCGAAAAGCTGATAATGGACAAAGAGCTTACGATTCAAAGTAAGACTCGCTTACTTTAGGTTGCCCTCTACGCTTCTTCCAGGTTTCCGTGTAAACTTTTCGCCGGTCGGCGGTAAGGTCTTTTACCGTTTCGGAGACGTCAACTGCCTTGTCCTTTACCAGTTCCCTTGTTTCTTTTCCGGAGCGTGGCGCGAAAAGAAACCCGAGAGCTGCACCAACGGCTAGTCCAAAGATTAACCCGATGCCGAACCCAGGTCCTGAATTTTTATCACTCATTTTCTCTTCCTTTAATCGTGTAGAAACTTACTTCCCAAATCATTAGCGAGCAACTTTATCTATCTGATTATATTATATCAAATAATAGAAGACACGGATGCAAAAGTGCAGTACTTCGCTAAGATTTTTTGGTTCGTATATGGTAGAATGAGATAACCTAGTGTAGCGAGGTATTTTCGGGGCAAACATGAACGTGGCATTAAGCGTACTAAGTATAGTAATGGCCTATCTTCTGGGCTCTATTCCTTTTGCTTATATTATCGGTAAGCTACGTGGCCTTGACGTTCGCAAAGTCGGCGACCGCAATGTAGGAACATTCAATGTATTTCGTCATGCCGGGCTGGGTGCCGGTATAGCTACTCTTGTAGCTGATGTAGGTAAGGGAGCGCTAGCTATCGTGGTGGCCAAGCTGCTTTCCGTACCTGAACTGGTGATGTTCGGTGCCGGTGTGGCGGCTGTTATCGGCCATAACTGGCCCGTGTTTTTGCGTTTCCGGGGTGGGCGAGGTCTGGCGGTGGTAATAGGCGCCCTGCTGGCTCTACTTCCTATCGTGATGCTAATCGCCGCAGCCACAGGTCTGGTGGTACTTTATGCCACGCGAAGTAGCATTTGGTTCGGGGTAGCGATGTTTATTCCCCTGATATTGCTTTGCTTGATTTTCCGCAAGCCTGTATCCTTGATAATCTACTCTGCAGCTTTGCCCTGTTTGTCCGGTCTCGCCCACTTGTGGACAACACATCACCTGTCACCTGAAGGGCAAAAGGAAGCGGTCTCGTTTTGGGTAGCTCGTAAAGCAAGCCACGGGAAAAAGTGAGCTTGTCTGACTTAGTAATTCGGGATTGATGGTGCCGAGGCCCAGAATCGAACTGGGGACACGCGGATTTTCAGTCCGCTGCTCTACCAGCTGAGCTACCTCGGCGCGCCGACATTTTAGATTTTTAGCCTTTAGGTGTCAAGATGCTAAGTATAGGGTTTATATCTAGCCGCCGAGTCTGACCAGAGGTATGCCAGCAGCACATAAAGGGCATTCGTCTAGGCGATAAGTTACTGTGGCTGAACGGAGACAGCTGAAAAGGGGAACTCCGAAGTCCTGCGTTTTCTCGGAACGGTCAACCAGTACACCGACACCGATGATATTGCCCTTCAGCTTTTTGACGGCTTCAATGACTTCAACGATAGAGCCACCGGTAGTCAAAATATCGTCTACGATTAAGGCGCGTTCGCCGGGGTTGATGGTGAAGCCGCGCCTGAAAACCCGCACCTCATCTTCTTTCTCGGCAAATATGCCCTTTACGCCTAGTTGTCTGGCGACTTCGAAGGCCAGGATAATGCCGCCTGTGGTCGGGCCGGCTACCACTTGTACCTTGTCTTTCTTGAAGTGTTCGGCAATAAGCCGGCACAGTCTTTCAGTGTAATGCGGGTATTGTAAAACGCGGAACTTTTCCCAGTATACCGGTGAGTGTAATCCTGAAGTCAGCAGAAAATGCCCTTCCAATATGGCGCCGGCATCTCTGAAGATTTGTATTATCTCGTCGGACATAGCGTTTTCAGCGTCAGAGTGAGTTTGCTGCTATCGGCCGTTTGCGTACCCACATTGATTGTATAGTCTGGTATTAGCCTCCATCTATACGGTGGCCAGTAAGTAATCCAGGCTTTGCCAACTATGTTTTGGCGAGGTGCTGTCCAGCCCCGGTGTGAATCGGAGCTATTGTTGCGATTGTCACCTAGAACAAAATAGTGACCGGGAGGAATTTCCTCAGGCATCATGAGGTAGTGGGGCGGCTCGAGGGTATAAGGTTCCGCTAAAGGAATACCGTTTACAGAAACTTTATCGTCTCTGATTTCAACAGTATCGCCTGGTACAGCGATGATTCGCTTGATGAGGTCTGATTTGGGGTCTTGGGGAGAGTCGAAGACAATTATATCCCCGCGTTGCGGCTCGCCGAAGAAATAAGCAGCTTTGCTGACCATGATATATTCGCCCTCTTCGATGGTGGGCAACATGGATGAGCCATATACTTTGAAGCTTCCGACGGTAGCATGAAAAAGGGCGAAGACGGCGAGTCCAAGAAGTACAGGAGCAATGATATCGCGGAAAATTTTCATCGATTCTTGCAGTTAAGCTCGTGCTATTATAGTCCATTCCCTACTTTTCTGCCATTCTAGACTAAACTTGGCACCAGGTTTACCGTTATATATGGTGGTAATTAGCGCCTAAATGTTATTATAATAAGAGGGGTGTTGGTGATATTCCGTTAGTTAAGAATTGAACAACACCATTAAGAAATTCTGGGAGGTCTAAATGAAGAAACATTGGCTAATTTTATCAGGTGTCATGCTGGCGGTGATTTTGATTGGGGTAGTAGGTTGTGTATATGGTGAGGGTGCCCAGGTTTCACCGCCCTCTATTTCCGGCTATCTAGGCTTACCGGTAATAGCTTCCAGCCAGCAGCAAGTTGGTTTGTGGGTAAACGGTGAAGGTAAGTCGAAGGCAACACCCGACGTGGCGATGCTCAGTCTCGGCATTGAAGCTGAAGCTAAGACTGTGGCGCGGGCACAGCAAGATGCAGCTCAGGCTATGGATGCGGTTATGAAAGCACTTAAGGCTAACGGTGTGGCTGATAAGGATATTCAAACGCAGAGATTCAGCATCTATCCGGTGCGTAAATGGATTGAGGATGAGCAGAGGGAGATAATCACCGGCTATCGAGTGACAAATGTGGTAATTGCCAAGATAAGGCAGATAG
>Ga0315279_10010600_pt1 | contig 10820 bp, 8 predicted proteins | sample YL17G06_20_MG_FD_203694 | JGI IMG/M metagenome (GOLD analysis project Ga0315279, IMG submission 203694) | Sediment microbial communities from Yellowstone Lake, YNP, Wyoming, USA - YL17G06_20 | ecosystem: Environmental > Aquatic > Freshwater > Lake > Sediment | place: USA: Wyoming | collected...
GGCCACACCGGCCTTGTAACGAAATCTTTCACCCCAAGGTCGAGTGCCTCTTGGTGTATCTCAGGGGAGATGACGATGCTCAGGACAATCACTTGATTCTCAATGTGGTGTGCCTCTCGTAGTTCTCGCAGCAGTTGAATCCCGGCGTAACGAGAATATGGTTTTTCGGGATTACCTGAGGGAAGAATGATGTCGAGTAGGATGAGATCGCTCTTGCGAATCAACTCGATATTATCCAGGGCCTCTTCTACTGAACGTAGGCACTCTATCCTATATCCTAACTCCTCCAGTGGTTCGACCAGCGATCTCATGATATGGTCATTGTCCTCGATCCAAACTATTGTTTTATCCATTCTCTACCTCCTCCAAAGGCTGTCGGTAGGGCAGGTATACTGCAAACCGATTCAGATGCAGGGGGGACTTGGAGCGGTTGTGACCTTCACCCATCTCTTCGGCTACCACCTCACTGGTCACCTTTATCCTGCCATGATGACGTGCGATGATTTGTTTGACAAAACACAGGCCTTTACCTGATCCTGTACGATATGCCCCGTTCGCTAATTTGCCCTGATAGCCATCTTGGAAGATCAGGCCTTCCTCTATCTCCTCTGGAAGAATACCCACACCATAGTTCTCCACAGTTATGCAGAATCCACCAGTTTCATGTTTTCCCTCAATGGAAACGTAGTAAGACTTTTTTGCGCCTCCTCTAGGGGAGAATTTGACAGCATTCTGGACCAAGTTGTTCAAAGCGATCTGTAGGTGTCGAACTGATACCTCCAGACGAGGCCATCTCGAACCCTCCGGTCCCACAATACGAATCAAAACTCCCTTCCGACTTGCCTCAGCCTCATAGATACGTCCAGCCTCTAAGAGAAGAGGGTGGATTGGGCGTGGTTCGAAGTGATACTCTCCCATGAAATCCCCAAGGCTCTGCACCACCGTATCTAAGGCGGAGACAGCGTGACACACCATACCGGCACGTTCCTTGATCTTCTGATCTAGATCGGGCTCTTTCTGCAATCTAAGGAACAGGTTTTCTGTCTCACCAAAGAGTCCTTGTATCCTCATCTGCAGGTCATGCCTGACATTCTCCAGGTCTAACCTCGGCTTCTCATCTTCACTGATCAGATACAGAAACCACGCGTCAGCTCGCGGCAACTTGGCTGTGATTTCAGCGTGGTCTTTACGAGAACGCTCCGCGACATCATAATACCGCTTCCACAGTTCCACCTCATTTGCCCCAGTCAGCAATAATCTCGCTTTCGTTTCACTGACCCGACTGAGGGATTGCTGCTGAAACGCCGCATCTGAAACGCGAAACCCACAGTACGATAGAACACCTTGCACCTCCAGATGCGCTCCAATAGGAATAGCGTAACAGAAAAGACCGGCATGACAAAGCCTCTCCACTTTTTGCCCCGCCTCAAAAACCCCTTCAGCTATCTTTTCTTGGTCCGCGGTACACATACGCCCCCCCCCACTCAGTTTCTGGACGAACTGGCAATAGGGAGCGAAAAGGCCAGGAAGGGGGTCCAACGTGGTAGTAAGTATTCTTCCTCGACGCCTCTCATGTAAAGCGACGCACAGGCCGGTGCGAGCAGCGAAATAGTGAAGCAGGCCCTTGCGAGCTAGTTGTCGGTAGTCGGGATATTCTGAAAGCACAACCGGCCTCCTATTGGCTTGTCTCCGCGGCCTTTGCTGTCTTCTCGTAGATTAACTTGATGATCTCGTGGAACAGTTCATCAGATGGCTGGTAACGCTGGGCCTCCTGAAGCAGTCGGCGGATGGTACTTGGTGAGAGCGCTTCGTGCTCAGCCAATTCGTACAACCCCGTTTTATCCTGCTTAAACAGGAATCTCTCAAGGGACCACTTTTCTTCCAAGGCAACCGCCTTCTCCCTGAAATTGGATGGCCGCTTCGCGAGGTTTTGGTAGGTCGTTCGCGCCTTGTCCCTGGAGATCTCCGCTAGATGTTCTGCTGTATAAAGGCGGCGGTTTTTCTGCTCGGGATCTCGACTAGGCGGTGAGATTTTCCCCTCTTTCTCCCATCGAAGCAGTGTGCTTTTCGATATACCGAACATCTCGCAAACCTCTGCGGGCGTCCAGGTCATCTTTTCGCTCATAACAACCTCACATATGTGGATATATTGACTATATTTACTATATACCATAGAAACGCCAGTTTGTCAATGGCATATAGCGTAGAATCGTAGGCGAGTCGGGAGCTGGCGTCACATAAACCGTACTCGATAAATCTAATCCATAATATATTGTAAATAACAGCAATAACGGATTGCCCGAGACCTGCAAGTCCGCACTGATTCCTCAATGGCTCCACCGCGTAGCCTGTGATCAGCCTGGTGGCATGTGATCTTACGATCCTGGGGTGCTCAGGTACGGCTTGAGGTTTGGTTATTGAGGGTGAGCAGGGCCAGACAGAGGACGAGGGCCACGATGGCCAGTGCGCTGTGCATAGGGGCCTCCCAGATGGTGTGAGTGCTGCACCACCAGAGACGTCGCCCGGCCCCATCTGGTTCCACGGGGAATGCCCTTACGGGCACACTACAAACGCTGTAGCAGAAGCTCCAGATCCTCGGCGAGCATGTTGGGGTTATCGTGGGTGTAGATGCCCAGGCAGACGGCGTCCGCTGGGCGCATGTGTCGCGCGGCGTAGGCCAGGGCCTCGGCGGGGTCATTCCGCCCAGCAGCAAGGATTTTGTAGTGGATCACCGGCCGGCTCAGCCGTTGGATCAGGGCCACACGCTCCTCGCGATCCTCCTCCGCATACCTTTCTGCCACTTCTGGGTCGTGGTGGGGCACATCCTGGCGAGGGGAGGGGTTGTAGTAGCTGACCATGTAGAAATCGAGGTTCAGGTTCTGCTCCGCCCAGATAAAGTCGGCGGGCATGTGTCCGGCGATGCCCACGGGGATGCCCGCCGCCTTGAGGGCCCCGGCAAAGGCGCGCAGCTCGTCATAACGTTCCTGGGCGATGTAGTGGTCGGCGAGCCCGCCATGCAGATAACACGCTGAAGCCCCATGCTCCAGGCAATACCGCGCCCCCAGGACCGCCGTCTCGGCGTGAGAGTCGGTCTGGGCGATCCAGCGCATGGCGCCCCCCTCCGCCCAATAGCGCTTGAGCACGCGCGTTATGTGCTCATCGCCACGGCACAGGCAGGCGTTCAGCCCCAGCGACTCGGCCTGGCAAAGCGCCTCCACGATGCGCTCATCGGTGTACCAGGCGACCATCTCGGCGCTGCGCGCCCGCGATTGATGCGAGAAACCGCTGAACGGGTTCCCGCCGATGATCAGCCGCGAGACGACCAGCCCGCCCAGGGTGACCGTGGGCACTTGCATCCTTCTATACATCCCGTCTACCTCTTGAAAGAAGGGTATCTTTACCACCAAGACACCAAGGCACGAAGTGATCATCAGGAAAATCGTGATAAACCTTTGTGTCTTGGTGCCTTTGTGGTGAGCTCCCGCCTTTTTGCGGGAGACTCGCCCATGTTAGCGCTTTCACTCGAATCTACAGAAACGTAGCGCCCTATCTCCTGACGGCCACCCCGATCTCCACGCCGGCCAGCTTCACCGGCTCGCGCCGATCCCATGCGCGGCCATCGTCAACTATTAAAAGTCCGGTGCAGAGCGTCTCCTCGCGCAGGTACTGCTCAAAGGCGCTCACCGCCGCGCGCGCGTCCGCATTCAGGCCAAAGAGGCCCACGGTGATGCGCTCGTCAAGGCGATAATCCGCCTCCTTGCGCAGCGTCTGCACGTGGCGCACGATGTCACGCACCAGGCCCTCATGCCGCAGCGACTCGTCAATCTCCAGGTCGAGCACGACGATGGTGTCGCGCTGCGCCTCGGCAGCATAGCCCTCCCTAGCTTCATAGTGGATGGCGATCTCCTGCGGCGAGAGGGTCCAGGCATCGTTCCCTGCGACGCGCACCGAGCCGTCGGGCAGAGTCTCGAATTGCCCCGCCCTCGCTGCTGCGGCGATCTTGGGCGTATCCCCGCGAAGGCGCGGGCCAATGGCCCGCTGGTCCACCACCCCCAAGGGCCTGGCGTACTCATCCGTATTGGCCAGGAGCACCGCGCGCTTGACGTTGACCTCGTCGCGGATCAGCTCCAGATCGCCCTCGCTCAGCGGCGCGCTGGTACGGACAAAGATCTGACGCAAGGGCTGGCGCACCTTGATCTGACCGGTCGCCCTCAAGCCCAGGGCGATGGCCACGATGTCGCGCACGGTGGCCATGCGCTGCACGAGCGCGCCCTCGATGGCCCCCTCGGCCGGCTCGGGCCACAGCTCCAAATGCACTGACTCTCCGCCCGTGAGGTTTTTGTAGATCACCTCGCAGACAAAGGGGATGAGCGGCGCGGCGACCTTGCTGCAGGTGACCAGCGCCTCGTGCAGGGTTTCATAGGCGGCGCGCTTGTCCGCGTCGTCGCCCGAACGCCAGAAGCGGCGCCGCGAGCGGCGGATGTACCAGTTGGTCAGGGCATCCACAAAGCCGCTGATCAGCGAGACCGTACCCCGGATGTCGTAAGCGAGCATAGCCGCCTTGACCTCTTGGGATAGCCTGGCCACCAGCGAGAGGATCCAGCGGTCCAGCTCACTCTTGGGTGAGCCCCCGACTGGATCGGGGGGCGCCCCAGGGTCGGGCCGCCAGCCATCCAGCTCGGCATAGCGCGTCAGGAAGCTAAAGGCATTCCAGAGGGGGATGATCACGCTACGCATGGCATCGCGCACGCCCTCCTCGAGGAAGGGCACATCCTGGTTGGTGATCACCGGGCTGGACATAAGATAGAGGCGCAGCGCGTCGGCCCCATAGCGGCTCACCACATCCAGGGGGTCCGGGTAGTTCTTCAGGCGCTTGCTCATCTTGCGGCCATCGGCGGCCAGCAGGTTGCCATGCACGATGCAGTTGGAGAAGGGCGGCTTATCAAAGAGCAGCGCGCTCAACACCACCAGGGTGTAGAACCAGCCGCGCGTCTGGGCGATGTACTCGACGATGAAGTCCGCGGGAAAGTTCTTTTCAAACCACTCCCGATTCTCAAAGGGATAGTGCGTCTGACCATAGGGCATGCCGCCCGACTCGAACCAGCAGTCGAGCACCTCGGGCACGCGGTGCATGACCCCGCCGCACTTTTCACAGGCCCAGGTGAGGTCGTCAACGTACTGGCGGTGCAGGTCGGTGATGCCCTTGCGCCCTGATTTGCGCTCCAACTCGGCGATGGAGCCGATGGCCTCGGCGTGGTTGCACCCCTCGCAGCGCCAGATGGGCAGTGGCGTGCCCCAGTAACGGCTACGCGAGATGGCCCAGTCGCGGGCGTTGGCCAGCCAATTGCCAAAGATGCCCTCCTTGATGTTGCCCGGGTACCAGTTGATCTGCGCGTTGGCCCGCAATAGCTCCTCGCGGTGCTCGGAGACGCGCACATACCAGGAGGAGACAGCGCGGTAGATCAAGGGCGTATCGGTGCGCCAGCAGTGCGGATAGGAGTGGGTAACCGCCTTGGAGGCAAAGAGGCTCCCCTCGCGCTTGAGCTGCTCGACGATGCGCGGGTTGGCCTCAAAGACATTGACCCCCACATAGTCGCTGACCGGCTCGGTAAACGCCCCCGAGTCGTCCACCGGGTTGACCAGGGGAAAGCCCTTGAGCTTGCCCAAGTTAAAGTCCTCCTCGCCAAAGGCGGGGGCGATGTGCACGATCCCCGTGCCGTCCTCGTCGGAGACAAAGCTGGCCACGTGCACGCGGAAAGCGCCCTGGGCCTTCTTATCCTTAAAATAGGGCAAAAGAGGCTCGTAGGTGCGATTCTCCAGCGCATCGCCCTTGAACCTGGAGATGATGGTATAACTCCCCGGCTTAAAGTGTTGCTCCAGGAGCCTTTCGCCGACGATGTAGCGAACGGGCTTGCCGCCTTCCTCGCGCTCCAGGAGCACATAGCTGACCTCAGCGCTGACGGCCAGGCCCATGTTGCTGGGAAGGGTCCAGGGAGTGGTCGTCCAGGCCAGGATATAGGTGGGAACTTGCTCGCCATCCAGCTTGAGTTTGACCGTGACGGAAGGGTCGGTGCGCTCGCGGTAGGCGTCATCCAACGTGGCTTCAAAGTTGGAGAGCGGCGTGCCCAAGCGCCAGGAAAAATGCACCACCTTGTAATCTTCATAGACCAGGCCGCGATCCCAGAGCTGCTTGAAGGCCCACCAGACCGACTCCATGAAGGTGGTGTCCATGGTCTTGTAGTCATTCTCGAAATCCACCCAGCGCCCGATGCGCGTGATGATCTTTTGCCATTCCTCGGTATAACGCAAGACGATGCTCTTGCAGGCATCGTTGAACCGGGCGATGCCGTAAGCCTCAATATCGGGCCGGCCGGCCAGGCCGAGCTGGCTTTGGATCTCGAACTCGATGGGCACGCCATGGCAATCCCAGCCCCAGCGCCGCTCGACGCGCTTGCCGAGCATGGTGTAAAAGCGGGGCACCACATCCTTGACGATGCTCGTCAGGATATGGCCATAGTGAGGCAAGCCGGTGGCAAAGGGCGGCCCGTCATAGAACACAAAGCTATCGCGCACGTCGCGCTCCTCGACCGAGCGCTCAAAGATGCGCTTCTCTCGCCAGAAAGCCTGAACGGTGCGCTCCAGGGAATCGAAATCAACCTCAGGCTCCACAGGATGAAAGATTGAAAACAACTGACTCTGATCATTCATGGCCTTACTTACCTCACGGAAAGCGCAAGATAACAGAAAACCCGTCCCTGGAAAGGGACGGGCCGATTGAACCCGTGGTACCACCCTTATTGGGCACCGAGTGCCGCTCTTGACGGGAGCGATCACTCCCGCGCCGTGGATAACGGGCGGCGAGCCCCGGGCAAATCTACTCGGATCATGCTGTCATGCTGAGCGCAGCGAAGCATCTAGCCCTTTCGGTTGCCGGCTCTGGAGGGATTTTCGGTTGAGTGTGCGTGCCTGCTTTCCACTAGTGGACAAGTTTCGCTGCACTACATGGTTAATGAGAAGCGAAACTTGTCCATTCGCAGGCTCTCTGAACGCCTGGCCCAATCTACTCGTCTCCGTCGTTGCCATTATGGGGAGTATAATACCAACGCCGTGAAATGGCAAGTAGGGATGAAGCATTTGCAGGCGTAGGTAACTGTATAAGAGGACTGACGAACGCAAATGCTTCACCCCTACCCACGGGTTAGCGGCGTCGCCCAGAAAGCCCCTTCTCGCGCGCCTCGCTGTAGAGCATCCGCCGGGTGGCGATATACCATTTGGTGATCGTGCGAAAGCGGTCGCTGGAGTTGATCATGGGACCGACTTGCACGTCGTGGACGCTCGCGTCCACGGCATAGTTATATACCGGCTGGTAGAGCAAGAGAGAGGGCACATCGCGGGCGAACAGCTCCTGAAAGCGGCGATAGGAGTCAGCGCGCTGTTGTCTATCGCTCGTTGAGCGGGCGTCCTGCAGGAAGAGGTCAGCCTCTTCGCTGATATAGTTGGCAAAGTTCAGCCCATCTTCGCTTGCCTGGCTGGAGTGCCAGTATGGGTAGAGGTCTGGGTCAGGGGGCAAGTTCTGCCACCCGCCGAGGATGGCGTCAAACCGTCGTAGCCGCAACATCTGGCTGACCAGCTCTTCCCAGCCGACCGTCTTGGGCGTCGCGCGAATGCCGACGGCCGCGAGCTGTTCGCTGATCGCCTCGATCAGGCGCACGCGCACAGGATCGTCGTCGTTGGTCGCCAGAGTAAATTCGAGTTTGAGCGAGCCACGCTCGCGCGCGCCATCCCGGTCGTCATCGAACCATCCCGCCTCCTCCAGCATGTCCTTGGCCTTGCGCGGGTCGTAATGATACTGCTGGACGCCCGGCGCATAGGCCCAGGAGCTGGGCATAATGGGGCTGTGGATCACAATGCCCTGGCCGCCGAGGACCTCATCAACGAGTTTCTGACGATCCAAAGCCCACATCATCGCCTGACGCACAGCCCGGTCCTGGAAGATGGCCCGGTCCAGGTTGAGGAAAACCAGGTTATGTCCCGAGAGGGGCGCAGTGTATAGCGTCAGAGATTCGTCCTCCCGAACAGCGTTGAGATACTCGGGCAGGACGCGGGCGATGCCCGCCACTTCGCCGCGTCTTCGGGCCTCAAAGACAGAAGGCTCGTTGGGATAAAAGACAAACTCGACGCGCTCCAGATAGGGGCGAGGGCGGTAGAAATCGGGGAAGGCGACCAGGAGAAGGCGCTGGGCGCTCACCTCGGCCACTTTGAATGGCCCCGTTCCCACAGGAGAGGCATTGAACTTGCTCTCGCCCAGGGCCTTGATGGGCACGCTGCCGAGGATGTGCGCGGGCAAGATGCCGATCGTCGTGTAATCCAAAAAAGGCGCAAAAGGCTCGCGGAGGGTGAAGCGCACTGTGTAAGCGTCAACCTGCTCCACCACGACGCTGCGCCACATGTCGGAAATGAAGGACACCCCCTGATAATCCGGGTGCTGCATAGCGTTGATGGTAAAGACCACGTCGGCGGCAGTGAATGGAGCGCCATCATGCCACACCACATCCTGGCGCAGGTAGAAGGTATAGACCGTTCCCTCTTGGGCCACGTCCCAGCGCTCGGCCAGGTCAGGGACGATCTCTCCTTTTTCATCGCTGCGCGTCAGGCCGGTGAAAATGAGCGCAACCATATCCTGATCAACAGGATTTGATTGGCAAAGGATGGGGTTGATCATCTGGGGATTGCCGGCGACGCCCTCAACATAGGTCCCACCAAAGTCAGGGACCATGACCGTGGTCACGTTGAGGGCCAGGTATCCCATGGCCGCGACCAAGAGGAGAATGGCCAGAAGAGTGATGATAACCTGCAGCCGGATACGCCCCATGCAGGAGCCCCTTTGTCCTTACGATTGTAAGAGGACGCTGAGGAGTGAAGTCACAAAGAAAACCACCGCCAGCACGATGGTCAAGTTAAAGATCGTCTTTTCCACCCCCCGGCGGGTCCTATAGATGGTGCTATCGCTGCCAAACATCCGGCCCAGGCCAGCGCTTCGGCTCTGTATCACGGCCAGCGCAATGAGCGCGACGGAGATGATGATCTGCACGATGTTCAGGTATAGGGTCAACGGAAGATCCTCCCATGATATCTTGAGATCGGGCCAACGTAATTGCCCGATCTTGACAGGCCCGATTATAGCACGGCAGGACGCTTATCGCAAGTAAGGGCGAAGCATTTGCGGCGAGTTTCGCTGCGTTATGCTCATTTCGTCAGGCAAATGCTTCGTCCCTGCCCCCCAGGTGCGGGGTTGGACTCGGTTGCAGATTATGTTGGTGAGATTCAAGGTCATGCTGGAGGGGGTTCTCACCCCCATCGGCCTGTTTGCTTGGTGGAAGCGGTGGCGAGCTAACCGCGAGCCTTCAGACTTCCAGCGCGTCCAGGTAGCTGATTGTCCCGGGCCTGCCCCCGGCCACTTCGAGAGGACTCTGACCGGGGTGTTTGTACTTTCGTTTACGTTCTGACCTCCATTGCGCGGGAGTGAATTCGTGAGCCACCATCCATAGCAGGGCCGCCCGCTCCAGGCCCTGCTCGCCACCCTGATTGCGTCCCCGACTGGGACGTAAGCGAAAGTCGCGCCACAGCCACTCGGGGGCGATGCGCAGCAGCCCTTGATGCTCAGGCAGCAAGGTAAAGAGCAAGCGATCTAGTTGCTCGTTGACTCTCTTGGCCAGTTGCTGCCCCAGGGGATGTTGCTCCAGTCGCCCCAGGGCCTGCTCGGCCTGTTCATAACTCGGGGCATCGATCACTGCATGCAGCAAAGCAGTCAGCTCCTCGCGCGCCAGTTGTCGCGCCGCCTCCGCCGCCTCCTTGCTCAACCCCTGGGCTGCTTTGGCCACCGCTCTGCCCATCTCTGCCCCCAGGCTACGCCAGAAATGCCACACACAGCGCTGATGATGCACCCACTCCAGGGCTTGGCGCAGATAGGCCAGCAGCCCTTGCGCCCCATCACTGGTCAAGCCATTGAGCTTCTCCCAGAGTAATCCGGCTTCCTTGGCCCGCTCAAACAGCTTCTGCCACTCGGCGGCGCTCTCTTCTCCCACGGCCACCACCAGCCCCCACACCAATCCGCTCACGCTATCCCCCCCGATCCAGTCGGGGGTCAGCACGACCCGCTTTCCCCCACCCCGCAACCGGGCCCACAGCCCATCACTCCCGAATTGCCCTGAACTCTCCAGCCCCTGCAAATGCCCAGCCACGCTCTCCTGCGCCTTCTGCCCCGCCCGCCCTAACCAACGCTGCACCGTGCTGGCACTGAGACGACATCGCTCGCCCCCCGCCGTACCCTCCTCCCAAGGCCGCCACATCCCCCAGCGCTCTTGACGCCCCAGCCAGGAGCGCACCATCTCCGCGCTCCGCCGCAAGCTGCTGCGGGCGTACACCCAGTGATCTACGGCCCAACGATGCACTTCCCGCCCATACCAACTCCCCCGCACTAACCAAGCCTGCTCTTCGATATAGCTTCGCCCACAGGCGTAACAGCGGTGCCGCTGCACCCGTACCCCCTGGCGCCCCGCAAAGGTCCACGGCCTACGCCAGTAGCCCCCATTCCTGATCGTCTGATCCTTCCCGCAACGCGGGCAACGCCGCCAATCCCACACCGAACGCTGGCTCAACTCCTTGAGCCTCTGGACAAACCTGCGACCTCGCTCTATGATGTTCATGGGCTTCGCTGTCTCCTGTGGGTTTCCAGCTACAGGATGATCGCGAAGCCCCTTCTGGTCAACCTCCTCCTAACTGCTTATGTAAGACCACCAACATACTTTGCAACCGAGCCG